>ULRO01017477.1_pt1 | contig 102398 bp, 90 predicted proteins | sample 1955421 | NCBI WGS metagenome assembly ULRO01 (sample SAMEA4835682, study PRJEB28245) | human gut metagenome | biome: gut microbiome; material: fecal sample | place: Denmark | collected 2008 | reverse complement strand
GCTCTCGACCCCTGCTGATTTTAACGAAGTGATATTATGAAAAACATAAAAAACGGTGAGCAGATGCCCACCGTTTTTGTGTTTAGCTTTTTAAATTTGAAATTAGTCTGAAGATAATCAAGCTTTTAAAATTAAAATATTTAACCTCAGTTACGAGAAATTAAACTAAAACAATAAAAATTCAATTAATTATTCAGCTGCTTTTCTTTTTGCAAAACATTCGCTGCAATAGTAGCTTTTGCCTTCAACAGGCTTGAAAGGAATCTTTGCAATTCCGCCGCATTCAGCGCAAACGGTTTCAAAGAATTCTCTCTCTGTCTTGGCAGCATTTTTACGAGCCTGTCTGCAAGCCTTGCAACGCTGCGGTTCGTTTGTGAAACCCTTTTCAGCGTAAAATTCCTGCTCTCCTGCAGTAAAAACAAATTCGTTTCCGCATTCTTTGCAGACAAGTGTCTTATCTTCGTACATTGGTATTTACCTCTCTTTTTCTACCTCTCGGAGGTTAGTTTGTTGCCCCGTGCGGAGTTGCACCGCAATACTGTTAAGGACAAATATTAAATTTCGATTCACCGCTCAGCCGACATTCAGACCGCCGTGAACCTTTTTTCTTGCTCTTTGCAAGGCATTGTCAACCGCCTTTTCGGTTACGGAAAGCTTTTCTGCAATTTCCTTATAGCTCAAGCCGTTGCCATAAAGCATAAGAACATCGTATTCGGACTTTGACAGCACACTTTGAAGTCGCAACAGCAACTGGTCAAGCTGTTCTCTGCACATCAAAAGTTCTTCGGGAGTTTTGGCGGAATCTTCAATCGACTCGCCCACATCGTCCATCGGAACAATGCTTGATGAGGGAATGGCTTTTTTCTGTTCTCCCCGTCTGATTATCGAAATAAATCTTCTTTCAACAACAACCGACATATAGCTTTTAAAGCTTGCACCGACGTTTTGGTCAAAGGCTTTGCAGGAACAAAGCAGTCCCACAAGTCCTTCCTGAACAAAGTCATTGTGTTCATAACCCTCTGCCGAAAACTTTCGTGCAATTATGCTGATTGTGTCAAGATATCTTACGACAAGCTCATCAAAAGCACGGTCATCACCAAGACTCACAAAATTTGCAAGCTGTGCGTCGGATAAAGTACCGTAGAATTTTTGCAATTCGGTCATAACCTGCCCCTAATACTTATTCTTATACGCTTAATAGTATAACAAAAACGCACAAATGTCAACAACCCGAATGCAATTTCTGTAATATTGCATTATGATATGGAAATTATTTGTGCAAAATAGCTGAAATAAAGTCGAAATTACATACATTATGAAACTTGTTAAGAGAAGCAGAAAATGTTATACTTTATATTATTAATTTATTACGATTTTTATTTATCGGTTCGGGGGAATTTTTATGGTTGTTACCTGCAACAGTTTTGGCGTGAGCGGTATGGACGGCTACAAGGTTGAGCTTGAGGCGTCAATGTACAACGGCACACGGGAATTTGATATGGTCGGTCTGCCCGACGCCGCCGTGCGTGAGAGCAAGGACAGGGTTCTCAGTGCATTAAAGAACTGCGGATTCAGATACCCTGCCGCACATATGACCGTGAACCTTGCTCCTGCCGATATCAAAAAAGAAGGGCCTATTTACGATTTGCCGATTGCGGTTGCAATTCTTATACTGCTCAATCAGATTAAGAGCAACATCTCCGACTGCGCATTCATCGGCGAGCTTTCTCTTTCGGGAGAAGTCAGAGGAATCAACGGAGTTCTGCCCATGGTAATCAAAGCGAAGGAATGCGGTATAAAGAAAATTTATGTTCCGAAAGCCAACGCAAGCGAGGGTGCTGTTGTTGACGGAATTGAAGTGTATGGTATTGACAACATTCTTCAACTGAAAGATTATCTCAATCACATTCTCGAACCTGCACCCGCAAAGCCGAATACACATTCTCCCACGGAAGAACGGGACTACATTCCGGATTTCTCCCAGGTAAAGGGTCAGCTTGAGGTGAAGCGTGCGCTTGAAATTGCCGCTGCCGGCGGTCATAATATTCTGCTCATAGGCCCTCCGGGTTCGGGCAAAAGTATGCTTGCAAAACGAGTTCCTTCAATTCTGCCCGATATGAGCTTTGACGAAATGATTGAAACGACAAAAATCCACTCAATTGCAGGAACGCTAAAGCATGACGGTCTTATCACAACACGGCCGTTCCGTTCGCCTCACCACACGGTAACGCCCGTAGGACTCGGCGGAGGAGGTACAGGAACTATCAGACCGGGTGAAGTTTCACTTGCAAACAACGGTGTGCTGTTCCTTGACGAGCTGCCCGAATTTTCAAGAACGGCGCTTGAGGTACTCCGTCAGCCGATTGAGGACGGCTCTATCACAATTTCAAGAGCAGGTCAGAAATGCACCTATCCGTGTTCGATTATGGTGGTTGCCGCAATGAACCCATGTCCGTGCGGATATTACGGTGATCCGACAAGAAAATGCACCTGTTCGGAACAGAAGATAAAACGCTACCTCAACCGCATTTCGGGACCGCTTCTCGACCGTTTTGATATCCATGTTGAAGTGCCTGCCGTGAAATTTGAAGAACTGCGTGACGCTTCATCTGCCGAATGTTCAGCCGACATCAAAAAGAGAGCAGACAGAGCAAGAGAAATTCAGCGTGAAAGATTTAAGGGCAGTAAAACAACCTGCAACGCAAAAATTAACGCAGAGCAGTTTGAAAAGGTCTGCGTAATTGATAAAGAGGCTGAAAAGACGCTCAAGGACGCTTTTGAAAGTCTTGGACTTACCGCAAGAGCGTATGACAGGGTTTTGAAAGTTGCAAGAACCATTGCCGATTTGGACGAGTCGGAAATAATCCGCTCCGAGCATGTTCTTGAGGCGGTTCAATACCGCAGTCTTGACCGCAAATATTGGGCAAAATAAGGCTTATACCTTACACAAAAATTTAAAATATCACTTTTAAAAAGTACGGCTTTATGCTATACTATTATAGTGCGACATCAAAGCGATGTTGCAGTTTCATGACACAGGAGGTTTTTTATAATGGAAATTACAAAGAATTCAATAATCGGTGATGTTCTTGATCAGTACCCCGACACAGCAGAGCTTTTCTTCAGCATCGGTATGCACTGCCTTGGCTGTCCTGCATCACGAGGCGAAACGATTGAAGAGGCTTGTATGGTACACGGTGCAGATGCAGATGCACTCGTTGCAGACCTTAACAAAGCAATTGCATAATGAACGGCGCATCTGATTTTTCGCTTGATAACCGTCTTGCACTTTGTGCAGACTTTGTGCGTGACGGAGCAAAGGTTGCCGACATCGGCACAGACCATGCCTATCTTCCGGTGTGGCTGTGCCGTATTGGCAGATGCGACACAGCGATTGCCGCAGACATCAACCCCCTGCCCCTTGAACGGGGAATTGAAACAATTAACAACAGCGGTCTTAACAATCGAATTGAAGCAAGGCTTTCAAACGGTCTTGAAAAAATTTCGGGCGATGAGGCTGATGACATAGTAATTGCAGGAATGGGCGGGGAACTCATTTCGCAGATTATCGAAAACTGGGAGTATTCAAAGGACAGGTCAAAGCACTTTATTCTTCAGCCTATGACCAAAAGTGAAGAGCTTATGCGTTGGCTGTTTGCAAACGGTTTCAGCGTTATCAAGCGTGACTGCTGTACTGCCGCAAACAAGTGCTACACTGTAATTCTTGCCGAATACAGCGGTGAGGTTCGCACGGTATCCGAAAGCGACCTTTTCCTTTACGGGCTTGATCCGAAAAACAACTCCATGCACCGCAGATTTATTGAAGGCTGTGTGCGCAGACTTTTAAAACAGGCTAAGGGCAACCCTGTCTGTGCCGAAACCGCACGCATTCTTGAGGAGAGCTTTAAGTGAAAACCATAAACGATATACTTAATTTTTTTGAAGAATTTGCGCCCTGTGCAACTCAGATGAGTTTTGACAACGCAGGGCTTATTGTGGGCGACAAATACACAGCCGTAAGCCGTGTGCTTGTCGCTCTTGACATTACGGAAGATGTTGTGAATGAGGCGGAAAGTCTGGGATGTGAGCTGATTATCAGTCATCATCCCGTAATTTTTGCCCCTATAAAAAGGCTTTCGCCTTCTTCCGTTCCCTATCTGCTTGCACAAAAGGGCATTTCTGCCGTTTGTATGCACACCAACCTTGATCTCGGGGAAAAGTTCGGAGTAAACATCTGCCTTGCAGACGCACTCGGAGTCAAAAACCCCGTGCTGTCGGAACTTGGCGAGTGTATGTTCACGGGCGAGCTTGAAAACGAAACCGATATTCACGATTTTGCAAAGCTTGCAAAGAAAAATCTTGACTGCAAGGGACTTCGCTACACCGACATTAAAGACAGGGTTAAAAAGGTTGCCGTATCGTCGGGTGCAGGCGGTTCAAATGTGTTTGATGCGGCTTTGGCGGGTGTTGATGTGCTTGTTACGGGAGAAATCAAGCACCATGAGATTATCGCCGCAAATTCACTCGGAATTGACATTATTGACGCAGGTCACTTCAAAAGTGAAGATATTGTAATTTTACCGCTTGTAAACAAGCTTTCAAAAGAATTTTCCGAGATTGTTTTTACAAAATCGCAATCCTGTGACGATATGATTAAATTTATTTAACCTGTAAGCATCATTATCAAAATATTTGTTGCATAATTTGTTACAATTTGATATAATGATACGGTAAATTACTATATGTGGTAGTGCGCCGTCTGTACGCACCGCAAAATGAGGTATTATGAGAATCAGAAAAAAGAAATGGGCAGAACCGGAGCTTTCCGTTTGCAATTTTTATGTAAAAAATCCAGAAGAAAACGCCGGAAAATGGATGCAGGCTTTCAAAAAAGAACAGCCGTTGTATCTTGAAATCGGCTGCGGCAAGGGCGGTTTTGCGGGACAGCTTGCGCTTAAAAATCCCGACAAAAACATTATCGCACTTGACATCAAGGTTGATATGCTCGGCGTCGGCAGAAGAACAATTGTAAAGCTTTTTGAGGACGCAGGCAAAACGCAGGATGATATTACAAATCTTTTACTTGTAAAGTACAATGTTGAAATGCTTGACAAAATCATTACAGCTGACGATAAGATTGACAGACTTTTCATCAACTTCTGTAATCCGTGGCCGAGAGCAAAACACAAAAAGCGCAGACTTACATACTACAAAAAACTTGAAATGTACAAAACATTCTTGAAGCCTGACAGCGAAATCCGTTTCAAAACCGATGATGACGAGCTGTTTGACGAAAGTCTTGAATACTTTGAGCAGAGCGGATATGAAATTTTGTATCTCACCCGTGATTTGCACGCAAGCGATGTTACCGATAATATTGAAACAGAGCATGAAAAAATGTTCTCCGAAGAGGGCATAAAAATCAAGTATCTTATTGCAAGACAAAAGCATTGACAGCCCCATAAATAAAGACGGGAGGGATTTTTGTGAAGATTAAAAAGCTGATTTCGGCTTTGGTTCTCGGTTCAATGCTTGTCGGTTTGAGCGGTTGCAACATCACGGATTTCAGCGCAGAAAATCTTCTTCGTCCTCCTAAGGCAGTCGGAGATGAGGCTGAAATTGAACAGCTTATTGCCAAAACGGCTGACAGCGGTTATACGCTGAAATATCCTAAGAACGGAAAATTCCGCAGTGCAATCATCATGACCGACCTTGACGGAAACGACAGCAACGAGGCTGTTGCATTTTTTCGCAACAGTGCCGAAACTTCTTCGGTTCATATGCTTGTCATGTACTCAAAAGACAATTCGTGGGAAATTGTGTCCGACAATATCTTTGAAACCACCGATATTGACAGCGTTGACTTTGCGGATTTAACCGGCAACGGAAAGGCTGAAATCATCGTTAATTCAACAACCTACACTCCGAATGTCGGCAAGCTTTCCTGCTACTCCTACTCGGAGGGCAAGACAAACGAAGTGGGTTCGGGACAAAGCTGTTCAAGCTTTGTTACGGGGGATTTTGACAATGACGGAACAAGCGAGATTATGTCGCTCGTTCTCTACACAACCGAAAACGAGGCTCTTGCGTCAATGCTTGATTACAACGAGGACAGCAAAAGCCTGTATGCCAAAGCAATGGCAAACATGGATCCGAATGTTGTAAAGTACAAGAACATTGCCGTTACAAAGCTTGATAACGATATTACGGGAATTGTCGTTGACGGAACTTCTGCAAATGAGGTTACGAACACACAGGTTATTTTTTACAGCCGTGACCTTGCAATTCTGCGTAATCCTCTTTTTAAAGAAAAAGCAAAAAATATAACCCGGCGTTCATCGCAAATCATCTGTTCGGACATTGACAAGGACGGAAAGCTTGAAATTCCCGTTACGCTTGATCTGCCGAAACAGAGCGGTGACAGCAAAAATATTTATGCCGACAAAATCATTTGGAACAGCTTTGACACACCCAAGGAGGCGCTTGTTGCAAAACAGGCAGTAATCATAAATTACGATTATATGTTTATGATGAACTATGCCGATAAGTGGAGCGAAAACAAGGTTACGGCAATTACCGACCTTGAAAGCGAAACCACCTCATTCTATGCATGGAACGGCACTAAGCTTGACACGGAGCTTTTTGAAATAAAGGTGTTCCCCGTCAGCGAATGGGAATCGGGCAAATCGGATGATTTTACGCTGATTACAAAAGACGATAAATATGCATACACATTTAATAATATAAATCCCGACACACAGATTTCGCTAAGTGATGACGAAATCAAGACAGGTTTTTCCACACTTGATCAGTCGGGAATCTGATCATAGCAACGGAGGTTTTGATATGAAAAAAATTCTTGTTTGTGAGGATGAAGCGGCAATTCGTGACTTTGTCGTTATCAATCTTACAAGGGCAGGCTACGATGTAGTTGAGGCAGACTGCGGCGAGGCGGCTTTGCAGAAATATGAAGAAAACAACGGCGATTTTGATGTTGCGATTCTTGATGTTATGATGCCGGGTATTGACGGTTTTCAGGTTTGTAAGGAGCTGAGAAACCGCAACGGCGGAATCGGAATTATTATGCTTTCGGCAAAAACTCAGGAAATGGACAAGGTAACAGGACTTATGCTCGGTGCAGACGACTATGTAACAAAGCCTTTCTCACCGAGTGAGCTTCTTGCAAGAGTTGATTCACTCTACAGAAGAGTTGCGCTCGCACAGTCACATTCCGAAAACAACTTTAAAGAAGAGCTTAAATCGGGCGAGTTCACACTCAATCTTCGCAACCGTGCGCTTATGAAGAGCGGAAAGATGATTGAACTCACACAGGTTGAATTCCAGATTATGGAGTACTTCTTCTCGAATCCGGGTGTTGCTCTTGACAGAATCGACATTCTCAACCATGTATGGGGAGATGCTTATGTCGGCGAGGATAAAATTGTCGATGTTAATATCCGCAGACTCAGAATGAAGGTTGAGGACGAACCTTCAAATCCTAAACATATCATCACGGTTTGGGGACTCGGCTACAAGTGGGATTCAGGCGAATAACTTTCGAATAACTTTGCAGAACAGCCTGCATAAAATTTATACAATCTAAAGAGGAGGGTGGCAACAATTTTTAAGGGTATTTCAAAAAGATGGATGCTCAACACATTAAGTGTTATACTGACAATCATAATCCTTATTGTTGTCAGCCTTATTTTCATTGTTACATATATTTTTCAAAACAGCGTTGAACAGAACCTGAACACAACAAGCAGCGAACTTTCACTTGTCTTTTCGGGATTTCAGAGCGACAGTTCAACCTCGTTTACGGCGTCTGCCCGTGATTATGTTGAAAACTTTGACAAAAAAGAAGAAATGGAGGTTCTTGTAATCAATTCCTCCGGCAGAGTTGTCATGACTTCAACAGGATTCACCCCCGATGACAACGAACAGATTCCCGATTTTAATGACGCACTCTCAAACGAAAACGGCTGTGCATATTGGAACGGCAAGCTTTCATCGAACGAAAGTGCAATGAGCCTGACAAGAATCATCACCAACGAAAACGGAACCTGCGTAGGTGCGGTAAGATACATTGTTTCCATGGAACAGGTCAACACGGCAATTGTGCTTGTTTCTGCGGCAGTTATTGCGTGCGGTCTTGTTATCATCGCCCTTGTAATATTGTCGGGACTTATGTTTATCCGTTCAATCGTTACCCCGATAAGAAAACTTTCGGAGATTTCAAGCAAGATTGCCCACGGCGATTTTTCACAGGCAAAAAAGATTGAGTACAAATACGATGATGAAATCGGCGACCTCTGCGATGCAATAAGCGATATGGCTCTTGATTTGCAGACAGCCGATCAGATGAAAAACGATTTTATTTCACGAGTATCACACGAGTTGCGTACTCCGCTTACGGCGATTAAGGGTTGGGCTGAAACAATGCAGCTTTCCGAAAGAGGAAAGCTTGACCGCAAAACCTTTGACCGTGGTATGGGAGTTATTATCAGCGAAAGCTCACGCCTTACAAGCATTGTAGAAGAGCTTCTTGACTTCAGCCGTATTCAGAGCGGAAGAATGAAGCTCATCAAGGAAAAGCTTGACATTCTTGCCGAATTTGACGATGCGGTTTACTTCTTAAAGGAAAGAGCCGTTACAGAGGGCAAGCATCTTCTTTATGATGAGCCCGAGGTTGTTTATCCTGCCGTTTACGGCGATAAAAACAGGCTCAAGCAGGTTTTCCTCAATGTGCTTGACAATGCGTTGAAATACACACCAAAGGGCGGTGTTGTTGCCGCTCAGGTAATCTACAGCAAAGATGAACCCGATATTATCAAGATTGTAATAACCGACACGGGTTGCGGAATTTCTGCCGAGGATCTTCCAAAGGTTAAGGAAAAATTCTACAAAGCAAACCAGACTGTCGGCGGTTCGGGAATCGGACTTGCGGTTGCCGATGAGATTATGAACCTCCACAACGGCTCACTTGATATCGAAAGCGGAGAGGGTGTCGGCACAACCGTAACGCTCACCTTCCCTGTATATAAAGAGGGCAGTGAAAACTCACTTCCCGAAAACATTAAGCTTTAATCTTATTTCTCTGTGCAGCCTAATACAGAAAGGAACAGCTAATGGCTAAAAATACTACTAAAAAAATCACCTCAATCGGCGGCAGCGCCCTGATTGAAGGCATTATGATGAGAGGTCCGAAACGCACAACCGTGTGTGTTCGTACCGCACCCGACAAGATTTACAGCGAGGATATAAGCATAAACACAATTCCCTCAAAATGTAAGCTTTTCAAGCTTCCGTTTTTAAGAGGAATCGCAGGTCTTATTGACTCAATGCGACTTTCCTACAAAGCGCTTATGCTCTCTGCCGATAAGGCAATTGAATCAACCGAAATCGAAGAAGAACCGTCAAAGTTTGAAAAATGGCTTGACGATAAATTCGGTGACAAGCTTGTTAAGGTTATGATGGTAATTGCGTCAATCCTCGGTGTTGCGCTTGCCGTGGGACTTTTCTTCTTTGTCCCCTCTTTCCTGTTTGACCTCAGTGCAAATGTTGTGCCGGCTTTCAAGGGTGACGGCGGAAACGCTGTTTTCTGGAAGTCTGTTTTTGAGGGTGTTCTCAAGATTATTCTTTTCTTACTTTATATTATAGTATGTTCACAAATGACAGAAATGAAAAGGGTGTTTATGTACCACGGTGCCGAGCACAAGACAATTTTCTGTTACGAAAACGAAGAAGAACTCACAGTTGAAAATGTTAAAAAGCAGAGCCGTTTTCACCCGAGATGCGGAACAAGCTTTATGGTTCTTATGCTGATTGTCGGCATCCTTGTCGGTCTTTTCGTTCCTGTTGCACCTTTCGGCATCGGATTTTTAAGACCTGTATTCAAGATTCTTCTTCTCCCCGTTTCATGCGGAATCGGTTACGAGCTTATCAAAATCTGCGGTAAGCACGACAATGCCGCAACAAGAATCATTGCCGCTCCCGGACTTTGGGCGCAGAGAATCACAACAAAAGAGCCTGATGACACTATGATTGAAGTTGCAATTGAGGCTATCAAAGCTGTTATCCCCGAGGACGGCTCGGACATTGTAAGCAAGTAATGACTGTAAACGAAATTTATCAAAGCGGACTTAAACTGCTTGAAAATAGTAATATTGAAAATTCAAAATTTGAGGCGCAAAGTCTTTTACAAAAGGCTTTTTCGCTTGACAGAGTCGGCTTTATCATGCACAAAACTGATAAAGCCGATGAAAACTGTTCGCATAACTTTTTAAATTTTATAGAAAAACGAATTTCAGGCGAGCCGTTGCAGTATATTCTCGGCGAATGGAGCTTTATGGGATTCGATTTTAAGGTGGGCAGAGGCGTGCTCATTCCCCGTGATGACACGGAAGTGGTTGTCAATCTCTGCATTGATTTTCTCGAAAACAGAACCGACAAAAAGACGGTTGACCTCTGTTCGGGCAGCGGTGCAATTGCCGTTGCACTTGATAAAATTTCGGGTGCAAAAGTTACGGCAGTTGAAATTGACGAAACCGCTTTTTCATATCTTGAAACAAATGTAAAAGAAAACAATTCGTCAGTAAAGCCTGTTATGGCTGACGCTCTCGAAATCTGCGAAACATTTGCTGACGGTGAGCTTGACCTCATTGTTTCAAATCCGCCTTATATAAAATCAGCCGACATCGAAACGCTTCAAAAAGAAGTTCGGCTTGAACCAAGACTTGCACTTGACGGCGGCGAGGACGGCGGCGATTTTTACCGTGAAATAGTGAGCCGTTGGAGCAGAAAACTCAAAAAAGGCGGTGCGCTTGCATTTGAACTCGGAGAAGGTCAGGCTGACGTAGTAAAGGCACTTATGACTGACAAAGGCTTTTCGGATTTTAAAATTTCACTTGACTTTGGCGGTGTGCAGAGGGCGATTATTGGGACTTTGCTCTGATTTTAGAAATTTTGTTCGATAAAATTACCGCCAAATTATTGCATTTTCCCCTCACATATTTTATAATCTTAGTGCGGACATAACCACCGATGAAGTGACGGTTATGTTACAGACCGAAAAACATTAGCTCCCTTTGCGGAGTACGGAGGTATATGAAATGGCAGTAGATAAAAACAAAGCGCTTGAAACTGCGCTCACACAAATTGAAAAACAGTTCGGCAAGGGTGCTGTAATGCGTCTTGGCGAAAATAAACATATGAACATTGAACACATCTCAACAGGTTCGCTTTCGCTTGATATTGCACTCGGAATCGGCGGACTTCCCCGCGGAAGAATTGTTGAAATTTACGGACCTGAATCTTCGGGTAAAACAACACTTTCTCTCCACTGCATTGCAGAGGGACAGAAAAACGGCGGCAATGTTGCATTTATTGATGTTGAGCATGCACTCGATCCGACATATGCGGCAGCTCTCGGTGTTGATGTTGATTCACTCCTCGTTTCACAACCCGACACGGGTGAAGACGCTCTTGAAATTGCAGAGGCACTTATCCGAAGCGGTGCGATTGATGTTATCGTAATCGACTCTGTTGCGGCTCTTGTTCCAAAGGCTGAAATTGAGGGTGAAATGGGTGACAGCCACGTAGGTCTGCACGCAAGACTTATGTCACAGGCACTGCGTAAACTCGCAGGCGCAATTTCAAAGTCAAACTGCGTTGCAATCTTCATTAACCAGTTGCGTGAAAAAGTCGGTGTTGTTTACGGCAACCCCGAAGTAACAACCGGCGGTCGTGCGCTCAAGTTCTACAGCTCCGTTCGTATTGATATACGAAGAGTTGAAACCCTTAAATCAGGCGGTGAAATGGTCGGTTCACACACAAGAGCAAAGGTTGTAAAAAACAAGATTGCGCCTCCGTTCCGTGAGGCTGAATTTGATATTATGTACGGTGAAGGCATTTCCCGTGAGGGCGAACTTCTTGATCTTGCCGTAAAGGCTGAGGTTGTTCAAAAAGCAGGAGCATGGTTCAGCTATGACGGCAGACGACTCGGACAGGGACGTGACAAGGTCAAGGAACTTCTCAAAACCGACAAGGAGCTTGCTGCTGAAATTGAGAAGAAACTCTGGGAAAATATTGACAAGCTTTATGAACGCAAAAAGCCTGCTCCAAAGGTAAAAATTACCGAAGTTCCGTCTGCAAACCAAGAAATCAAGCCTGATTCTGCGGATAAGACAGAGAAAAAGAGCGGTGCAAAAATTGATGTTCTGGTTGACGACTGATGCTTATAACCGCAGTTGAACCACGAAGAAAGGCGATGTGTGCGCTCTACATTGACGGCGAATATGTTATGAATCTTGACGCACGCACAGTTATTGAAAACCGATTTGATGTCGGCAGAGAGATTGATGACGAGGAGCTGCACGAGATTATCAGGCTAAGCAATGAGCGCCGTGCAAAGGAAAAGGCTTTGTGGCTTATTTCCTATCGTGACCACTCCAAAAAAGAACTCACCGACAAAATCAAACGCACCTGTGACGAGGAATCGGCGGAAAAGGCTGTTGAGCGAATGGAAGAACTCGGTCTTGTAAATGACGAAAACTTTGCAAGACGATATGCCGAACAGCTTTTGTTTTCAAAACATAATGCTCCGAGAGGTGCGGTAAGACAGCTTGTTCAAAAGGGAATTGACCGTGAACTTGCAGAAGAGATTATCGAAGAAATCGACTTTGATCCGTGTGACGGAATAAGGGCGGTTATCGACAGAAAATATAAAAACATAAATGATGAAAAAATAAGGCGAAGAGCCGTTGCCGCTCTGCAAAGGCTCGGATACGGATGGGATGACATTAAGACCGTCCTCAGAGAATACACAGAGGAAGACTGATTATGAATTATAAAGTAGGCATTGTATCACTCGGTTGTGCAAAAAATCAGGTTGACGCCGAGATGCTTTTGTACACACTCAAGAACAGAGGATTTATTATTGTGAACGATCCGGCAGATGCGGACGCAGTAATTGTAAACACCTGCGGATTTATCGAAAGTGCAAAGCAGGAAAGCATTAACGAAATTATCGAACTCGGCAAGCTCAAGGACGAGGGCAAAATCAAGGCAATCATCGTAACAGGCTGTCTTGCTCAAAGATATAAGTCGGAAATTTCCGAACAGCTTTACGAGGTTGACTCGGTTATCGGAATCGGTGCTAACGAAACTATCGCAGACATCGTTTTGGAAACACTTGACGGACAGAAGTGCGAAAGCTTTCCCGACAAAGTTTGTCTGCCACTTGAGGGCGGAAGAATTCTTTCAACTCCCCCCTACACTGCTTATCTCAAAATTGCCGAGGGTTGTGACAACCGTTGTTCCTACTGTGCAATCCCGATGATTCGAGGAAGATTCCGCAGCAGAGATATTGAAGATGTTGTAAAAGAGGCGGAAGGTCTTGCTGAGCGTGGAGTCAAGGAACTCAATGTCATTGCTCAGGACACAACCCGTTTCGGTGAAGATAAATACGGCAAACCGATGCTTGCAGAGCTTCTCAGAAGACTTTGTAGGATTGACGGCTTTAAATGGATAAGGGTTCTCTACTGCTATCCCGACAGAATTACAGACGAGCTTATTGACACAATTGCAAGTGAAGATAAGATTGTAAAATATATGGATATTCCGCTCCAGCATTGTAACAAGGATATTCTCCGCAGAATGAATCGTCACGGCGACAGAGAAAGCCTTACTGCACTCATGAACAAGATTAAGGATAAAATTCCGAATGTAATCTTCCGCTCAACCTTTATTACAGGTTTCCCCGGTGAAACCGAGGAGCAGTTCAATGAGCTTGCAGAGTTTGCCGCCGATATGAAGTTTCAGCGACTCGGCTGTTTTGCCTACTCTCCCGAGGAAGACACAAAGGCAGCTGAAATGCCCGACCAGATTGACGAAGAAATCAAGCAGAAGCGTGCCGATATTATTATGGAGCATCAACAGCAGGTTATGGCTGAATACTGTGAAAGCCTTGTTGGCAAAGAGATTGAAGTTCTTGTTGAAGGCTTTGACAAGCTTGCCGAATGTTTCTTCGGCAGAAGCTATGCCGACGCCCCCGAGGTTGACGGCTGTGTATTCTTCACCTGTAACGGTGAAAAGCCAAAGGCAGGAGATTTTGTCAAGGTGCGTGTAACCGATTACACAGGCTGCGATCCTGTAGGCGAATTTGTCGGCAAAATCGACTAAGTGGCTAAAAGACTCAGCAATTTCATAATATTTAACTTTGAAAGGCACATAAAATGAACTTACCAAATAAACTGACAGTAGGACGAATAATTCTTGTTCCGTTCTTTGTGGTGGCATTGCTTGCAAACTTTCCGCTCAACAATGCCGTTGCCCTGATTATTTTTATTGCGGCGTCACTCACAGATATGTTTGACGGAAAAATTGCAAGAAAAAACGGTCTTGTTACAGACTTCGGAAAATTTGCAGATCCGCTTGCAGACAAAATTCTTGTGCTTGCCGCATTTCTGTGCTTTGTACAGCTTGGAATATGTGACTGCGTTGCGGTCATAATCGTGCTTTTCCGTGAATTTTCCGTCACCTCAATACGGCTGATTGCCGCCTCAAAAGGCAAGGTTGTCGCCGCTAATATGTGGGGCAAAGCAAAGACGGTTTCACAGATGATTGCTATAATTGCAGTAATTGCAATGCAAATCGTGCTTGAACTGCCCGAAGTCGGACTTAATTTTATAAACACGGCAACATTTGAACCGATTTTCTTTGTGGTGGGAGAAATTCTCATCTGGATTTCGGTTGTATTCACAATCATTTCGGGCGTTGTATATATAATTCAAAACAGACAGTTTATTTCTCAGACCTGAGAACAGACTCTCACGGTCTTGACAGGAGGGTGATTGCGTGTTTAAAACCCTGAAAGCGGATATTGATGCGGTTATGGAGCGTGATCCTGCCGCAAGGAGCAGAGCAGAGGTGTTTTTTCTCTACTCGGGTTTCAAAGCGGTGCGTTCTCACCGAAAAGCCAACTGGTGTTTGCGGCACAACCTCAAGTTTCTTGCAAGGTGGATTTCTCAACGCAGTCGTCACAAGACGGGAATTGAGATTCACCCGGGTGCTACCATCGGCAAGGGACTGTTTATAGATCACGGAATGGGCGTTGTCATAGGCGAAACTACAATAATAGGAGACAACTGCACCATTTATCAGAATGTTACTCTCGGAGGAACAGGCAAAGAAACGGGAAAAAGACACCCCACACTCGGCAACAATGTGCTTGTCGGCTCGGGTGCAAAGGTTCTCGGTCCGTTCAAGGTTGGTGACAACGCAAGAATTGCCGCAGGTGCGGTTGTTTTAAGCGAAGTTCCGCCGAATGCAACGGCTGTCGGCGTTCCGGCAAGAGTAGTAAAAGTCAACGGTGTTCGCAGTGAAACCCTTGACCAGATTCATGTATCGGATCCGGTTGCACTTGCATTGTGCAATCTTGAGCATAAAATTTTTGAACTTCAAAAACAGCTTGATGAGCTGAAAAAGGAAAATGTAAAAAGTGAGGAATAGCAAATGATTTTATATAATTCTCTCGGACAGACAAAGCAGGAATTTGTACCGCACACACCCGGCAAGGTTAATATGTACACCTGCGGTCCTACTGTTTATCACTATGCCCACATCGGCAATCTTCGCACCTATATTATGGAAGATGTTCTTGAAAAGTATCTTCGTTTTTCGGGTTATGATGTAAACCGTGTAATGAACATCACAGATGTAGGTCATCTTTCAAGCGATGCCGACACAGGCGAGGATAAGATGCTTTCAGGCGCAAAGCGTGAACATAAAACTGTTATGGAGATTGCAAAGTTCTACACAGACGCATTTTTTGCCGACTGCGAAAAGCTCAACATCAAGTGTCCCGATGTTGTAGAGCCTGCAACAAACTGCATTGACGATTTTATTAATATGATTTCCGTTCTGCTTGAAAAGGGCTATGCCTACATTGCAGGCGGCAATGTTTACTTTGACACTTCAAAGCTCGACAACTACTATGTGTTCGTCAACATGAACGAGGACGATCTTGCTGTCGGCGTTCGTGACAGCGTTGAAGAGGACGAAAACAAGCGTAACAAGGCTGACTTTGTTCTCTGGTTCACAAAGTCAAAGTTTGATTCACAGGAGCTCAAGTGGGACAGTCCGTGGGGCGTAGGTTATCCGGGCTGGCACATCGAATGTTCATGCATCAGCTATAAGCATTGCGGTGAATATCTTGATATTCACTGTGGCGGCATTGACAATGCTTTCCCCCATCACACAAACGAAATTGCACAGAGCGAGGCTTTTCTCGGTCACAAGTGGTGTCCGTACTGGTTCCATGTACTTCACCTCAATGATGCAAGAGGCAAAATGAGCAAGTCAAAGGGCGGTTTCCTTACAGTTTCACTTCTTGAAGAAAAGGGCTACAATCCGCTTGTTTACAGAATGTTCTGCCTCCAGAGCCACTACCGCAAGCCGCTCACATTCTCATATGACAACCTTGACAACACAGCCACAGCCTACAACAAGCTTGTAAAGAGAATTTCCGCTCTTTCAAGGGACGGTGATCCTGATATGGCAAAGGCTGAGGAGCTTACAAAGGGATTTAGCGAGGCACTTGACAACGACCTCAACACTTCTCTTGCCCTCACCTGCGTTTATGATGTTCTCAAGGCTGACGCAGACGATGCAACAAAGCTTTATGTAATCGGCGAATTTGACAAGGTGCTTTCACTCGACCTTACAAAAGTTCCCGAAAGCAACAAAGCGGACGCTGACGATGACTTTGCCAAGGAAGTTGAGGAGCTTATTGCACAGCGTACAAAAGCTCGTTCTGAAAAGGACTGGGCGACAGCCGACGCTATCCGTGACAAGCTTAAAGAGATGAAAGTTGTTGTCAAGGACACAAAAGACGGCATTGAATGGCATGTTGAGGGTTAACTTGACTGCTATCGCCCAATGAACGCACCTAATTAAAACAAAATATGAATAAATAAAAATCCCCTTCATATAAATTTGGTATGGAGGGGATTTTATGCGTTTGTATATCATAACAAAACGAAATCTAATATCAATCGGATTCTGTCTTTTAATCGGAGTGCTTGCAGGGGCAATTGCAGTCACATCAACCGTTCGAGCCGTTCAGAGTGCGGCTGCTCAGCGTGAAATTCCCATTTACTATGTTGACACGGACAAAAAGCAGGTTGCCCTGTCGTTTGATGCGGCATGGGGCAATGAACAGACCGAGCATCTGCTTGAAATTCTCGACAAATACAAGGTGAAATCAACATTTTTCCTTGTGGGCGACTGGGTTAAGAATTATCCCGACAGCGTAAAAGATATTGCAAAGCACGGTCACGATGTGGGCAATCACAGCAACACACATCCGCATATGACACAAATGTCATCGTCCGATATGGTCGGTCAGATTCAGTCCTGCAACGAAAAAATCAAGGAGCTTACGGGCAAAACTCCCACCCTGTTCCGTGCCCCCTACGGCGATTACAACAATGATGTTGTAAAGTCGGTCAACGGCTGTAATATGTATTGCGTGCAATGGGATGTCGATTCGCTCGACTGGAAAGATCCGACTCCCGAGCAGATAAAGCAAAATATTATGAAAAAAATCAGGAACGGCAGTATTATATTGATGCATAACGGTGCAAAAAATACCCCCGAAGCATTGCCGACGGTAATCGAGGCAATCAAATCCGAGGGCTACGAAATCGTTCCGATTTCGCAAATTCTGCTCAAAGGCGAATACTACACAGATGTTGACGGCAAAATGTGCAGTAAAACCGCCACACAACCGAGTTCGTGAGGGAACATTTTTATTAATGCCGCAAAACTACCGTCATACTGTAGGGGCGTTCATCGGACGCCCGCCAAGTAAAGGCATAAATTATATGTTAAAACAAATTTTATAAATGAAATGCAGTTACCGAAATAATGTAGCGGCGATCAGTGATCGCCAATCGTTTTGGTTTTGCAACCAAAACGAAGATAAGCATAATCTTTGCCATCTTAAAATTATATATTAATAAACAAAATATTTTCTGCGATTACTTATTCATTTCGTGTTGATTGGTAGCCTTGCGGCCGCCGCCGGTGGCGGAAAAAGGGAGCAATGCGCTGTCTGAAATAACGAGCAATAGGAAGCACATTTATGTGCAACGCATTGCGACTATATTTCAGACGGGAGAACGAGGTTCGCCGCTACATTGCATTGTAGAAAAGGTAACAATTTTACGCTCGGGCATAATTTGTGTTAAGTCGCACCGATTTTACAATCGGTACGATTGGCGGTCACTGACCGCCGCTACAGATTATACACAGTTTTCATCACATCAAAAATTATGTGAATAAACAAATAATTTCATCAAAGCGGGCGTCCGATGAACGCCCCTACTGATTAACAATAACATTCATACAAAAACAGACTGACAGATTATCAGTCTGTTTTTTAATGCAATCATCATTTTCTTGCAATATTAAGAATATTTTCCCACCATTCATTAGATGATATTATTGAATAGGTTGTGAGAAAACTTTCCGCTATTAGCAAACGAATGAGTATGACAAATAGTATTGTTAAAAATAAATCCAATGCCATTACTAAACATATATTTAAAATATTACCGTATTCTGCATATTTTAACCTTAAAATAAATGTCGGTACTACACATATACAACTAATGAACATTAAGTCAAGAGGTATCACAAGCAACGATATAATTGAATTCAGCACATCATTATGACAAACAAAATCTATTGACCAAGTAACAAGTAACAAATAAAAAATTAACACCTTTGCAAAATCAAGTATTGTAAACCCAATCGTAGATGTAACTTTTACTGATTTGAATGAATTTTTCCGAACTAAATAGAAAGATATAAGAAAAGTAATAATTAATAAAACCGCAAATATTAAATAGCAATTGTTAACAATGAAATCAGCAAATACTTCGGCTACTCTATTACTTCCACACAGATAAAATAAAAATGCAATAATTGCAAAACCACAATTACTAAATAAAATAATCATTGCGTACTCCTTAAATTATTTCTAATTAAAAAATCACTTAATGCAAAAGCAAGTTCTATAATTTTATATACTTTATTCACTTGAATTACACCTATATTGTATAAAATTGTCAACAAAAAGTTATAATATTATACTAACAAGGTATAATTTATGGAGCGGGTACGGCAAATGCAAAGAATTAAGGAACTACGAAAAGAAAAATCTATGAACCAAATTGCATTGGGAATGCAACTTAACTTTTCACAAAAGATAATCAGCGAATATGAAAATGGAAAGGTTGAACCGAGCATTACGACGCTCAAAAAACTTGCGTCAATTTTTAATACATCTGTTGATTATATAATTGAATATACGGACATCAAACAGCCGATTGACAAAATTGCTCAGTCGGAACTTTCGGAAACGGAATGCAAACTTCTTAACGAATTTCGTTGTCTGCCAAAAGAAAAACAAAACATTGCCCTTGGTATCATTATGGGATTAAAGCACAGTTAATTGTAGCCAATATAATTTTATTCGTATCGTGTTTACACACGATACGATTGACGAACGAGGTTCGCCGCTACAGTATGACGATTGTTTTGCGGTCTTTATAAAATTTGTTTTAACATATAGTTTACACTATTACTTGCGGGCGTCCGATGAACGCCCCTACTGATTAACAATAACTTTCATATAAAAACATATAAAAATCAGGCTGACAGGTTATTAAAAATCTGTCAGCCTTAAATTATTTTATCAAGTTTTTGCTACGGATAAAAATCAATAAACAACAACACGGGTTCCTGAGGAAATGTTGTTATAGATTTTCTTAGCTGCGTTGTACGGTGTGTTTACACAGCCGTGTGAGCCGTGACCCTTGTACCTTGTTCCGCCGTATTCCCAGCTTGCTCGCCATGATGCGTCATGGATTCCGCAACCGTCGGATGTGAACGGAAGCCAGAATGTTACATGGGAATTCAGCATAAGTGTTGCAGGAGATGCCTTGTAAATAATTGAATATGCACCCTTTGGCGTATCGTTTGTACCATAGTTGCCGGTTACAACATCTGTTTCAACAACAAGCTTACCGTTCTTGTAGTACCACATATGCTGCTGATTGATACTGATTTCAACATATGTGCCGCCGACTGAAACACCGTAGGCATTCTTGCTGATCTTTACACTCTTTGTCTGGAATGTGCCGAGACACTTGTACTTTTTCGGGTTACTGCTCGGTCCCGAATACTTGTAAGCACGAATACGGAAGTAATAGGTCTTGCCGACTGTAAGCTTTTTGGTGTTGTAGAAAGTATTCTTTGTTTCACCAAGCTTTGTATATTTTCCGTTCTTTGAGGTTGAATAGAAAATCTCATATGCTGTCGGAGTGGTCATTGCCTTGCCCCATGTGAGATTTACTCTTGAAAGTCTTGTATCTGTCTTGAAATTAACGGCATTAAGACCTGCCACACATCTTATTGTTGACGGTGACGAATAGTAAGTGTTCTTTTTGATTGCACGGTAAGCCCTAATCTGATAGTAATACGCTCTGCCGTTCTTAACTCCCTTATCTCTGAAAGAAGTTGTGGAATTTGAAGTGATTGTCTTGTAAAGAACATACCTGCCCTTTGTGTCACCGCTCATACGGTAGATTTTGTAGCCTGTTGCCTGTGAGTTCTTTGACCACGAAAGTGTAATTGCAGCACCCGACTCCTTGAGTGAAACGCTTACGGCATTCGGGAGAGTAGCTGTTCTGTAGGTCTGACTCTTACCCTCATACTTTACACCGTCATGCTCAACATAGGCGGCAACCTTTACATCATACCAGGTTGCTGTTCTAATCTTTTTGAGTGTACAGGCATTTGACTTTACATATGTAAATCTTGAAAAATTCTTGTGTGCGTCATTGTTGCGATAGTAGATTACATAGCCTGTTGCACCGCTTACTTTATCCCACTTGAACGAAAGCGAATTTGTTGTATATTGCGTTCTTTTGAGATTCTTGATTGCGCCCACATTCGGCTTAAACGGCTGAGTCGGAGGAACCGTAGGAGTTACGGGCGGCTCCGTTACCGGCTGTGAAGGCTCGGTTGCCTGAGTTGGTTCAACGCTCGTATCTGTTACATCAGATGCAACAGTTGCCTCTGTTGCAGGCTGAGAGTCTGTTTCTGCCGCAGAAACAGCTAATGTTCCGACAACAGAACAAGCCACGGTAACTACTGCGAGAATTACAGCCAAGGTGTGTTTGAATTTGAATGTCATATATTCCATCCCCAATCGTATTTGATAATTAGATTATATATGTTTTTTTGAAAAAAATAAAGAGTATTTAGTAAAAAATTTCAAAAATCTTCCACTAATTACTCTTACTTTATCTTGTCATTTTTATTAAGTCTTGAAAGGCGTTCGCATTCGGCAATCAGCTTGCTCTGTTTAAGCCTTCTTTCGTCCTCAAGCACAGATTCACGAACCTGTTTTCGCAGTCTTTCAAATGGTGTGTCACGGTTGCCTGTTATCTCTTTCGGGCTTAAAATTTTTGGTGCAAGATTTGATGCACCCGGTCTTGTGAGCATCTGAATGGTGATATGCTCATGCTGAATGAGAGCGAAAAGCTGACTGAGAGAGGTACATTCGTCAATTGCCTTGACGAGTTCTTCCGTTGTTTTGTGACGGTATCCGTGCACCTTTGTTTCATTCAATTTCACTCACCGCCCTTTATTGCCTTTTGCGGAACATTGTTATCATTATATTTCCGAATAAATGCCTCCGCTGTTTGATGAAGGACACTTGTACCTTAGATTATACTTAATTTTCACAAGATTTTCAATATTTATTTTCGGTTTCTTTGTTTACATCAACACTTTTTTATGATATGCTGACTAACAGATACGCAAAATGTCCGTATAATCGACATTTTTCAGCGTTAAAAAATTTTTGTCAGGAGTAGAATAATGAAAAAAACTATTTGTGCCGTAACGGCTGCCATGCTTGCGCTTACCTCGGTTTTGTGCGGTTGTTCAAGCAACGGTGAAAGCAGTTCGCAGTCGGGCAGTACAACCCCGGCAACTGTTGCCACAGACACAACCGTCAAGACAACAGGCGAAAAAATACATATAAACGACAGCACTCTCGGTGAAATCTGGATTACCGAGCTTGACGGTGTACCGAAAAACACACTCAACAACGATAACTTCACCTCTGACGACACTTTCAAATACTACAGTGAAAACGGCAAGGCCGCTTCAATGGAGGGAATCGACATTTCCTCCTACAGCGGAACGATTGACTGGGACAAGGTTAAAAAATCGGGTGTTGATTTTGTTATGGTTCGCATCGGCGGCAGAGGCTACGGTTCTGACGGAAAAATGTACTCGGACGATTCCGCCCTTTCATATATAAAGGGTGCTAAGGCGGCAGGACTTAAAGTCGGCGTGTATTTCTTCTCTCAGGCTGTCAATAACGATGAGGCAATTGAAGAGGCTGACTATATAAAGACACTTCTCGGCGATGAAACAATCGATTTTCCCGTTGCATATGACTGGGAAATCATCAAGGATGATGACGCAAGAACCGACAGCGTTTCCGCCGCTCAGGCAACAGCCTGTGCAAAGGCATTCTGCAACCGTGTAAAGGAGCTTGGCTACACACCGATTATCTATTCTCCGAGCAAGGAGCTTTACTTTAAATATGACCTCACACAGCTTGCAGATTTTGACATCTGGTACTGCGAATACGCAAATGTTCCGACATTCTATTATCAGTTTTCTATGTGGCAATACTCCTCATCAGGCAAGGTTGACGGAATTGAGGGCGATGTTGATATGAACATCTGCTTTACAAACATAGCCGATTACGATTAAGAAAGGATAATATATATGAAAAAGATAGCAAGCTTTACAATCAACCACAACACACTTATGCCGGGTGTTTACATCTCAAGAATCGACGGAGATATTACAACATACGATATGCGTTTTGTAAAGCCAAACACACCGCCGTATCTTCCGAATCCCGTTATGCACACAATTGAACACCTTTTTGCAACATATGCCCGCAACAGCAAATTTGCCGACAATGTAATCTACTTTGGACCTATGGGATGCAGAACGGGTTTTTATTTTCTCGTTCGTGATATGTCAAATGAGGACGCATTACAGCTTATAAAAGACACAATAAAGCAGTGTGCGGAGCACAAAGGGGAAATCCCCGGAACAACTGCAATTGAGTGCGGAAACTACCTTGAACACGACCTTGACGGTGCTTTAAAAGAGTTAAATAAATATTACTCTTTGTTAAAAGATTACACAGTTGATAACTTACAGTATAATTAATATAGGGAATTATTGTTTGATTTACCCTGTTTTTGTAACCTTATCCCCTGTCTTATTATTAATTATGACATTTTTTAATTCTCATATTGCAATTTCGTAACTATTTGGTATAATAAAGGTATCGTGTTTGTTACAAAAATGTAACGGTTAATGAGATAGGAGAAATTATTTTGGAGACAAAGTTCATTGGTTTGGAAGGTTTCAATGAAATCGAGAGTCTTCCGACAAAGAAACGCAGAGTTTGCAGGCGTGAGCTTACAACAGCACAGAAAACTGTTCGCTTTGTAAAGAGAGCAACAACATTTTGTGCAAAATCAGTTGTAAGAATGTCAAAAAACACAGCCGCAAAACTCGCACAGGCAATTGAGAACAGGAAGGGTTCTTTAAAGTCTGTTACAATCAAGTCTGTTAATTCGCCAAAGAAAGCAAAAACACAGATATCAGCTATTGACAAAGCATTCAACGAATCAAGAAACGGCACAACAAAGAGTGCCGGAGAGATTGTATCTGAACTTTCGTTCAAAAGCGGAAAGCAGTATGCTCACCTTGCACCGTCAGCAATCCGTTCGCAGAAGTTGCTCAGAAAAAAGGCTGTGCTTGCAGTAGTAGCCTGTTTCAGCGCAATCACACTTTCATGTGTAACGGTTGCAAGCGCACTTGATATGAAAGATAACAACAGCGTACAGGCACCTGCACTTGTTGCAACAAATGACGAGGCTGTTCCTAATACTGAAATTGACGGCGAATCGGCATCGGCAAACCTCAAGGCAATTTCACCGTCATGCGCAAGTCTTTATATTGACGGCAAGTTCATCGGTGCGACAGAAGAAATTGATCAGCTCAATGCAGACCTCGATCAGGTTCTTGTTGATTACCGCAGAGATTACGATGACGAAACAACAACCGAGTTTGCAAATTCGGTGGAGGTTGTAACAGGTAACGCAAGCGGTACAGACCTTATTACCGCAGACGAGGTTATGGCACTTGCAGACGGCAAGTTTTCAATCTCACTTTCAACAGACATTGTTTACACAAGAGATGTGGCTTATGACACAAAGGTAAAGTATGACGAGGACAAGTCTTCTTCATATAAAAAAGTTACCACAAAGGGCGTTAATGGTGAAGAAGAAGTAACGTTAAGAACTACATTTGTTGACGGTGTTCAGACCGATGCAGTTCAGACTGACGCAAAAACTATTAAAGAGGCAGTTGACGAAGTTGTTGTAAAAGGCAAGGCTGAGGATACTTCATCAAGCACAGGTTCATCATCAACCTCATCAGACAGCAGTTCTTCATCAAGTTCAAATTCATCTTCAAGCTACACAACAGGTTCATCGGGTATGTTTGCATGGCCACTCCCCTACACACATACATTGACAAGTACCTTCGGCACACGCTGGGGCAGACTTCACGGCGGACTTGACATTTCAGCCGGTGGTGTTTACGGACAGCCTATTTATGCATCCGCAAGCGGTACCGTAACATTCTCAGGCGGTGACAACAGCGGCTACGGCAACTATGTTATCATTGACCACGGCAGTGGCTACACAACACTTTACGGTCATTGCAGTTCACTTGTTGCAGTAACAGGTCAGTATGTAAATCAGGGCGACCTCATCGGTTATGTCGGTTCAACAGGCAACTCAACAGGTCCTCACCTCCATTTTGAAATCCGCCTCAACGGTGAAAAAATGGACCCCCTCGGCTACACAAGCTGATTGAATTAAATATTGATTATTTAACCCCCCGATTCGTTTGAGTCGGGGGGTTGTTTATGATGAATATGATTTTATCTGAACATATACTGTGCGGTGTCGAGGACTGACTCCATTGTTTTAAAGGCTTTGTTTGCCTTTTTCTTGAGTTTTGGGTTGCTGTCTACCATATTTTTGCCGACAATACCCATGCAGACGCCTGCCGTCATTCCTATTGCAACGCCTTTCATCACATTCATCATTGGACTTGTATTCATAATCACACCTCCCCATCTTGCAAATTCATTGACAAAATGTGTGTTTTTTCATTTTTGTCACACAGCTTTGTCAAAAAAACTTGCATTATTATTGTTTACGATTTAAAATGTATTTAAACAGAAAAAGAATGGAATAATAAAAATTGGAGTGATAACTTTTGGCAACTCTCAACCTTGTGCTTGTTGAACCCGAAATTCCGCAGAACACGGGCAATGTGGCACGAACCTGTGCCGCAACGGGAACAAGACTTCATCTTGTCAAGCCTATGGGCTTTGAACCCGACGATAAAAAACTAAAAAGAGCGGGACTTGACTACTGGCACTTGCTTGACATCACATATTATGAAAGCATTGACGATTTTTTTGAAAAAACAAAAGGCGGAAAATACTTTTTCTTTTCAACAAAAGGAACTCACCGCCACAGCGATGTTGAATATCCCGACAACTGCTATCTTCTTTTTGGCAAAGAAACAAAAGGCTTGCCCGAGGAGCTTTTAATGCAGCATCCCGATGATACTTTAAGACTGCCTATGATTGACGAGGCAAGAAGTCTTAATCTTTCAAACTCGGTTGCAATTGCGGCTTATGAAGTTTTAAGGCAATGGGATTATCCTGCTTTGCAGAACAAGGGCGAGCTTCACAATCACAAGTGGAGCGACCTCAACAATATGACATAAGAACAAAAATAATATTCATAAGCTTCCTTAAAATCAGTATTTGTAAAGGCAGTGCAAAAAATACCTTTGCAGGCGAATTTTTTAAAGTTTTCTATTGATAAAAAGGGGTTTTTGATATATAATAATGGTGACTGTAAAAATACTAAATTTTTACAAATTTCTTCTTACACGAAAGGAATGTATATTATGCAGCTCAACAAAGTATCTGTTGATGACATCAATGTAAAAGGTAAAAAAGTACTTGTTCGTTGTGACTTCAATGTACCGCTCAAGGACGGCGTAATCACAAACGACAACAGAATTACAGCAGCTCTTCCTACAATCAAGAAGCTTATCGCTGACGGCGGCAAGGTTATCCTTTGCTCACATCTCGGCAAGCCGAAGAACGGTCCCGAAGAGAAGTTCTCACTCGCTCCTGTAGCAGTAAGACTTTCAGAACTCCTCGGTCAGGATGTTGTTTTCGCTAACGATGACGAGGTTGTAGGCGAAAATGCTAAAAAGGCTGTTGCAGAAATGAAAGACGGCGATGTTGTTCTTCTCCAGAACACTCGTTTCAGAAAAGAAGAAACAAAGAATCTTGAGCCGTTCTCATCAGAACTTGCTTCACTCGCTGATGTATTCGTAATGGATGCATTCGGTTCGGCTCACCGTGCACACTGCTCAACAGTAGGTGTTACAGACCACATCAAGGACACAGCAGTAGGTTACCTCATGCAGAAGGAAATTGACTACCTCGGCAATGCCGTTGAAACTCCTGTTCGTCCGTTCGTTGCAATCCTCGGCGGTGCTAAGGTTGCTGACAAGCTCAATGTTATTTCAAACCTCCTCGAAAAGTGCGACACACTCATCATCGGCGGCGGTATGGCTTACACATTCCTCAAGGCTCAGGGCAAGGAAGTCGGTCTTTCACTCGTTGACGATACAAAGATTGACTACTGTAAGGAAATGATGGCTAAGGCTGAAAAGCTCGGCAAGAAGCTCCTTCTCCCAATCGACACAACAATCGCTGCAGGCTTCCCTGATCCTATCGATGCTGAAATCGAAGTTAAGGTTGTTGATTCAGACAAGATTCCTGCTGACATGGAAGGTCTTGACATCGGCACAAAGACACAGGAACTCTTTGCCGACGCTGTAAAGAGCGCAAAGACTGTTGTTTGGAACGGTCCTATGGGCGTATTTGAGAACCCGACTCTTGCAAAGGGTACAATTGCTGTTGCTAAGGCTCTTGCCGACACAGACGCAACAACAATCATCGGCGGCGGCGACAGCGCAGCTGCTGTTATTCAGCTTGGTTTTGCTGACAAGATGAGCCACATCTCAACAGGCGGCGGCGCATCTCTTGAATACCTTGAGGGCAAGGTTCTTCCGGGTATCGCAGCAATCGCTGACAAATAATTTAATCAAATAAAAGGGCGGATTTTTCCGCCCTTACTGATTTAACCCTGTTACTTTATTATAATAAAAACATATTCTGAAAGGAAAATTATCATGGATAAATCAAAGAGAAAGGCAATTATCGCCGGCAACTGGAAAATGAACAAAACTCCAAAGGAAGCTAAAGAGCTCCTCAACGCTATTACTCCCCTCGTAAAAGATGCCGGTTGTGAAGTAATCGCTTGTGTTCCTTATGTTGACCTTGCAACAGCACTTGAGGCTACAGAAGGCACAAATGTTAAAATCGGTGCAGAAAACTGTCACTGGGCTGAAAGCGGTGCTTTCACAGGCGAAATCTCAACAGGTATGCTCAAGGAAATGGGCGTTGAATATGTAGTTCTCGGTCACAGCGAGAGAAGACAGTATTTCGGCGAAACAGACGAAACTGTAAACAAGAGAACAAAGGCTGCTCTTGCCGCAGGTCTTAAGCCAATCGTTTGTGTCGGCGAACTCCTCTGGGAGCGTGAGTGCGACATCACAGAAGAAGTTATCGCAAGACAGATTAAGCTTGACCTCTTCAATGTAACAGAAGAAGAACTCAAGAATGTTGTTATCGCTTATGAGCCTGTATGGGCTATCGGCACAGGCAAAACTGCTACAGCTGATCAGGCTGAAGAGGTTTGTGCATTCATCCGTGCTACAATCGCTAAGCTTTACAATCAGGCTGCTGCTGACGCTGTTACAATTCAGTACGGCGGTTCAATGAATGACGGCAATGCTGACGAGCTTCTCTCAAAGACAAATGTTGACGGTGGCCTTATCGGCGGTGCATCACTCGTTGCCGAGAAGTTTGCCGCAATCGTAAAGGCTGCAAGCAAGTAATTTAAACAGTATATTCAAACACAATGCCGTGTCCTTTTGGGCACGGCACAAAAGTCTGTAATCGGCTTTTGGATTTTGTTTTTTGCATAACAAGATTGTGTATGCTTTATGGAAAGGACACGCAAAATGAAAAAACCGGTAATTTTAATGATTCTTGACGGCTTTGGTATTGCTCCCGAAAAAGGCAACGCTATCAAGGCTGCTAAAAAGCCAAACATTGACAAGCTTTTTGCATCTAATCCGCTCACACAGATTGGTGCGTCGGGTATGGATGTAGGTCTTCCTGACGGTCAGATGGGTAACTCTGAGGTCGGTCACACAAATATGGGTGCCGGCAGAATCGTTTATCAGGAACTCACAAGAATTACAAAGACTATCAATGAGGACAAGCTCAAAGATAACGAGGCTATTGTTGATGCAATGGACAAGGCTCTCAAGAACGGCACGGCACTTCACCTTATGGGACTTCTCTCAGACGGCGGTGTTCACAGCCACATTGAGCATCTCTACGGTATTCTTGAACTTGCTAAGAAAAAGGGTCTTAAAGATGTTTACATTCACGCATTCCTTGACGGTCGTGATGTTCCGCCTTCAAGTGCCGCTGAATATGCTGACAAGCTTCTTGACAAGCTCAAAGAAATCGGCATAGGCAAGGTTGCCACAGTTGAGGGCAGATACTACGCAATGGACAGAGATAACAACTGGGACAGAGTTGAAAAGGCATATGCCGCTATGGTATATGGCGAGGGCAACAAGGCAGAATGCCCTGTTTGCGCAATTAAGAACTCTTACAATGACGGTGTAACAGACGAATTTGTTGTTCCTTGTGTTATTGAGGGCGGTGCTCAGGTTAAGCCTAACGACAGCATCATCTTCTTCAACTTCCGTCCTGACAGAGCAAGAGAGATTACAAGAACATTTGTTGACCCTGATTTTAAGGGCTTTGAGAGAAAGAACGGTTTCTTCCCCGTAAACTTTGTTTGCATGACTCAGTATGATGCAACAATGCCTAATGTTGAAGTTGCATTCAAGCCAGAGGTTCTCAAGAACACACTCGGCGAGTATGTATCCGACAAGGGTATGACACAGCTCAGAATTGCAGAAACAGAAAAGTATGCTCATGTAACATTCTTCTTCAACGGCGGTGTTGAAAAGCAGTATCCCGGCGAGGACAGAATCCTTGTTAAGTCGCCTGCTGTTGCAACATATGACCTCCAGCCTGAAATGAGTGCTTACGAGGTTACAGACAAACTCGTTCTGGCAATCAAGAGCGGTAAGTACGATATGATTATTCTCAACTACGCTAACTGCGATATGGTTGGTCACACAGGCGTATTCGAGGCAGCCGTAAAGGCTGTTGAGGCTGTTGACACCTGCGTTGGCAAGGTTGTTGACGCAATCAAAGAAATGGGCGGTGTTGCTCTTATCACAGCCGACCACGGCAATGCAGATAAGATGGTTGCAGAGGACGGTTCACCGTTTACTGCTCACACAACAAACCCTGTTCCTTTCTGCGTAGTAAACTACGACTGCGAGCTTCGTGAGGGCGGCAGACTTGCCGATATCGCTCCGACAATGCTCCAAATTATGGGACTCGAGCAGCCCGAAGAAATGGACGGCACAAGCCTTATTAAGTAATTTATTTTACTGATTATATACAGAGCCACCGATGTTTTATCGGTGGCTTTTTTGTGTTAGCACAAAACTGTAGGGGTAGCCTTGCGACCGCCGCAAATTCCCGCAACGCAAAATTTAAGTTGTAAAATATCGTTAATCGGTGTAAAATAATATTACTTATGTATTGTTAATTTTATGGCAGAGAAGGGGAAAATTTGATTAAGCTACGAAGATATCTTGCATACTACAAAAAGGAATGTATCATCGGTCCGCTTTGCAAGCTGTTTGAGGCAATTTTAGAATTGCTCGTTCCGCTTGTTATGGCAGGAATCATCGACAACGGTGTGCGAAACGGCGACACGGCATACATTTGGAGAATGGGCGGTCTGCTCGTTATTCTCGCAACTGTGGGACTTTGCAGTGCGCTTGTGTGTCAGTATCTTGCGTCAAAGGCATCTCAGGGTGTGGGAACAAGACTTCGCCGAGATTTGTTTTTGCACATCAACAAACTCTCTCACGCAGAGTTGGACAAGCTTGGCACTCCGTCACTTATAACACGAATCACATATGACACCAATCAGGTTCAGCAATCTGTTGCAATGGCTATCCGCCTGCTCACCAGAGCACCGTTTATTGTTATCGGTTCAATGGTTATGGCAATGACAATCAACCTTGAAATGTCAATTATTTTCTTCATTGCGGCTATATTGATTGCCGTTACTCTTTACCTCATTATGACAAAGAGTATTCCTATTTTTGAAAAAATGCAGAAAAAACTCGACAAAATCAGTCTTATCTGCCGTGAAAATCTTTCGGGCAACAGGGTTATCAGAGCCTTTTCAAAGCAGAAAAATGAGAAAAAGCGTATTGACGATTCAACCGAGGATTTGGCTAAAACTTCGATCAGAGTAAGCATCCTTTCGGCACTTTTAAGCCCTGTCACCTACATCATCACCAATGCTGCAATTATTCTCATCATTTGGTTTGGTGCTCAGAATGTCAACGCAGGCAACGGAATGCTTTCGGGTGACATCATTGCCCTTGTAAACTATATGACGCAGATTTTGCTTGCAATGATTGTTGTTGCAAACCTTGTTGTACTTCTCACGAAGGCAAGTGCAAGTGCGGCAAGACTTAACGAAGTGTTTGAAACTCAGCCGAGTGTGTGTGAAAGCACTACCGAGAACATTGAAATTTCAGAGAGCGAAAGCACTCCGAAAATCGAATTTGACAATGTAAACTTCACATACGGCACGGGTGATGATGAGCTTGAGGACATCAGCTTTAAAATCAAGCGTGGTCAGACGGTCGGTCTTATCGGCGGTACGGGTTGCGGTAAAAGTACGCTTGTCAACCTTATCCCCCGTTTTTACGATGCAACACAGGGTACTGTAAGCGTTGACGGCAGAAATGTCAAGGACTATCCGTTCTTACAGCTCCGTTCACAGATTGGTATTGTTCCTCAGCAGTCAATTCTTTTCAAGGGAACAATCCGTGACAATATGAAATGGCAAAACGAAAATGCAACTGACGAGGATATTATAAAGGCTCTAAAAATTGCACAGGCATACGAGTTTGTAAGCAAGCTGAACAAAGGGCTTGACAGCTTTGTTGAACAGGGCGGTAAGAACTTCAGCGGAGGTCAGCGTCAGCGACTTTGCATTGCCAGAGCACTCACAGGCTCACCAAAGCTTCTCATTCTTGATGACAGCTTTTCGGCTCTTGACTTTGCAACAGATGCGGCACTCAGAAAGGCTTTGCGTGAAAACACAAAGGATATGACCGTGATAATCGTTACACAGCGTTGCTCAACAATCAAGAACGCAGACCTTATTCTTGTGCTTGATGACGGCAGACTTGTCGGCAAAGGTCCGCACGATGAACTGTTTGAAAACTGTGAAACCTACCGTGAAATCTGTCTTTCACAGCTTAATGAAGAGGAGGCCAAAAGATGAAAAATTCAGCAAAAAAATCCTCCTCTGTAAAAAAGGTACTCAAAAAAATAAAGCCGTATTCGTTTTATCTGATTTTAGCTCTTGTGAGTGCAATCATCAGCGTTTCGCTCACGCTCTATATTCCGGTTCTCACAGGTAACGCAATCGACAACATCATTGACAAGGGTAATGTTGACTTTGCAAGCGTTATTCAAATTCTTGTGTACATCGGTGTAGGCATCGGCGGTGTGGCACTTTTCCAGTGGATTATGACCTACTTTACCAACATTGTCAGCTACCGCACTGTTCGTGACCTAAGACGAGAGGTTTTTGAAAAATTCAACACAGTTCCCCTCTCCTACATTGACACAACACCTCACGGCGACCTTATCAGCCGAGTAATCAACGATGTTGACGCAGTTGGTGACGGTCTTACACAGATGTTTCTACAGCTTTTTTCGGGCATTGTTACCATTGTCGGCACGCTTGTATTTATGCTGACAATCAACTGGAAAATCGCCCTTGTGGTTGTTGTTCTCACACCGCTTTCGCTCTTTGTTGCGGCATTCATCGGCAAGATGACACACAACCGCTTTACCCGTCAACAGGCACTCAACGGTGACATCTCGTCATATGTTGAGGAGCATATCGGCAATCAGAGAATTGTAAAGGCTTTTTCATATGAGGACAGAGCCTTTGAAGAATTTGAAAAGTACAATGATGAACTTCTTGAAGTGGGATTCAAGGCGCAGTTTGCAGGCGCACTTGCCAACCCGTCAACAAGATTCGTAAACGCATTGGTTTATGCCGCAGTAGGCATTATGGGTGCTCTGTTTGCCGTTGCAGGCACACTTTCGGTCGGACAGTTATCATGCTTCCTTACCTACGCAAATCAGTACACAAAGCCGTTTAACGAGGTTACAGGCGTACTCACGCAGTTGCAGACAGGTATTGCGGCGGCAGGACGAGTTTTTGAGGTTCTTGAGGCAGATAACGAAATTCCCGACAACAGTACAAAAGAGCTTGAGCATTGCGAAGGCAATGTCAAGATTGAGAATGTAAACTTCTCATACACAAAAGAAAAACCGCTCATCACAAACTTTTCGCTTGATGTCAAGAGCGGCAGTCACATTGCCATTGTCGGTCCGACAGGTTGCGGCAAGACAACATTCATCAATCTTCTTATGAGATTTTATGACACGGACAGCGGCAAAATCAGCATTGACGGTGTTGACATTATGGACATCACCCGTGACAACCTCAGAAAATGCTACGGAATGGTTCTTCAGGACAGCTGGCTGTTCAACGGAACGATTATGGAAAATCTGCGTTACGGCAACGAAAACGCAACCGAAGAAGAAGTTATTGCCGCTGCAAAGGCGGCTTATGCGCACTCATTCATCCGCCGTATGTCTGACGGCTACAACACCGTAATCAGCGAGGACGGCGGTAATCTCAGTCAGGGACAGAAACAGCTTTTGTGTATTGCAAGGGCGATGCTTACAAACCCGTCAATTCTTATTCTTGACGAGGCGACTTCATCAATTGATACCCTTACCGAAATCCGTGTTCAAAAGGCTTTTGCCAAGATGATGAAGGGCAAGACGAGCTTTGTTGTTGCCCACAGACTTTCAACAATCAAGGAAAGCGATGTTATCCTTGTTATGAAGGACGGCAACATCATTGAACAAGGCACACACGAGGAGTTGCTCGCCAAAGGCGGATTCTATAATAAACTTTACAACAGTCAGTTTGCAAAACAGTAATACGGCAACGGTCAGTAACCGCCAATTGAAACAATTATAAAATCGTTTTGACAATAAACCGAATAACTGACTACTACACTTGAACACACAATTTTCAACAATTCCGAAAATATATACAAAACGAGGTCATCAGCTAAAAACCGATGACCTCTGTTTTGTATTATGAACTTTTAATCAGAAAGGGATTTTTCAACATTTATTATCGGATAAAGCTTTTCGTCAATTGACTTGATTTTCTCGATTGCACTCTGTTTAATCTGTCTTTCTGTAAGGTCAAGTCCATACGGAATAACCATATCAAAGACAACATTTGTATGCGTACTGCCCTTTACAATTCTGAAATCGTGGATTGAATACTCCGGATTAAGCTCACACAAGCCCTCCTCCACCTTCATTTTAAGTTCATTTGTGAACGCGTCGTTTGACGCAATCGGATCCATATGTATGGTTGCAAAACAGTTGTACCTGTTTTCAAGCTGTTTTTCCGTCAGGTCAATTGCGTCGTGAGCTTCAAGGATATCCTCGTCACACGGTACCTCTGCGTGAAGTGAAACAAAGCACCTGCCCGGACCGTAATCATGAATAATCAAATCGTGGATACCTACAATCATATCATTTTTCAACACTGTTTCCTTGATTTCATCAACAAATTCAGGGTCGGGCGCTTTGCCGAGAAGCGGTGAAAGGCTTTCTCTGAATGTGCTGACACCCGTAAAAAGTATGAACAGCGAAACACACACGCCGAGCCAACCGTCAATCTGAACTCCTGTTGAGGCAGAAATAAGCAATCCGATTATTACAACCGAGGTTGCAATGCAGTCGGTCAAAGAATCGAGTGCCGCCGCCTTGAGTGCGGTTGAATTTATCTTTCTCGACAATCCCGAATTAAAAAAGTACATCCATAATTTTACGAAAATTGACGCAATCATTATTGCGAGTGAAAGCGTTGAAAATGCCGTTTTATCCTCGGGAGTAATTATCTTTTCTATCGAACTTTTTATAAGCTCAACCCCCATTAAAAGGATTACAACGGAAATTCCCAAGCCTGCCACATACTCATAACGACCGTGACCGAACGGATGCTCTCTGTCGGCAGGACGGCTTGCAAGCTTAAATCCGAGGAATGTAACAACCGAACTGCCTGCGTCCGAAAGGTTGTTGAGGGCGTCGGCAATAACGGAAACCGATGCCGAAACAATTCCGGCAAACAATTTTCCTCCGAACAGTAACAGATTAAGAATTATTCCGCAAACACCCGAAAGGTTGCCATAGGCAGTTCTAACCTTTGGATTATCGCAATTGTCGCTGTCTTTAACGAACAGCTTTACAAGTAATTTTGTCAAATAAAACACCAACTAAAATTTATTTACAGCGAATCGTTTCGGCTGAAAACATCGGCAACCTCAGTAATTGAAATGTACGCTTTCTTGTCGATTTCACGCACAATCTCCTTCAGCTTGCCAATCTGGAAACGGTTGACAACAAAGTAAATCATCACCTTGTCCTTGCCTGAATATCCGCCCTGAGCCTGCATTACGGTAACGCCGCTTTGGAATTCCTCCGAAAGTGCGTTACAAATTTCATCGCAACGGCTTACAGACGCAATAATCGTTGCCGCCTTTGCCCTGTCAAAACCTTCAACAATAAAGTCAATCGTTTTAAGTGCGGCAAAATATGTAACAATCGAATAAAGCGGAAGAATCCAGCTTTGCAGAATGAAACCGCATACAACATAAAGTACGATATTGTATGCCATAACGAATGAACCAACCGATACACCGATTTTCTTCGCAAAGATTACCGCCATAACCTCGATGCCGTCCATTGCACCGCCAAATTTGATTGCAAGGCCGCTGCCTATACCCGAAATCACACCGCCGAACACGGCACAAAGGAGCAAATCGGTTCCCGCAAGCGGAGACGCCATACTGACATCAACGGGCAGAACATCTGTTATCAGCCATGAAACGAACGAATAAACTGCAACCGTATAAATTGCGTAAAATGTAAACTTCTTTCCCTGCTTTTTAAGTCCGAACAAAAACAGCGGCAGGTTAAAAATTATAAGAAAAAGTGAAAGCGACAGGCTTTCGGGTGTAAGTTGTGCGGCAAGCATAGCCGTACCTGAAATTCCGCTGTCGTAAAGGTTCACGGGATTAAGAAATATTGTAATTCCAAACGCATTGATAATTCCGGCAATTGTGAGAAAAAGCATATTTTTGATTTTGATTGTCTTTCTCGCTCTTTGTAAAAGATTTTTCATTGTCATCATCCTTTGCAATAAATTCCCGTCCCCATAATCACATAAGTATAGCCTAATTGTATCACAATAATGATATTTAGGCAAGAAAAGCAAAAGGCACCGAAAAATCGGTGCCTTAATCAGCTTATTAATTATTCCTGAGAGTCGGCCTTGGCTTTCTCAATAATTTTTTGAGCAACATTTGCAGGAGTGTCCTCATAGCGGACAAACGCAAATTCAAATGATCCTCTGCCCTGTGTTACCTGGCGAATGTAGGTTGCAAAGTCATCCATTTCTGCCATAGGAACTTCCGCCTCAACAATCTGCGTTCCGTTCTCACCCGGCTGCATACCGAGTACACGACCTCTGCGCTTGTTGACCTCGCCCATTACGTCACCCATATTTGCATCCGGAACATTGGCTTTAAGGCTTCCGATCGGCTCAAGAAGCGTCGGAGAGGCATTCGGAATACCGTTCTTATAAGCAAGAGATGCCGCTGTCTTGAATGACATCTCGGAGGAATCAACAGGATGATATGAACCGTCATAGAGAGTAGCCTTGATGCCTACCATCGGATAGCCTGCAAGAACACCCTTCTTGATTGAATCCTGAAGTCCCTTTTCAACAGCAGGGAAGAAATTTTTCGGAACTGCACCGCCGACAACTCTTTCGGCAAATACAAGACCGTCCGAATCACACGGCTCAAATTCAATCCACACATCACCGAACTGACCGTGGCCGCCCGACTGCTTTTTATATCTGCCCTGTGCAGAAACCTTTTTGCGGATAGTTTCTCTGTATGCAATCTTTGGCTTTTTGAGGACTGCGTCAACATTATATTTTGTTTTAAGTCTTGAAATTACAACATCAAGATGCTGTTCGCCGAGTCCCGAAATTAACATTTCATGGGTTTCGTGGTTTGAAACGAGCTTGATTGTCGGATCTTCGTCTGCAAGCTTTGCAATGCCCTGAGCAACCTTATCCTCGTCACCCTTCTTTGCGGGATACACAGCCATTGTATATGATGATGACGGATAGTCGATTCCGTCAAGAACAACCTTTCTGAGAGGCGAACAGAGTGTGTCGCCTGTCTTTGTTGATGCAAGCTTCGGGATTGCGCCGATGTCGCCTGCACCGATGTACGGAACATCCGACTGCTTTTTACCGCTTACGGAAAGCACCTTTGTAATTCTCTCCTGTGCGCCTGTACGCATATTGATGAGAGGAGCGTCCGAGCTTACCTTGCCCGAAACAACCTTTACATATGAAAGTCTGCCGATGAACGGGTCTGCAACCGTCTTGAATACGATTGCGGCAGCCGCACCGCCGTCATTAACCGAAACATCAACGGGTTCACCGTCAAGGTCAACACCGATTTCACCGCTCTTGTCAGCCGCTGACGGAGCAAGCCATGTAAGGCTGTTCAAAAGCTGATCAATTGCGAATGTATTATGAGCGTCACCGCAGAATACGGGGCAGATTGTGCCGTCCTTAACACCCTGACTTACACCGAGAATGATTTCTTCGGGAGTAAACTCCTCACCCATAATAAACTTGTCAAGAAGTTCCTCGCTTGTTTCGGCAACAGCCTCCTTGATAGCCTCACGCAAGCCCTCAAGCCTGTCGCCCATATCAGGAAGCGCAGTCTGTTTTACACTGCCGTCTGTGCCGTACTCATAAGCCTTGTAATCAAACAAATTAACATAAGTATTTGCCTGACCGTCAACAATGTACGGAACAACAACAGGACAAACAGACGGACCGAATGTAGCCTTCAAGCTCTCGAATACACGATAGAAACGGGCGCTTTCGTCACAAAGACCGTTTACAAAGAACACCTTTGTAAGTCCTGCCTTTGTTGCCGCCTCAACTGCTTTTTCGGTACCTACACAGACACCGTCCTTGCCCGAAACAACGACGAGCGCTGTGTCAGCCGCTCTCATTCCCTCTGCAACACCGCCTGCAAAATCAAAAAGACCTGGGGTGTCGATTAGGTTGATTTTTGTATTTTTCCATTCAATCGGTGCAACCGCCGTCATAATTGAAGTCTGTCTTTTGATCTCCTCGCTGTCAAAATCAAGGACTGTGTTGCCGTCTGCAACCTTACCGAGTCTTTCGCTCATCTTTGAGAGATAGAGTATTGACTCCGCAACCGAGGTTTTGCCGCTGCCGCTGTGTCCTGCGAGGGCAATATTAAGAATTTTTTTAGCGTCGTATTGTTTCAAAAGTGAAATCCCCTTTCGTAAAATTTCTATTCTAATCAAGCTTATTTCGACAAAATTAAACAATAGTGTCAATTAATACGGAATTATTATAGCATATTTGTATAAAATAAACAACCGAATTATGGCAAAATAAAAAAATTCACCCTTTGCCCAAATGGACAAGGGATGAATTGTGCAACTTGCTTTTTTATTTTATGTTAAGCTGAAAAACATACAGATTTTTGCAAGGTCAATTGTGCATTTTAACGATTGGGCTTTCTGAAAAAACTATTTTTGACAAAAGAAAAGGCTCTCAAAACGAGAGCCTTGAAAACTTGATTATTCGAGAACCGCACCCTGTGCGCCTGATGTAACAAGCTTTGCATAACGAGCAAGGTAGCCTGTTGTAATCTTGGGCTGACGGGGCTTCCATTCTGCCTTACGCTTTGCAAGCTCTTCGTCAGAAACGAGGAGATTGATTGTGTTTGCAGGAATGTCGATTTCAATCATATCGCCCTCTTTAACAAGTGCAATCGGACCGCCTACTGCCGCCTCGGGAGATACATGACCGATAGCCGCACCTCTTGTTGCGCCTGAGAAACGACCGTCTGTGATAAGAGCAACACAGTTGCCGAGACCGCTGCCCATAATAGCGGAAGTCGGGTTGAGCATTTCTCTCATGCCGGGACCGCCCTTAGGACCTTCGTATCTGATAACAACAACCTCACCTGGATTGATTTTGCCGTCATAAATTGCGCTGAGAGCGTCCTCTTCGCAGTCAAACACTCTTGCCGCACCCTTATGGTGCATCATTTCCTCTGCAACGGCACTTCTCTTAACAACAGAACCGTCAGGAGCAAGGTTACCCTTGAGAACAGCAATACCGCCTGTCTTGCTGTATGGATTTGTAACAGGGCGAATGATGTCCGTGTCCTTGATTTCACAACCCTTAATGTTCTCGCCTACAGTCTTGCCTGTTGCCGTGATAAGGTCTGTGTCAAGAAGTCCAACCTTTGTAAGCTCGTTCATTACGGCATAAACACCGCCTGCTTCGTTGAGATCCTCCATATATGTGTGACCTGCAGGAGCAAGGTGACAAAGGTTAGGAGTCTTTTTGCTGATTTCATTGGCAATGTCAAGGTTAAGCTTAACACCTGCCTCTTTTGCGATTGCAGGAAGGTGGAGCATTGTATTTGTTGAACAGCCGAGAGCCATATCAACAGTAAGAGCATTCATAAATGCCTTTTCCGTGAGAATGTCACGAGGACGGATATCCTTTTCAAGAAGTTCCATAACCTTCATGCCGGCGTGCTTTGCAAGCTTGATTCTGTCTGAGTAAACAGCAGGAATTGTGCCGTTACCCTGAAGTCCCATACCGATTGCCTCGGTAAGACAGTTCATACTGTTGGCGGTGTACATACCCGAACATGAACCGCATGACGGACAAGCCTTGTTTTCAAACTCGGCAAGCTCTTCGGCAGTAATCTTGTTTGCCGTGTAAGCGCCGACTGCCTCAAACATACTCGAAAGACTTGTCTTTTTGCCCTTAACATGACCTGCAAGCATAGGACCGCCGCTTACGAAAACTGTCGGAACATTAATTCTTGCGGCAGCCATAAGCATACCCGGAACATTCTTGTCGCAGTTAGGAACCATTACAAGTGCATCAAACGCATGAGCCTTTGCCATAGCCTCTGTTGAGTCTGCGATAAGCTCACGGGTTACGAGAGAATACTTCATTCCCTCATGTCCCATAGCGATACCGTCACAAACAGCGATTGCAGGGAATACAATCGGAACACCACCTGCAAGAGCAACGCCCTGCTTAACGGCGTCAACAATCTTATCTATATTCATATGTCCCGGAACAATATCGTTCTTGGAACTTACAATACCGATAAAAGGTTTCTTAATTTCTTCTTCGGTAAGACCGAGAGCATTCAAAAGCGAACGCTGAGGTGCGGTACTTACGCCGTCCTTTATAACTGAACTTTTCATTGTAAACACCCTTTCCATAATTATCAAATCGGAACAAAATTCACATAAAACCCTTCAATTGTTCCATAATAAAACACAGTGAAAATTTCTGTATTGTTAATCTTAATTTTAGCACATCGGCTGTTCAAAATCAAGTAGAGAACCTATATTGCCAAAATCATTTATTGCGGCTCAATCGTTGATTATTCTGCCCTTTTCAACATTGGGCATAATAAAGTTATCCCTTGAATATTCCCACAGCTTTTTTGAGCCGTCAGCAGTGTTTTTGTTGCGGTTAAGGATACTGTGCAGGTGAACAATATGCTCTACCCACGCCTTGCCGTCGGTTGCATCATTGAGCATGGCAGGCTGAATGTTATCCATTGTGTGAGCAAACTTTGCTTCGGCTGTTTCGCCGCTTTCAAATTCAAGCCACAGGTTCATCATCTTTTCGCCCTGATCTTCCGGAAGAAGTCCGAAAATTCTTTTTGCGGCTTTCATTTCACGCTCTGCCTGAGTTTTCTTAGCTTCCTCATCATAGGCATATGTATCGCCTGCGTCAATCTCGACAATATCGTGAATCAGGAGCATTGTCATTGTTTTAAGCACATCAATTTCCGAATTTGCATATTCGGAAAGCATAACGGTCATTATCGCCATATGCCATGCGTGCTCGGCATCGTTTTCCTTTTTTCGAGCGTCGGAAAGGTAGGTTTGACGGATGATGAATTTTTCCTTATCAATTTCCTTTATAAAATCAAATTGCTTTTCAATTCTTGATTTCTCCATAATGTTCCCTCTTAAAATTCAGGCCTGCACATGGGCATAGTGCAGGCTTTATGTGATTATTTATTTACTACAGGAAGTTTGGTTTTATCGTATTCATCCAGTCTGTTGCCGTAAAGATAATAGTTCGTTTCTTTTACAACAACAGGCGAAAGCACAACTACGGCAATAAGGTTGGGAATTGACATAAGTGCATTGAAGATGTCAGCCATTGTCCAAACAAGGTCGAGCTTGATAACAGGACCGATGAGAAGAATAAATACAAAAATCAGCTTGTAAGGAATCATACCGCCTCTGCCGAAAAGATATTCAACGCAGCGTTCACCGTAGTATGACCAGCCGAGAATTGTTGAATATGCAAAAGCGGCAATACCGATAACAAGAATCGGTGTGCCGATTACGGGAATCTGCTGGAAGGCTTTGTATGTAAGGTCGCCGCCGTCGGAAACATCGATTGCAGGATTTTTGATAATTGAGCTTACAAGCACAAGACCTGTCATAAGACAAACAACGACTGTGTCCCAGAAAGTACCCGTTGAAGAAATCATAGCCTGACGAACAGGGTTTCTTGTTTGAGCGGCAGAAGCAACTATCGGAGCAGAACCCATACCGGATTCGTTACTGAAAAGGCCTCTTGCAATACCGTAACGAGCGGCAAGCATAAGGCTTGAACCGAGGAAACCGCCTGCAACGGACTTGAGAGAAAATGCGTCCTGAAAAATCATTTCAAATGTCTTACCGAGAACATCAAAGTTCATGCCGAGGATAATAAGGCAGCCGAGAACATAGAAAACAGCCATAAACGGTACAAGGAGTTCGCAAACTCTTGAGATTGACTTGATACCTCCGAAAATTACAACGGCTGTAATTGCGGCAACAAGAACACCTACAATAATCGAAATAACCGAAGCGTCCTGACCGAAAAGATTCACCGTACCAAGGTCAAAGGTGTTGTTCATAATGTTTGAAATTGCATTAACCTGAACACCCGAACCGATTCCGAAGGATGCAAGCAATGCAAAAAGTGCAAAAAGAACGGCGAGGATTTTGCCGAGAGTTTTAAACTTAAATCCTCTTTCAAGGGCATACATAGCGCCGCCGAGCATTCTGCCGTCAGAGGTCTTTACACGATACTTTACACCGATGAGTGACTCGGAATACTTCGTTGCGATGCCGAAAACACCGGTGAGCCAGCACCAGAGAACCGCACCGGGTCCGCCGAGTGCAATTGCAGTACCTACGCCTATGATATTACCAGTGCCGATTGTTGAGGCAAGTGCTGTTGCAAGAGCCTGAAACGGACTGATATCACCGTCTGAATCGGGATCCTTTGTCACCGAAAGTTTGATTGCCTTAAAAGTTTTTCTCTGTACAAATTTTGTGCGAATTGTGAGGAAAATGTGAGTTCCGAGAAGAAGGATAATCATAAACCAACCCCACAGGAAGTCATTGAAGCTATTCATCACAGTTGAAATCGCATCCCACATATTGTACGCCTCCTTGTTTTAGTATAATCCTACCCTGTTTAATATACAAAAGCAAAACCTGCTTTATGTCCGTTAATGTTTTTTACAAAAATCGTTTTACATCAATAAGGTTGTCTGCAACTCCGTAAAGAAGGGGAATTGCCTCTGCACTCGGACGGTCAAGGTCGGGAACCATAACCGTTTTACACCCTGCCGAGCTTGCCGACTTTATGCCGTTGAGCGAGTCCTCAAGTGCAATGCAGTTTTCGGGAGCAAGTCCGAGTTTTTCTGCGGCATAAAGATAAATGTCGGGTTCGGGCTTTCCTTTTGCAACCATTGACGCACAAACTATTTCGTCAAAATAATCGTAAAGACCGAGAGCCGAAAGATATTTTTTCGTTCTTTCCGGAGCGGTTGCGGTTGCAAGGGCAACCCTGTAGCCGTTCTGCTTTAAAAAGCCGAGAAATTCAGCGGCACCGGGCTTTGATTCAATGCCGTTTTCCGAGATGAACTTATCCATAAGCTCAATTCTTTTATCGTGAACCTTGCAGTAGTCAAAATCCTCTCCAAAAAAGCCCTTTAATTTTGCAATTGCAAACGGGCGAGCCATTGAGCGAATACTGAGTGCGTGGTGCGTTTCCATAGGATAACCGTAAAAAAGAGCCGCCTCACACCAAAAACGGACATACAGCTTTTCTGTGTCAAGAATGACACCGTCCATATCGGAAATAATACCTTTTATATCAGGATTCATATTTTACCTCCCGATTTTTTTAGATTCATATTTACAAACGCAATTCCGAGTGAAATCAGAATAAGCGAGATGAGCGTTTCGATTCTGAAAACATTTTCACCGAGCATAAGCCCCGACAAAACTGTTCCGAACACGGGTACAAGCAGATTGAAAACGGAAATTCTGCTTGCATCATGAAACTTGAGAAGTGCTGTCCACAGCGAAAATGCCGCCGCTGATACGAACGCAAGCCAGAGCAACACGGAAACACTTTCAACATTTATCAAACCAATACTGCCACCGCAGCATATGCCCGACACAAGCAATATAAAACCGCCTGTTAAAAGCTGAAAAGCGGTTACAGGGAACGGATCTCGTCCTGTTGTGACTTTTTTCGCAACAATGTTGCCTGCCGCCGCAGATATTGTTGAAAAGAGAATCATCATATCGCCGAACCAAGTGTCCGTGCTGACAGTTCCGCCGAAATTGATTGCGATAATTCCGCCGAATCCGAGAATACAACCGATAATTTTCATCGGCGTGAGCTTGTCGTTTTTGAAAAACAACGGCACGAAAAGTACGGTAAAGAACGACGCACAAGCCGTTATTATAGAGGTGTTCGTTCCGCTTGTAAAACCGATTCCGATGTATGTAAAAATATACTGCAATCCTGTCTGCACCACTCCGAGTGAACAGACGGGCAGTATATCTTTTTTTGAAAGCGTCGGCGGTTTTCTTTTTGATATCCACAAGAAGAGAAACACCATAAATCCCGCCAACATAAAGCGCATTCCTGCAAAAATCAGCTTTGAGCCGATATCCGACTCCTCAATCTTAAAAGCAGAGTAGCCGACCTTTATAAACGGAAAAGCCGTTCCCCACAAAAGTGTGCAGAAAATTGCTGTTAAATATGCTATTTTTTTATTTTGTAACAGTTTCATTTTATTCATCCGGAAAAATTAACAATATCAGGTATAGTATACCATAAAAATCAGAAAAAGAAAACCTTACAATTTCAAAAATTTGTTTATTCCGTAAACAGAATTTGCACCGTCACAACAGGCGGTTATAATTTGTCGCAGATTTTTTGTGCGGATATCCCCTGCAACAAAAATTCCCGACACGGATGTCTGACAGGTTTCATCGGCAATCACATATCCGTTGTCATCAGTTTTTACAAAACCCTTGACACATTCGGTTCTCGGCTCAAGACCTACCGCAACAAAAACTCCGTCAGTTTTCAGAATTTTCTCATTATCAAGCGTAACCGATTTAACCTTTTCGTCACCGTCAATTTTCACAACATTGGTGTTGTAAAGAATTTTGACATTGCCCGATTTTTCAAGCTTTTGCACAAGCACTCTGTCGGCTTTCAATACATCGCCCCTGTGAATAAGAAAAACCCGTTTGCATATATGAGAAAGATAGGTCGCCTCGGTAACGGCGGTGTTTCCTCCGCCGATTACCGCCACTGTTTTGTCTTTGAAAAAATAGCCGTCACACACGGCACAATAGCTTACTCCTCTGCCTTCAAATTTATTTTCACCGTCAATTCCCAATTTTTTGTGGGTTGCGCCCATGCAGAGAATAACAGATTTTGTCTTGACCTCGCTGTCGGAACATTCAAGGATAAAACCATCATAATTTTTTCTTATGCCGACAAGGGATTGTCTGACAAAATTTGCACCGAATGACTTTGCGTGTGAATAAAAGTGCTGAATGAGGTCAAAGCCTGCAATATCGCTGAAGCCCGTGTAGTTTTCAACCGCATCCGTGAGGGCAATTGAACTGCCCTCGGGTGATGACGGATCAAGCACAATGCAGTCAAGTCCGCTTCGAGAGGCATAGAGTGCCGCCGTAAGTCCTGCCGCACCTCCGCCGACAATTACAAGGTCATACAAAACTCTCACCCGTTTTTTCGGAGATTTCGGAGATTATCCGTTCTTCGGTCTGAACACCCGACATACGCAAAATTTCGTTGCCGTTTTTAAAGAGCAAAAGCGCAGGAATTCCCGATACACCGTAGCGTTCTGTCAATTCGGGATTTTCGTCAACATTGACCTTGACGGTTTCAAAATATGCTTTGTACTTGTCACCGATTTCTTCGATTACAGGCGAAAACATTCTGCACGGTGAACACCATTCGGCATAAAAATCGACAAGCACCGGCTTTGATGATTTTATTAAACTTTCAAATTCATTTTTCCGTATGTTTTGAATCACAATATCACTCCGTAAATCGTTTTTACTATTGTTCCCGATTTAAGGGTAATTATTATATCATTGTCTGCACATTCAAATTATGTGTAACGGCAAACCGATTTTATTGTAAAAAGGCGAAAAAAGTCCCCTCGAAAAATCGAGAGGACTTTAAATTTTTTTAATTTTGCAAATTGCAATAGCAACAAATATTTTTGACAATTTTTGTATTGATTTATTTTAAGGCAAATGTCATTCAAAATACAAATTTCTCAAAGTCGAAATTTCTTTGGCATAACCGTCAAGCTCGTTCGGGGTTTCAAGGAAAAACGGAAGATTTCGCAAATTTTCATTATTTATAATTTTTCCGAACGCATCAATTCCGATGTAGCCCTCGCCTATTTTCTGATGTCTGTCCTTGTGGTTGCCGATAGGATTCATACTGTCATTGAGATGAATTGCCTTGAGTCTTTCAAGCCCGATTACACGGTCAAATTCTTCAAGAACTCCGTCAAGATTATTCACAATGTCATAACCGGCGTCAAAAACATGGCAGGTATCAAGGCAGACGCCGATTTTATCGTTTCGCTCCACACGGTCGATAATCATACGCAGTTCTTCAAAGGTTCTGCCGACCTCCGTGCCTTTGCCCGCCATTGTTTCAAGCAATACCGTGGTTGTCATATCATCGAACATTGCAGTATTCAACGCTGTGCCGATTTGCTCAACCGCAGCTTTAACGCCCTGTCCCGTGTGACTGCCGGGGTGAAAGTTGTAAAGATTATTCGGGAGATATTCCATTCGTTTCAAATCATCCGTAAGCGTGTTCAGAGCAAATTCACGGGTTTCGGGTTTTGCCGAACAGAGGTTCATTGTGTATGGTGCATGGGCGAGAATTTTTGCAAAATTATTTTCCGTCATAAGTTTTATAAGTGCATTGACATCTTCGATATCAATTTTTCTTGCAGATCCGCCACGAGGGTTGCGTGTAAAAAATTGAAATGTGTTTGCTCCGATTGAAAGTGCATCCCTGCCGATTGCGTAAAAACCTTTTGATATTGAAAGATGAGAGCCGATATTAAGCATATTTTCTCCTTTTGCGTTAATTTATTTGCAGTAAGCGGTTTATCGTAAAGAAAAAAGCCTTTCTGTCAAAAGACAAAAAGGCTTTAGTTGGTCGGGATGACAAGACTTGAACTTGCGACTCCACGCCCCCCAGACGTGTGCGCTACCAAACTGCGCTACATCCCGTTGCAACATTAATATTTTAACAAACACTGCGAGCGTTGTCAAGATGTTTTAAAAACTTTTTGAATATTTTTGCACCATGAGTTAAAAAAGCAAAACGGACACTGCCGATTGACAGTGTCCGAAAAATGCTTAATCAAAGATTAATTCGTTAAAATCAGTCTTCTTTCTTCTTTCTTGCAAGGAACATAACGCCTGCTGCTGAAACCATAAGACCTGCCATTACGAAAACGATAGTTGTTTCAACACCTGACTTAACTGCACCTGTGCTTGAAGAACCTGAACCTGATGAGCTTGAGCCACCGTTGCTTGAAGAAGAACTTGAACCGTTGCTTGAGCTGCCGCCTGCTGCCTTGTTACCTGTCTTCTTAGCGCTGTCAAGCTTAGCTGTATCTGCCTTCTTACCTGTTGTAGGATCTGTGCAACCTGAGAGAATCTTCTCAACTGCAGGAGCAATCTTATCCTTATCCTCGTTGTTTGTAGCATTGAGCCTATCTGTTACAGCACCCATAACATCTACAGGGCTAACCTTGAGTTCGTCAAGAAGTTTCTGTGTAAGACTTGTCTTAGCGTCATCATTGTAGTAAGCAACGAGGTATGTAGCCAGCAATGTTACATCTGATTCGCCCTCAGGGAAAGCAGAACCGATGACGTTACCTGTTGATGTAATCTTCTTTTCAGGGCCGCAGTCTGAATTGTTTTCCCATTTAGCTTCGTTTGCCTTCTTTTCTGAATCCTCAGGGTTTTCAAGCTGATTACCTGTGCAATAAAGTGTGTCGCCGATGCAGTTACCGTTCATAATAGCGTTGTATGACTGCATACCTGTGTTAGCACTGAAGATTACACAGTAAACTCTTCCGTCTGACTTAGAGATTGTGTTGCCTGTCATTGAAAGATCATATGTAGCGATGCCTGTTGAAGCGTCGTACTTACATTTTTCTTTCTTTGACTGCCAAGCCGGCCAATCGCCTGAACCGTCAGCCTTCCAAACGTGACAGAATACTGTCTTAACATTATTCCAGCCTGACTTCTTAACATCAAACTTAATAACATTGCCTGCTTCAACTTCTGAAGAAGCGTCAGCTGAAACCTCTGATGAACCGTCGGCTGAAACCTCGCCTGACTGATCTGCTGCAGCAACAGCAGCGTCATCCTCTGCTTCTGCAGCGCTAGCTGTGATGGCAGCTGAACTGCACATTACTGCTGCTGCAAGAAAAAGACCTGCAATTTTCTTGAACATTTTTAATCTCCTCCTAAAATTGTTCATAAATATCCAAGATAGATTTTCATATCTTGGTATTGCTTATTATACTATAAAAATAACAAAACTGCAATAGTTTTGGTTTAAAACCGTTTTTGTTAATTGCACAAGATTTTATGTAACCGTTTGGCTATTTTCCACAATTCAACCGGCAAGTAAGCCATAAATACACATTAAACGATTATTTTAACATTGCATAAACAGTTTCTTTTACGCTGTCAAGAGCCTCTGAAATCTTCTCAGGCTGTTTAGCGCCTGCCATAGCCATATCTGGCTTTCCGCCTCCGTTGCCTCCGGCCTTCTGAGCAACAGCCTTTATGATTTTGCCTGCATTTGCACCGAGAGCAAGAGCCTCTTTACCGCAGGCTGCGGCAAATGTCACCTTACCGTCATTTTCAGTTGCAAGAACACATACGCACTTCGGGGCAAAATCTCTTGCCTTTTCACACATTGTGCGAAGAATGTCGGCATTAGCCTTGTCAATTCTGCCTGTTACCACTCTTACACCGTTTTCCTCCGTTGTGCCTGCAAAAAGCTGACCGATCTGAGCAACGGCAAGCTTTGAATTAAGCTCGTTGATTTCTCTCTGCTGTTCCTTGATAAGCTGTTCAGCCTTCTGAACACCCTCAACAACTGCCTTTGGATTTGCAATTTTGAGTAATGAGCAAACATCCATAATAACAGCGCTCATACCGTTGATGTACTTGAGAACGCCCATACCTGTGAGAGCCTCAATTCTTCTTACACCTGCGGCAACCGAACCCTCCTGTCTGATTCTGAAAAGACCGAGGTTTGCGGTATTCTTTACATGTGTACCGCCACAGAATTCAACGGAGAAGTCGCCTGTGCTTACAACACGGACAACATCGCCGTACTTTTCACCGAAGAGTGCCATTGCGCCGAGCTTTTTAGCCTCTTCAATAGGCATTTCCCGTGTTGTAACGGGGATTGCCTCAAGAATCTTTTTATTTACAAGATTCTGAACCTCAATGAGTTCCTTTGCTGTGAGAGCCTCAAAGTGAGTAAAGTCAAAACGGAAGTAATCGTCTGAAACAAGCTGACCTGCCTGCTGAACATGGTTGCCGAGAACCTCACGGAGAGCCGACTGAAGAAGGTGAGCCGCTGTGTGGTTTCTTGTAATATCCGCACGGCGCTCTTCATCAACAGCAGTTGAAACCTCTGCACCTACATTGATGCTGCCGCTCTTTACTGTACAAGCGTGAAGGTAAATTGTGCCTGACGGATTCTTTGTTGTATTGTCAACATCAGCTGAAAAACTGCCCGACTCCATAACACCTGTGTCGCCAACCTGACCGCCGCCTTCTCCGTAGAACGGAGTTTTGTCGAGAACGATGATAGCATTTTCGCCCTCGCCGATACTGTCAACTCTCACACCGTCCTTAACGATTGCAAGAACCTTTGAAGTTGACTTAAGTTCTGTGTAACCGACAAACTCTGTATTTGCAACATCCGAAAGGTCTGTTGTGTCAGAAATCCAAGCGTCTGCTCCGGCATTCTTTCTTGCGTCACGGGAACGCTTTTTCTGCTCTTTCATGAGCTCACGGAAACGCTCAACATCAACCTTGATGCCTTTTTCCGAAAGAATTTCTTTTGTAAGGTCAATCGGGAAACCGTAGGTATCGTTAAGCTTAAATGCGTCCTCACCGCTGAGAACCTTAACATCTTCGCTGTCCATAATGCCGTTGAGCATCTTAAAGCCCTGATCAATTGTCTTGGCAAAGCTTTCTTCCTCAACCTTGATAACCTTTGTAATGAACTCCTGCTTTTCCTTGAGTTCGGGATAAGCTGTGAGATTTTCTTTGATAACCGTATCGCAAACCTTATAGAGGAAAGGCTCGTTGTAACCGAGAAGTCTGCCGTGACGAGCGGCTCTTCTGAGCAAACGGCGAAGCACATAGCCCTTGCCCTCGTTTGACGGAAGAACACCGTCACCTATCATAAATGTTGTACTGCGGATATGGTCTGTGATAACACGGAGCGAAACATCGCTCTTTTCATTTTTGCCGTACTCCACACCTGTAATCTGTGAGATGTGTTTCATAATATTCTGAATTGTGTCAACGAGGAAAAGGTTATCAACACCCTGCATAACACAGGCAAGTCTTTCAAGTCCCATACCTGTATCAATGTTCGGATGTTCAAGAGGAGTGTAGTTACCTTTGCCGTCACTCTCAAACTGAGTAAATACAAGGTTCCAAACCTCAACAAAACGGTCACATTCACAGCCTACATGACAGTCGGGTCTGCCGCAGCCCTTTTCGTCGCCACGGTCAAAGTAGATTTCGGAGCACGGACCGCAGGGGCCTGAACCGTGTTCCCAGAAGTTATCTTCCTTTCCGAGTCTTACCATATGTGACGGATCAACGCCTACTTCTTTTGTCCAAATGTCAAAAGCCTCGTCATCGTCCTCATAGATTGAAACATAGAGCTTTTCGGGCGGCATTTCAAGAACCTTTGTAAAGAATTCCCATGCCCATGCTGTAGCCTCGTGCTTAAAATAGTCGCCGAATGAGAAGTTACCGAGCATTTCAAAGAATGTACCGTGACGGGCTGTGATGCCGACACGCTCAATGTCGGGAGTACGGATACATTTCTGACAGGTTGTAACACGCTTGCGAGGAGGTGTTACCTCACCTGTAAAATATTTTTTCATAGGAGCCATACCGCTGTTGATGAGCAGAAGGCTGTTGTCGTCCTTTGGAACAAGCGAAAAGCTGGGGAGTCTTAAACAACCCTTTGATTCAAAGAATTCAAGGAACTTTTCTCTTAATTCGTTAAGTCCTGTCCACTTCATAAAAAATCTCTCCTTATACAAATTCACAGGGGAATACAATATTCGTTCAAATTTGTTTAAAGTATGCAACCGAGCAAAATAAAAAATCCCATTGTATAAAAATACAATGGGACAGGAATATCCTGCGGTACCACCCAAATTGACGCCAAGCGTCCGCTTTGAGTAATCGTCATATAGATTACATTTCCTTAACGCAGAAATACGCTGTGCTTAATCACACAGAGCTCAGGGGCAGCGCACCGAAACTTCACATAAAAGCCTTGCACCAAAACGGCTTTCTCTCTGAAATGCTGACATCTCGGTTAATCCCGTCACAGCCGAATATTGTAATTCAATTTCAATACATAGATTATAAAACTGTTTCTTTGTGTTGTCAATAGCAAAATTCGGGATTAATCACGCTTTTTTCTGATAACCGAGCCTGACGGAACGGGAGCATTGCATTTCATTGTAAGTCTTTGCATCGGATGCGGCGCACTTTCAACGGGCATACCCTCGTCGGTTGTAAGTGATTCACACTTGATTTCAAACGGCACTCCGCTTGGCGGAAGTACATCAAGTGTGTCGCCCACATAGAATTTGTTGCGCTGAGTGATCACTGCGGTTGTGTCGTCAACAAGCTCTTCACACAATGCAACATTGTCATAATGACGGATATATCCTCCGTTGCCCGTAACCTGACCGGGTTCTCTGCCGAAATAGAAGCCTGTGTTGTACTCACGGTGGCTGATTTTTTCAAGCTCTTCCCTTATCCACGGTTTGAGAACATAATCGTCACCCTCTGCAAAATAATCGTCAACAGCGTGACGGTAAGCGTTTGTTGTAACAGCGACATAGTAAGCCGACTTTGCTCTGCCCTCAATCTTAAAGCTTGAAATACCTGCCTTTACAAGCTCGGGGATATGCTCAATCATACAGAGATCTCTTGAATTGTAGAGATATGTGCCGTCACCTGTTTCTTCAACAGGAAAATACTGTCCCTGACGGTTTTCTTCGTAAAGATGATACTTCCAGCGACACGGCTGAGCACAGTCGCCGTGGTTCGCATCTCTGCCTGTCATATAGCTTGAAATAAGGCATCTGCCTGAAAATGAAACACACATTGCACCGTGTACAAAGCATTCAATTTCAAGCTCTTTCGGAACTTTTGCACGCATTTCGGCAATTTCATCAAGCGGAATTTCTCTTGCAAGTACAACCCTTGACGCACCCATATTGTAAAGCACATTTGCCGCCGCATAGTTTGTTACTCCCGCCTGAGTCGAAATGTGGCGCTGAACCTTTGGCGCATACTTTTTAGCCGCCTCAAAAACACCGAGGTCGGCAATTATGAACGCATCAACTCCGCAAGCCTGAGCATTTTCCATAAATTCCTGAAGATGAGGAATTTCATTATTGCGTGGAAGTGTGTTGCAGGTCACATGGATTCTTGCACCCTTTGCGTGGGCAAGGTCACAAGCCTTTTTGAGCTGATCGTTATCAAAATTCTGCGGCGTGGAACGCATTCCGAACATTTTCCCTGCAAGAAAAACTGCGTCTGCGCCAAAGTTTAAAGCGGATTTAAGGCAATCCATATCACCTGCCGGTGACAAAATTTCGGGTTTTTCAAAATTAGTTATCATAGCTTTCAATATACTCCAGATTTGCGTTTTGCTGTTCAAGTGTTGATGCGTAATAAGCCTGTCCCTTGCTGTCATGACAGAAGAAGTAATAATCCGAGCTGTTCGGATTGAGTGCGGCAATTATCGCATCCATACCGGGGTTGCAGATAGGACCGTAAGGAAGTCCCTTCCTGTCATATGTATCATATCTGCTCTTGTAGGTGCTTCTGTCGTTTTCGGGAACATCCTCAAGACTTCTGTACGGATAGAACTTTGTTGAATCAAGACCGAGGCTTGACACGCCGAGACTGCTGTCGGCTGTAAGACGGTTGTGGAGAATTGAGGAAATGTAGTACATATCCTCTTTGTCAGCCGCCTCTGCCTGAATGATAGATGCGATTGTCATAACCTGATCAAGCGAATACTTTGTGTCGCTCTCTTCGACCATTTTCAAAACTGTTGTTTTCTTTGAATAGCCGTCAACAGTCTGCTTTTCGTTAATCTTTGTTTCGTAGTTGTTGAGAAATTTGTAGATTACGGATTCTGCATTTTCGTTTCTGTAGAATTCGTAGGTATCCGGATAGAGATAGCCCTCAAGCTTGTAGTAACGCTTGTCCGCATTTGTTTCAGCCTTGATAAAGTCAAAGTCGCTGTCAAACTTTTCGGAATTGCAAAGCGAAAGAAACTCGTCCCTGTCGCCCAAAGCACCGTTCTTTTCAAGAGTGTTGGCAATTTCAAGAACGCTTTCACCCTCGGTAATTGTAACGGAAACCGTGTCGGTTCTGTTGTTGCTACTCGAAAGGAAGTTGATGATTGCCTCGTAGTCCATATTTCTGCGAATTTCATATGTACCCTGAGTAAAATCATCGGCAGACTTTGTGACATTGACAAAAAGCTTGAAATATGACGGCTCACCGATTACTTTATTGTCAACAAGTACCTTTGTAACATCGTCAACAGTCGGATTTTCGGGAATTTCAATTTTCACGGTTGAGGAGTCGGTTCTGTTCACGGCAAGCAAATCGTTCATGCCTGTTATCATATACACAGCCGCCATTGCTCCGACAATTAAAACCGAGACAATCCAGATAAAGCGGAAGGTTCTGCGATTATACTTGTTCTTTGCTTTAAGAGCCTTTTTTTCTTCCTTTTTCTTCTGCTTTAAAACCTGCTTTGATTCACGGGCCATTTGCTTTTTGACATCCTGACCGCTGTATGAATTAAGGTTTGACGGTTCATCCTCAGACTTGACGAAATTATCGTCCTCATACTCGCTTTCATCAATATTAAGTTTAAAGTTTTCGGCTCTTCTGCGACGCTGAGCGTTAAGCTCCTGTTCGCTCATATTAAAATTATCAGGGTTCATAATGTATCATTCCTTTACAAACTCGTTATTTGTTCGGTTGGTATATTTTTCGGTAATCACGGCGTCAACGGGGCGGTCGAACACTCCCGAGGGCAGAGTATGCTCTATACATTTGGAGTAGCAAAGCCCAACGCTTGTTCCCGAAAAATTCTGTAAAAATCTGTCGTAGTAACCCTTGCCGAATCCAAGGCGGAATCCCTGCATATCAAAGCAAAGTCCCGGAACAAGGCAGAGTCCGTGTGAGAAATCCTCGTACTTTTCGCAAACCTCGGGGTTTGGTTCCATGATTGAAAACGCACCCTTTTCAAGCTGAGAAAGTGAATTTACAAGGTAAAAATCCATTTCGCCGAAATTATTTTTACACTTTGGCAAAGCAAGTCTTTTGCCGTCTTTCAGCGTTGTTTCAAGAATAAGCGAGGTGTCAACCTCAATCGGCGATGAAACAAAGGCAAAAAGCACATCACAGTTTTTGTATTCCTCACTTGCCAGAAAAGCGTTCTGCAAGGCGAGGTCAAGCTGTTGCTTTTTTTCGGGAGGACAGCTTTTTCGTATTTTTTTATGTTTTGCACGGAGCTGACTTTTCAGCTCACGAACATTTTTCACAGGCATTGCATATCACCGATAACCTTGTCGGCAGCATCCTTTGATACTGCGAGAGAAACAATTGCGTGACCGAATTCAATTGCACAGCCTGCGCCCTTTGCGGTAATAATATTGCCGTCCGTTACGGTGTGAGTGCCTGTATAGTCTGCACCCTTGAGTTCCTTTTCAAAGCCCGGAAAACAGGTTGCCTTTTTGCCGTCAAGGATTCCGAGATGACCGAGAATTGACGGAGCGGCACAGATTGCGGCAACGATTTTGCCGTTTTCACAGCTATACTTAACAGCATCAAGAACCTTTTCGTTTGCCTCAAGATTGAGAGTTCCGGGCATACCGCCGGGGAGTACAACACCCTGAACATCGTCAAGGTCGATATTGTCAATTGTGATATCGGCTTTGACAGGCACACCGTGTGAGCTTGTAACACATTCGCCTGTTACACCGACTGTTTTAACATCAAGCTTTGCCCTGCGCATTACATCAACGGGGGCAAGCGCCTCTGTTTCTTCAAAGCCTTCTGCAAGAAATACATAGAACATAGTAAACTTCCTTTCAGGAAAGAGTAATCCCGATATAGACATCGTCGGGAATTTTATGGTTTTTGTCGAGTGATTTAATCATTCCGCATTTTTGTAACCTACAGTTTTCAAAAAGAGCGTTATCGGAGTTGCCCGTAAACACAAACCTTTCTGATTTTGTATTTTCAAGCAAAAGTGCGGAAAATTCGTTTATATTTTTATAAGCCGAGTAAAAAACATCGGCAGTATTTTCGTTTTCATCAAATACGGCAAAGCAGTCATTCTTATTGATCACCTTTGAGCCGTAAATCTCATAATAGGACTTTGCAAATTCAAAAAAATTCTCACTGTATATGAAAGAATTTTCTTTTGAACAGCCGATATTCAAGCCCTTCTCTGCAAAATTTTCAAGCATTTGCCTTGAAATTTCACGGCTTTTTACGGTGCAGCTCGGAGCATATCCGAGCTTTGCGTAAAAGCCGTACAAACCGTCATTTGCAGGAAAAAGCAGAGAATAGACATCACCGTTATTCTTTGCATCATTAAGTGCAAAATCAATCAGCCTTGACATTATTCCTTTACCACGGTAAGATTCATCGGTTGACGCACCGCAAAGATAATGCGATTTTTCGTCGTTGAGCGTACCTTTTACAAGGTAAAGAGCCGAAACGATTCTATCGTCAACAACGGCACAGCAACCGTCAAAAAGGTCGCTGTCAAAAATCAGATTGACGGCAGTTACATTCTCGTCAAAACACGAGAGCCACAGCTTTTTAAGGCTTTCGGTATCGGATTTTTCGGTTTTGCGAAATATCGTTTTCATCGTTTTTTCGGTATTGCATTCCAGCGGTCGAGGATAATAACGGGATTGTATGAAAGTTTAGACTTTTTGAGTCCCTCAAGTCCCATATCTTCCTCACGGTTTATATACTCATACTGCGTAAGAGTTTTGGCAAATTCGTTGTTGATTACGGCATAAACACCGTCATATTCACGAAGTGCCTTTTCAAAGTTGATGTCATACACCTTAGGTGAAATTTCACTTCCGAGAGTCATGGCAACGGGCTTTGAGTCAACATACAGTACAGCGCCCTTGACATTGTATTCGTCTTTGAGGTCGCACATTTCCCTGATTGCCATAATTTCGCTTGAAACTTCGGGATCGGTGTCATTTTCCGCACACCACAGTTTTGCAACCTTTAATGCATCGGGAATGTTTGAATCCGACAGAGTTTCAAAACGGGTATCGGTGTAGGTTCTGTAAAATTTTGAAATGTGGTTACGCTTTGCGTGAAACCTTTTGCCCGCAAGGGTTGCAAGGTCACGGGAAGTGTAGATGTAATCCTGATTTTCGGGTGAACGGACATAAGCAAATTTGTCGGGAAACATTGTTTCAAGCATTGCACGATTGCCGTTTGTCAGCATAACAATTTGCAAATTGCCGTTTCTCTCCTCGGCATCTTTGAAAACCTCTTCAAGCGCACCCTTTATATTTTTGCCTGTAGGCATACAGTAACCCCAAACAGACTCGTCGGGATTACAATACACCTTGACAATTGTATCATCATAAAAAGCAAATTTAATATTGTATTCGTTTCGCCAAAGATAAGCGTTCAAAAGGTTGGTATCGCAACCCATGCACCCATCATAATCGTAGTATTTTTTTAGTTCGTTTATGTCACTTTGCTCAATTTTTTTAAAGCTCAGCATAAATTTCAGCCGCTACCCTCTCTATCTCTTCCGATATTTTTTCTATACTCTTAATCTCTCCGTTTTCACAGCAATTAATAACCTTCCAGCCGCATTTTTTAGCGGCATAAACTGCACTTTTTCGACAGTCAAGAAGGAAACGGAGGTTTTTTTCATGCAAATCTTTCTTGCTGTTGTCACCGCCGTAGCGTTTTTCCATAAGCTTCTGCGAAACCTCGGGTTCAACATCAAGGTAGATTACAAGGTCGGGTTTCGGAATTCCGAGCTTTTCGTATTCAAAATCGTTCAGCCAATCAATAAAGCTGTTCCACTCCTCTTTCGGGAGTTTTGACATCTGATAAATTATATTTGAAGTCACATAGCGGTCGCTTAAAATCACACCGCCGTTGTCACATTCCTTTTTCCAAAACTGAAGATAGCTTGCAACACGGTCAACCGCATAAAATGCACTCGCCGCATAGGCATTGACATCATCGGGCTTGTCGCCGAATTCGCCGTCAAGATACATCTTCACGGGAGCGGCGGCAGGACTTTCATAATTCGGAAATTCAAGCTTTGTGACCTTTTTGCCGAGAGCGGAAATTTTTTCGCACAAAATCTTTGTCTGCGTAGCTTTTCCGCTGCCGTCAAGTCCCTCAATAACAATAATTTTGCTTTTCATATATATACCTTACTTTTCTCTGCCGTATTTCTGACGCATTTCCTTTTGCTTTCCGCAACACATATTGCCCTCGGGGCATGGTCCGAACAGGCATGACGGGCCGCAGTTTTTGAAAAGATGCGGAGCAACCTCAAGACATTGCAAAAGCATCTGTTCGGCAACCTCACGAATTTCCCACTGTGCTCTGTTGCAGCAACGGTGTGCAAAAAAGTTCTGCAAGCTTCTTGCATTGAAAGTGCAGACAATTTTTGTTGTCGATGCATTCGGAAGAATAAATCTTGCGTCCTCATTGGCTTTCTTGATGAAAGCATTGCAGGATTTTTTGTCGTCAGCCTTGTAGGCATTGATAATTTCTTCATCCGTTCCGCTGTACTTATCGGGACACTTCTCGTTGATGTAACCGACAGCAAGTGCATCTCTGATTTCCTTGTAAGCGTCAGCCTCAACCTTGAGAGCCTTTTCATAGGCGGCAAGAGCCTTTTCGTTCTTTGCAATCTCGGGCGGAGTTACAAAGTCAAACCTTGTGCCGTCAACATAGCGCTGTGACTGCTGACTGTAGGACGCAATTCTGTGGCGGACAAGCTGGTGTGAGCAGGCTCTTGAAATGCCCTCAATGCCGAATGTAAAATATGCGTGTTCGGTCGGACTTGCATGGCCGAGGCTTGCAAGCATATCAATAAATGAGGAAGTTTTTTCCTCGTCAAGACCTTCTCTTATATCTTCAATCCCTGACGGCGAGTAGCAAAGCTTTGCCGCCATTGCAACCGTCTGTTCAGGGTTAGGTGTGTGTGTAAGGAGCGTTACCTTTATTGCCATTTTTAGTTTTCATCTCCCATTTTCGATAAAGTTATTCACAATTTCCGATATTCGGATTTATTATAACATTATTATTCAGTCTTTTCAATGGTAAAACGAGCAAAAATCCCGACAGCACAAAACCTGTCGGGATTTTTGCTTTACACTAATTATATCAAAAAGCACTGTACCATTATCCACCCTTTCCTTTACAAAACCATTTGTTATGATTATTTAATTTAGCCATGACCAAAAAACGGTCGGATAGACGAACTACCCGACCGTAAATTTTACTTTTCAATTTTCAGATTTTTAATTAAAAATCAATCAAAAATCACTTTTCATAGATATTGAGCAAAAGAGCCTTGATATCGTAAAGCTTCTTTGAGAGGTCAACATAATAGTTATGCGGATTTTCAAAACGCTTAACCTCGTCCCAGAGAAGGTCAATCTGCTCACGGCAATATGTTGCGATTTCCTCAATTGACGGTGACTCATACACGCACTTGCCGTTCTTGAAGATTGGCACAAGAAGTTCCTTTGCGGTATAGTTATCAAGCATTTTTGTTTTCCAAACTGCATTCGGATCGAAAATTGTTCTCGGCTTTGAATCGTCAACAACCTCATCATAAATGCAAAGCTCATCGGCAATAGCCTTACCGCTGTCCTTGTCAAAATAGCGGTAAACCTTTTTGAAGTGCGGATTTGTAATCTTGGTTGTATTTTCGCTGACCTTGATTTTCGGAACAATTTCACCGCCGTCATTTTCAACCGCAACAAGCTTATAAACACCGCCGAATACAGGAGAACTTGATGAAGTGATAAGTCTTTCACCGACACCGAATGTGTCAACCTGAGCGCCCTGCATCATAAGGTCACGAATAAGGTACTCGTCAAGAGCGTTTGACGCAGTAATTGTACATTCAGTAAGACCTGCGTCATCAAGCATTTTTCTTGCTTTCTTTGAAAGATAGGAAATATCGCCCGAATCAAGGCGGATTGCACACTTGGTCTTACCCTGCGGAAGAAGAACCTCCTTGAACACCTTAATGGCATTCGGGACACCGCTCTTTAATGTGTTGTATGTATCAACAAGGAGAGTAGGATTATCAGGATACATCTCGCAGTAGGTTTTAAAAGCGTCATACTCGCTGTTGAACATCTGAACCCATGAATGTGCCATTGTACCGCCGGCGGGAACACCGTAAAGCTCGTCTGTAAGTGTGCAGGCTGTACCCTTGCAGCCGCCGATATATGCAGCTCTTGCACCGTCAACTGCGGCATTTGCACCCTGAGCACGGCGAGAACCGAATTCAAGTACGGCTCTGCCCTGAGCGGCACGGACAATTCTGTTAGCCTTTGTCGCAATAAGCGTCTGATGATTGATTGTGAGGAGAAGGAATGTTTCAACAAGCTGAGCTTCAATTGCAGGCGCTTTGATTGTCATAACAGGCTCGTTCGGGAAAATCGGAGTTCCCTCGGGAATTGCATAAACATCACCGCTGAATTTGAAGTTTCTCAAATACTCAAGAAACTGCTCGTCAAAAATGCCCTTGCTCTTGAGATATTCGATATCCTCGTCTTCAAAATGAAGTTCCCTGATGTACTCAATAGCCTGTTCAAGACCTGCCATAATCGCAAAACCGCCGTTGTCGGGAACTTTGCGGAAGAACACATCAAAATAGACATTCTTTTTATAAAAACCGTTTTTAAAATAGCCGTTTGACATTGTAAATTCGTAGAAGTCACACAGCATAGCCATATTTTCTTTTTTCATAATAATCACCTTGAATGAGATTGTATATTCTGCAACGCAGAAGCATAGATATAGTTTAGTCTTTTTTCGTCAATTTGTAAAGCGGAATTTGCACAAAAGCCGTTAAAATCCAACCCTCTTGCCTATACATTTTTAATATCTCGGTTGACATTTTACCGCTTAAAGGTATAATTAAGTTATATCGAAAACAATCCACTCGGAGGTAAAAATATGAACAGCGAAAATAATAAACTCTGCCCATTCTGCGAAAGCGAAATGATGATTATTCAGGACAACCTCAACAACGGCAAGCCGTACCTTGAATGCCCCACCTGCGGACTCCGTTTCCAAATTGAAGGCTTCCCCGAAAATCCGCAGGAAATCAGAGAAACTGAGTGATTTGGTTAGCTTGATTTGTCTGATTTTGATGTAATTCAATTAAATAAGCATCACAAAAAAGCGAAAGCCGTGTATTCGACTTTCGCTTTTGTTTTTGATTTTACTTTTTTGCTTTAACTATAAATTGCGTAACAGTCGGATTTTCTGATTCCATAACAGAAGCAGAAACTGTTCCGTCACTGTCAGGCTCAATTCCGTAGCCGTCATAAAAAGCCAACACAAAATCAATGCCGTCCGTATAGTCATACACATATTGACCGATTCCGCCAACACCGCCTACAGTTACAGGGTTTGGATTTTTGGCAAACTTCATAAAATCGTTATACTTCATTCCTGCATAAACGCTTCTCTCAACAGAACCAAATTCACGAACATTTATGTAATCAAAGTCGGTATAAACTCCGTCAAGAATATCATTCTTGATTTTCAACAATGCTTCATCTCGATTGCTTCCGTATTCTCCGTCGATAAGTTTATCCGATGCTTCTTCAAAGAAAAACCATTCGCCGGGGATATTAGTTTCGTTGCAAATATACACCCTGCAATTTGGAGCATAAATAATGTTATCCTTAGGACTTGCAAATTTAACCTCAAAATCTCCGCCCATCAACTCTATTACCTCCGGCAAACTCATTTTTGCCAGATTCACAGCATATTCAGGATAATCAATTCCGTATTCATCATGAGATTTTGTTGTTGATTCAACTGTTGCAACAGTCGCCGTTGTCTGCACGGTATCGGGAGTGTCAGGAGTTGAAATTTTTGAAGCTGTATCTGCTGTCGCCGTATCTTCATTACCGCAACCGTAAAAAGCCGTTGCAATCATCAAAACACAGACAATAATCGCCAAAGCAGACATTAGTTTAATTCTCATTTCATTTTCAAAACCTTTCGTTTATTCAGATTTGATAACCTGATAAAATTTCTGATTATTTTCTGATCCCTCTTTGAGTATTTTACCACCATTATAATTGAGTGCGTTACTTACTCTTTCATTTGAGTCAACCGATTGATTATTTAATGAAACAGGATTGCCTTCAAAATCATATACCGATACATAGTTGAGAATTACTAAACCGTTACCGTAATAGCTTGCCCCTTCACCGACATTATCAATTACGGTTTCGCCCTTTGTATTTATTAAATACTGCTTACTGTCTTTTTCAACAAGTGCAATACCGCCGCTAAATTTCTGTGCATTACTGAATTGCGGTTTTATTACTTCATTACCTTTGTAATCAAGATATCCCCACAAGCCGTATTTTTTAAATCCAATCAATCCGTTGCCTGCACGGGTCAATTTTTCATATTCACATTCTAACACATTATTGCCTTTGAGGTCAACTGCACCGTATAACGAAGAATCCCTATCCTGATAGATTATTACACCGTCACTTTGACTTTCGTACTCATTTACATTTTCAACCGTCCAAAGTTCTTTTCCGTCTTTATCAAGACCTGCCAAAGTTTTGGGCTGCATGAAATTATCAGAATAATAACCAATCGCAATACCAGAATTGTAATTACTTGTTATATTATATTTTGTGGCAAACTTTTCTTTTCCTGTTTTATCCATACATATAGAATTGTAATTTTCTTCAAGACGATCATTTGCCCACGAGGTTACTCTCATGAAAATATAACCATCAGAAAAACCTATATAATCATCACCGTCATCACCATACAATATCGAGGGATTGCTTATTTTATAAATTTGATTAGCAGGAATGTCTTCACTACCCTCAACACTTCCGACTTTTTTACCCGATGTTATATCGAGAATTACAAAATTTCCGTCAGATTTTTCAGCAACAACGAGATTTTCGGATGGGAACGACATATCTTCATAAATCGGTTCTATAAGAATATTTCCGTCAATATCAATTATACCGTATTTATCATTATATCTAAATCTTCCGTAATCGGAGTCACCTACAAATTCGAAATGCCCTTTTGCATTAAATTCAACCTGTTTAAGTGTGAATTTTGATGTATTCTGAGCCGGCTCGTTGTCACTGCCATTCGCATTACTGTCGGCATTATCATTCTGTGATGTATCTGTTGAATTGTTCGCCGCCGACTGCGGTTTGCTGTTACCGCAACCGACAAATAAAATCATACAGCTTAAAAGCAGTAAGGTGCTTATCATAATTTTTATAATCTGTTTTTTACTCCTCATATTAACCGCCCCTCTCACAAACTAAATTTTCTTTCTTACAACGCTGAGAACTATGTTTGCAATTGAAACAATGACCATAAACCAACCTATAGCCGTCATATGGATTGTGCCGAAAGAAACAGCCGAGGTAAGACCGATAAAAAGTGCAAAAATGAGTGTTCCTACCAACAGCATAATTGCACCTGCAAGATAAAATCCCTCACCCTGCTTTTTGGTTAAAAACTTAATAATGTATGCGAGATTCAATGCCATTCCCGCAATTACCAAAATCAAAGTTATTAACAAGAATATTGAAAAGCCATCGCCTGTGCTTCCTACGCTTGTAAATACATATGAAAACAGGGAATAACTTGAAATACTTCCGCTTCCACCGAAATACGAATACAAATTGTCCGCCAACGGTACATCTGCCCAAGTGCAAAACGGAAGTATAAGACACAGACACGCAAGCACAACAGTCACAATTCCGATAACTTTTTTCTTATCAAAAGACATCTTAATATTCGGAGCGTTGCTTGTAGTATTTGCATTTTGATTAAATTGATATACATTTCCGCCATTGCTTACAGACCCGGCATTATTTGCTCTGTTTGGCTGAGCTGAATCACCAAAATTTAAAGGATTTCCGCACGAAACACAATACTGTGCAGAATCGTTATTTAACTTACCGCACTTTTCACAATACATAAAAAATCTCTCCTCGCTATTGAAATTATGTAACAATCTGTTACATAAATATTGTAACAGATTGTTACAATAGTGTCAATAACCAAATGCAAACAGGGATTGATATTTTGATGAAAATGGTCGGACTTCATACCATAAGAAAGAAAAAGGGATACAGCCAGCTTAAAGTCGCCATGGATTTGAGCATAAGCCGTGAGGCTATCTCTTATTACGAAAACGGTCTGCGTTGCCCAAACCTCGAAATGCTCGTAAAACTGTCCGATTATTTCAATGTTTCAATCGACTACCTTATTACAGGAAAAAATTTCGGCGAATAGTCAAACAAATTATTTTGCAGAATAAATCACCGCTCGGCTCAAAATGTCAAATTTCACAAAAATGTGTTGACAAATCGACTGAACGGTGATATAATCTATCTTGCGTTGAAATTTATAAGTAAGTTTGCAAAACCGACTTTCGTAATTTCATCGGTTGAAATTAATATAGGGGTATAGCTCAGTTGGTAGAGCAGCGGTCTCCAAAACCGCGTGCCGAGGGTTCAAGTCCTTCTGCCCCTGCCATCAAGAAACGGCTTAAACACTGCGTTTAAGCCGTTTCTTGATATATTTTTATGTACGGAGCACGGTCTGATTTTCCGCTTTTGAAGCTCATTTCAGACATCAAAATGTTCAACCGGCGCTAATAATACCAACGTTTCCGTCTGCTACATCATCAAAATAGCATCAAAAATTATCACATCTACCACGGTATTATAATGTCAGCTTCATTATATCGTCAAGAATATCGAATGACCAATAAATTTAGGCTTTGAGAAAAATTAATTTTCCAAAGCCTTTTCTTTGTTTACAGCGTAGCATATTTTGATTTATAAATGTGTCCCGCTGAATATACTATATATTTCACATTCATGAATAATCCTGCAGTTCAACTTTTAGAATGGCCTTTTTACACTCATAAATAGAACAAAAGGTAGTTTTGCCAATTTGCATCTAATTAATATTACAGAGGTTTTCTTCGTGAATTAACATAACTTCCACCTGTTCTCAATCATCTTGTCTTTTGTAAAGGTTATCTGTTAGGTGAGTACTTTTTATCAGACTTTTCATAGCAGTCATCACATAAGATTTTTGCCCACGGTAAATCCTTTCTAAGTTCTCCTTTAGCACTGCAATGTTCACATTGTTTTTGCTTTTTCATAGCTACGCACTATGTTGGCTATATCACTTCTGAGCTGCTTTTTAAAATCATCAGAATGGTTATTATTGGAGGCTAATCGCAGACTTAAACTTCTGTCACCGATAATGCCAGAGAGTGTATTGGGCAAGGGGCATCTTCATATTAATAGTAACTGCAAATAACATGTAACCCTCGTATCATGTTATTATAAAATTATGCTATTCTGAAACTGCTGAGTATTGCGATAACCTCCTTTTCTTCCTGCGGTGTAAATTCTTCTGAGGTGGAAGCAGTAAATGAAATTGTACTTGAATACCAGAAGGTATATTCACCGCTTATTGCTCTTCTTACACCCTCTCTTATGCCCTCTTCACTAACGGGAAGTACAGCATATGCAACATTTCCATCAACCTCTTTGTACTCTCTGTCGGTTTGCATATTTAGTTTTCCTATTGTTTTTATCCTTGCTACCATAAATTCACCAAGTGAACTATGGTCTGTTGCCTGTACAAAACCCGGAATAAATTGTGAAGAAGCAACTTTACTGATTTCTTCTTTATTCATATAAACTCCGCTGCCGCCACCCTGTAATTCACCTGAGTAATGTAAAAATGTCACGCTTGCACCTCCATCGTTTTCGAGAGTAACAAGCTCCTCCTGCTGATCGCATTCTTCTTTTGTAACGCTCCAATTATCGGGATAATTAAATACAAATGGAGGATATGTAACCTGATTCACTTCCTGATAACGAGTGGTATATTCATTGTTAAGAGCTACAGTTTTTTCTCTATTTTCAGCATTACTTACACCCTTCTCTGTCGCACTCTCAGTTTCAGGCTCAGTTTTTTTAGTTGTTTCCTGAACTGTAGTTAGCTCTGTCGTTTGAGCTTCTGTTGCTTTTGTTGACGGTATTACCTGCGTTACAGTTGTTTCCTGCAATTCAGAACTTTCATCGCCGCAAGAACAGCTAAAAAGTGCAACAGCAATAATTAATACATATAAAAATATTTTGTAAACAGCACGCATTTTTATTTCTCCTCGTTAATTCCTTCTACAGCATATGTCCAATGTTCTATTCCTATTTCATCCCATAACTGACGAAGTGTCGTTATACGATGAATTTTCACTCTCTTCTTGTTTTTCCCTTTTAATTGAAATTATGCACAGCTGATTTGCTTATACTTTCTCTGTCAGAATTCACGTTTAATTTATATAATGACATAATCCCATCATACAAAAGCTTATAATCTTTGTCGTTTTTATCATCAAAGTTTTCCAACAATCTCAAAAGTATTGTCACTGCATCATTATAGCCATCCATATGCACATTATGAAGGAAGTCACCTTGAATAATATTGAAATATTCATCGGATATTTCTTTTAGCTTTGGATTATCAGCGCTTCTAAGCCTCATAAGAATTGACATAAAGGAACCACGCTTACTTATGTTTTCACAGGCATTTTTTAAAAACTGCTTTAAATCCTGTTCATTACTGATATTTGTCCAAGGCAAGGAATTATAGACATTACCGTTCTCAATATTACTGTGAGAATTAAACAAAGGCTTGACCCTATATTCTCCATTTACACTTTCCACATAATCCCATAAATAGAAGTAATTTATATATTTAGTGAAATTACGCTTATCAAACAAAAGCTGATTACCGTATGCAAAGCCGTCATTTTTGAGCCATACTAAAGAAGAATCCCAAAAATCAAAAGTTTTTCCGTATCTACCACTGTTAAAGCGACGAGGAACAAGCACCATATTTCCTATCGTATGATATAAATCAGCAAATCGAATAAAGTAAGGCTCTTTTTGAAGTTCAAAAAGAAGTTCTTTTGGATAATTACAATATATCTGTAAGCAGTCCATAAAGCTGTAATTATTCTTTTGATACTGACTTAAATTACTGTTTTCAGATTTGCTCAGAGCATAACCCATTAATACATTAAAAGTCGTCTGCATTGAATTCATCGTATCTCCGCCAAACTCGCCATGAAAATTCGGAGTTGAAATTACACCTGAGGAATAATATCCCTTTTCCCAATTCCAGAGTTTTTTATAAACATCAAGGGTAAGCGCATTTCTTCCGTCAGAGCCATCACAATCGGGAATATCACCGTATGTGTTCAGGCTATTCAGACAAAACTTTTCGGCATTACTAAGGTTTTGTTTATCTTTATCAATCTTTACGCCTGTTGATTTATAGGCAAGATACCTTTCTATCGGATTAAGTGCTTCATAGGCTGAATTACCGTATTCAAAATCCAAGCAGTATTCATATGGTTTTTCTTCGTTTTTAACGAATGTTTCAATTCTGTCATATCCCATTTTAATTTCTCCTCAATTTATTTTTAAAGTATAAATACATTAAATCTGACTGCTTAATCAATCAATAACTTCATTCTATCAAATATTTGCTCGGCTTTTTCCGCTTGAATAATATATTATTGAATTTATTAACATCTGTTTTTAACTATTTTCTCAACATATTGCAAAACACCGTTTGCAACCTCTCTGCGATACGGTCTATCCTGCGACACTTTTCCGTCATAAAAAGGCGGTAAAGTGTTTTTCTCTGCCAGTCTGTTAAGCACATTAACATTACCCAATAAAGCGTTATGGTATGTAGTTCTTGATTTATCAAGCTCTTCAATTTTAATTTTATAATTATCTTTATCAACATTGCCGTTTGAAAAGATTTTCATACATATTTCAAGTTTATAAATCTGACTGTGATATTCCTCAAAGGAGATAAGACACCTTTGAATAGTGTTCAGTATTTTTTCATCATCCTTGTAAATTTTCAAAAGACTTAATATTGTTTCCTCGTTAATCATCATAAGCTCCTTTATTGACATATTTTTATGCCTCCAATTTTGTTAAGGCAGTTACCAATTTGCCAAACTCTTTATGATATTTATTTTCATATGAAGAATTATTGCTATTATTTTTCGTCAGTATCAGTGGTTCAAGCTTTTTATACAACATTGTTAAATACGATGTCGCCGCTCTTTCCGTAACTTTAACATCATATATTCCGGTATTTACCCCCAATGAAAAATGCTCTATTCTTGCCAAGTACCCCGACAGAACCCTGTATTCATTAATAGTATTATCATACTCATGATGAGTGTTCCAGAATTCAGTTGCTGTTCCTTTTTTCGCAGTGACAAATTTTCTTTTCTCTTCTGCCGACTCATTCCATTTGTCCGAAATATCCTTTATTTCTGCAAAGGTATATTCATTTAATTTGTCAAAAACCTGTTCCTGTAACAAATTCAACGCCTCTAATGTTGACTGTTTCTTTTCCCTTTGTTCGCCCCTGTATTCAACTAACACAGTATAAAGAAAGGTTACAAAGGAAATTATAACTGCTATAATTGATATTATAAGTTCCATTTCTACACTCCTTTGTAAATTTACTTTTCTATATATTTTTTATTAAGACTCATAACCTTTTCTATTACCATATTTCTGACCGATTCAGGTTCAATTATCTCTACTCTGTCGCTGTACTGGAACGCCCAATTTGCCATAGCGTACGGACTGCACTTAACTTCAACTATATCGTCATATGGTTCTGATTCTTCTGTTCTTATGTATTTAAATGTATCACCAAACCAATCGTACATAAAAGTGTAATCAGCACGCAAAGGCTTTGACGGATTATTTTTTTCTTTTGGACTTTTTATTCTCAATTTAATCTTTACAGGATTATCAAAAGACATATTCAAATGAGATAACTGAAAATCTTCGCTCCACGACTGAGGAAGATTATCAACCTTCCACTTGCTGACTGACGGAATACCGTTTATATTATGTTTTTCATCTCTCCCGGGGATTTCAATTTCCGACATTAAATCAATACGCCATATCGACATATTTGTGATTGTTTTCTCGCTAAACACAAGCTCTTTACAAGCTAGTAGATAGTATCTTCCGCCGCTTGCAACAATATAATAAGGACTGACCGTATCTTTCTTATTGTGATTCGGCACAAGCTTTTTGTACTTGTCATAGCCGTTAAAAGTAAAGCTTATTTGCACACCGTCATCTATTGCATGCTGAATCTTCAGCAGATTTTCACGCAGGATTTCTCTGTCGACAAGCACAGGCTCTTTTATTCTGCAAATATTCTTTGCACCTTTTTTATAGAATTTGGTTGTCAGGTTATTTTCTATTTTTTTAATAATCTTGTTTGCAGATTCCGTATCTATTGTTTTTGAAAACAAAATACTTTCAATCATACTGTTAATTTCCTCATATGTGAAAGTATGATTATAATACAACCCTCGGATTCTCATTGTCTGATTATCGTCATATTCATCTTCTGAATCGCTTTCATCAAGCGATTCAGCCCCGAATTTTTTGACGAAATCTTTAAAAATAAGTTTCCATTCATTTTCAGACTTTACTCCGTATTCATCAAAATTCAAAGCCATCGCCATTTTTACAATCGTGTCGTTATAGGTTTCCTTGTCACCCAGATACGGCTCGATTTCAGATTCTCTTCTTAAAGCCGCCTGTGTTACAGTGTGTTCGCTGTCAGAATTCAACTTTAAATATTCAAGTATCTTGAACGCTCTTTCAAGCTTTGAAAATCTCTCTTTTTGTTCTTTCATTTTACTTGCCTCCGTTTCAAATTCATTATATCACACATTTGCTCGGTTTTTTCCAACTTTCTGCAAAAATTTTAAATAAAAAATATTTTAAATTTAAGTTTAAGCGGAAAACTCCGCCTGACTGATTGGCATAATAGTCAATGTCAGCTGAACAAATGAATAATTAAGGAAGGCGGAATTTAAATGAGCAAAATTTCAAAAGAAGCGAAGAAAGAAGAAACTGTTAAAAGATTGGAGGAATTAACAAAAACATTTAATCTGCGACCGAATATATATTAAAATATTTTAAGGAGGATAAGCTTTATTACTCATACATAACCTGTAAAGGTCTGCTGGGGACTATTGACACCATTAACTACGATAAAAGGTATGCTGAAGTCGTTGACAGATTTGCAGAAGAATATGATTGTCTTGTTTATCACGTCATTGAAACCGGCAACACTATAGCGTTATTGTTTGTCAGCGATAACAAGGAAGGGTGGGAATTCGAAACACTCTGCTGCGGTCAATATGTTTTTGCATATGTGTGCAACTTTGACAATCCCGATTATTCAGAATTTTGGGATATTATTATAAGCAGCTTTAAAGGAGCTTTAATCAGGATAGGAGAATATGTTCGGGTAACAGATTCATCTGAGAATATTTTTTGAAAAGGAGAATTGTTATGGAAAGAAGAAGAATTACAGTATTTGATAAATCAAAAGAATTCCAAAAAATTGAGCAGAACAAATGCAACGAAATGATTATCAATGATATACTGAACCCACTGCTTCAGATAATTTATGCGCTCAGAGAAAGCGATAATTTCAACAACATCCCCGGTACTGATGTCGGCAAAAAACAGGCTGGGACTATTACACAAGCGAATTTAATAATATTTACAGAGCCATTAACTGCAACTTATTTCTTTCAGAATATCAATACAGAGAAATTTACAAAACAGTACAGGGAATTCACTCATACACAAGAAAGTTTTCAGGTGCTGACGGCTTGCAGGACTTTTTCTTTGAAGCAAACGAAAATCTGCATTACTACACATTTGCATTCAGCGAGGACGGAAAACGCTGTAAAAATTATTTAAAAATTCGTCAGGACAATGCCCCGACTGAAAACGAGTATTCAACGTCAGAAATTTACCACGCAAAAAACACTCTAAGAAATGATGAATTGAATCTCCGTTTTGAAGAGGAAGATTTTTTTGTTGAAGAACTTGCTTATGCGGTCAGAGTGATTTTTATAAACATAATCAGGGAAAATGAAAGAGAATCAAAACCTTAAAACGCCGTACATAAAACTATAATAATTACATAAAAAATGCGCAGCCATAAAGAGCTACGCACGAAAAAAGCACGGCTCATTTGCTGTTACACAAAACTTTCACTACATCTCAGTGCATATGGAAATTGAGCCTGCATTTTTACCAAGAAAAACACAAACCGAGATGTAATTATTTTTAGTTTTGTGTAGCACTTTTATATACTCAAAGTTTGCAAGAAAGGGCAAATACAAATTCTAATTATCTGAAAGACTTAGTAACTTCACAGAGATTTTTCCTTTGAAGTTCATGCAACTTTCTGTTAGTTTTCAATTCTGGAATGTATCTCGGGCATAAAGGCAACAGTACAATCCTTAAAATACCATGTTTTTGCATTTAAGAGGTTCATACGATCTGTAAAAAAGTTCCTTTTTACAGATTAAACCCATCCGTAATCCCATTCAACTTTGTCAAATCTCTTTTTACATAATACATTTCTGTAATTTCAGAAGTTGTATGACCGAGCAAGTCGGCTACCTGTCTTGGAGTCAGAGATTTTATTGTACCGTCTGCTTGCTTTATGCCGTTTACGAGGTTAGTGGCAAAAGTATGACGGAGTGAGTGCAAGCCTTTGGTTTCTATGCCTGCGGCTTTGAGAATTCTGTAATAGCGTTTTCTGAAATTTACAGGTCTGGTAAAGTTGCCGTTTTCATCGGGTATCAGCGGTGAGTCCTCTCCAAAGTAGAATTCATTTCTTAAATCAAGTATCATTTCTATTGCAGTATCGTTCAGCGGAACATCTCGTTTGCTTGTGGCACTTTTCAGCTTGCCGACCTTAACCTCTCGTCCTTTTTCTGCTGTGACACCGTCACGCTTTGATATTTCCTTAACACCTCTGTTAAGGTGCATTACACGATTGTCAAGGTCAATGTCGCTGTTAAGTAGTCCGAGTGCTTCGCCTGTTCTCAATCCTGTGTTCAGCATAAGAATGTATGCGGCGACTTGCTGATATTTTCTCTTGCCGTTTGAGAATGTACTAAACGCTTCATCTTTAAATATTTTAATCTCTTCCGACGTGAATATCGTTATGGTTTCGCTCGTCGGAAGATTTTCTTTGTCCTGCGCCGCCAGAAAGTTGCTCTTCTTAATCATCGGAGCGCTTATCATAGGATTTCTGTCAATATACTCTTGTTGAGTAAGATAACGGAAATACTCATTCAGCACATTATGAACCTTCTTAACTGTTGTGTAAGCATAACCCTCGTTCATTTTGTCATTGAGCAATTTTTTAATGTCCGCCGACTTGATATCTCCGACTACCTTATCGCCGATATACGGATAGATTTGATTTTTCGCAGTACATTCATACCGGTCATATGTAGTGCGTTCCACAGATGGAAACTTAAATACCTCAAGCCAGTTCTGCATACTGTCACTAAGCCTTTTCTTTGTTTCCTGCGACTCAATTATTGAGTCATTAAACGCTGCAATATATTCCGTCATCTTCTTGTTGACCTCAGCCTTTGTCGTACCTGAAAAGCTTTTTCTTTTACGCTCACCGCTTTCATCCATATACCAAACAACACCACCCCAGCGGTTGTCCGTTCTCTTGAATGCGTTGCCGTTTGTAAGTAATTTCCTTGTTGACATAATATCAGCTCCTTTTCAAGTACAACAACATACCATAAATCAATCTGAATATCCAGACCAAATTTGAATTTCTCAAAAATCGCCCACATCGTTTTTATTTGTTGTTTTCGATTACTTTCCTGCTGAATGCAATAAAATCGCAACACGGGCAACATATGGCTCAACAGAGGGATTACATTGACATTGTAAATCCCTGCTCCTCGTCATTTTCGATTTCATTCTGATTAACTGTTCTGTCGGTTTTAAGTCCGTGAGCAACCTTTTTCTCTTCAAGTTTAGATTTTAGTTTGCTGTCAACCTGACCGAATAATTTAGCTCGTTTACGCTTGCAACTGTTTGCAATCAATTTTGCGAGTGTGAAGACTATTCCTGAAACAGATTGCTCAACACTTGATTTATCAATTTCCATTGTCGGAGTTGCCTTGGATAATAAACTAATCGACTTCAAGATGTAATTCTTAATACTTCTGAACTCCTTGTTATCTTCAAGCGGTATATCGGGCCTTTCTTTATCGTAGTATAATGACAGTTTTTCTCTGTTGATTTCGTTCCACTTCAAATAGAGATACTCAAGATTTTTATCCTTTGCAATTTCCGCCACAATATTATTGACGGTTTCCTTGATTGATTTGGGAAGGTAACCATACATCAACCTGCCGTTGTAACTTTTGAGCTGTTCATCAAGTTTTCTAAACAGCTCAACCATTTTATCGGAAACATAAACATCCGAATCAATATTTGAAAATAAATCATCAATTACATTCTTTGCTTCATTTTTAAGTTCATCACGGATTTCTGTCTGCATTTCAAACAACTTGTATTGCTCATTTCTGAATATATCATTGCCGAATGAACTACGCATACTCTCAATGCCATTGTTAGTAAGATATCCTTGTCCTGATTTAGAATAAACAAGCAGATGTATGTGAGGATGATGTGTTGTGTTATGAAATGCTCCGTACCATTGCAAATCGCTTGGCTCTATTTTATGAGCCTTGGCAATTTCTAAAACATTTCTTCTCACAAGACTTTTCCACGCATTTGCATTGTTGTAGCCAAGTCTTTCAGCATCTTCTCTTTTAAGACTAATGACATGAGTCCACACAATTCCATTGTGACTTGAAACTTCATCCGCTACCTCATCAAGATTTATCTTGTTATCAGTTTGAGAAAACAATCCGTGGTTACCTAACTTCTCAACACCGGGTCTTTCAGCATAATAGTTTACCAGCTTTTTAACACCGTCTATCCTGTCTGCGTTGCGTTCAAGGAATTCATTCAGAAACTCCGTTGCATTAACCTTAGTTTTATTTTCAAGATAAGACTTCATCTCGGGATAATCCCAAGCTTCAGGTACAGTTTTAAGTGCAATGCAGATTAAATCATTTTGCGTTTTAGTTGCAGGGGAGTTATCAATACCGTTTGGCAGTTTTTCAACACCCTCACGAGTGCCCATATATTTTATCAGCTTACCTGCATTTGATGATGCAGGATTTTTTATATATCGGCTTGTAAAAATAATCTTCGGCATAGATTAACCTCGTTGGAATTTGTACGCATCTTCAAAAGTTATAATGCCATTGTTCCTTGCAACTTCTTCCGCACAGAGATTATTGAGCGCCGACAATGAAACTTTATCAATCTGATTTGTTGCTGATATAACATTACTTAGTTTTGCTTGTTCTACAGCCACCTTAAAAAGCATCTCAGAAATATTTTTCTCAACACTTTCAATTTCACTTTTAATGGTCTGAGCAAGGATTGGCGAAAGATAATCAATACATTTTTTCTGATGAAGATAACCGATGTAAAACTGAACAGCCTGACAGACAAAATCACTTTTTGAAGTTGCATTTGCTGTATCAAGCATTTCTGTCATTTCTTCTACCATTGAAGGTTTCATCCAATAGGCATATTTCTTTTTATTTTCGCTCATTTCTGATAGACCCCTCAAATTCTGATTTTTGACATACTGCAAAACCGCATAACAGTCGGCTCTGCCGTCTGATGTGACACCGTGGGGAGACGCCCCACTTTAACCTGCTTAAAATAATTTCCCCTTAATTCGGTGTAAAATCGCAGTTGCCACTTGCTTTTTGAAATTTTCTTTGGATTATGTTCTTCTGACTTTCAAGCATTGCCTTATCCAATTGGCTTTGATTAAAGTGATCAACCGCTGTTTGGATGGGCTTGATCGTATAGAGTAAATTACCGTTTAACTTCAACCCGTTTTGAGTAAAAATCTTGGTGTGTTCAGTTGAAATCAATTCTTTTTCTTCAAGCGCTTTAACATATTTCTGCACCGTATTTACAGAAGTGTTTAAGGTTCTTGCAATAGTTTTGTAGCTGGGATAGCAAGTATAGTTCTTACGATTTTCACAACTCATCAGATATGAGTACAGAGCAATCTCCGGCATTCTTAAACCTAAACAGAAGATATCATATGGCATAGGAAAAAATCTATTATTCATTCGTCCTCACTTTCCCAGTTGACTTTCAATCCAACTGATGAAATTTTCTTTTGGCACTACCATTCTTGAACCGATTTTGATAACAGGAAAGTCCTTGCTATGCATAAGTTCATAGGCAGATGAATCTGCAATCCCAAGCACCTTTGCAATTAATACGGCATTCAAAAACAACGGAAGTTCATCATAACTTTTGTAAACGCTTTGTTTCAAATTAATCACCTCTGCTTTTAAAATAACAGAAAATTGACAGTCAGACAATAGAATTGTATAATCTTAGTTGGAGTGATGTTGATTATCGAAAATCTAAAACATTTACATTTTCTAATTTTGGGAGCAGATTATGAAGAAAGATTACTCGGAATATAAACATACGGATTACGAAAAATATAATATTGCAAGGCAAAGCAACAGCTATGTGTACTATGATTTCTTCATTAACTTTGCATCATTCGATCCTGACTCGAAATTGTTTTCAATCAAAGTTGATAGGGTTAATGAAGACCTGTCTATGAAGGACGCTATTGATGAATTTGAAGAACTCGAACGCTCACTTAGAAATGTTCATCCTGACATTTTGTCTGATGAAGATATTGCTGATTATGAACAGAGTAGGGTTGAAGGCTTAGAGAAAAACAGAGCCTTGCGAAAACATTTCTCTGCAAAATATAATATTGACTGGGCTGATAGTGACAAGTATTTTCAAGATCTTATAGATGAATACGAAATTAAAAAAGAAGAGCCTCTTCATAATGTGCTTAGCGGTGCTGTAATTGACCTGCAAATAGGTGAGGGAATTCTTGATTTTATCTATGCAGACTTTAAAACACCATTTAAAGAAAGCTACGGATTTGTTTCTGCTTTTGACAAATTCATTAAAAACAGCGAAGAGAAAAGGCACATTGAATTTAATGAAAAACCTGAAAAAATATACAACTGTAATCAGGAAAATGTTGAAATGTATTTCAAATATACAGACAGAAAGCTTTTCATTGAGAATATAGCAAATGCGTCTTTATACTCAGCAATTTGTCCTCCTGTGTTTTTGAAAGAAAACTTACCCGTTGAAGGTTTGAAGTGGTATTACAACTATCTAATTACATTACAGAATGAGTATAAGGAGCTAATAGAATTCTGCTTTGACGAAGACTTCTATCCGGAGGTAATGGAGAAAATCAAGCCGGCTGAGAGGTATTATCTTTATAAAATAATTCATAATCAACCTCTGACAATTCAAAGAGAGGAGTATTTTAGTTACAGCAGAAGCAATCCAAATGGAAAAATCCTGCCGATTCATTTATCTCATGAGGATTTTCTCAGCAGAGTTATGAATGAATATGAGCCGACTGAACAGCATAAGGAATTTCAAAAGAAATATAATTTAAGTAATGCCGAAATGGAAGTATTCTGCCGTTTTCCTATTTCCCCTAATACGAGTTATAAATTCAGAAACATCAGAAAAGCACTTGAACTTGAATTCACAAAAATGCTTGAACAGGATATTCGTTTCAGAAAATGCAAACGCTGTGGCAAGTATTTCATTATGAAGGGCAACTACAACACAAACTACTGTGACAGAATTGCCGAGGGTGAAATTCGGAACTGTCAGGATATTATGGCACTTGAAAACTACAAAAAGAAAACGGCGGACAACGCCGCCATAAAGATTTATAACAAATATTACAAGAGATATTCCGCCAGAGTTAAGGCTCATACCATTCTTGAAAAGGATTTTAAAAAGTGGAAATATCAGGCAATGACTAAAAGGAATGAGTGTATTGATGGTAAGCTTACAGAGGAAGATTTTATCAATTGGATGGAGAGTTGCTTCCCAAATAGGAACAGAAAGCATTAAAATACAGACCAGAAAATTTAATCAACTTGATACACAAACTTTTCAGCGGTTTCTTAGCTTATCATTGTTTATAGCGACGCAGATTTTGAATGTGCAACATTGTAAAAAACAGGAAACCACATTTTCGTGATCTCCTGCTGAGAAACGCAAGTAGCACGATTGCTGTTGCCTTAAATATTACGACCACTATATTTTTCTTTTACTTTTTCCATGTTTGTGGCATTAAAAAAGTATTCCTAGATAATAAAGATAAACTATTTTGCTTTTGAGCAACAACAAATATTTCTTTTCCACTTATTTCATCCACTTCTTGACTCATGTTTTTAGCGCTAAAACAATATGAATCAATTACACGAAAACCAGCTTTTTGAAGCAAGTTATCTATTCCTTTTATAGTATAACGCCTGTCTCTAATAATATATTCACAAGGAAGACTATTTTTACTAAAAAATTGCTCCTTTCTATACACTATACCGGACTTATCATCGATTAACATAGAATCACCGGAAAACACATCTCCTGTTTTTTGCATAGTATTGGTTCCTTGAAGTTTTAATAGTGCGTCTATGTTGTCATCAATATCTTCAAGAACATTCCAACATTTTCTTTTTGTATATGTCATATTCATGACAGAAATAATTAGGATACCTTTATTATTTAAAATCTTTCTAATTGATTTCAATAAATTTAGGTTCTCTTTGTCGTTGGGAAATGATCCAATAACATCATAAAGAGCAATCGCTACATCATATTTTTCTTTAAATTTATATGACCTTACATCTCCGCTAATAAAACACTCAGGATTATATGCTTTTTGAGCCGATTTGATATTTTCTTTTGAAAAATCAATTCCCTTGGTTTTTATACCTCTTTTATTTAATTCTATTGTGTGTCTACCAATACCACAACCAACATCAATTACTGAATCATTCTTCTTGATATATTTTTCACAAAGATAATCTATTTCTTCCTTTGTGCGTGAAGTCCATTTGTGATTTTGCATATTCATCATAGAATAAGCTTGCTGAATAATATCATTTGAATATTCTAGATAAGCATCCAATTGTTGTGTATCATCAATTCGTGGAGGTTGGGAGTTAAAAGTAAAAGCCAACCATTCGTATCCTTCGGGTAATTCTCTGTTTAAAAGAAAAGTTCCCCTCTTATATGTTTTTTTAATGCGTTTATTTAAGCCTTTATGATCAACATAAAATTCAGTATTTACCATTCCACACGAATAATTATCTATCCATGAGCTGTCATCAAAAATATCATATGCTACACTTTTTAATTTATCTAATTTTTTGTTTATAGTATTTGGATCTACTTTTCTCATGGTTGCTCTCTCTAATGCCTTGATTGTCATTGGATTTGAAGTGAACAATCCCCAAGCGTAACAATCAGACAACCCCCATATAGAATGAAGAAGTTTACTGCCTATACCATTACCGCGAAATTGCTTTGCTACAACCAATTGAAGAATCCAGATAATATTTTTTGTCTTTTCTCCTTTCCTTTTTATATAAAAAGCATGCCCAATAAGATTTGATTCAAAATAAACCATTGCGACAAATCTGTCTGGTTTATTTACAAAATTCTTTTTTATCATACTTGGTGGAAATTTCACTCTTTCATTACACTTGGAACTGTCTGGACAATATGAAGACCATACACCGTAGTGTTCTGAAAACAGATTTGATGTGTCAATAATCTCTTTTTCAGACATATTACAGCATGGAATGTTTTTGTAAACTAAATAATCTGTTTTTCTTAATTTATTATGTTTCATTAAATCATCACCATAAATCCTTTCACCTATAATATATATATCCTAAAAAATTGCATATAAATATGCAATTTACAAAATATTATAATAGAATATATACTGCATTTAATATTTTGTAATGAAAGTTTGTCACTTATGAAACACAAACAAATACTCGTGTGCGATGAGCAAAAAGTTATATTTCACGCTGTTTGTTTTCCAATAACCTGTTGCCCTGCAATTATGCTGTTCCTTTATGATGATTTCCTTTAGCTTAAAGCCTGCGTCCTGAAAGATTTTCATTACCTCAAAAGACATCGGAACCATATGCCCTTTCTGACGGGTATCTCCCATAAGCACTGCACAAAACTTATCTTTCTTTAGTACCCGATAACTTTCGGCTGCAACCTTTTTCATTTCTTCAAGAAAATCCTTGACTTTAAGCTGAGATAAATCTCCGTCTATACCGTCGCTGTATTTGATGATATTAGCGTAGGGTGGATGAGTGCATATCAGGTCAATACTCTCATCCGGGATAAACTCAAGATTTCGTGCGTCGCCTTTTTTTATATACACTTTTCCTGTTGCAGGTTCGTAATCAAAATCAATCTTTTCTCTGCACCGTTCTAAAGCAACATCGTTAATATCCACTCCGATTATATCACGATTCAGTAGCTTTGCTTCAACAAGCGTTGTTCCGCCGCCTGCAAACTGGTCAAGCACTAAATCTCCTTCTTTTGAATAGCGGAGAAGAATATTGCGAGGAATGTACGGCGACCAGTTACCTCTCCACTTTGCATCGTGAGTTGCCCAATCTCCACGTTTCGGAAACGACCAATGCGTTGTCATTTCCAATTCAAAATCTTCAGGTTCCCATTTAGTTATCTTTTTATTTGGCACTATACAAGCCCCATTTCTATAAGATGGTTATATAACATATTTCTTCCTGACCAATTCCAATATGTAATATCCTGCTCTATAAATAACCACTTAATGGCAAGTAAAATAATTGCAATAGGTCTTAATATTCCATCTCCATCCGGAAAAACTACATTTTCTAATACCTTAAAACTATATTCATTAATTTGAAAAATATTGATAATTTGCTTTGCAACTATATCGTATTCATGCTCATAGTTGTTTTTTACATAGTTTAAAACTTTAAATATATCATTATGAGAAGGGTTACTATACCTTCTATTCTTTTTAAAATACATTCCACTAATATTTACCGTAAAATCAAAATCCTTGTTCAAACCTGTTGGTCTTTTGAGAACAATTGAATATTCACCATAGTGCTCTACGATATAGTGATATTTGGAACAATTTTCACCTTTACCAATTCCGGGTTCTTCTAAAGTAAATAATTTAGCAACTTCTATTCTGATGCCAGTTCTATTATCAGATTGAAGATTGTATTCAATATTATGCAATGCCATGTTAACCTCCATATGCAATTCTTACATCATAAACAAATTGCTTTTGAAAATAAAAAGCATGGTTTTTGTTTGAAACTTTCCGTCCGTATATTTTTGAATAAATTGGATGATAAGGCTTAGAGTCCTTGCTCCTAACCTGAATATGCCTACCGTTTGATGTATGTATAAATCCATCCTTTGATGTTTCAATGTGTTCTTTTAACTGTCTGCAAATAGAGTAATAATCATCTCTCCAAATGTTCAAAAGAGAAGAAAACTCGGGTTTTGACAAATCAATATGAATTGCATCAAGAAACATCCAGTTATGCGGATCTCCGACTTTGCAAACAGGTACATACAACATATTGTTGATTTTCTCGTATAAGTGTGTTTCTTCAAACGGTTTTTCAACAATTAGTTCGTCAATAATACTTGCAATTTGCGTAATAAAAACTGTCTCAAGAGGTCTACCTGTTGCATCACATTTATTGCTCTTTAGTTCTCCGTCCTCAAAGTCGATGTTTGCATTATCAAGTTTCTTTCCTAAAGCCATTTCCAGTAATTGACCGGTTTTGCCTTTGTTCTTGATAATCATAGGAAAATCTAACTCTTCAAAAATATCCGCAAAAGGGATATTGCAAATGGTTTTAATTTTTGCCTGTGCTTCTTTTAACTTCATAGTTATTGACCTTCTTTCCAAAGGAACAAACTGCACATATTGCGCAGTTCAAATAATCATATATAGGGTATTAAGTATTAATCTGATAGTGCAGAAAAATTTTTTCTGCACCATCAGCACTTTTGTTAGGGATTTAACTATCACTCCTACATTCTTTGCACCAAGACTGGGGAATGATTTTTTCATCGCCCATATTTCTGTAACCAAAAAGCTCTTCTATCTCTTCTTCTCCGTGAGCAATTTTACCACAGTTTGGACATTCTGCATATTCACCATATGGCATCATTTCATCCCCCTTTTTTTAATAATTTTTAATCAACAGTTCATTTATTTTTCCTCTGCCTTTACCTTTGCTGTTAATAGCTCTGTTTGCCGACACTCGATTTATGTTAAGCCCGGCATACAGGCCATCAAAGAATTCGTCATTTTCATCTACATTCTTCGGATCTGAATTACTTGCCATTACCTTCGCTGTTTTAAGTGATTTAATAAATTCGGCTAATTTAATCTGATCTTCATCATTAAAGTCATCAACATTGTATGACGTAAATTCAGACGTCTTTGTCAGCGGTCTGTATGGCGGATCGAAATATACTAAAGTGTTTTCATCAACTACATTTTCAATGCAAGTATAATCGGCTGTCAGAATAGTAACGCATTGCAAAAGCTCTGAAGTTTTTTTGAGGTTATCAATATCGCAGATTTTCGGATTTTTATAAGCTCCCATCGGCACATTATACAAGCCTTTTCTGTTGACTCTATACAAACCGTTGAAACAGGTCTTGTTCAGGTAGATAAACAATGCTGCCCTCAACAACGAATTGTTTTCATCCGGTTTCTGAATTTCTGCGTTGAACTGCTCTCTCTGCTGATAGTAGTATTCTTTTCTGCCCTCGTCATTTCTTTTAAGGTGCTCGTTTTCGTACTTCATCAGCAATTCTATTAACTGAGTTACATTTTCTTTTACTGTTCTGTAAGCGTTCATAAGCTCGGCATTCGTATCGCATATATAGACCTCGTCCATTTCATATGTGTTGAGAATATCAAACAGCACAGCTCCTGCTCCGACCATAGGCTCACAATATTTGCGTATGGTTGTTCCCATTCCGGCAGGATAGAATTTTCTGATTGTAGGCAACAGCTGTCCTTTACCGCCTGCCCATTTCACAAAGGGTTTTGCAGGATTTTTCTTGTCATATCTTATTGTTCTTCCGTCAACAGGCTTTACAGCGTCCTTTGGTATTATCCACATATTTCCGAGCATAGCTACATCGGGAATTCTGTTTTCCTGACACAAAGTTATAACTCTCCTATGGGATATACTCCATTTTTCTGCGGCTTCACCAGCAGTCATATAAGCAAGCATTCTATCACCTCGAATATTACTGTTTTTATTATATTCTAATTCTGGAATAATAGCAATACTATTTTTATATAAAAAAGAAAATTCAGATCTATGTACTTTATCCATAAGAAAAAACTCACTTTCTTTTGTAAAAGTTATTTTTTCCTTGAACACACTATTTTCAGGTGATATACTAAACATAAAGAATATACTTACCAAAATATTATGGAGGATACTTTGAGCAGAAATAAGAGCAGAATATTAATGCTATACAGAATACTGGAAAAATACACTGATGAAGATCATCAATTATCTATGGAGGAGATTTTACAAAAGCTCTACAACAAAGGATTTGAATGTGAACATGACTCTGTAAAAAGAGATATTAAATTACTGCGTGAAGATTTTGGCGTAGAAATAATTTCAGGCAGAGGTAGAAATGCTACCTACTTTATCGGAGACCGTCTTTTACAAAACGCCGAAATAAAATTATTGTTAGACTCTATTTATGCCTCTAATATTATTCCAAACGGCATTGCGGAGAGTATATCAAAGAAGTTGAGAAGCACCGTCAGCATATATGATGCAGAAGCATTAGACAGGAGTATTTTAGGTATCAATATTGCAAAAAGTGAAAACAAGAGAATACTAATCAACATAAATAATATTATGCACGCAATAAATAATAAAAAGCAGATTTCCTTTGAATACCGTCATTGGACTAAGGATAAGGTCCTGAAAAACAGAAATGGAAAATCATATTCATTAAATCCGTTTACACTTATTTGGGCAGACGGTAGATATTATCTTTATGGATATGACACCAAGGAAACTGATGGTATTCTTAAAGAAAGAGTTTACAGAGTTGACAAACTCTACCATATTGAACAGTTGGAATTTGAAATAAGAGGAAAGGAACAGTTTTCAGAATTCAATCCGGATACATATGTATCCCGAAGAATCGGCATGTTTTCCGGGAAAGAAGAATGTATTACTGTAAAAATCCCCGAATACTTGGTAGGTGCATTTCTTGACCAATTTGGTACAAACATTGAAATTTGTGATGACGAGCAAACAGAATATTTACAGGTTTCCTTTTATGCTGTTCCGTCTAATATATTTTTAGGATGGATAATTGGTCTTGGTAATGTAGAGATTTTACAGCCCGATAATGTGAAATCAAAAATGCTCGAACTTTTAAAAAAGAATATAGATTTATGTCAAGGATAAATAGGGGGTACTATATGCCCTTATTTATCCTTTTTATTATGTTATACTATATAGTGACAAATCTTAACGAGGTGATAACTACGAAACAATACATAGACTCAGTTTTAAACGACAATGTAAACGGCCTTTTTCTTTGTGAACTTCCCACAGGATACGGAAAAACTTACACAATCACAAATTGTATGCGAGAATACGCCGCAAATCCTAATAACACAAGAAAAATAATATACCTTACAACCCTCAACAAAAATCTTCCGGAAGAAGATTTAAAAAGAGCATATAATGATGAAAAATTATACAATAAAGAGGTACTGCGAATACGTTCAAATTTTGATGAAGTTGTAGATAAAATCCCTGTTCTTGATATTCCTGAAGAATTTATATCCGCTGAATATTATGAACTTGAAAAAGCAATAAGAAATTACACAAAAATAAAAAACAGCAATATAAACGATACTCAATATCAACAGATGTTAGTTGATAATGTTAACAGGGCAGAAAGAAATTTCAGACACTTTGTTTCCGATACACTGAAAAAGAGGTTTTCAAATAAAAAAGACAAGCTAAAAGCAATAAAGAATGATGCAAATTACAAGTGGATAGGTGCACTTTATCCTGCAGTATTTACTGATGAAAGAAAGATTATTCTTATGAGTATCAGCAAATTTATGAAGCGAAATTCTGTTATAGTAGAACCTAGTTATGAATTTATAAAATCTCCTTTATTTACCGATTCAATCATTATTGTTGATGAATTTGATGCGACAAAATCCACTATTGAAAATGAGCTGATTGAAAGAGCTGTTTCAGTTCGAGAAGATTATATTTCTGTTTTCAGGCAGATATTAAGAACTTTTAACACGGATTATTTTTCAAACAATCTTAAAAAGGCTATTGACTCAATTGACTATAGTAAAGGTAAAATAATTACCTTTGCAAAGTTGAAAAAAGAGGCGGATGAAATTGCCAATAAATATCACACTAATCTGAGTATAAAGGTAAACGAAAATCATATTGACAGAAAACAAAATTTCCTGTTCAAGGATGCTACCTACCACTCTATACTAAATGGAAATGCAAAGTATATTCGTGCAACAAAGGATAAGGAGGAAAACATTGTTAAGGTTTTCTTTGAGGATAAAAAAACATTCTTTGAAAACCGCAAAAAAGACGATATTGTAATTTATAGCTTTTTAAGAGATATTAACAGATTTTTACTTCACTTCAGAAGATTTCTTTTTCACTGGGCTAATGAATATATGAACATCATCAACAAGGAAAGACCGTTTATTGCTGATGCTATGACTATTGAAAATGCTATATCTACTATTATGAAAAAGCTTGAGCTTAGCAGTAACCAAAGCAAACTCCTGCTTGGTGAATTATGTGAGCAGAAAATAAGTCAGAAAGAAAAACACAATATTCCAGACGATTCTTTCTACCAAAAAGGAATTGAAATCTTTGAATTTGAAGATAGCGACTCACACTTTGACTTTACAAATCTCAGTTTTATAAAACTATATGATACACCTGAAAAAATTATAGGATATATTTCAAAGCACAATGCTGTCATCGGACTTTCAGCTACCGCTGAAATACCTACTGTTGTCGGCAACTACAATCTTGATTATCTCAGAAACTATCTGGAGAACGACTTTCATTCTACACCTGAAGATATGAAAGACAGAGTTAAAAAACAGATGTTCAGGCTTTATGAACCATACAAGGACAAAGGAATTAGTATTAGCACCGAAGTTATCAGTACTGAGTACAGTGAAAGCAGAAGTGAAGATATTTCCAGAGAATTATTTGGAAACAATGATTTTGCAATGGTATGCGGTAATATTATTGACAATGAGTGCGAAGAAATATATTACCGCATCAGGTACTGCAATATTCTGTATGCTATGGTATCCTTCCTTAAAAATACAACACTAAAATCCATGCTTTACCTTGGAATGGCTCTTCCTGAGGAAAACAAAGCATCTATGAACTATAATCTGCTTTTAGGATTAATGGAAAAGGCAATTTTATTTTGCGGACTAAACTATAACGCAACAGATACACTGTTTGTGCTTAAAAGCAAAAATTTTGAAGAGGATAAAAAAGTTCTGATTAATAAATTGGAGCAAGGAGAAAAAATTCTTATAATTTCTTCTTACAGTACAATCGGCGCAGGGCAAAATCTGCAATATGCAGTTACAGACAAAACAAACTATATTGAACTTGCCGAATATAAAAATCCAAAGGATAAACGCCACTTTACAAAGGATATTGATGCTCTGTATCTTGGAAATATTACAAATCTTACTACCAATATTTATACAGATGAAAAAATTACAGTTAACCAGCTGATAAGTATGTTGGTACAAATAGAAAGTCTGTATGAAAACGGAGAAATCAAGCGTTCACAACTTAATAGTCTTATTAGAACAGCCTTTAATTCCTACTCTACAGGGCATACCTATGAAAATAATGAACTATATAAAATTAAAAGTATCCGTATGCAGGCAACAAGAGAAGTCATTCAGGCAGTAGGCAGAATGTGCCGCACATTTGTGAAAAACAGAAACATTAATATTTACATTGAGGACAAGCTGCTTGAAAAGATATATAGCGGTGAACTACGGAAAAGAATAATGTCGCCTGAGCTGGAGGCTATTGCTGTTTTGAGAGAAACTCTTGGAAGTGATTATTCGGATGAACGGCAGCGCATCCTTAATACTGCAGAAAAAATATCTTCAACCGGAATGTGGACTATTAAAGGCTTGCTTTACAGAAAATGGAACGAAAGGAGTATGCAAATATGGCATGAATTAAGAGAGCTGGTGTTGACTTTTCCTACTGCAAATCAAAGCCAATATAATGCTGACTATAATTTGAAAATGCTTTATATTACTGCCGGTAAAAAAATCGACAAATACCTTTACTCTCAGTACTATGATTTTGATGATGTAATTATTGATTTTGGTACAAGTAAAATTGACTTTCAAAACAGTGGCAGAGCAAAAATGAAGGGTATAACAAACGAAACTATTATTTATGAGGCAGGAGAGAAAAACTCTTATCTTCCATACGCGATGAAATATAGCGGTATGAGAGAACACTTCATTAAATTAGGTTATGCAACAACTTTTGAAAAAAATATGTATATGATGAGCCCTGTGCTTTTCCACAATATCTATAAAGGTGCATTAGGAGAAGTCTGCGGCGAGTTTATACTAAGCAGAGAACGGGGAATGAAATTAAAGCCAATTAATGACCCTGATAGATTTGAGTTCTTTGATTTTGAACTTAATGACGGTATTTATGTTGACTTCAAAAACTGGAAGCCTACTTACCTGCAGGACAGAGAAAGCACTACTGAAAGAATACGGCAAAAGCTTGATACTATTAAGGGCAAAAGGGCATATATAATCAACCTTGTAGGAAACAACAATACGAAACCTACTATAAGCTGTGACGGAAAAATTGTAGAGATTCCGGGATTGATTGACCAAGACGGAAAACCTATAACCACAAATATTAATATGATAAGGAGTGAAGATTTTTTATGATACTTACCAACAAGTTTCGAGCAGAATACAACTATGAAAATATAGAAAGGGATTTTGACATTTACTTTGTCAAAGGCACAACAGGTTTATACAATACAAATATCCTTGATATTCCTACCGCTGAATACAAAGCACTTGCAGTACAACATTCTTTTGGAAAAGAAGCACTTGTTCTTTTTCAAAAAGGCAAAGAATATAATCTCAATTTTAGCAGAAAGATAAAAGAGCAGTATCCAAATGTTGCCGTAGAAAAAATCAATGTGCTGGATAAGGCTGAAAGAAACAGGGTTTTCTATTACAATGACAGACTTCTTGCGCAACTGCTTATAAATTCTATGAAAACTCCTAAAGGCGAGTTGTTCTCCTATAATAATCTTACAGGTAAGTTATACTATGGCGACAGCACATCCCCGATAAGAGACAAATCAACTAAAGAAATATATATGTTCCGATTCCTCCAGATTTCACTTAAGCCGGGAATGTACTTAACCCTTGATGTCAAGACATTCAGGAAAAACAGTTATTCAAAACAGGGCAGTTTCTACATAATAGACGCCGAAACAGGAGCTTTCAGAAAAAAACTGAAAAGTGACAAAGTTGACCTGAAGGACACCTTTGCGCCGGGTTCATATAAAAATTCCCACAATACGGTAGAATTTTTATGTTATGAAAACCCAGAAAAATTTTCCAGAAGCAAACTGGGTATAATGAATAAGTTTCTTGAAGATGTAAAGCTAAAACTGTCTGATTACTTAACACTTGAATATGACTCATACGATGCTGCTGATAAAACGGAAATTAAAAAAAGCAAAAAGACTGAAATTAGCGTAGAAGAATTCGGAAAAATGCTTAGTGAAAAAGACGTTACCATATCCGACTACTGCAAGGACAAACAGTCCGAATCAATGCTTGACAGCATTGTTCGCATTCTTGAAAGTGATTACAATATACACCCTCTGATAGATACAACCTCAGAAAGCGGTTACAATATCCGTATTATCTATGGTGAGGAATACTATGAAAATAATAAGTTACCGGACCCACACAAAGATGATAACAACGGTCTGATTGTTCAACATATTATAGTTGAAAACCATAGCGAGGAAAAATTAAAAAACATGGTAAAAAAGGTAGTCCAGGAATTAATAATTAAAGGGGATATTTATAGTCGTAAACTCTCTATTTATGATTGGACACAACTAAAGACAGACAAAACCTGGTCGTTTGTAACAAGAGAAAAGATAGAAGGATATACATACCCTGATTCTCACTTTGAATACAATATGATGACAGTAACACCAACAGGTGATTTGAATTTTGAAACCTTTAATGATATTGAACCCACAGAAAGTACTGATAAAGAACGAATAATGCTTATGTATTCAGAATACAACAAAGAAAACAGCAGGGTATGTAACAGTGTTGAAGGTCTTGTGTTTTCTGATATTAATAATATACACGCAATTGTGAGGACCTGCGAATTTACCATTCCTGACATTTACAAACTCAACATGGCACTTAAAGAAACCAACCCAAACACAGCAGTACGAAAAGAAAATCTAATTAATATGATTAATGCATTTTCATCAGAATATCCACAGTACGCTGATGAAACAAACAATCTTATAGCAATTATAAGAGAGCAGCAACCTGTTCTTACAAAGTATGAAATTCGCAGATTTATGAATATGCAAAAAAAGTATGCTATTGATCTAAATCAGTATATGCGCGATAAATATGGTGTGTGGATGCATCCGAGAATCCAAAGTCTAAAAAATGACGAATACCTTATGAGTAATATCGTAAATATATGCTGTTTTAAAAAGGATTTTGTTCTTGAAGAGGGCGAAGAAGTGTACTATTATGCAGGAGAAAAATCGCTTAGAAGATCCGGTGTCAGCAGAGCTTGTATTATTCGTAAAATAATATCAGAAAAGAAAATGGAATTCAAGGACCTGCTACCACTTCTCTCCGTTGAATTTGTACGCAACGGTCAATATACCGTTGTACCTTTCCCATTCAAATATCTGCGAGAATATATAAAAATCAGCAAAAACATATAGTTTAATATACTGAAAAAATAAAACGAATCTGTTTCCGCTTTGTATTCTTTGTTTACAGCGGCGCAAAATTTGAGTTATGAATTGATTGACAGATTGATTTTAGCATGTTACCATACACTGCAATAAAGGATGTTATTTTAGCATACCGTCAGCATTTGAAATTTCTATAGAATAAAAAAGTCATCAGCTATTATATTGTAAGCTTAAAAATACCAATAGCATCAAAAAAGCATCAAACCACGAAAATGTAATTTTGATGCTATGAATTTGGCTTAAATAGTGGCTTGTCTATGCAGTTTTGAGCTTTCAACAGTCGCTCCAAAACCGCGTGCCGAGGGTTCAAGTCAGCTGACTTCCCATAAGGAACATATTTATACAAAATGATACAGAGCAGGTAGTTTTTGCTATCTGCTCTGTTTTCTGCTGTGAATTTTTGTGATTGAATTCTCTCACCAGAATTTTCCTATATGTGTCAGGAATATGTCAATCTCATACTTTGCTCCAGTGGTGTTTTTATCATTCTCGTGCATGGTGATTTTGCTTACGAAAGTTCTCAGTATCTCAGGTGTCAGTTCTTCAATGTAAATATATTTGTTTGCCAAGGCAATGAACCTATCAACATTGCTTTCCTCTGTTTTGATTTCATTTATCTGATTTTGCAGTTCGGGTATCTTTGCTTTTAATTCATGCAGTTCCGCAGTATAGCTGTCGGACAGAAGTCTGTACTGGTCATCGGGAATTTTGCCGAGTGCGTTATCCTCATAAAGCTTTCTGAATATTACATTCAACTCGTTTTTACGGTTATTCAGCCTGTCAAGCTCGGTTATCTTCTGACTGAGCTTTTTTCGGCTTTCCGACAAACTTCTTTTACTGATGCACTCAACAAATTTGTTCTTTTCATTGACCGCATAGTAAATTGCCTGATTGATTTCCTCCCTGACAATTTCATCTAATACAATCTCACGGATTCGGTGCGGAAGAATACAATCGCCGTCCTTGTGTCTGCGATAGGAACTACACATAAAGTAATAGCTTTTGGGCTTTGGCTTGTTTCCGCTGTTGTAAGTAAGCCTTGCTCCGCAGTCTGCACAGTAAAGAAGACCACTATATTTATTGATATTTCCTGACTTTGTAATCCTCTTTCTGCCCTCACGAACTTTTTGAACAATATCCCAGGTTTCTTTGTCTATTATAGCTTCGTGAGTGTTTTCAAATCTGAATTGATTTTCTATGGGAACAACTTTCTTTTTCCTATCTTTGTAGGATAAAGTTGTGGTTTTACAATTCACCGTATGTCCGAGGTACACTTCATTTTCAAGCATACCGACAATAGTTTTTGTCGCCCAGCTGTATCGGTCTGTAATATCGGTTTTCTGAATGATAACTCCGTCATTTTCATAGCGGTACACCGATGGCCTTGGGATTTTCTTCTCGGCAAGAATCTTTGCAATATTCCTTGGTCCCATTCCTGTGGCGCAGAGTTGAAATATCAGTTTCACATTTTTAGCTGTTTCTTCATTGATAATCAAATGTCCTTTTCTATCGGGATCCTTCTTGTATCCGTAGGGAATATGAGAACCAATGCGTTCTCCTCGTTCGGCTTTCGATTTAATAACAGCCCTAATCTTTTTGCTTGTATCTCGTGCAAACCATTCATTGAACAGATTTTTGAACGGTGCAAGCTCGTTTGATGAACTGTTCATATCTTGGCTGTCGTAGTTATCGTTGACAGCTATGTAACGAACATCTCTGTGTGGAAACTCCATTTCGATATAATTACCAACGCTTATATAGTTTCTGCCGAGTCTTGATAAGTCCTTTGTAATCAGGGTATCAACCTTATTCTCTTCAATCAGATTAAGTATTTTCTGAAATGCAGGGCGGTCAAAGAATACTCCCGAATATCCGTCATCCACGAACACCTCAATATTTCTGAACCCGTTCTCAATTGCATATTTCATAAGCATTGCCTTTTGATTCTCTATACTGTTGCTGTCACCCTCTTTTTCATCTTCCTGTGACAGCCTGCAATAGAGAGCTGTGATTTTTTCTTCTGTTGTAATTAAATTATCCATTTGTCCTCCTTGTCTGTATCAAACCGCTTTAGAGTAATTTTTCGCAACGCAATCATACTCCTAAGCGGTTTGAATATCCAGACCAAATTTCAAATATTATGATACTTCTTCAATTTCCTGCATCATAAGATATTTCAAGTTATCCTCTGCCGTCCGATTCGAATTCATATCAAAGATTGAGTTGACAGAGTATGTAACTCCGTTTATCCTGTAATCTTTGTGTGAAATCATTTTATTATCTTCTGCAATAACCATTCTGCTCCGTTTCAGATGACCGGCTACCGCAGAGTTATAATTTTCTTCCTTTGGAATTCTGAAGTCATTAATATCTTTCATTAAACCTCCGTTCTGATGAAGCTACATATTCAGATTAAATCCCATTTCTTCATCTTCGTATTCAATATTTTCTTCTTTTGATATTGCACCTGCAATCAATCCGGCGGTAAGTCCAAGTAAAGTACCAATATCACTGCCGTTTTGCTCGGCTACAATCCGCTTTCTGCGTTCTTCTTCATCTTCCGATTCATCATCTATTATCCGAGAAAGTGATTCAGCAAGAGAGTTGACACCGCCGAGGATAGTACGGTTATCGCTATCCATTTTATGGTTGTCAGAAGAGTTGACTTCTTCACTTGTGACGCAATTGCTAATTCCAGTTCCTGACCTTGTTGCAAGGTATTGTTCAAAAACTGCTCTTGACTCTTCCCAGCCTGTTTGATTGATTCGGTCATCTGTGTTTGCACCGTCCTGATTCCTTTCAGACTCTGATCTGAAATTTTCTTCAGCTCCGTCTGACAACTCTTCGAGATTGATTCCATATTGTCTTTGTTGATTTCCAGAATTCTCTCCAGATATTTCACCATCTGGTCGTCCGTTGAGATTTTTGAAATCAGGTTGTACAGCTCCGGCTGAAATGTTATTGCCGTTCTCAACAGATTGAGTTCTTCCTCTCTGACCTGTGACGGAATTGAAATTACTTTCGTTTCTCCCGAGAGTAGTTCTATCACCGTCAGCGAGTTGCTGTTCCTCTGTTTGAGACTTTCCAAAATATTGTTCTTGCCTGTATCTGAATTCATTTTCCATACTTCCTTTTAAATATTTATCGTTGTGTAGTTTAATATCTCTGCACTTCATTTTGTTCGGGCATTGATAGGTAATGTATTTTCTGTCGTCTGTCCAAGTCACCGAGTAACCCATAATTGACATTGCGTTTATGAAATCTTCCTTGCTACCGCTTATGTTCATAGCTTTATCTATGTCATTCATTAATTTAAATTTCCAGCTCTGACCTTTGACTGCCGTGCGGTATTCTCTTGTTGAGATTTTTATACCGTCCTTGTTGTAAGGCACAAGAGTTGAAAGATTATGCTGTCTGCATATCTCATCGCTCAAGACTCGTAATGATTTAAGTGTATTTGGATTCTGCCGAAGCTTTTTACCGTTTTCAAAACTGACAGAGTTGATAACAAAGTGAGAATGAATATGCTGTGCATCACAATGCGTTGCGACTAAAACTTCATATCCTGTCCACGCTTTCTCGGCAAACTCTATAGCTATCTCATGAGCTTGGTGCGGAGTAATATTTTCTTCGGGTGAGAATGATTGAACGTACTGATAGAAATTCATACCGTCAGTTTTACCGTATGACTTTTTAGTAGCCATAAACTCCTTGAATGCATTTTCACCGTCACAATTAATTCCGATGACAAGTCTTTGATTTGAAATCTCATCATAGACTTTCTTATCCTGACAACAGTAATCAATTACACCTTTCATCGCACTGATTGATTGTTTTGACTCACGAATATATGTCACGGTCGCCATCACTTTTCCTCCGACAGTTTTATGATTGCATCATAGATTTTTCTTTGCATAGCAATCATTTCACTAAAGTTGTATGAATTAAAAGCACCGCTGTTTATCTTTCTCGTTATCTGATTCAGGTTGTTGCCAATCCTTTTTAGCTCAACAAGCAACGGTTGTAAATCAACTACTTTGATTTCACTTTTTAATGAAGATTTCAAAATATACTCAGTCAATGTCAGCTGAGCTTTCTTTGACATTTTATAGATTGCAGACTTTTCAGATTGAGTTAATCTTATACTCAATGTTTGATTTCTCTTACGATTTTCTATTTTTATGCACCTCCGTATTAAAGTGGGTCCGGGCTTCGCTCGGTTTTATGTGTTCGGCGGACAGCCGGGCGCTCTGCTTGCCCCGGACAAGTCCGGGAAATGTAGCCCCAACCTCTGCTACTGAAAATAAACTTTCAATTCTGCCGTAAATCCGCCCCAATTGCGATTTTTACTTGCAAGCGTGTACTTCCTTGACTTCTGCAAAATAACCGCACAAATCGGCAACGACGGCGAAACAACTGCCTTGCGACGATAAAAACGATAGAAACGATAAATCAGAGAGCGGTGTTTTCATCGTACTTAACGTCACCATCGTCACCGACAAACTCATATCGGATTTTCAGTCCTCGCACATTCTTATCTCTGAATGATTCAAAATAAACTCCGTTTTCTTCTAACTCGTAACTCCACTTATTCATCATTCTTTTAAGAAGTCGTGCTGTCATATTCTTACCAGTGCGTGAGTTGTATTCATCAACAAACTCTGCATTACTTCCGTTGAAGTTTTCAATCTCTTTCATCATCTCAATAAGCAAATTCATTTCGTCAGGCATAAGCATATCGGGATTTTCCGAGCTGTCTGCAATCAGATTCCATACGCAATCGTCTTTATTGAAATTAAGTTCAAACTCACGATATTCAATATCTCTGCCTGTGCAAATCAATGTTGCACTGTTCTGACTGCGTTTGCTCCTGTCAAGAGTAAATATTGTATCTGCACAGCCTGCAATTCCGTTTGTTCCTGACAGCTTATTAAGCGGGTCCCTGTCGTCTTGCTTACGCATATGATGTACAAGCAGAATAGCTATTTGCAATTCATCGGCTATCTTCTTAATAGTTTCAATCTCCTTGTAATCACTTGCGTAGCTTATGTCTTTTGTGTTCTGCCTGACCTTTTGCAAGGTATCAATAACAATCAGAACCGTATCGCTGTGCTCGTTTACAAAATTTCTTATCTGCTCTTCAAGTCCGTCAGAAAGAGAACAACAGTCAGTGACAAAATAAACATCACTCGTCACCTCATCGGTGATAGTCAATAACCTGTCCTGTATTCTGTTATCATTATCTTCAAGGCACAAATACAAGGTTGTCCCTTTTGTTGTTTTGAAGTTCCAGATGTTTTCACCCTTTGCAATCTTCACACACCAGTCAAGCATCAGCCACGACTTGCCAATCTTCGGAGCACCTGCAATAATCGCAAGTCCCTGCGGCAGAATACCTTTTATGACAAACTTTGTTCTCGGAAGATTCATATCCATTAATGTTTCACCGTCTATGGCATTAAATTTCTTTTTAGTTTCCGTTTCACACATTTTATCACCCTCTTTCGTTTGAAATTCAAGTATTGCTTACCTCCTTCCACTTGTATTGTGGATAAAATTGTGTTAGACTTATATTTGTCATCGACAATATATTTTTATTCACTGACAATTTATAAGAGGCAATTATGTTTGAAAAGATACTTTACTGCGTTGGAAATAAGACAATAGAAATAAACGGAGAAGATTTTTCTCTCGGTGAACTTACCACCGAGGTACTCAATCTTCCCCGTAACGATTATTTGGAAATGAAAACTATTCTTGATTCTGCGATTCAAAAATCTTATAAATATGAAACCTCGCACGATTTAAAAGACTGGTTTGAAGCTAATGAAGATTTTATATTGCTTGATAAGATAATGAGTAAATACATAATTTTTTCTCTGTTGAGAGAAGATAATAATATTTTAGAAGAAGCAAGACAATTCACTTCACAGCTTTCTCTTTTTGAAAATGATGATTGCGAGCTTTCACACAGAGATTTGGAAATTTTATCGCAGATTGAAGAATACAACGAATATCTTGAACATCCCGAAAACTTCGGGAAATGCGATACAGTATATCTTGACGATGAGAAAAGCGGATTAAGCTTTCCTATTGACATTCCAAAGCCTGATATTCCGTCAGCACCGCCCTCAAAAACAAGAGCATTGCTTATCTATCCAGGCAATATCAAAGCAAAACGGGAGTACTACAAAAACTTTTGCTCTATGTATGAGAGAATATTATCCGATATACAGTCATTCAAAAATACAATCTACAACTTTATAGACTTCTATTTATCCAAACTTCAAAAACTCAATTCAAATAATTACGCGTCTGCTTTGCATAACTTTTTGAATCACCCGAGTGCAATCAAGCTGATTGCAAATCCGATTACCGATACAGGCTTATTTACTAATGCCGATTCAGTTACACTCAGATATATTCCCAGAGAAACATTAAAGGGTTCAGGTGAGTTTAAAATTTATGAATATTACGAAGTGCAATCACTCCAGACGCTTCTGAAAACAGATTTTTACAAGGCTTTAGAGGCAGGATATATAATTCGCAGGTGTGAGTATTGCGGAAGATTTTTTCTGCTTAATAAAGCATACCACACTAAATACTGCGACAAGCCTGCTCCCGATAATCCGAATTACACCTGCGCTCAGCTTGGCTATCACTACAAAGGAGTTAAAGAAACCGTTGCAGACAATCCAAAGGCGCAGTCGCTTAACCGCTGTTACAAGCGTATTGACAAGGACTTATCCCGACGCATTATTACGGCAGAAGAAAGAGAAATCCTTTACGCAAAGGCTAAAGATTTATATCACCACGCTAAAATTACGCCGGGAATTTCAAATGAAGAATTTGAAAAATCTCTTGCTTCCGGAAATCTTTATCCTCTCTGCAATGTAATACGAAAAACAAATCCGAGAGGACGACCGAAAGCTAAAAGGTGAGCGTATGACTAACGAAGAAATGATTCAGAAATATTACGGCGGCGATGACAGTATGCTTGAAAAACTGTACAATGAAAACATCGGTTTTATACACAGCATTGCAAAAGAAGCTGCCGTTGCATTCAATTGCTTCCATAAAAAAGAAAACAGACCGCAGGAGCTTACGGTCTATACAAAAGAAATATTAAGTGACTTGGATAGCGAGGGAACACTTGCGTTCTTTGACTGTATTCAATCTCGAAAATATGATGTTACCAAAGCGAAGCTGACTACATATCTATATCCGCATATCAAAGGAGCAATGTACCGTTGGCTTGAGAAGAACGTGGGTGCAGTTTCACTTTCAAAGCACGATATGAACACAGTCCGTAAGGTTCAGAAAATGTATTATGAAGATTACAAGGAAGTCAATGAAATTGCAGATGAATTGAAGTTGTCTGAAACCACAGTTGAGAAATATATCAACTACAACACGCACAGCCTGTCTATGGAGGACATCACATCCGACAATTCTGATAGTATTATTGATTCCCTTTTATCAGATGAAACATCAGCTTCTACGGACAAGCTTGTTCAGCAAAAGCTCTGCCTTGAGCTTTTGAAAAAACAGTTTAACAAGCTACCCGACAAAGACAAATATATACTCGGACATTCAATGGGTGTATTCGGCTATGAAAAGAAAACGCTTGACGAAGTTGCTCTTGTTGAAATGATGACCATAGACGGAGTGATCAAGGCAAGAAAAGCTATTATTAAAAAGTTAATAAAAACAGGTAAATACAACGATTAACGGGAGAACAATTTACAGCGTTCTCCCGTTGATTTTTGAGTAAACAATTATTATTGATTTACCGATTCAATGATAATCCGTGCTCCTAACCTAAAGCCGTTCAGGAATGCTTCTCGTTCACAGATTTCAAAAATCTCCCGATTGCAATCCTTGTATTTTTCAAAGTTTTCTTTCTGTTCCTCAGTTAGGGTTGCCGTGAGTTTTTCTTCATTTCTGTTTAGCAATTTCAGCAGTTCTGTGACCTCACTGTTAAGTTTTGCACATTTTTCAGTTGGAACTATGTTTCCGTAATACAACTCTTTAAGTATATTCATTGCCGCACCGCCTTTCGCAGTACAAACATATATCACAAAGCTCTTGCAAAGTCCAGACTTATTTATACTTGTTATATTTATGAATGTGTTTAGATAAAACTTGCTTTTTCTATAGTCACTTTTCTAATCTGTTACTACGTAATATTTTAATCCTAATATATCTTAGGACTGATTTTAAAAAACAAGTATCTCCTTAAGATTTATACTTAACAATACATTAAGGTGCGTCCTTAATAAAATTGTCAAAGGAGTGCTTAAAATGACAAAAAGAGATTGTGTAAAACTATTATATGATTCCATTAAATCTTCCTCTTCACTAAAATATAACAAAGACTGCTATATTTTTATTGCAGTCCTTCCATCAATGCCGTATAAATCATTCAATGCTGAATTAACAAAGGCAACAAATCTCTCCGAGTGGACCAAATTGCATTATGCAGAAATCACAGATAAAGAAGTAAGTAAACCAAAGATATTTACTAAAATATTCACCCCTGACAACAAAAAAATTTTGCTCAATAAGCTTAGCTTGATTTTTCGTAAAGAAAATCAATTTAACTACAAAAATTTCTTCCACCTTATACACAAATATTTTAAGTATATTCCTGCTGTGGAGTTCACCGATGATTCCGTTAAAGCAGCAGATTGTATTTTTGAGATTTTGACTTATTTTTATCAGTATATTGATGCAGATTTGCTTACAAAAACATATCTGTGTTTATCAAAAGCTGTACCTATCTCTCAGTATGATTTTTGTATGATAATGTTCAAGCTTACCGAAAAACGAACAAGAATCAATTACAACCTTGAATATGAATATAAAAATATCAATACTCACAAATGGCATGCAATAGATTTTGAAAAATTCGACCACTTGGAAATCAGTCAAAAGGGAATCTGGAAAAAAGATTTTAGTACCTACACTAACAAAAAAGAGAGAACTTCCGTAATCAAAACACTGACCGTATTATTAAAATCATATTTTGAGACTAACGGATACAGCATTGAAAACAGTAAAACAAAAGATAGTCTTAGTCAACTGAACAATTACTCTAATTTTGCAAGAGAAAAATGCAACGGCACAATCGAATCATACCGTGATTTAGCTGTAACCTTATATGAATGTATATTGAAACATATTCAAAGTAAAAGTACAGAAAACGAAACAACTGACTTTTGCAAAGACAGCTCCGAATTTAGAAACACCGGAAAAGAATTAGAAGAATACCTGAGTTGTATAGATATTTACGGCAGAGAAAACTATGACAGATTTTTGGTGTTGTCCAAAAAAGCAGATACAAATGCATACGCAGCTAACGAACTGGGCGATATTTATTACTTTGGAAAGGCTTTTAAACTTTCCGGAAGCAAGGAAATTATTATTTCAAAAGATTATCTCAAAGCAAAAGAATATTATGAAAAAGCACTCACGGCAAAGCCCTATATTGGAGCTGCAGCTTACAGCCTTGGATATATGTATCTCAGGCAATTATTCGAGGATTACAATGAAAATGATTCGGTCGAACTGGCAGAAAAGTATTTCATAACAGCAAAAGATGCAGGGATATTTGCCGCATCACACAACCTGGCTGAAATAAAAATAAAAAGAGCAAAAAGGATATACCAAAAGCAAAAGAAAGTTACAGCAAGCATTTATACATACTACGAAGATGCTATACGTATGCTTGTTGAATCCGCAGAAAATGGATGGATATATTCGTGGATTTTGCTAGGACTGATATTTGATAACGACGAAGTTCTCAATCTTATAAAAAAAGAATATATGTCAAAAAATCCGACATATATAAACAGCTCTTCGCCTCTTGATTTTTATCAGAGGGCAGCCGAATACGGTAACCCATGGGCATTACTTAAATGCGGAAAAATTAATGAAGAAAACGATAACATTAACGCTGCATTGGAGTATTACAATGCAGCATCTAAAACAGGCTGTGAAGAAGCTGACCTCTGCATATCAAAAATTAAAGAAAAAGGTAACTTACCGAAAATATAGATATAATTTTCAATGATAAAACAATTTATTATAATATCGACAGTAAGCAAAGCTTACCAAAATATTTCAAGGAGGAATTGCAATGAGCTACAGCAGAAAGTATACCGGATGGGACAACTCGGACAGAGAGGATTTCTATGATGATGACGGTAATCTCAAAACCACTCAAGTTGACCGTTATGACTGGAGCGGAAATTATGCAGGCACTGACGTTTACAACGAGTATGACGAAAAAATAGACTCTTACAGAAAGTAAAGGTCAGAACGAAATGGTTGGGGGCTGATACTAAAAATATCGGTCCCCTGAACATTGCAAAAGGGAGAAAAATATGAAAGCTAGCATTTTTAATGTTGCACAAAAATATAGGGATAAAATATTACTGTTCAATACATATACTACTTCTATGCTAGAGATTGAAGAAGAAATGTATAATGATATCCTTTGCAAGAACAAATTTGATCAGTATCAAAAAGAAACACTCGCTCTGTACGAAATGGGATTTCTGATACCGGACAATTTTGATGAAGCTGCACATCAGCAAGCACTCAGACAAACCGTAATTGACAGTAACAGCGGAAAAATCGCCAACATCATTATTGCTCCTACACTTGAATGTAACGCACATTGCTATTACTGTTTTGAAAAAGGTCATAGGCGCGGAACTATGTCTACTGAAACAGCCGACGCTTTAATTCATCACCTTAAGGAGAACTGGAACGGAAGGAAGCTTGGAATTACGTGGTTTGGCGGAGAGCCTTTGATGGCATTTGATATAATTGACTATATTATTGAAGGTTTAAACAAAAATGGCATTGTGTTCTCATCAAAAATCACAACAAACGGGTCGTTACTGACAGAGGATAAAATACAGCACATAAAAGAAAAATGGAATGTTGATAAAATTCAGATAACAATAGATGCTATCGGAAATGAATATAACAGAATAAAAAACTACACATATATTAAAGATGCATTCCACACCGTTGTCAGCAACATTAAAACAGCGTTGTCCTATGGCTTGAAATTAAAAATAAGAATCAACTTTGATCCAGAGCACAAGGAAAAAGTACTTGAAACAATGGATTATTTCAATAAGAATTTTCCCAACGAAAATAATTTAAAAATCTATTTTGCTCCTATTGATGAAGATAACGATATAGTCAAGAACATTAATTCCGATTTTTCAGATTGCTATGAACACCCATATATTTCACTGATAAAGTTCGGCAGAAAACACAATTTGTACCGAGGTTTTCCTGATATGGAAGATGACGACGCTGAAGACGATAATGACGAAAAAGACTTTTTAAAAAAGCTTAAAATATATCCTTCGGTTACTAATTGTTATGCCACCTGCCCAAGTGTATACTCAATAGACCCTTCAGGTAAAATTTACAAGTGCCACCGTGTATTAGGCAGACCTGAATATTCAAGCGGAGACATCTTTTCAGGTATTCAGAAAAATCAGGAATACAGATATTTCTGCAATACTAATCCGGCCTATAAGGAATGCGGCGAATGTCAGGTTCTCCCTATTTGTCAGGGCGGATGTAAGATTAATGCCAGAATATACAAAAACAAAGAAGCATGTGCTCCATGCAAAGCAATAATAAAGGATTTGATTCTTCTATATAAACAAGATATAGATAATCTGAATAAAATTTCTTTGAAAGGAGGCGAAAGCAGTGAAGGTGTTTAGAAAAGTTAACAAAGATAAAATGGACAGTGTTATGAATGCAAAGGCGTCTGTGAGTTATGCAAGCTGTTATAGCGATTGTCCAAAATGCCGTTTTTCAGACGGCTAATCTAAAGGGCGCTATTACAAAAATGTTGCAGCGCCTGTTTTGATTTTATTTTATCTTACTGTTGCCTTAACACAATAATAATTCTGAATATTTATCAAAATGATTGACATAATGCACAATGTATGGGATAATGTTTATTAAATAATAATAAATATTTAGTATTTTTAGTGCAATGTGCCGTATACAAGATTTATTGTTTGTTTATCGGACTGAATTTAAAAAATGGTATAAACTTCTTGAATTATAATGTGACCATAATATTAAGAAAGGTGGTCATAATTATGACTGAAAGAATTACAATCAACGGTAAAAATGTTTTTGAAGGCACAATCACTGCAATAGAAAGCAACTGCATAAGAATCACAATTTCAACGGGTCAGCAGGGAGTTCTTTTTTCTAGCGATATTTCAAAGAATTATATTAACCCCAAAAACCTCTTTACACTCAACAGCTCTGTATTCGTAAGAATTAAGAACAGATGTTTTGACGGAACATTGATTTTTACTATGGAGGGAATACTCAATAACAGTGTTAATGAGTATTACAAGGGTGAAGAAATGTATTGCATTTCGGTTGCAAACTGCAAAAGCGGAACAATAGTTCAAATCACACCTTCAATTACAGCACTTGTTTTAAATACATATCTTGAAAAAGGCACTATGGCTATTGCCAGTGTTTACAAAACCGACACAGTTACAAACAGAATGCGCTTGCTTCTTGACAGTGTACTTTATGACCGCACTGACATCAAGCTTGACATAAACTACGGTAATATTCTTTCCGTAACGGAAGAAAATAAAGAAATTGCAGCTTAATAGCGGATAATTCCGCAGGAGGTAAAAATGGACACAAATGAATATTTTGAAAGAGAACTTGAGAGCATTAATGAAATAACAGACAGTTTTGATTATGATTCTGAAGAAATATATTCTGATATATTTGAATATGATTCCAAGAATGTAAAAGAACCAATTGAAGATTTTTTAAAGTATTATCGTGAAAAAACAGAAAAAAATGATAATAAAAACACAGATTTTCCTATGTATCAAGGTCAAAAACTTGCAGAAATAATCTCTTTGAATCCTGAATTTATTAAACAATACGGAGATAAAGTAACCAGAGACAACTGCTATAATTTTCTTACTGAAAAAATCGAGTCTATTCTTCCAAATGCTGACACTAACCCACCGTATACAACCCCATTAAAATCTAATAGTGTAAGCAAATGGTTTTATAAAGACAGAAAACCCCAATACAGAGTTGATATTTTTAAAATTTCATTTGCATTGGATTTGCCGCTCGAAGAAAACATCTATAAAAAAAATTACTGTCACAAAAGCCTTTTCAATAAAGTCTTTAAGGAACGCTATGCTTTAAAATCACCTGACGAATTATGTTTTATGTACGCAAAAAAACATCACCTATCATATATAAAAGCACTCGATATATTTGATAAATTTATCGCTAAAATTAATAATGATGAAATAAACACATACAAAGCCCAACAAATTATTACAGAAGCAAATGAAACCAAGACTATAATTGGTAAGACAATATCAGATAACCTAACTGAAGAAGAATTTATAAATCTACTTTTAGATTATTATCCTGTACTAAATATTGTTAACACCTCTTTGAAGAATAAAACAAAAGAATATATTGATAGAATTTCAAATAAACGGTTTTTAGAAACAATTCGTATTAACAGAAATAATGTGCTCTCAAATATAGATGTTAGAACAAATTATGATACTGATGAAATAAAAAACGACTCAAAAGATATAAATCTCAAGAATTTTCTTCTTTTTGGAGGTTATCCCAGACAATTACCAAAAGAAGAAGATATACAGGGTTCCGATGATTACGAATTAACAGATACAAAGGGCATAAGTATAGATCGTTATGAAAGAACGAAGTATGAATTTCTTCCGCAACCATATTCAATATATAACAAGCTAGATGCACCCGAAAAAAGCACAGAAGGAACATATTATGAAAAAGCGAGAAAAGCATTGATATATTACCATTTTATAACATATTGGTGTCCTCTCGAAAATGAATATGAACCTACTTATGATGATTATTTAGCTGAAATTAACCAAATACTGGATACTTGTATGTTACCAACTATGTATCCCTTCAATATGTTTGATTTTTTTTATCTATACTGTTCAAAAACTCTAAATCCAATTAGTACATATTTTATACTAACACAAATTATAATTGAAGATAATACACAAATAAACCTTGAAAGAAAAATAAACCTCAGAAAAAGCAAAGAGCAATCTAAGAATAAACGACAGTAAAAGTATTTAAAAAATATAGAGGCAAATAGAGATGTGGGTTACAAGACAGGTATTGAAACACGACAATAAACTTTTTTTACCAAACAACAAATATAAAATTATTGAAGAAATAGGAAAAGGCACAAGCAGCATAGTGTATCTTGCAGAGGATTGCTCTAACAGCCGTCTTGTATTGATTAAGGAGCTATACCCAAAAAACCTCGGTATTTTCAGAAATACGGACAACTCACTTGTCATACCGTCAAGCTCAAACGATAACTTTGAAATATACAAAAGCTATCTACGTGAAGCAGTAAAACTCCAGATAGAATTTCACAACTCCGACGAGCTTGCAAATTCAACCTC
>ULRO01021817.1_pt1 | contig 115076 bp, 96 predicted proteins | sample 1955421 | NCBI WGS metagenome assembly ULRO01 (sample SAMEA4835682, study PRJEB28245) | human gut metagenome | biome: gut microbiome; material: fecal sample | place: Denmark | collected 2008 | reverse complement strand
ACACTTTCGTACTTTATCGTCGCCCGAGGGTGCAGCACGGCACGCTTGGGCGACACCTCCGCGCGTTTCCGCCGCCCGAAGGTACTGGGCAAAAGACGTAAGGTTGAATCTGACAAAAAAAAGAAGAAGTCTCCCAAAAAAACGAGGGAGACTTCGGTCGGGTGCCCAAAGCCGGGCTCGAACCGGCACGTCTTTAAGGGACATTGGATTTTGAGTCCAACGCGTCTACCAATTCCGCCATTCGGGCATATTCAGGCAGTAGACTTTCCTTTGGAAACTTCGCACTTCCGCTGCACTTCCGCTTCAAAGGATTGCAAAGTTATTGAATTTCCTCCGATATTCCAAAACATTCAACAAAAAGCTTATGCGAAAAAACGCGTAATCCCTCTTGTCCGGCAAAAAGCACTTATACCGGATAAGTAACCTTCAAACAATAAGCTGCATCATCTTAAGGAATCTTTTCGGTCTATTTACCTTTTTTCATCAGTCATGTGCCACCGGCACACTCCTTCTTCGAAAAAGATCTATCCTCGAAAATCTTCTCTTAGAAACAGTTTTGAATTGTTTGTTTGAAGGTTAAGAGCAAGCTCCCCCCCCCCAGACTGTCTGAAAAGTCTCGACGAGAGCAGAAAAGTCCGTACCCCACTACAGGGGCGACAACAAATTTTCAATCCTCGGAGGTGGTAATTATACTTTTAAGACAGTCTCCCCCTGCTGCCCACCTCGACAGTCCGAACAAGTTCGATTGCCCTCGGTTCGGGCGCTGGGTTGAGAGTGAAAAACTTCAGGTTCGACCGCTTCTTCCAAGGAAGATAGCGAGCGGTGCCGTCTGACTGAAGAAGCGGGAATAAAATGAAGATTTTTTCACCTCAAAGAACATTTCAAACAATTCAAAACAGCTTCTTAATCTGAAGTAACTTATTATTTTCATGTTCCTAAACACCGCTGTCGATGCATCTTATCCGGTGGAAAGCCGTTTGGCCGGACAAACGTAACCGTTGATGTGACTTGTCCGGCGATATGCTTGTTTGCCGGACATTTTACGGTTCAGAAGGAACGGCCTTCCTGATCAGATAGGCAAAAGGTGCCTGCGCTCTGATTCACTGCGCATCATTTTTTCTGAAAAATCGATTCGGCTTATGAGGAAAACTGATTATATTTGTACGGTTTAAGCCGACAGCCACCACAAGAGTTGTGGTTTCAGGCACGGGATCCGCGACCGTCCGACTTGCGGAAATGACATAGAGCTTTGACCCGGAAACGGGAGACGAAACATATCATATTTTACGAAATTATTAAGCTCAACAAAATGAAGCACTTTTCTTTACCAAAGGACGGTGGATTGATTGAGGAGAACCTGCCTAAGAGCATTCTCCATTCCTACGAGAAGATCACCACCGAGATTTCCGATGACGCGAACATCGGAAGCGACAAGGTGGCAGACATTATTGTCAAAGCCATCAAAGACCACGAAAGGGCGGCTCTTCCGCGTCCTTTCAAACTCGGTTTGACCACAGGAACCACACCTGTGTCCCTCTACAGCAACCTGACAGAGCAGTTCAAGGAAGGCAAGGTCTCCTTCGCCAATGTCGAGGTGTTCTCCATTGATGAATATTACCCATACGGCAGCGACTCCGTCCAGAGCCGCAACCACAGGCTCCACGCCGAATTCCTTGACAATGTGGATGTCAAAAAGGAGAACGTGCATATTCCTGACGGAACAGTCTCAAAGGAAGAGGTATCCGACTATTGCGCCGAGTTTGACAAGATCGCCAGAGGTCTCGACCTGCTTGTGATCGGTGTCGGCGAAGGCGGCCAGATCGGTTTCAACGAGGCCGGCTCGTCAGAGAAGAGCCGCACACGCACCGTTCCGCTCTCATACCAGTCCAGAAAGAGACAGGCCCGCAATTTCAACGGCGACATTTCCGTCACCCCTAAGACCGCCATCACGATGGGCATCGGCACGATGATGAGCGCCCGCAGGATCATCCTTATGGCCTGGGGCGAGGACAAGGCGGCTGTGGTAAAGAAAGTCGTGGAGGGCGACATCGATCCGGCCTGCCCTGCCACCTGGCTTCAGGAACACGACAACATCACATTCTACACTGACGAGATGTCAGCCTCTATGCTGACCAGACTCGTCGCACCTTGGATGGTCGGTCCTTGCCAGTGGACACCGAACCTGATCCGCAAGGCCGTCGTTTGGCTCTGCCAGAAGGTTCATAAGCCAATCCTCAAGCTGAAGCAGCAGGACTATTTCGAGAACTCCCTCGGAGAGCTCATCGAACTCTACGGGCCGTTCGACAAGATCAACATAGACGTTTTCAATGACTTCCAGCACACCATCACCGGATGGCCGGGCGGAAAGCCTGACGCTGACGACACCACAAGGCCTGTCAAGTCAACTCCGTTCCCTAAGAAGGTCCTGATTTTCTCCCCTCACCCGGACGATGACGTGATCTCCATGGGAGGCACATTCATCCGTCTCGTGCATCAGGGACACGACGTGCACGTGGCCTACGAGACCTCAGGTGACCTGGCAGTGCACGATGACGTTGTGCTTCAGCATATGGACGCCGCCTACCAGCTTGGATTCGGAGACAGGTTCGACGAGGTAAAGAAAATCATCGACTCAAAGAAGCCTGGTGAGCCTGAGCCTAAGGAGCTTCTCGCCATCAAGGCGGCCATCCGCCGCAGCGAGGCCAGGGGAGCGGACAGAAGCTTCGGGCTCAACGACAACACCAATGTCCACTTCCTCAACCTGCCGTTCTACGAGTCGGGCGGAGTGACGAAACTGCCTCGCACACAGAAAGACCTTGACATTATCAAGGAGCTGATCGTCAGGATCCACCCTGACCAGATCTACATGGCAGGTGACCTCGCCGACCCTCACGGAACGCACAGGGTCTGCACCGAGGCCGCCCTTGAGGCCATCGAACAGCTCAAGGAGGAAGGCAACGACTGGCTGAACGACACCACGATCTGGCTCTACAGAGGTGCCTGGATGGAGTGGGAGCTCTGGAGAGTTGACATGGCCGTTCCGATCAGCCCTGACGAGCTCATCGAGAAGCGCCACGCCATCTTCCGCCACCTTTCCCAGAAGGACATCGTGCCGTTCCCTGGCGATGACCCGAGGGAGTTTTGGCAGAGGGCCGAGGAGCGCACACAGAACACCGCAAGGTTATATGACGAACTCGGAATGGCTGAGTACCAGGCCATCGAGGTCTTCCTGCGGCTGAAATAACCAATCATCCATGAATATGTCACCTCACCCACGGTGACATATTCAATAAAGCAAGAAAGCAAGAATAAAGAATATTTTTTATAAACTGCATCAATCATGAAAGTAATCATCAGAGACACAAAGAAGGAAGGCTCTATCTGGGCCGCCCACCACATTGCCGCCGCCATCAAGGCAAAGGCTGAGAAGACCGACAAGCCATTCGTACTCGGACTGCCTACCGGCTCCACTCCTCTGGATGTCTATGCCGAGTTCGTCAGAATGTACGAGGCCGGAGAGATCTCCTTCAAGAATGTCATCACATTCAACATGGATGAATATGTAGGGCTTCCTGAGAGCCATCCGGAGAGCTACCACAGCTTCATGCACAAGAATCTGTTCGACAAGGTGGACGTTCCGGCCGGCAACATCCACATCCTCAACGGCAACGCTCCTGATCTCGCCAAAGAGTGCGAGGATTACGAGAAGGCCATCGTGGCTGCCGGAGGAATCGACCTGTTCCTCGGCGGAGTCGGCGAGGACGGACACCTCGCGTTCAACGAGCCGTTCTCTTCCCTCAACTCCAGGACAAGGGTCATGACCCTCACCCAGGACACTCTCGAGGTAAACTCCCGTTTCTTCGACAACGATGTGAACAAGGTTCCTAAACAGGCCATGTCAGTCGGTGTCGCCACAGTGTGTGGTGCCAAGGAGGTTCTCGTCCTCGCTTTCGGCGGCAAGAAGGCCAAGGCTGTCAAGGACGCCATCGAGGGACCTGTAAGCCACTATGTCACCCTCTCTGCCCTTCAGCTGCACGAGAATGGTGTCGTTGTGCTTGACGAGCCGGCCGCCGGTGAGCTCAAGGTCAACTCTTACCGCTATTTCAAGGCCGTTGAGGCTGCCGAGAACAAATAGTGCGTGGAGACTAACAACTTGTAAATCAGAATAATAAACATTATCCTCCCGCCATATCCGACGGGAGGATATTCATTAAAAGCCAATCAATCAGCATGTTATCCTCCACAATCATCGCGGCGCTCCTGGCCATTGGCAGCGCTTTGGGAAGCAATGGGTATGGCAATACGATAGACAGTCGCTTCGACAAGCTCAGCGACCGGACAGACAAGTACACCTTATATCAAATCATAAGCCAACCGGACGCAGTCCCTGCCGAAGCGACCGATAACCTGGTACCAAGCCAACCGGACGCTGAGCCTGTCGAAGCGTCCTTATCTTCCAGCGAAAGTCCGGCACAGGAATATTCAGTAAAGGAACGGTGCGAGCGTTACACAATGAAAAATCAAGGACTTGAGCGGGAATATTACCTCTACCGTCCGGAAGGATTGAAGGCCGGGGCTCCTCTCGTGATAGTCCTGCACGGCTACGGCGGCTCGGCCCTCAAGGGAAAGAAAGCGATGATGGATGTCGCCGACAAGAACGGATTCGCTGTCTGCTACCCTCAGGGAATAAAGGATCCGAAAGGTAAACCGGGCTGGAATGTCCGCTACCCTTCACAGAAAGGAATGAAGACCGATGATGTCAAGTTCCTCATCGCCCTTTCCAAAGAACTCCAGAAGAGATTCGATCTCAGTCCAAAGAATACATTCCTCACCGGAATGTCCAACGGCGGCGACATCATCTACCTGATAGCGATGCGTGCTCCGAAGGCCTTCAAGGCCATGGCCTCGATAGCAGGACTGCAGTTCAACTGGATGGAGACGGAATATTCCTACAAGCATCCGCTTCCTTTCATGGAGGTTCACGGCACACAGGACCACACTTCCGAATGGCTCGGCGACCCGGAGAACAAAGGTGGCTGGGGAGCGTATATTCCCGTTCCGGCGGCGGTCAGCAGAATCATCGCTGTTAACGGTTGTACCGAGGAATATGTCACCGAGCTTCCTCGCCGCGAGGGTCGTAACCAGGTCACCCTCTATCAGTTCAAGGCCGGCAGGCCGGCGGTGAAAGGCGGCAGACCCACCGAAGTCTGGCTCTACAAAGTCGAAGGCGGCAACCATTCCTGGTCCGACAAGGATATGGACACCTGCTCCGAAATCTGGCGTTTCTTCAGCCAGTGGATTGACTAAAATGGCTTAACTAAAAGCCACATCTCTGAGGCCACATCGCTCTGACGCCAGGCACAAATCCGCAATTCATTGAATGTCAGAAGGTGTAACATCACCTTTTGACATTCAATATTTTACAAAGCAGTGCCCTCCAAATCCGCCTGGCAGCATTTACAAATATATTCATTTACAATCAGTTGACAATTATACCCAAAATTTTGTGAATGTGGGGCAAAAAGGCTAACTTTGTGATAGTCTTAAAAAGAACTTGCAAAGATGTCCAATTACCGCATTTTCGTGGAGAAACACCCGGAGTTCCAGGTGGAGGCAAAGAGCCTCCTGGGGGAACTCAACGAGAACCTGCAGCTGGAGCTGAAAACGCTTCGGCTGCTTAATGTTTATGACTTGTTCGGATTCACGCCCGATCTTCTGGAGAAGAGCCGCTACAGCGTCTTCGGAGAAATTGTGACCGACTCTGTCACAGATTCGATCGATCTGGACGGAGCGAAGTACATCGCTGTCGAGTACCTGCCGGGCCAGTTCGACCAGAGGGCGGCCTCGGCTGTGGACTGCGTGCACCTGATCGACCCCACGGCGCGGATCAGCATAAAGAGTTCCAAACTTCTGATCGTGGACTCCGACGCCTCCGAGGAGACGCTTGAGAAGATCCGCCACTACTACATCAATCCGGTGGAATCCCGCGCGAAAGACCTGAGCAAACTGGCCGACACGGAACACGCGGCGGTCAAGCCGGTTCCCGTGCTGGAGGGATTCAGGAATATGTCCGGGGACGATCTGAAAGCGTATTGCAAAAAGATGGGCCTTGCGATGAACGCCGACGACCTCGCCGAGGTTGTGAAATATTTCACCGAGGAAGGCAGGGATCCGAACGAGACCGAGCTCAGGATCTTGGACACATACTGGAGCGACCACTGCCGCCACACGACATTCACGACGGAACTGGAAAGCATCGACGTGGAGGATTCCTTCATCAAGGAGGACATCGACGGGACGATGGCCCTGTACCTGAGGATGCGCTCGGAGACAGGCCGCGAGAAGAAGGGACTGAACCTGATGGACATGGCCACAATCGGGGCGAAATACCTCAGGAAGAACGGTTTGCTGGATGACTTGGAGGTCAGCGAGGAGAACAATGCGTGCAGCATATTCATAGATGTGGATGTGGACGGGCAGACCGAGAGATGGCTGCTGATGTTCAAGAACGAGACCCACAACCACCCTACGGAAATCGAGCCGTTCGGCGGGGCCGCCACCTGCCTGGGCGGAGCCATCAGGGATCCGCTCTCAGGACGCTCCTACGTCTATCAGGCAATGCGTGTCACCGGTGCCGGCGACATCTACAAACCTGTCAGCGAGACACTTCCGGGCAAGCTCCCGCAGAAGGTCATCACCAGGAAGGCTGCCCAGGGATATTCCTCCTACGGCAATCAGATCGGTCTTGCGACAACCCACGTCCGCGAGATCTACCACGAGGGCTACACGGCCAAGAGAATGGAGGTCGGAGCGGTTGTCGGAGCGGTGAAGGCCGGGGACGTGAGAAGGGAAAGCCCTAAGGCCGGGGATGTGGTGCTGATGATCGGCGGACGCACCGGACGCGACGGAATCGGCGGTGCGACAGGTTCCTCAAAGGAACACACAGAGGAGTCCCTTGAGACTTGCGGAAGTGAGGTCCAGAAGGGTAACGCTCCGGAGGAGAGAAAGTTGGAAAGGCTTTTCAGAAGGCCTGAGGTCACGAGACTGATAAAGAAATCGAATGACTTCGGAGCCGGCGGAGTGAGTGTCGCCATCGGTGAGCTTGCCGACGGGCTGGACATCTACCTTGACCGTGTTCCGGTGAAATACAGCGGAATGAACTCCACGGAACTGGCCATCAGCGAGTCCCAGGAGCGTATGGCGGTTGTAGTGGAAGCCAATGACGAGGAGGAGTTCAAGGCTCTTTGCCACAGTGAGAATATCGAGGTGACGCACGTGGCCGAGGTCACCGGCACCGCCAGAATGAGGATGTTCTACGGCGACAAGGTCGTTGTGGATCTCACCAGAGCGTTCATCGACAGCGCCGGTGCCAAGCACTGGTCAAAGGCCACGATCGGTGCGGTCGAGGACAGGGATCCGTTCTTCCGCGACGTTCCGGGCAAGAACCTGAAAGAAAGGATGTTCGCCAACCTGCAGGATCCTAACGTGACATGCCAGAAAGGCCTCATAGAGATGTTTGACTCCACCATCGGGCGGTCAACCGTGCTGATGCCGTTCGGAGGAGAGCTCCAGGCCACGGAGACGCAGGTCTCCGTCCAGAAGCTTCCGGTGAAAGGCTACACCGATACCGCCAGCATGATGGCGTTCGGCTTCAACCCTGACCTCTGCGAATGGAGTCCGTACCACGGGGCGGCATATTCATTCATCGAGGCATGCAGCAAGGTCGTCGCCGCCGGCGGCCATTGGGAGACGATGAGATTCTCCTGCCAGGAGTATTTCGAGAGGATGACTGCCGACCCGAAGGTCTGGGGCAAGCCGACCGCGGCTCTGCTCGGGGCGCTGAAGATGCAGAAGGAACTTGGCCTCGCCTCCATCGGCGGAAAGGATTCGATGAGCGGATCGTTTGAGACTGAGAGCGGTACGATCCACGTGCCACCGACCCTCATCGCGTTCGGCATCACTCCGGTCAATGCCGGCAATGTGATCTCGCCGGAACTCAAGTGGGAGGGTGACCGCCTCTACCTTGTGAAGCATACGCCTCTCTCCAACAAGATGCCTGACACAGAGCAACTTAAGAGAAACTGGAATCATATTCAGGAAAAGATAGAAGAGGGTACGATCGTGGCCGGTTGGGCAGTAGGTTTCGGCGGAGTCGCCGAGGCGCTCTGCAAGATGAGTTTCGGCAACGCCTTCGGATTCGACGTGAACCTTCCGGAGGACGATCTCTTCAATCTGAGCTACGGTTCCATCGTGGTGGAGACCGACGGGAGCGCGCTTGACTTCGAGAACGCCATCGAGATCGGAACGGTGACTTCGGGCGAGGACGGCAATGTCCGCGTGAACGGCACCAAGCTGTCCATCTTCGAGCTGATGGATTTCAACGCGTCCCTCTTCGAGAAGGTCTATCCAGCGGTCAGCGAGCCTGACACCAAGAGGCTGTCGCCTAAGGGATTGGAGGGCGTGAAGCCGTTCAAGGCGAAGAAGACGGATCTTGAATATAAGGGGCCGAAGGTTGACAAGGTGATCGCCTACCTTCCTGTCTTCCCTGGCACCAACTGCGACTACGACTCGGCCAAGGCGTTCCGCAAGGCGGGAGCCGAGATCCGCACTTCCGTGTTCCGCAACCTTTCGGACAAGGATGTGTTCGAGTCGATCGCCCAGATGAAGAAGAACATCGACGAGTGCCAGATCCTGATGCTCAGCGGTGGCTTCTCCGCCGGTGACGAGCCGGACGGAAGCGGCAAGTTCATAGCGAACGTGCTGAACAACAAGGACATCGCGGAGGCGATAGAGGGACTGCTTTCCCGTGGTGGTTTGATTTTAGGAATATGCAATGGTTTCCAGGCGCTTGTGAAGTCGGGCCTGCTGCCTTACGGGAAGCTCGGCAAGGTGACGAAGGACTCTCCTACCCTGTTCCGCAACGACATCAACAGGCACATCTCCCAGATGGTGACGACCCGTGTGGCATCCACGAACTCTCCTTGGCTGAGAGGGATGGCAATCGGTGATGAATATACTATCCCTGTAAGCCACGGCGAGGGCAAGTTTGTGGTCAGCGAGGAACTCGCGCGTGAGTTGTTCGCCAGCGGTCAAGTGGCGTTCCAGTACGTTGATCCGCTGACGGATGAACCGACTATGGAGTCGCCTTACAATCCGAACGGGTCTTACTACGCCATCGAGGGCATCATCAGCCGTAACGGTCAGATTCTGGGGAAGATGGGTCACAGCGAGAGGTACGAGAGGAACCTGTTGAAGAACATAGAGGCCGACCTCGAGCAGCCACTGTTCGAGAACGCCGTCAGGTATTTTATCGGGTAATAAATGAAGAGGAATATCATTCACGATGGGGTGTCCATCAAGATCTTCGAGACGGATGACCCGCAGAAGGTGATCATACATTTCACGGATGAGATCACGGCGTTCAACAAGATCAAGAAGGCGGTGATCAAGGACAAGGGGATCTACTGCAACGGAATCTCCTGCGAGATCTCCAGACTGCTGCAGAAGGGAGGAGTGCCCACGCACTTCATCGAGCAGATCTCTGACACTGAGCAGCTTTGCTGGAAATCACAGGTGATTCCGATGGAGGTGATCGTCAGGAATGTGATCGCCGGCTCGATGGCACAGAGACTGGGGCTGGAGGAAGGTATCATCCCGAAGGAGCCGGTCTATGACCTCTGCTACAAGTCGGACATCCTCTGCGACCCGATCATCAACGACTACCACGCCGTCGCCCTCGGCCTCGTGAGCAAGGAAGAACTTGAACGGATATATTCATTGACAAAGCAGGTCAACAGCATCCTGACCCCGGTCTTCAAGGAGATCGGCATCACCCTGGTGGACTTCAAGATCGAGTTTGGCCACCTGTCGGACGGACGGCTCGTGATGAGCGATGACATCACTCCGGACAGCGCCCGCTTCTGGGACATCGCCACCGGCGAGAGACTCGACAAGGACCGTTTCCGCAGGGACAACGGCCACGTCGGCGAAGCCTACAGGACGATCTACGAGCGTCTGACCGGCAAAAAGATTGACTGACAACTATTTATTATTTCTGAATATGAGACCTTTATTTCTGACAAATACTCTTACTCGAACGAAAGAGCTTTTCAAGCCGATCCAACCGGGACACGTGGGAATGTACGTCTGCGGGCCGACGGTCTATGGAGAGGCTCACCTCGGACACGCCCGTCCGGGAGTAACCTACGATGTGCTTTTCAAACTGCTCAGGCATCTTGGCTACAAGGTCCGCTACGTGCGGAACATCACCGACGTGGGACACCTTGAGCACGACGCCGACGAGGGAGAGGACAAGATCTCCAAGAAGGCAAGGCTGGAACAGCTTGAGCCTATGGAGGTTGTGCAGACCTACACGTTCCGCTACCACGAGGCGATGCGCCTGCTGAACGTGGCGCCGCCATCCATCGAGCCGAGAGCCTCGGGGCACATCATCGAGCAGATCGAGACCGTCAAGAAGATTCTGGACGCAGGCTACGCATACATCTCCAACGGATCCGTGTACTTTGACGTGGAGAAATACAACAAGGATCACCACTACGGAATCCTTTCCGGGCGCACTCTGGACGACACCCGTGAAGGAACACGCACACTTGACGGGCAGAGCGACAAGAAGGCTCCGTACGATTTCGCCCTTTGGAAGAAGGCTGAGCCCGAGCACATCATGCACTGGCCAAGTCCGTGGAGCGAAGGCTTCCCGGGATGGCATCTGGAGTGCTCCGTGATGGGCGAGAAATATCTCGGCAACGAGTTCGACATCCACGGCGGCGGAATGGATCTGATGTTCCCTCACCACGAGTGCGAGATCGCCCAGAATGTGGCCAGCCGCCACACACAAGGCGTGCACTACTGGGTTCACAACAACATGATCACGATCAACGGCCAGAAGATGGGCAAATCCCTGGGCAACTTCATCACCCTGCCGCAGCTGTTCAGCGGACAGCACGAGAAACTCACGCAGGCATATTCCCCGATGACCGTCCGCTTCTTCATCCTCCAGGCGCACTACCGCAGCACGCTGGATTTCAGCAACGAGGCACTGCAGGCTGCCGAGAAGGGTCTGAAGAGGGTGATGCAGGCGGCGAAGGATCTGCGTGCGTTGGCTTCGGCGGCAGGAATCACTGACACGGCCAAGGGCACGGAAGGCGATCCTGTGGACGCGATGCAGTACGGCGAGTTCATCACCGCCACGGCTCCTGACACCTGCCCGGCGACTTCCGAGGAGGTCAAGGGAATATTCAATGCTGTCTATGAGGCGCTTTGCGATGACCTTAACACGCCGATAGCGCTGTCGCACATCTTTGACGCGGTACGCCTTGTCAACTCCGCCAAGGCTGGAGAACTAAAACTGAGCAAGGGTGATTTGGAGACTCTGACACAGCTTTTTGATGACATCGTGTTCGGTGTCCTCGGCCTGAAGGACGAGTCCGCCGCCGAATCCGGCAAGGGTCAGGAGGTTGTCTCCGGACTGATGGACATGGTGCTTGAGGAACGCGCCAAGGCCAAGGCAGCGAAGGACTGGGCGGCCAGCGATGCCATCCGTGACCACCTCAAGGCCCTCGGCATCACCGTAAAGGACACCAAGGACGGAGCCGAGTGGAGTATTCAATAAAAACAGACAATATGAAACATAGGTATATTTCCGTCTCGGTGATGTGCTCCAACCTTATGAACCTGGGGCAGGATATCAAGACGTTGGAAGAGAACGGCGCGGACATGCTGCACATCGATGTGATGGACGCTCATTTTGTTCCGAATCTCACATTCGGGCCGGACTTCATCAAGGCTATGCAGGCAGTCACGACAATGCCGGTGGACGTTCACCTTATGGTCGATGATCCGGAGCTCATAATGAGCAAGTTCCCGGTCCGCAAAGGCGACATAGTGTCCCCACACATCGAGGTCAAGAAAGATTACCGCGCGCTGGCAGCCAAGGTTCATGAGGCAGGAGGGCTTTTCGGCCTTGCGGTCAACCCGGAGACCGATGTGGAAGCCATCAAGGAGTATCTTGACGTGCTTGACACGGTCACCCTGATGCTTGTGCACCCAGGAGCCGCAGGTGCTAAGATGGTGGACGGGATCATGGACAAAGTCGCCGGAATGCGCAGATTCCTCGACACCAACGGCCGCGAGGACATCCTCATCAGCGTTGACGGAAGCGTCAGCAATGAAAGGGCCAATCTCATGGCCGGAATGGGAGCCGACATATTCGTAGGCGGCACCGCGGGAATCTATAGAAAAGGGATGGCTCTTTCCGAGACCATCCCTGAAATGCGGGCCGCCATAGATTTCTAGAAGTGGGATATTCGCTGACCTTACTCCACGTTTCGGAATCCGGAATAGTCCGTCTGAAGCGTGGAGCATTTATATTCATTGACCACTCCGCCGCCCGGGATGGTCTGCGTGGCGCGCACCTCCCAGTTCTGAACCTTGGTCGGATCGCCACCCGGAGCCTCTATGTACCAATAGTACTGCGGCGTGCTGCGTGACCATGTCGCCGTCTTGCGTCCCAAGTCATTGTAGAAGAACGAGATGGCGCAGACATCCCCGATTTCGGAAGGAACCTGTTTGAAGTCTCCGACCTTTTTCCCGTCCTGGAAGAGTTCGACTTTCCAGTTGTCCTCGTCGCTGTTCCAGATGGATGCCACGAAGCAGCCCTTGAGTCCGGAGAAACCCGGCGCCTGGGCGCCTTTCGGGCCGATGCCGCCTTCCGTCCATGAATATTCATACTCACCGGAAGGATGACCTTCCGCTCCGCCGTAGATCTGGTTGCCGTCATAGACACGCATCTGGAGATCAGGCGACTCGCCTGTACCTTTCGCCAGCCAGTTTTTCATCGTCTTCCCGGAGACTTCGTAAACGCTGTAGCCGTTCGGAGAGCCGGCAAGGTTGAGGTTGCAGCTCCACCAAGCGCCGCAGGCCGCTCCATGAATATGCTCGTAAACGGGAGTGCCTCCCTTCGTGACATAGTCATGATGGATGAAATTCTGCGCGTAATGCGTGTGACCGATCATCACGTGCGCCTCGTGGAAGTCCGTAAGGCAGTCCATTGCTGCGGCCATGTTCTTGATCTTGTCCGGGTTGTCCTTGTCGGCGTTGTGACGGAACTGGATGTGGGCGCAGAAGACAATCATCTTTTCCTCCTTGTCCTTCACAAGGGCAAGGTCTGACTTGAGCCATTCCAGCTGCCGGTCGGAAATGTTGTCGGCATATTTCCAGGTCTTGCCGTTGGTCGTCGTAACAGCCACGTCGTCCATAACCACAAAGTGAACGTCTCCTCTGTTGAACGAGTAGTCCGTGGGGCCGAAGAGGTCGACGTAGGTCTGTGTGGCCGTGTAGTCATCAACGCAGGCCGCGTCATGGTCGTGGTTGCCGACACAGTTGTAGATCGGGAGATAATCCCCAGACTCCAGCGCGAACCCCGAGAGGGCCTTGTGCATCGGCCCCCACTGCACCGTGTTGTCAAACGTCAGGTCGCCGAGGGTGACAGCGTAGGCATTCAAGTACTTTCCCTTGGCCTGTGACTCGGACATGAATCTATTGAGATCCGGAAGCGTCTCAGTCTCGAACCTGTGGACATCAGAGTCCGTCTTGCACTGAGGATCCCCGATCATCACCAGAGTGAAATCCTTCTCGGGAGCGTCAAGCGGCTCCAGCACGAAATCGTTCCTGTTCTGCCGGCTCCTGTCAATCGGGGTCGTGGAATAGAACAGAGGAAGTTTCGTGACTGGATCCAGCGCCGTCTTGTACTCCGCCGGAAGCGTGTAGTACACATTCCTGCACTTCTCGTCCGCCACAAACTGGTAAACCCCGTTCCTGTCCGTCACCGTGAAAGTGTACCCGTCCGTCACCGGCACCCCCGCGATGCCCTTCCCTGTCCGGGAGTCCTTGACCAAACCGACAAGATTATTGGAGATCAAGGTCTTCGTGCCGTTGATGACCAACCCTTTCTTGTTTTTATGAAAGCATGGGGCATCGCTTGCAGGCTCCGCATAAGCGACCGCCCCCGAAATGAGGGCAGTCACGAACAACAGGCTGAAAACAAAATTTCTGACCATTTCAGACGACTATTTATACTTTACCCAAGTGGCTTTCTCATCGAGGAACTTCTTGACCTCGATGGCTCTGTCGCAGCAAAGGAACTCGGCACCGAGATACACGCCCAACATGATGTCCTCCGGGGTTCTCGAAGGCCAAAGGGAGACTGAAAGTCCGGCCTCCTTGGCTTTCTTCACGGCCGAACGGGTCGTTCCGTTCATGTTGCAGCCGATTCGTTTGATGCCCATGGCCTCCGCCTCGGCGATGGTCTCGTCACACACAGGCTTGCTGAATATCATGAGCATGTCCACGTCCGGATGCAAAGAGCGCATCATGTTCAAGGCTGTCTTGCTGCTGGACGTGAAGAGGTAAGTGGAGTTGGCCGGCTTGTTCGCCATCACCATCTTGTACAGCTTGTCGCAATATTCACGCAACCTTTCGGTCGGATAACTTGAAGCGGGAGATGTCTTCATCTCGAACTCCACATAAAGTCCGTCCTTGGTGTCGAGGAACTTCATGAGCTCGTCAAGGAAGAGGATCTTGTTGCCCTGCAAAGTCTTGAGCTCACGGATTTCAGCCGCTGTCATCGACTCGACCTTGCCTTCGCATCCGGTAAGCCTTGTGAATGTCTCGTCGTGATTGACAACGAGCTGGCCGTCCTTGGTCATTCTGATGTCGGTCTCGTAGCCACGCATTCCCTTCTCATAGCAGGCCTTGAAGGCTGGGAGGGTGTTCTCATCGAACTCGAAACGGCTCGCGCGGTGAGCGAAGAATGTGACTGTCTGGCTCTGTGCGAACATCGGGACAGACGCCGCTGAAAGGAAGAGAGCCAGCACTAATTTTGAGATTCTCATATTCAATTTTATTTTTTCAAATCGGCAAGCCTCCCATCGGAAAGCTTGCCGAAAACAATTCGATTATTATACCGTCAAGGCTTATACATCCTTGACAATCACACTAAAACTCGGAATAATCCGTGGTGAGCCTGTTGGTCTTGAACTCCATTGAGCCACCGTTCGGGAAGTTGTGCACAGCGCGGACCTCCCAGTTCTGCTCCTCGGAAGGATTGCCGGACTCAGGGGTGTAGTACCAGTAGTGGCTGGCGGTCGAGTTGCACCATGTGTCGGTGTTCTTTCCCTTGTCGTTATACCAGAACGCACAGATAGCCATGTTGGACATTCCAGCATTAGCTCTGGTAAAGTCCCCGACCTTCTGGCCGTTCTGCCAGAATTCAAGAGTCCAGTACGTGTCGTCATCATCGAACACCTCAGCCACGAAGCTGTTCTTGAACGCGGCGTTGGCCTTCAGTTTGATTGAGGAACTGATATTAAGGTTGGTGTACCAGTTGATCCAGTTCTTGGTCGTCTCAGGATTGTTCTCCGAACCGAATTCCTGGTTACCGTCATAGATTCTCATCTGATAACCGGCGTCACGGTTGGTCGGCTTGAGGATCCAGTCTGAGATCTTGTTGCCGTTGACCCTATAGATGTTGTATCCGTTAGGAGCGCCGGTCACATTGGAGTTGGAACTCCACCACGCGCCGCACGCGGCACCATGAATATGTTCGTAGATATCCTTGCCATTCACATCCTTATGGATATAGTTCTGCGTGTAATGTGTATGGCCGACCATGATGTGTGCCTCGGCGAAGGTGCTCAGCATTTTCATGACCTCGGCATAGTGTCCCTTGGAGTCATTGCTTCTGAGCGGCTGGTGAGTGCAGAAAAGGATGAGCTTAGACTCAGGGTTCTCGACATTGGCGATGTCCTGCCTGAGCCAATCCATCTGGGTGTCAGTCAGCTCATTGGTGTAGTTCCAAGTCTTGCTGTTAGGAGAGGAGTTTGACGAGAGTGTGCTGACAAACACATTATCCATCACCACGATGTGTGTGTTGCCACGGTCAAACGAGTAGTCGGTCGGACCGAAATGCTTGACATATTCCTCCATCGAGTTGTAGTCGTCCAATTCTCTGTTTCCTGAAGCCTTGACACGAGAGTTGTGGTCATGGTTTCCGGCGCAGTTGAAGATAGGAAGATACCTGCCACCAATGACAATGTTCTTCATGGTTCTGACCATAGGGTCGAACATATAGAAGGAATCAAATGTGATGTCACCCAATGTCAATGCATATACATTCGGAGAATAGGTTCCACTCTCCATAGTCCTGCGGATGTCCGGGATAGTCTCACCCAAGAATCTGGCCGCCTCGTTGATGACCTGGCACTGAGGGTCGCCAATCATAAGAATCGTGAAGTCAGTCTCCGGAGCGTCAAGCTTCTTGAGTTTGAAGTCACACCTGTAAGCCTTTCCCGGGGTCATTATGCCCGGGGAATAGAACATCGGAAGATGGTAAGTCTCGTCAAGCGGAATCTGGTACTCGGCCGGGACGGTCATATACACGTTACGAGACAGTTGGTTTCTCGTCATCTGATAGACTCCGTTCGCGTCTGTCTTGACAAACTGGTAGCCGTCTGTGACAGCGATTCCAGCGATTCCTTTACCGGATTTCTCATCTGTGATGACACCGGCAAGATCCACTCCTGTACCGAGAGCCGTTCCGTTGATACTGGTCTCGGTAAGCTCCGAGAGAACAGGATCCTTGGCGTCCCCTCCCACTGGAACAGTCTCCTCATTCTTGTCGCAGCCGGCAAGTACAGATGCCAGCAGCGCTGAGCAAATAAGATAAGTTATCTTTTTCATATTCAATTCAATTGTTAATTCCAACCGTAGTTCTGTCCGATCTTAGGATTAAGAGTCAGCGCCGTTGTCGGGATAGGGCGGCAGTACATCTTGTCTTCCCACTGGAGGTCGTACCTGTAAACAAGATAACCATCCTCGATGTACCAGTCGGTGTCCTTGGCTGTGGATTTGTTGGAAATCGGGTAGTTCGTGGTAGAGTTTGTATTTTCCTCGGAAACCTCTCTGTTGAATGTGTAAGTCTGACCTTCGAAATCCATGTCAGCGCCATCCCCGACATAGATACCCTTCCAGCCCATGTAGTCATGTCTGCGGGCGATCAAATCACCCTGGCCGTAACGATAGACATCCAGCTGACGAAGTCCGCCCTCAAATGTAAGTTCGGTGACTCTCTCACGACGGATCTCAAGGGCGATGTCAAGGTCCCCCTTGGTGTACATCGGGTGATTGAGATTCTTTGTATAGTAATCATAAAGCCATTCATCCCTTGAATAGTCACCGCTGCCAGGATAGATGTTAGCGATACCGGCGCGGGTACGAAGGGCACCTACAGTCTGGTTCCAAATGGTTTGATCCATCTCGCCAAGTTCGTTCTTGGCCTCGGCATAGTTCAGAAGGACTTCCGCATAACGGACAATCGGGAGGGAGTTCTCGTCAATGGAGTTCTGGAAATGTGTCTCATCCGGAACAGACCACTTTGTAAGCATATACCCGGTCTTGCAGAATGAGAAATCTATCTGCTCATTCGGCTGAGATGCATTGATAATCGCATGTCCCGGACCGAGAACAGTGGCGGCAAGACGTGGGTCACGTCCCTCGAATTCCTCGGTGATGAGTTTCCTGTCATCTCCGGCGGCCACATCGATAGGCTTTCCGTCCGTCGTCATGAACATATCCACAAGATCCTTTGTTCCAGAGTATTGCTGTCCCAGAGTGGATGAGTGGAAATATCTTGTGAGACTATGGCGGACATTAAGTTCCCCGCTGTATGAACGTCCCCAGATGACTTCATCCTTCTGGAGCGCGCTGCTCAGGAAGAGAGAAGTATAATCCTTCACGAGAGAGAAGCCGCCCTGATCCATGACTGTCTTCGCACAGCTCGCCGCAAGCCTGAGGAGATCGTCAACGGTCTCATATTCATTGGTCCAAGGCTTTCCGGTTGCCGGATTGTTCGGCACGTTCATCCTGAAAGTGGCCTCGTAAAGGAAGTATCTTGAGGCAAGCGCGTTGACCACGAACTTGTCGATGCGGACACGTCCGTCAGTGTGGAACTTGCCGGCCATGCAGTTCGTGGCGGCGAATTCCAGATCTTCCCTTATCTTATGGAATACATATTCCCTGTCATCCCTGGGACCGTACAGAATTGTGGTGTCGTTAGGCTGAAGATACTTGTCAACCCATGGCACATTGGAGAATGAGTTCACCTTCGACACATATTTCATGGCTCTCCAGAAACGGGCCACACCTTCGTAGTGGTTGTAGATGTCCTCACTAACGTTGGTTTTGGCCTTGTCCATCCTGCTGAGCATATAATTCACTCTTCTAAGGAAGCTCCAGTCACCATTGGCCCATCCTGTCTGTTTGGATGAGTCCCAGTTAGCGGACGGACGATAGAAGTCACTGCTGGTCTTCGTCGCGATAAGGTCATTGTAGGCATCTCCGCCGGTGGTTTCGGAATAGTTCGGAAGCCAGGATTGTATCATACCGTTGGCGTACATCTCCAGCTCCGACTCACTTGCAAAGTAAGACTCCGCGCTGAACTTGTTGATCGGCTCTCTGGTAAGGAAACCTTCACAAGAGACCAACCCGGACAACATCAGTGTGCCTGTCAGTAAATATATTATTTTTTTCATCATTATCTACGTGTTTATTAGAATGTTAAACCGACACCGAATGTAATGGTTCTGAGCATAGGGTATGACATACCGTCACCGATACCACTCAGACCGATGTTCGAGGTACTGTCGAAGTCCGAGTCACCGACACCGATGCCTTCAGGGTCAAACATATCCGTGTGCTTGAACATAGGAGACCAGGTCCAGAGGTTTTCCATCGAGCAGTAAACCCTTAATCCCTGGATATTGGCCTTTTCAAGCATCTTCTTAGGGAATGAGTAATCCACCGTGAGGTTCTTCAGACGGATGTAAGCCGCGTTCTGAAGATAGTGGTCATTCTCCACAGTCAGAGGGCCGACGTTACGGTTGGCGCTATAGCCGACTCGTCTTGACCAGTAAGGATTCTTGTCGTAGTTTGTCACAACCCAGTTCTCTGTGCTGTAGTCAATCTGAGCATAGTTGTCTCCGGTCTGTGTCTTCATCAAGTAACCACTGTAAGGCCTGTTGTACTGACCCCAGAAGTAAGCCGTCTCGACCATAGGATACCAGTCACGCTTGCCGACACCCTGGAAGAACATCGACAGACCTATGCCGTTCCACTTGAAATCAAGGTTGATACCGTACTGATAACGAGGTGTTGTGTTACCGATCCTGTCAAGGTCGCCCCAATCGTCAAGCGTACCCTTGCCGTAGTCGATCTTACCGTCACCATTGAGGTCAAGGAACTTGAGGTCTCCGGCGTAGGCGCGGAAGTTTGATCCGTTCTTGTGGTAGGAATCCGTGGCCCAGGCATTAGCTTCCTTATTTGAGCGGAATATTCCGTCTGTGCGGAATCCCCAGATCTCACCAAGTTCCTTGCCGGTGTAGTAGTCAAGGATGTCACCGGAAGTGGAGGTGTATTCATCAACCCAGGTTCTGGTGTCCCAAATGCTTCCCTTTATGCTGTAATTGAAGTCCTTTCCCGCAAGTTTGAATGAATCTCTCCATGACAGGGTCGCCTCCCAACCTTTGGTCTGCAAGGCGGCGAAATTACCCTTAGGAGCACTGGCACCGTAAATCTGCGGCAACTCGTATCCCACGGTGATAAGGTCAGTGGTGTTCCTTACATAATAGTCACCCGAGAACGAGAGTCTGCTCTTGAGTATGTCAAAATCCAAGCCGACATCGTAGGTGGTCACAGTCTCCCAGGTAAGAGTTGAAGGAACCACATCAGGGTTCTTGGTGTAGTTCACATATCCACCATCGAAGATAACGCTTGACTTGCTGATTCCCATCGTCTCAAGGAAAGAGTACGGAGAGATCGTACCGTTGCCGAGGGAACCGTAGTTGGCGCGCAGCTTGAGGTTCTCCATCCAGCCCCTCGACCATTTCATCCAAGGTTCCTCAGACACACGCCATCCGATTGAGAATGACGGGAACAGACCCCACTGAGAATTTGACGGGAATTTTGAGGATCCGTCATAACGGGCGGAGGCCTCGAAAATATACCTTCTGAGGAAGGTGTAGTTGGCACGGCCGAAGAAACCGATTATTCCATAACTGCTGTCGTTCTGCTCGACCTTCATCTCGCCGTCAAACAACTCGAACGAGTTATACATTTCAGGGATGAGCATTCCCAACCTTTGCAGGTAATTCCTGTCATACCTGTAGTCTTCAAGGTTCCATCCGCCGACTACATTCAAGTCATGCTTCTCATTCAGTTTCGGAGTCCATGTGAGAACCGCGTTGGCTGTGATGTAGTCCGTGTCATAGGTCCAACGGCTCTTGTAGGAACCGGCCTGGGTGACATATTCTGTAACGACACCAGGCTTCGCGTAGAATGTCAACGGAGCGCGGTAACGCTCTCTCCAGCGTCGGGTAGCCTTGTAGGAGAAATCGCCGCGTACCTTAAGCACTTCCGGAATGATGTCGATTGTGGCTCCAAGAGTGGTGTTCAAGACAAGGTTCGAGTCATCCTGACCGGTGTTTCCCTCAAAGAAAGAGGCGTAAGCCGTCTTCACACCCGAAAGCGACCAGGTGCCGTCCTCGTTGTAAGGCACAAACACAGGCTGGCCGTGCTGGTCAATCTGGTGTCCGATGGCGGAAGTGTTGGAGAACATAGGCTGGTTGGACTTGCTGCGGAACACCGAAGTGTTGTTGTCGATCGCCAACCACTTGTTGATCTGAAGCTTGGCCTTGGCGCGGATGTTGAACGTGTTATAGTTCTCGTCTCCGATCTTGTAGATTCCACCCTGATTGAAATACCTTCCGGTAAGGTTGTAAGTGAGTTTCTTTGTCGAGCCCCTGACACCGATGTCATGGGTAGTCGCGGTCGTGTAGTCTTTATAAACGTGATCAAGCCAGTTGTAGCTTCCGAAATAGAGGTACTGACCCGCACTTCCGACTCCACCGTAGATCGAATCATACCCGGCATTCCTCAAAGCCCTGAAGGTGTCAAGGTAGGTTGTGCCGGACATCGCGATGTTGTTGGTGTTCATTGTTGTCGGCACCTTTCCGGAAGATCCCGGCACACGGGTGTCATTGCCATAGAACTCATAGAACGCATCTGTCCACTCCAGACCATCGGTGACGATGTTGTCCTCCCACTTCACAATTCGGCTGTTGAGCGAGAACGCTCCGTTGTAGGTGACGGTGATCTTGTCGGTGTCGGCATTCTTTGTCGTCACGAGGATAACTCCGTAGGCGGCACGGGCTCCATAGATGGCTGCGGAAGAAGCGTCCTTCAGCACGGCTACAGTCTCGATGTCCGCAGGGTTGACCTGTGAGAGGCTACCCTCGACTCCATCGATCAGGACCAAGGCAGACCCCTCGTTTCCGATGGAGTGCTTTGAACCCGCGGCACTGCTGCTGAAGTTCTTACGGGTGTTGTATGACGTTCCGTTGCCTCGGATGTAGATGCTTCCCGAGTGCGTGGCCTTACCATCGGTCTGTACAATGTTGAGACCGGCGATCTGTCCCTGAAGGGAGCGGGTCACGTTAGCGTTCGGACGGTCGCCGATGGCTTCACCGTCAAGGTTCTCCACCGAGCCTACGAGCTGGGTCTTCTTCAAAGTACCGTAACCCACGACAACCGTAGCCTCAAGCATCTGGTTGTCTTCCTCAAGCAGGAAATCGATTTTCGATCTCTGGCCGACTGTCATCTTCTGGTCCTTGTAACCGATGATCTGGCATACGAGAACATCCTCAGGCTTTGCCTGGATGGAATATTTTCCATCAATGTCCGTCGAGACTCCATTGGTGGTCCCTTTGACCATCACTGTAGCCGCGATAAGCGGTTCGTTGGTCACCGCATCCTTGACCACTCCAGACACCGTGACCGTCTGGGCGGCCACATTGAACGCGCTGAAGAGTGCCACCTGGATGGAGATGACAACAAACAGTATTTTCTTGTAAAGTTCCATAATGTTTTCCAAAAGATTTACTTCTCTCAAAAGATTTGATTGAATGTTGCTTGCTGTGGATTTGCACTGAACCATCTCTTTCCGGACAATCTCTTTGGAACGCTGATGCGGGAGTTGTTATCAACTTATGGTGTCATATATTATGTATTTTTGTCAAACTGGTAGTTTGATGAATATGTTTATGATGAAATCGGTGAATAAGGGATGATAGGGGAAGTTTCCGGAATAAAATGGATGGATTATGAAAAACATTTCTTAAATTTGTACCGATTTAGGATCAGCATTTGGCGTATCCCAAAGTTATTTTGGAGTTGCCGCCATCTGCTTTTTTTTATTAAACTACCAGTTTTATTATTTCAGGAAAGCGCAAAACGTTGCAATTCTTAAAAGTATTTACTAATTTTGCGGCTGGATTTGCATCTGGAGTCAGTATCTGGATTCGTAAAAATATTTCTGATGCGCAACGGGGAGTATTCGTAATAATCTCTGTTATTTTATTTTTTATCTCTTTTCTTACATCCGACAACGTAATATTTCTGATGTAACGCAAGTTTGATTACACGTTTAACGAATCAGATGAATTTAAAAGTATGAAATCTATCAAGTTTATAGTCGGCGCTCTCGCCGGGGCAGCCCTTCTCCTCACCGCTTGTCAGGAGGAGATCCCCGCTGGCGAGGACCAGTCAAAACCGGTGCCTGGTGACTTCCGCTACGACGCGGAGAACAGCACAGCCGACACCCTTGCTTTCCGCTGGAACGCAGGGCAGACCGTCGCCGCCGGCGCGACATCCTACAGCATTGAAGTGTGCGACGATCCGAATGACGCCGTGAATATGTACGATGACGTCATCCAGACCATCAAAGCGTCAGCCGTCGGCGCTGACGGCGTGGCAAGAGCCACTTTCACAAAAGGTATCAGCGAATATACCGAGAAATATGTCCGCCTCCGTGTCAACTACGGATCGGTCTTCACCCCATGGATATTCGCTACGGACTCAGAGGGCCAGCCGGCCGTGTTCGTGACCGGCCACGGAATCAAGGATCTCAAGAAGCCTTCCGTCGAGAACATAGAACTTTCCGACTGTCCTGAGAACGGTACGGAGTTTACTGTGAAGGCAGACCTTTCAGCCGTGGCGTCCGCCAGCAGGCTTATCGTCCTGCTTGTAGACTACACTACCCAGAAGGCGTTGGTTACAGAAGTGATCGATCCGTCAGCCACAACAGTTTTCGAGCGGACATACAAAGACCTCACCAACGGCAAGTTGTATCAGGTGAAGATGCTCGCCGAATATGATGTCACCGGTGAGGCCACCCACGTGGCCGAATGGACTCTGGCCGAGGGTGATGCCATCAATGATGAGGGAGAGACCGTGAAGTCAGGAGTCATCCAGTGCGGAAAGGGATTTGTATTCATCAACGGAGTCCCTCCGACAGTAAGACTCGCTTCAAAACTCTCCGGACAGCTCGTTTTCGAGTGGTCAGAGTACGGATTCGACAACATCGCGAAAGATGCGGCGATTCCTGTGAAAGTCGCATTGTACAAAGACAAGGATTGCAAGGAACTTGTCTATGGATGGACAATCTCTAAATATGATATATCCGGAAGACAACCTAAGATAGCGTTCTCCAATCTTGAGCCTAACACCAAGTACTGGTTCACATGCCAGGACACCGAGTCGGGCCTCATTTCCGACGCGTTGGAAGCCCAGACAGCCAATTTCGACATCGTGACGGTCGGGACAAACAAGATCAAGGCTGGTGAATATGCCATCTCGGAGAACTTCAGCGAGCTTTACTTCGGTGGTTATTCCATGGACTTCTCCCCTTCTCCGTCGAACAACGGCGTGGCGAACTCACATCCGGAGGTCGGGACATGGGACAGTGCCACACTTGGATGGAAAGACAGCAACCACGGCTTCTTCAACACATTCGGAAAGCAGGGCGGTGTACAGCCTACCCGTTTCAAGGATTGGGGTGTTGTTCATGAAACTGGTCTTGGAGACCTTTGCATCCGTACAGGTATGTTCCAGATGGGAGCTTCTTCAAGCATTCCTATCTTGTTCACACCTGAACTCACCAACCTCGAAGGACTTGCTACCGTAACCCTTACTTTCTCCGCTTCTTCAATGTGGGAGAAAGGTGCGATTAAAGAGGCTTCCGCTTCCGACTTCCAGAGTATTGCGATTTACACCGCCACTGGCGGACAGACAGACAAGTCAAAGTCCACGAACTATGGAACCCTTAAAGATGCCACCATCAAGGAAGTAGGTGTTGTTAACCGTCCTGCGACAGACGTCAAGACCCCTACCTGGGAAACCAAGACAGTCACAATCAGGAACGTGTCCCCAGGATCCCGTATCGGCGTCGGCGCCGTCCGCGGCAAGAGCGGCAACCAGCGTTGGCTCCTCAACTCATTCCAGGTAAAAGTCATGTCCTATGGTGTTCCTACACTGACGACGCCTGTTCTTAAGAGCAAGGAAATCAGCAAGACAAAGGCTTCTTTCGTGTTCGAGTCTCAGGAAATGGCCCAAGGTTACAGACTTGGCTACAAGGTCAGCGGAAATGATGACTACAAATACATTGAACAGGAAAGCCCAGAGTTCAACCTCAGCGGTCTTTCGGTCAATACCCAATATATCATCAAAGTTGTGGCCGTGGCCGGAGAGTACGAATCCAAAGATCCTTATTATCTGGAGTTCAAGACGGAAAGTGTGAACTACACATACCCTATGACAATCTCAAACAACGAAGAATTCCTCGATTGGATGGCCTATGGTGCGGAATTCACATCGCCTTCTGATGGGATCACGCTGGCGGCGGATCTTGATCTCAAGGGTGTCGAGGTTCCATCCGTTGCAGAGTTCGGGGGTATTCTCAACGGTAACGGCAAGGTAATCAGGAACTGGACTTCCAACCACGCTCTGTTCAACAAGGTCACCGGAACCGTGAAGGATCTCACAATCGATGCAAGCTGCGTCTTTACGCCAACATCTTCTGTGTTCGCACCTGTCACACTGAACAACGCCGGAACCCTCAGCAATGTCCACAACAAGGCAAATGTGGAATATTCCGCAAGTTCGTTTGAGGAAGCAGTGAATATCGCGGGAATCGCCGCTAAGTCAACCGGCGAGATCAAAGGTTGCTCCAACTCTGGTTCAATCTCCGCAAAAACCTCAGGTTCGATAAAGGGAGCAGCTGTCGCTGGTGTCGCTGGTTACCTCTCAGGACAGATGTCGGAGAGTTCCAACACTGGTGCGATAACCGTCAGCGGCAAATTCATTGCCGGATCATCTTCAATCGGTGGGAAGGACGTTGTCCCTTGCATCGGAGGCCTTGTCGGCCTTGGAGGCAATGGGTCAAAGATTGAGAACAGCAACAACAACGGAAACGTCTCATTCACGATCAGCGCGATGGAAAACGCCACCGCCACGCAGCAGAGAATCAGTGTGGCCGGTATTGCCGGTGCCCCGGAGGGTGACATCACCAAATGTAACAACTATGGTGAAGTTTACACCAAATTGGCAACAAGCAACGGAGCTGAATCGACTATCAACTATATCGCCATCGTAGGAGGTATCTCCGGAGGAGACTTCTTTGCGGCTGGAAACAATGTCACCAACATCAAAGATTGCGTCAATGAAGGCAAGGTAACACTGTTCAACGATTCTGCAAAGGCAAACAGCGCTCTGGGCGGTATTGTTGGATGGCCTGGCGTGGAAGGCACACAGAGCATCTACACAACAAACTGCGTCAACAAAGGCACTGTTACATTCGCAGGAAAGGGCAAATGCCGTGTCGGTGGAGTACAAGGCGGAACCGGACACATGGACGGATGCACCAATGAAGGCGCGGTCGTCCTCGAATCAGGCAACACAGGCTCTGTATTAGGCAGTCTCTGCGGTTTCCACTCACAAGGACATGTGATCAAAAACTGCAAGGCTCTTGGTTCTGTTACCGCCAAGAGCACTGTTGCCGGAATCGGTGGCCTTATCGGTAATATCGGAAACGCCGCTCACAACACTGGAAATGGTTGTGTTGTAAAATGCACCATCACAGGAGGCACAGCCAAGACTTCTGGATTAATTATAGGTCTGTTCAACGGAAACTCCAAAGTCATCAAGCTCGGTACTGCCGCAGATCCTATCAAGGTATCAGGAACTGTCAACGGCACTACCGTCACTGCGGACAACTACAACAGTTATCTAAACGGATCAACGAAATTCAAGGCCGAGAACCATGTGCTGACAGCGGTTTACGGAGAATAATCTTTGTCCTGAATATTTTTATAAGGGAATGGCCGAATGGTCATTCCCTTTTCTTTTTTGCAATCAGCATCGGCTATAGTGTCGCCTACCGTGCCATCATTGCCGGTACGCTTCGACAAGCTCAACTACCAAAGCCACATGAGCACAAGGCACTCTGAAATAGGCCAAATGCCACTTCAAGGACTGGTGAATATGACAAATCACGATTCTGGCGAGCACCTCCGTTTGCAGAACCTTCCACCGCCTTCCCGACAGCTTTCCGCAATTCTCTGAATATCACGAAGTGGAGCACCACCGTATGGCTCAAAACAAGTTACGAAATGATTCAGGTAATCCCAGAGGGCAGGATTTACGAACATATTCACACCTGGAACACCAACTCACTTGCCGTCAAGCCGACAGCGTTCCAGGTGCGTATGGTTTCTCGCACCTGGAAGTCCGGAACACCAATAGAACGCTCTGTGCCGCAGCCGCCGACTCTTAGGTGTGAGAATATCTCCGCACCTGGGACACCAACTCGCAGACCGTCAAATAGATGATATTCCAGGTGCGCGTGGTCTCTCGCACCTGGAAGAGCGGCCTCCAATTGTTTTACAGGACAGAAAATGTACGGCAGAAGTTCTTTCTATGCACCGAATATACCGAGCCATACCGTTGGTACAGGAAGCGCACTTCTGGTGTACCAAATGAACTAAGAGGCTGAGGCAACATCCCTGATTCTCGTTCACCAACATTGCCGTGTGGCGAGACATTGATGGCAAGTGGTACGTCTTCGACGCTCCGCAATTTATTCGTAAGCATTCGATAAAGTACGACTGTCAGTTTGATTAAGTGGTATATAACTTTGCGCCACTAATATAAACTGACATGCTTACACGCGAACAAATCGAAGAGATCCAGGGCGAGGCCCGGGAGAAAGGGACAGCAATCAAGGCCCTGTTGAAAGAGAAAGGCATTCCAGAGCACCAGTACTTCTGGTGGAAGCGGAAGTACGCCAGGGCAGAGGTTCCGGATGGGTTCCTGCCCATAGCTGGTGCCGTTTTGTGGACACCATTCAGGGAATAATCGATGATCCAAGACGCCGGCTGCAACGTCGCCTGCGACTATGTTCAAGTGGACGAGAGCACATTGCCGGTAATAGACAATGAAAAGCACCGCGCGGTGAAGGGATATGTATGGAGTGTGGTGAACGTGATGACGGGAGACAGGTTCTTCTTCTATGAACATGGCTCCAGGAGCGCCCGCGTGGCCATGGGTCTGCTGAAGGACTTCACCGGAGCCATCCAGAGCGACGGTTACATCGTGTACGAACACTTCGAGGGGATGGAAGGGAAGAAGCTCCTGGGCTGCTGAGCCCACGCAAGGCGCAAGAACTATCTGTTCTGCGGTGACGACGACGCCGCACAGAGGGCAGCCGTGGTCTACTCCCTGCTTGCCACCTGCAAGGCACACGGCGTTAATGAACGGGCGTGGCTTGAGGATGTCCTACGCCGGATCCCGGAATACGAACAGGCAGGGAAAGACTACGCAGACCTTCTTCCCGCAAACTGGCGCGCCTTGTCCGCAAAGTAACTCGAACCAATATCACACTCCCATAAAAAGACTGCAACCGGCATCACACTGATGCAAGTTGCAGCCAAACTTTATCGACGCACGTACTTCCTCGAATGCTTACGGTTTCTTTACTGATTCTGAAGGACAAAAAAAGGCGGCTGCTGATATGCAGTCGCCCTTTTTAATATATTCAAAAAGAATTACTCTTTGAAAGCTTTGATACCAAAGAGTACCGCGCGGGTGTTGTTTCCAACGTTTGCGGCAGTGGTGATCTTTATGTCAAGATCCTCTGTCAAGGCTGTAGGAACGGTGAATGTGTAGTAGTCATCATCTGTCACAGTGATCTTGTAAGGTGACAGACCAGTCACTCCATCATTAGCCCTGATGCCTTGAGTGCCGAACGTCATCCCTAAACCAGAAACTCCAATGTGGTGGCAGCACCTTTCCAAGCCAACGCATAGAACGATACTCTCTTGGAACCAGCTGGAACAGTGATTGTGAGATCGCCGGTCTTCCCCTTCGACGCTCCAAACTTAAGAACTTTCACATTTTCTTTGCCATTGATCGTAGCAACACCATCATCATAAGCATTAGCCCCGAGTTTGTAGCTCAAATCAATGGAATACGAATTATCTCCAGGTTCTGGTTCCGGATCCACGCTGCCAGCCTCGTGGCTGACATAGTAGCCATTAACCATTTGAGCGGAGCCGTTGAATTCGCCCCTCTTTCCAATAACTGTGAGGACATCACCAACTTTCAAGCCTATATTCTCAATGGCGGGACCACCTTCAGCCGCCTTCATTCGGAAGACGTACAAAGTAGTTCCCTCATCATCAGCGATCGTCAAGGTAGCGTTCTTGAAAGAAGCACTGATCTCCTTGATGTTGACAATCTTGCCCGTCACGATATATTCAACGTCCGAGACTTCCTTGGCAAGGAACTCCTTGATGGTGGCAGGAATATAGTGGACATGGCTCTCATAGACACCATTTACCATCTGGGCTGTGCCATTATACTCTCCTCTCTGACCGAGAACCGTAAGTTTGTCACCTACACCGATGGTCAAATCCGTAATCTTGCCACTGGCAGGCTTCATCCTATGAACAAGCACCGAGTTGCCAAGAGCATCGGCAACCGTGATGTCCGCATTGTTGTACTGTTCAGAGACAGAAATCTTTTTAACGGTTCCGGTAAGGCGGTACTGCGCCGGGCTGACCGCAGCCTTCAGGAACTCGCCCACTGTAACAGCAAGAATGGATCCTTTCTGCTCAAGAGAGGTCTGCGCTGAGTAAACCTTGCCGTTGGAGGTCGTGTTGAAAGTAAGGTTTGTGGCACGGTCACCGAGCTGGTTGTCAGCGGCGATGAAAGTAACGGTGGCGTTTGTGCCGGAAGTCTCGATGGAGGTAACCGAGAGCCAAGACTTAGCGTCATCTGGAACAACCACAGACACACCTTCGCCTTTGCAGGTCAGATAAGCCTTGAACTCACCACCCTCGACAGGAAGAGGTTCCTTTACGGAAACAGAGTCAACTTTGATGAGGGATTTCACAAGGCTTACAAAGACGCCACCTTGGGCCATCTGAGGAGAACCATTATATTCACCTCTCGCGCCTTCTACAGTAAGGAAGTCACCGACTTCCATTCCCAAGTCCTCTATCTTCTTTCCGGAAGGAGGCCCGAAACGATAACAGTAAACCGAATAGCCTTCGTCATCAGAGATTGTAAGAGTCGCATTCTTATAGCTGGCGGAGATTTCCTGAATATTAGAAATGGTACCGGCAATCCTGTAAACAGTTGGAGAAACCTCCTTGGCAAGGAACTCTTTCAGTGGAATAACCTGAGGTTCTACTTTCTCAGTCTGCTGCAGTACGTTAATGATCTGAGACTTGCCATCGCAGGTAAGGTAGAGCATAGCCTCGTTGGTGGAGGTAGCGGCGTCAGCCTTGAAGCTGACGGTAGTCTCACCGGCGGCTCCGGATGTAGGAGATACGGTAAGCCATTCAGGAATATCGCCGAAAGACCAGTCAGCACTGGCGTTGACTGTGATGGTCTGGGAACCACCGGCGGCAGGAATAGCCACGTATGATGACGACACCTTGACTTCATCAAGATATCTTTCGATGTCATCCTCGCAGCCAACCGCGAGAGTCAAAGCGGCCACAAGGGCGGTGAAAATATATTTAAGTTTCATATCGTCTTGACATTAAATTAGTTGAACATGTACTTGATACCAATGGAAGCGTACCAGCACTGACCGATGGTGTGGTAAGGCACAAATGTCTCGGTGTTAGCATTGTAAGCCTTGGCGGTAGAGAATGTGGCATAGCCCTCATTGTCAACACCTTCATACCTAAGGATACGTCCCTCACCAAGAGCCGGGTTCATGTACTTGCTTACACCCCAGCTGGAGTTGAAGAGGTTAAGGATGTTCTTCACATCAAGGCTGAGCTGGAGAGTGTTGACGCTCTTGCCGACATTAACCTTGAAATCGTGCTTGTAGCTGAAGTCAACCCTATGAACCCAAGGAGAATAAACGCTGTAAGCCTCAGCGTACTTGCCCTGACGCTTGCTCAGGTATTTGTCGTTGTGGACATAGTCCATGAAGCGGTCACGGTCATCATCGGAAACAAAACGGAACTCCTTGTTGGCGACCTCCGCGTCGGTAGGAACGTAGATTGCGTCGTAGTTGTAACCGTCACCGTTGATGTCGTTGACAGTCATGTAAGAGTAGTTGTAACCACCTCTCCAAGTCTCGTAGATGAAGCTGTAGTGGTTGCCGGACTTGTCACTGTGGGTAAGGGAAGCCACGAAACGGTCAGGGGTCACGTACTGTGAGTTGTGGAGACCCGGATCGTTAGGGCCGTTGACTGTAGCCATGTAGTTGAGCACTGAGGAAGCGTTTGAACCAGGCATACCGGTAAGTTCCTTGGAAACAGTGTGGGTGTAGGCAGCCATAATGTTGAGGCCCTGAACAGGAGTCGTGTTGATTGTCAGGTTGGCGGAATAGCCGTAACCCTTATTTGTGTTCTCAAGAACGTAAGCGGCAGGCATATTCGTGGTCTTACCATCCTTGTCGTAGGTAAGCTTGAAGTCCTGGTAGAGAGGACGGTTGTCAGCACCGTTGAATCTTGAGAATCCGTCGGTGTCCTTGACGCTCCAATCCCTGAGGCATACACCGTTGATGGTCTTGTTGAAGATTCCCTCAGCAGTGATAGTGAATGGGAATGAAGTAGGAAGAGAGTAGTCAAAAGCGATAGAGGTCTTCCAAACCTGAGGCATCTTGAACTTAGGATCAACAGCGGAAATCTCAGAAGGAGCTGTTCCATCCTCAGGCTTGATTGTGTCAGGATAGCCCATAGAGATGAGTTTGTCGTGAAGTTCCTGACGGGTCAGGATCTTGCCGGCGAACTGCTTCATGTCTGTAAGAGTTCCACCATTCTTGTCGGTCGCGTTAAGCTTGGCCTGGTACTGAACCATACCAGAGTTGGTAGGCATATTGGTAAAGAACACGAGAGGGAGACGTCCTGAGAAGAGACCTGTACCTCCACGAACCTTGAAGCTCTTGTCGCCGAACACATCCCAAGTGAAACCAACGCGAGGAGAAACAGTAAGGCTGCTGTTAGGCCACTTGCCGGTGTCGATATGCTTTCCGTTATAGTCAAGATCATAGATCGCCTGGTTCCTCATCAGGTCCTGATTGCTGAAGAAGAGACCGTCAAGACGAAGACCGTATGTGAGTTTGAAATTGTCAAGCATAGACCACTCGTCCTGAGCATAAACACCAAGCTTGTTGAAACGCACGCGGGCCGCAGGATTTGCTTCTCCGTCGTAACCATAGGTAAGGCAGACAACTGAAGGAGCGGCCTTGTTGAGGAAGTCGTCAAGGCTGTTGTAACGATAGTAACCGGTACCGTTTCTCATGTAAGAGTTGTCGGCCATCTGGTACTCGTAGCTTGCTCCGAAAGTGGCCTTGTGGTTACCGGCATAGTAGGTAAGGTCATCCTTTGCGGTGATGACGTTGTTATGCACACCGCTGTTCCATGTGAACAGCTCATAGCCAAGAGCCATGTAGGTGCTGGAGCCATCAGCGGCATTCTCGCCGTCCGGACTCTTCTTGCCACCGTCCATAATGTCTATGAAAGGGAAATCAGATGAATTAGTTCCACGGACATCGTCAAGCTGTGAATATGTGGCGAGGAACTGGTTGGAAAGCTTGTCGCTCAGACGGCTGTTCAAGTCGAGAGACCAAGTGTTCACAACATTGTCCATTGAATACATTGAGTTGGCGAAAGACATCGCATAAAGGGATGTACGGCCGTAGGCGGAACGAGGACCACCGTCCATCGAAGATGCGTTAGGAGACATCCAGCTTCTGTTCAAAGTGTGGTTGTAACGCAGGGCGAGGTGATGGTTGTCATTGATGTTCCAGTCGATGCGGGCAAGAATCTTTCTGTTGCTCTCATCAGCAGGGAAATTTGTGTACGAACCTGTGTCGTAACCGTATTCGCGCTTTACAAAGTCAGAAACCTTCTGAAGATCCTCCAAAGTGGTACGTGAAAGATAGGCGTTTGAATTACCTATGCCATCCTCGGAACCTCTCCAACGGTTGGCAACGGTAGGAGTCTTGGCATATTCATAGTTCACGAAGAAGAAGAGTTTGTTCTTGATGATAGGGCCGCCGAGTGTCATACCGTAGATAGTGTTGCGGTCCTTGTCGCGCGCGCCGGAGATTGTCTCGCTCTCAACGGCATCACCACGCATATTCTCATTCCTGTGATAAACGTATGCGGATCCCTTGAAGGTGTTGGTTCCGGACTTGGTGATGGCGTTCACACCGCCACCGATGAAGTTGGTCTGACGTACATCAAAAGGAGAAATCACAACCTGCATTTCCTCAATCGCATCGATGGAGATAGGAGAACCGCCTCCTGGAAGTTTCTCGCTAAGACCGAAGTTGTTGTTGAAGTTGGCACCGTCCACGGTGAAGTTGGCTGTACGTCCGTCCGCTCCGGCGAATGCCATTCCGTTTCCACCATAAGGGGAAAGCCTTGTGACATCAGAGATGCTTCTGCTGACAGTAGGCAGAGCGGTGATCTGGGCGTTGTTGATGTTGGTGGCGGCGCCAGTCTTCTCTACGGCGAACTTGGAGTTGGCGGTGGAGACAACAACAGCCTCGGAAAGCATCTGGGTGTCATCGTTCAGCTTGGCGTTGAGGTTGTAGGCCTCGGCGAGCTGGAGGGTGACATCCGTGAAGGTCACGGCCTGATAGCCAAGGCAGCTTACCTCAACTTTGTAAGGACCACCTGAACGCATACCGTTGATCGCGTAGCGACCTTCGGCGTTGACAACAGCATAATACTGTGTACCCGATGGGGTGTGAACCGCGACCACTGCGGCACCAGGAACCGGGGCTCCGTTGGCGTCTGTAACCTTACCGTTCAGTGAGGACGTGGTCACCTGCGCGAAAGCCGTGATTCCGACAAGGACTGCAACTAATGCGGCAAATCCCTTTTTGAGTAATTGAACCATAGATTTGTTAATAAATAAAGTATTGAATTAATCTTTTTCAGTCCAAACCATTCAACTTGCAAAATTAACACTTTTTCTTCGGTTCAGAAAATTTAATTCAGTTACAAATCAATTACAGTTGAAAAGTATAACATTTTACGCGAAAAACTATCTTGGCGGATATTTTGGATATTCCCGAAATAGTAGTACCTTTGCACACGGAAATGTGGAGAGATTTGCCTGCTTGCAACCACACTAAAAAATGCTAAAAAATTTCATATTGTGTTTTTGGTGTCGCTCCACGTATTCCGCATACGTTGGAGTTTTTTGTTTTCGCCTGCCGCGCTGAAATGCGACGTTTGAAATAATGGCCGAAGAATTTGGCCCATTATGGCGAAATGATTGAAATTATAAATATAACACATTATGAATTACTTATTTACAAGCGAATCAGTTTCCGAGGGACATCCTGACAAGGTCGCGGATCAGATCTCGGACGCGATTCTGGACGAGTTCCTCAGCCAGGATCCGGAGTCAAAAGTGGCCTGCGAGACATTCTGCTCGACGGGTTTGGTGGTAATCGGCGGCGAGGTGCGCTCGGACGAGGCGTACGTTGACGTCCAGAAGGTCGTGCGCGGCGTGATCAACCGCATCGGCTACAACAAGGCCGAATACATGTTCGACGGCAACTCCTGCGGAGTGCTCTCGGAAATCCACGAGCAGAGCCAGGACATCAACCGCGGCGTGGTGCGCGAGAACCCTGAAGACCAGGGAGCCGGCGACCAGGGAATGATGTTCGGCTACGCCTGCAAGGACACGGAGGACTATATGCCGCTCCCGCTCTACCTCTCCCAGATCGCACTTCAGGTGCTGGCGGACATCCGTCACAACACTCCGGAGCTGATGCCTTACCTGAGGCCTGACTCAAAGTCCCAGTTCACCATTGAATATGACGAGTCCCACCACCCTGTAAGGGTCCACACGATCGTCATCTCCACCCAGCACGACGACTTCGTGGCCGAAGGACTCGGGAATATCACATATTCAGAGGCGGTCCGCCAGTTCGGCCAGGACAAGGTTGACCAGGCGATGCACGACAAGATTGAGGCTGATGTCAGGAATATCCTCCTGCCTAAGTTGAAGACCGCACTCAACCATCAGACAGCAGCCCTGTTCAAGGACGATTTCATCCTGCACGTCAATCCGACCGGCAAGTTCGTGATCGGTGGCCCTGCGGGAGACACCGGCCTCACCGGCAGGAAGATCATCGTGGACACCTACGGTGGAAAGGGCGCGCACGGCGGCGGAGCGTTCTCCGGCAAGGATCCGAGCAAGGTTGACCGTTCGGCTGCCTACGCGGCAAGGCACATAGCAAAGAATATGGTCGCCGCCGGTGTCGCTGACGAAATGCTGGTCCAGGTCGCCTACGCTATCGGTGTGGCAAGGCCTGTAAGCATATTCGTGGACACTTATGGAACCGGCGTCGTGCCTGACGCCGAGATCGCCCGCAAGATCAAGGAACTCTTCGACCTCCGCCCTGCCGCGATCATCCGCAAGTTCGAGCTCAAGAACCCTATCTACGAACCGACCGCCGCCTACGGCCACTTCGGCCGCAAGCCGTACACCAAGACCGTGAAGGTCGGTAAGCCAGGGCACCAGACCGACAAACTCGTCCAGTTCTTCGGATGGGAAAAGCTCGACGCTGTCGATGCCATCAAGAAAGCCTTCAACCTTTAATCGCTTTTATGATATTCATAAATGAATGAATATCGCTTGGAAGCATCAACAAGACAAAATGCCGGTGGCTCCCTGAAAAATGGTCGCCACCGGCATTGTCTTGTTTGATGCTTTGTGCTCGATCCAATTCAAGACAATTCATTTCTGCCATAGGAGCACAAACTGATGATATTGCTCCTGTCGATGAAAAAACAAAGGGTACTATATAGGAGTTGGCCAATATTTCTCTTAGCATGCTGATATTTAAACAATTGTGCATCGCTGATAGTCCTGCGCAAGAATCTGTATGTAAAGGACGATAATCTCCATCGTTATCATATAAGACAAGGTGTGGCGGAAGATCCCGGACTTATGAATCGGGTGAAAAAAGTGGCTTTCCGCACCCGACTCCAATCAGGGTTGTCTCTCCGGGTGTATAACCACCATTTTTTCACCCGGAATAATAGCCTCTTGGATCTGAACTGACAATGCCACGCACCAAAGTTGATGAACGTGAATCAGGAATGTCACCTACTGTTCTGCCACAGTTTCCTTCCACTGGCCCGACACTGATGTCTTGTCCTCGTTGGTACACCAGAAGCACGTCTCCTGTACCAACGGCATCTTTTTGTCCATTTGGTACAAATAGTCATTTAACTATAGCGCACAGATATACTCCGCAACTTTTAGACAAAATACTCCGCAACTTTTCAGCACCGGAACAGAGACTAAATTTTGGGAACAGGTGGGAATTTACTGTTTAAAATTTGCGGGACAGCATAGGGTTTTACTGGTTAAACCCACTATATCAATCATTTACACCCAAAGGAATCAACGTTGAATTTTTATGCCCGATAATGTCAACGTTGCGGACAAGAGAAAAGTCATTCCCGAATTTTTGTAACGTGAAAAATTCGGGAATGACTTTTCTTTGGCCGCCTCCGCACAAAGTCGCTTCGACAAGGAATGTAACTTCCGGCAGTCCCGGCGGGCCTCCGCACAAAGTCGCTTCGACAAGGGCTGTAACTTCCGGCAGTCCCGGCGGGCCTCCGCACAAAGTCGCTTCGACAAGGGCTGTAACCGCAACCTACTCCCCGCGGTCAAGCTCGCGGCGGAGGTCTTTCTCTTTGATGGTGGCGCGCTTGTCGTAGATCTTCTTGCCTTTGGCTAGGGCGATGACGAGCTTGGCGAGGCCGTTGTCGTTGATGAAGAGTTTGGTGGCGACGATGGTGAGGCCTTTTTCCTTGACGGCCTGACGTAGGTGACGGAGCTCACGCTTGGTCAGAAGGAGCTTGCGGTCCCTCATCGGCTCGTGCTGCCCCCAGGAGCCCCAGAAGTACTGGGCAACGTTCATCCCCTTGACAAACAACTCGTTGCCTACAAAATAACAGAACGAATCCACCAACGAGGCCTTGCCCATACGGATTGACTTGATCTCAGTGCTGACCAAGGATATTCCAGCGATGTAGGTCTCCAGGAACTCGTAGTCGAACGAGGCCCTACGGTTGCGTATCTCAACTTTATGCTCTTTCTGCTTTGCCATAATATTCAAGATTTATTTTCAGCGGATTACCTCCGCGACGGTGAACCACTTCACTACATTTCCAGGCGCACTCCGAGGCGAGGGTAATATTCATAGGCCACAAAGATAATCACTTTTCTTGGTGTTGCGGCCAAAAATGCTTAAGTTTGTCAATTACAGCCATTCAGGGCGAATATATTTAAATATTCAATATTATGAAAAGACGACTTATTCTGGCGGCGACGGCCGTCATCGCGATGTTCCTTGCGGGATCGTGCGCGAAGTACAAGTACGAGACGGTCAAGGGAGATCCTTTAAACACAAAGATCTACACCCTTGACAACGGGTTGAAGGTTTATATGACCGTCAACAAGGAGACTCCGCGCGTGCAGACCTACATCGCGGTCAAGGTCGGCAGCAAGAATGATCCGAAGGAGACGACAGGACTCGCCCACTACCTTGAGCACCTGATGTTCAAGGGCACGGAGAGCTTCGGAACCTCCGACTACGCCGCCGAGAAGCCGATGCTCGACTCCATCAAGGCCCTCTTCGAGGTTTACCGCACAAAGACCGACCCGGAGGAGCGCAAGGCGATCTACCATCAGATAGACTCGATCAGCTACGAGGCGTCCAAGATCGCCATTCCTAATGAATATGACAAACTGATGGCCGTCATCGGCGCCGACAACACCAACGCCTTCACTTCCAATGATATGACGGTCTATCAGGAGGACATCCCTTCCAACGAGATCGACAACTGGGCGAAGATTGAGGCCGACAGGTTCATGCACCCGGTGATCCGAGGATTCCACACAGAGCTTGAGGCCGTCTATGAGGAGAAGAACATGAGCCTCACGCAGGACAACCGCAAGGCCATGGAAGCCATTGACCTGGCTCTCTTCCCTCACCACCCTTACGGACTCCAGACAACCCTCGGGACCCAGGAGCACCTGAAGAACCCTTCGATCGTCAACATCGAGAACTACCGCGCGAACTTCTACGTGCCTAACAACGTGGCCATCTGCGTGTCCGGAGACTTCGACCCGGACACTTTCGTCGCCACAATCGAGAAATATTTCGGGGAATGGAAGCCGAATCCTGACATCAAGTACCTTGAATATGAGCCTGAGCAGGCCATCACCGCTCCTGTCCAGAAAGACGTTTACGGACTCGACGCTGAGTTCGTGATGATGGGCTGGAGAGTCCCGGGATCAAACGACTACCTCAGAAGCGAGGTCGGAGACTTTGTCGGCGACATCCTCTACAACGGACAGGCAGGTCTTGCCGACCTCAACCTGATCCAGGCGCAGAAAGTCAACGGTTTCTACGGATTCAACTACACCCGTCCTGACTACGGCGAGTTCCTTCTCGTCGGCTATCCTCGTGAGGGACAAACCCTTGACGAGGTCCGCGACCTCATGCTCGGACAGGTGGCAAAACTCCGCTCCGGAGACTTCGATGAAAGCCTGATCCAATCTATCTTAGACAACTACAAGCTCTCGGACATGCGCAAGCTTGAAAGCAACGAGGACATGGCTATGAGCTTCGTGGAGTCATTCATCAACGGCCACAACTGGAAGGATGACGCACTCCAGATGCAAAGGCTGGAGAAAATCACAAAACAGCAGATTGTGGACTGGGCCAACGAATATCTCGGAGCGAACAGTTATGTGGCTGTCTATAAACGCATCGGAGAGGACAAAGACATCAAGAAGATCGCAGCTCCCGCCATCACTCCGATCGAGACCAACCGTGACAAGCAGAGCGAGTTCCTGACCGAGATCCAGAACACTGAGGTCACTCCTATCGAGCCGGTGTTCGTGGACTTCTCCAAGGATATGTCCAAGGGCAGCGTAGCCGAAGGCATCGAGCTTCTCTACAAGAAGAACGAGATCAATGACGTCACTACTCTGACCAGCGTGTTTGACCGCGGAATCCAAAGCGACCCTCGACTCGATCTGGCGTTCGACTATCTGGGCTACCTCGGAACTCCGACCAGGACAGCCGAGCAGATCAAGAAAGAGCTGTACGAGCTCGCTTGCTACCAGAGACTTTCATGTGGCTCGACCCAATCCAGCATTGGTGTGAGCGGACTTGACAAGAATGTCGGCAAGGCAATGGACATCGTGGAGGATCTGATTTTCAACGCACAGCCGGACACGGCTATCCTTGCGGGACTGAAATCAGACATATTCAAAAGTCGCTCAGACAGCAAGCTGAGCCAAAGAGCCTGCTTCAGCGCGCTTCAGAAGTACCTTTTCTACGGTCCTGAGTTCATAAGGAATACCACCCTCACAAACGAACAGATCGCGGCCCTGACCTCCGATGAGCTTCTTCAGGCAGTCAGAGACTTGTACACCAAGAGGCATGACATCCTCTACTATGGCCCGTCAGATGAGACGACAGCAAAGAATATGATCGCGGAGCACCACAAGATCAGCGAGAATCCGGAGCCACTTGAGAGGATTCATCCACAGGCAAGGCAGGTGACCTCGAGCGAGGTATTCATCGCTCCTTACGACGCCAACCAGTTCTATTACCTGCAGTATTCTGACAGAGGGGAAAAGTTCAATGTGGCCAATGATCCCGCAGTAAGGATGTTCAACTCCTATTTCGGCAGCGGGATGGGGGCTATCGTCTTCCAGGAGATGCGTGAGGCCAGAGGCCTTGCATATTCAGCGGCCGCCTACCTCAGCGACCTTGGCTACAAGGATTGTGACTACATGTTCTACGCTTTCATCGCCGCACAGAACGAGAAAGCCCAAGAGGCAATCGAGGCGTTCGCCAGCATCATCAACGACATGCCTGAGTCCGAAAAGGCCTTCGATGTGGCCAAGACTTCCCTGCTGACCAGCATCCGCTCCAGCAGGACAACCGGCATCAACGTTCTCTACAAATATCTTGACCTCCAAGACTATGGCCTCACCGAAAACCGTGAGAAAGCAGTGTTCGAGAAGGTACAGGACATGACCCTTGCCGATGTCAAGGCCTTCCAGGAGAAGTGGATCAAGGGACGCAAATACGTCTATGGATTCCTCGGCAATAAAGAAGGGTTAGACATGGACTTCATCGGCTCGCTCGGCCCTGTCACCGATCTCACCCTTGAGGAAATCTTCGGCTACTAACGGATGAGCAGAAAACCTCAGAACAAGCTGCGGGAGGCAATCCCCATCCCTCCCCCGGCTCCACTGCCTGAACCAGAGAACATTGACTTCGGGAGCATATTCAATGAATATGCCTCCGGAGCCATTGATCTGATTGTCGTGCTCGGGCCGACGGCCTCCGGGAAAACCCGCTATGCCGTGGATCTGGCGCACAAGTGCGGCAACGGGGAGATCCTCTCCGCCGACTCTCGTCAGGTCTATCGCGGAATGGACATCGGTACCGGAAAGGATTTGAATGAATATGGCGATGTCCCCTACCACCTGATAGACATCGTGCCCGCCGGGACGCGATTCGACCTCTACCAATGGCAGCAGGCTTTTGAATATGCCTACAAAGACATACGTGACAGGGGCAAGACCCCGATTCTGTGCGGCGGCACCGGGCTTTACATCCAGGCCGCGACTTGTGGATACACACTGCCTCAGGTTCCGCCGAATGAAGAGTTAAGGGAGGAACTTGAGCAGTACGACACGGAGATCCTGATCGCCAAGCTGAGCGGCTACGGGCCACTTCCAGACCAGGGAGTCCTGCAATCCAAGAGACGGATAATCAGAGCTTTGGAAGTCGCGATGTACGAACGGGAGCATCCTGTGAAGCGGACCGGTTTTATGCCGAAGAACCCATATTATATCGGAACTTTGGTGAGCCGTGAGGAGAGGGTCGCAAGAATTGACAGGCGGCTTGACGAAAGGCTGGCCGGTGGGATGATCGAGGAGGTCAAAGGCCTTCTGGACAGCGGAATCATGGCAGAAGACCTCGTCTATTACGGGCTTGAGTACAAGTTCGTCACCCAATACGTCCTTGGCATCCTGACTTTCGAGGAAATGCGCACTCTTCTGGCCAACGCCATCCATCAGTTCGCCAAACGGCAGATGACCTGGTTCAGGGGGATGGAGAAGGATAATATCAAGATACACTGGACGGAAGTATTATAAAATATTCAATAAATTTTATGCTTAAAGTAGCGATTATCATGGGCTCCACGAGTGACTACGATGTCATGTCAGGGGCCGAGCAGATTCTTTCAGATTTCGGGATCGAGTTCGAGAAAAGGGTGATCAGCGCCCACAGGACCCCGGAACTGATGTTTGAGTACACAAAGGGGCTCAAAGGCCGCGGATTCGGAGTCGTCATCGCCGGAGCGGGTGGCGCCGCCCATCTGGCCGGTGTCGCCGCAGGGCTTACGACATTGCCGGTCATAGCAGTGCCTATGCAGACCAAGGCTCTTGGCGGACTTGATTCACTTCTGTCTATGGTACAGATGCCGACAGGCATTCCGGTGGCCACCGTCGCGATCGGAGGAGCCAAGAACGCAGCAATCCTTGCGGCAGAGATCCTCGCCCTCCAAGACACTTCGGTCTCTGAAAAGCTGGATGCCTACCGCAAGGCTCAAGCTGAAAAAATCTACAATACGACTATCTAGAACGACGCTTGCGTCGATTCTCCACCGAAACGTCCTCCCAGCACAAGTTTGACATTGAGCAGGGAGGTCTTTTCTTCCTCTGTAACCTTGTTGTCAATCATCTTCTGCAACAGTTCGAATGACTTGAACGCGATTTCAGAGAGAGGTTGGATGATGTGAGGGACAACCGGTTTGTTCAGTTCATAGACATCGCTTTCATCAAAGCAGACGAACGAGAAATCTTTCGGCATGCTGAGACCCAACACATTAAGAGCGTTGAATCCATACATGGCGATTCTCTTTGTCGGCAGGATGAACGCCTCGACCCCACGCCTGGCTGCGTCACGGAAAACATCTATGGCGTCCTTCTTGGCAACCTCAGCCTCGTAATCAATCTTATGGATTCTGATCTCGTCCTTTAATCCGGCCTCCTCCATAGCCAGGGCATACCCAGTCTCCCTGTCGGTAAGGCTGGTCACCCCGGACTTATAGGTGAGCATCTCGATCTTGCCGAAGCCCTGATGTATAAGATATTTTGTGGCCATCTTTCCGGCATCGACGTTATCGATCAGAACACGCCCGAACTCCTCGCCCGGCATGTCCCTGTCAATCAAGACAGTAGGTATACCGATGCTCAGAGCCCTCGCGAGAGCGGGCCCGCCACCGAGACAAGGAGCGACGATAAGTCCTTCGACATTGTAGCCGACCATCGTTTCCACAAGGTGCGACAGTTTCTGAGGGCTCTCCTCGGAACTGGCGAAGATGACGGTATAGCCATCCTTATAGGCTATATTCTCTATGTTTCTACAGATTTCGGCGTAGAATGGATTAGCGATGTCTGAGACAATCACCGCAATGGAGTGGGAACGGCCGCTTCTGAGTGAAGCCGCCGCATTGTTACGCCTGTAACCAAGCCTTTTGGCGACTTGGAGGACACGTTCAGCAGTGTCGGGATTGACTGGACAGTCAAGACGACCATCCTTGCCCATTTTCGCATTCATCACGAAAGAAACCAGGGTGACTGACACCCCGGCTTCTCTAGCCACATCTCTAATGGTAACTTTTTTCATTCTTTATATTACTGAAAATTCGTCATATTCATTAACCGTGAATCATGACAATAAGTCCTGCCATCACGATAGAGACCATGCTCATCAGTTTGATGAGGATGTTCAGGGATGGTCCGGACGTGTCTTTGAATGGATCTCCAACTGTGTCACCCACAACTGTAGCGTGGTGATTGACAGAGTTTTTACCTCCGAAGTGACCGTCCTCGACATATTTCTTGGCATTATCCCAGGCACCACCTGAATTGGCAAGGAATATGGCGAGAATGAATCCCGCGCCAAGACCACCGATGAGAAGTCCCATAACACCTGCCTCTCCAAGAATGATACCAACAACGACAGGAACTATGATCGCTGTAAGCGCCGGAGCAACCATCTCATGCTGCGCGGCCTTTGTGGAGATCTCCACACAGCGCTTGTAATCCGGACGCTGCTTGCCTTCAAGGATGCCTTTGATCTCCTTGAACTGACGGCGAACTTCGACCACCATCTTCTGTGCGGCGCGTCCAACGGCGTTCATCGTCATTCCGCAGAACAGGAAAGCCATCATGGCACCGACGAAGACTCCGGCAAGGACACGCGGATTCATCAGGTTGGCCTGATAATAGTCCACGATTTGCGGGATTGTGGCCTCGGCCACATTGACAACCTTGTCTCCGACCTGAAGAACAGCCGTACCGACGTGCTGGAGGCCGATCTTGATTTCCTCGATGTAGGAGGCAAGGAGAGCAAGCGCTGTAAGGGCAGCGGAACCGATCGCGAATCCCTTTCCGGTAGCGGCTGTCGTGTTGCCAAGCGCGTCAAGGGTGTCCGTGCGATGACGCACCTCAGGATCCAGCTCACTCATCTGGGCGTTTCCGCCGGCGTTGTCGGCGATAGGGCCGTAAGCGTCTGTCGCAAGGGTGATTCCGAGGGTCGATAGCATACCTACAGCGGCGATGCTGATTCCGTAAAGGCCATTGCTGATGTAGGCAGGATCAAAGGAGAACCCTGTGGCGCAAAGGTAAGAGATCAAAATCGCGACAACGATGGTCACGACCGGAATGCACGTGGAGATCATTCCAAGTCCGATACCATTGATGATCACGGTAGCCGGTCCGGTCTGTGAACTCTCGGCAAGATTCTGTGTAGGCTTGTAGGAGTGAGAGGTGTAATATTCAGTGGCCTTGCCGATGATGACTCCCGCAAGGAGTCCGGCGATCACTGAAAGACTGAGCTGCCACCAGTTGCCGAAACCGAGCATATAGAACACCACAAAAGTGAGCACCGCTATCAGGACGGCGCTTAGATTCGTACCTACGCTCAACGATTTGAGAAGCTGTTGAAGTCCCGCTCCCTCCTTTGTCTTTACGGCATATATTCCGATGATAGAGAGGACCACTCCGATCGCGGCGATCATCATAGGCGCGAGTATCGCCCTCATCTGGGCATCCACGTCACCAAAGAACGCGGAGGCGCCAAGAGCCATTGTGGCGAGGACGGATCCGCAATAAGACTCGTAAAGATCCGCACCCATTCCGGCGACATCACCCACGTTGTCACCCACGTTGTCAGCGATTGTGGCAGGGTTTCTTGGGTCGTCCTCAGGAATATCCTGTTCCACCTTTCCGACGATATCCGCACCCACGTCAGCAGCCTTGGTGTAGATGCCACCGCCGACTCTGGCGAAAAGAGCCTGGGTAGAGGCTCCCATTCCGAAAGTGAGCATCGTGGTCGTGATGACAACAAGGGTCTGCGACTCACTGGCCTCATGCACAAAGGCGTTCAGAATCACCCACCAGATAGAGATGTCAAGCAATCCAAGACCTACTACGGTAAGACCCATGACAGCACCTGAACGGAAAGCGAGTTTCAAACCTGAGTTAAGGGACTTGCTGACAGCGTTGGCGGTTCTGGCCGAAGCGTAGGTAGCGGTCCTCATGCCGACATAACCGGCGAGAGCGGAAAAGAAACCTCCCGTCAGGAACGCGAAAGGCACCCACTTGTTCTGCACCCCGAAACCGAACGCGAGAACGCTGAACAGGACAGCGAGGATAATGAACACTATGCCGACAACCTTGTATTGTTGCTTCAGGTATGCCATTGCGCCTTCGCGAACATACTGGGCGATTTCCTTCATTGTTGGAGTACCTTCACTTTCTTTCTTCATCTGATGGTAGAAGAGCCATGCGAAGAAGAGGGCTATCACAGAAGCCACTGGTACAAAATAGAACAGACAATTCATAAACTGATTAGTTATAACGATTTAGATATTATCCTCCAAAAAAAGGGCTCTTGGAACCCTTTCAGACCGCAAATATAAGAAAAATGTAGTTACTTTATCCTATCGAACATAAAAAAAGATTAAAAAAATGGCGGCCGCGTTGCGGTCGCCATCTCGATTGTGCCTGTCAAGGCCATTACTCAGCCTTAGGAGCCTCCTCAACAGGAGCCTCGGCAGGTGTCTCCTCAACCTTAGGAGCGTCCGCCTTCTTGGCGCGGCTACGACGTGTTGACTTCTTCTCTTCCTTCTTGGCGGTGAGAGCGGCCTCGTTGAAATCAACGAGTTCGATAAGTGCCATGTCGGCGCCGTCACCCTGACGGAAGCCTAAGTGGAGCACGCGGGTGTAGCCACCTGGACGATCAGCGATTTTCGCTGAAACGACTCCGAAGAGCTCCTTGACAGCCTCTTTGTTCTTAAGATAGCTGAAAACGGTTCTGCGGGAATGAGTCGTGTCCTCCTTTGATTTGGTGATAAGAGGCTCAACGTAAGACTTGAGAGCCTTAGCCTTTGCCACAGTTGTGGTGATTCTCTTATGCAGGATCAAAGAATTCGCCATATTGGACAACAGAGCCTTGCGGTGGCCGGACTTGCGGCCAAGATGATTGATTGCTTTATTGTGCCTCATTTCTATGCGTTCTTTTTCTTGGGTTCAATATTATATTTTCTTACATCCATCCCGAACTGGAGCTTCATCTTCTCCACGAGCTGATCGATCTCGTTAAGAGACTTCTTTCCGAAATTCCTGAACTTCATGAGCTCATTCCTTGAATAGGAAACAAGATCCGCGAAAGTGTCGATGTCAGCCGCCTTCAGACAGTTGTAGGCCCTGACAGAGAGTCCCATGTCCGAAAGTTCGGTGAGAAGGAGATGTCTCATCCTGAGGCTTTCCTCGTCAAGTTCCTTTGAATCGGACTCAACGGCGCTCTCAATGGAGATCTTCTTGTCATCCGTGAAAAGTTTGAAGTGATAGATCAGGATACTGGCCGCCTCCTGAAGCGCCGTATTCGGAGAGATAGATCCGTCTGTGATTATCTCAAGGTTCAGCTTCTCGTAGTCGGTCTTCTGCTCGACACGCCAAGGCTCGATGACCCAGTTGACTTTTCTGATAGGAGTGTAGGCGGCATCGACAAGAATGGTTCCTATCGGTGTGTTTTCCTCCCTCATCTCATCGGCGGGAACGAATCCACGGCCTTTGGTGATAGTCAAAGAGATCTCGAGGGTGACTGACGGTTCGAGTGAGCAGATGTGCTGCTCAGGGTTCAACACCTTGAAAGAAGACAATCCTTTAGAAATATCCTCCGCGGTAAATTCATTCTTACCGCTAATCACAATGTTCGCTACCTCGGAGTCCACAGAATCGACCATTCTCTTGAACCTGATTTCCTTGAGGTTGAGAATGATGTCCTGCATTCCCTCGATCACACCAGGAATGGTCGCGAACTCCTGGTCCACGCCTGAAATCCTGATCTGACTGATAGCAAAACCTTCCAGAGAGGCGAGAAGAATGCGGCGGAGAGCGTTGCCGATGGTCGTGCCGTATCCAGGCTCAAGAGGCCTGAATTCGAAACGGCCGACGGTGTCTGTGCCTTCGAGCATTATCACCTTGTCCGGTTTCTGAAATGCCAAGATTGCCATATTAATTCTTTTTGGGTGTTACTATTACTTAGAGTACAGATCGACGATGAGCTGTTCGTTGATGTTTTCAGGGATGTCCGCCCTTGCAGGGAGATTCAGGAACTTGCCTGAAAGCGCCTTAGGGTCAAACTCGATCCATGAATATTTCGCCGCTGAGGCAACACTTTTCTGAATGACCTCAAGGCTCTTTGAGCGCTCTCTCACCGCAACGACATCGCCAGGCTTCACCTGAACGGACGGGATGTTGCAGACCTCACCGTTAAGGGTGATGTGAGCGTGGCTGACAAGCTGTCTCGCGGCGGCTCTTGTAGGAGCGATGCCCATTCTGTAAACAACATTGTCAAGTCTTGACTCAAGGAGGAGGAGGAGGTTCTCACCTCTCAGACCGGCCATCTTTGAAGCCTTGAGGTAGGTGTTGTGGAACTGACGCTCGAGAAGGCCGTACATGTATCTTACCTTCTGCTTTTCCTTGAGCTGGATTCCATACTCACGCTGCTTCTTGCGCTTCGCCGCCAGACCATGCTGTCCCGGAGGATAGTTTCTCTTCTCGAAATCCTTGTCGCTTCCGAATATAGGCTCGCCGAACTTACGGGCGATCTTAGTGCTTGGACCAATATATCTTGCCATAGTAATTTTTGTTTTAATTCATTGATTAGACTTTACGACGGCCTTTTGGTCTACATCCGTTGTGAGGCATCGGGGTCACATCGACGATCTCTGTGACAACGATTCCCGCGTTGTTGATGGTTCTGATGGCGGACTCACGGCCGGCGCCAGGACCCTTGACGAAGACTTTCACCTTACGGAGACCTGCGTCGAAAGCGGTCTTCGCGGCATCCTCGGCAGCCACCTGGGCGGCATACGGGGTGTTCTTCTTGGAACCTCTGAAGCCGCTCTTACCGGCTGAGGACCAGCTTATCACCTGTCCCTGGTTGTTGGTCAGGGAGATGATCACGTTATTGAAGGTTGATGAAATATGGGCCTGGCCCGTAGCCTCAACCTTGACAACTCTCTTTGATGATGTTGTTTTCTTTGCCATAATTCATCTGGTTTTACTTGGTCGCCTTCTTCTTGTTTGCGACAGTCTTCTTCTTTCCCTTTCTGGTACGGGCATTGTTCTTAGTGCTCTGACCGCGTACAGGAAGACCGATACGATGACGGATACCTCTGTAGCAACCGATATCCATAAGTCGTTTGATGTTCATCTGGACGGAGGAACGAAGCTCACCCTCGATCTTGTACTCCTCAGTGATGAGGGTACGGATAGCGGCTACCTGATCGTCGTTCCATTCACCGACCTTGATGTCGTAATCGATTCCGCACTTCTCGAGAATCTCTCTCGCGGAGCTGCGGCCGATACCGTAGATGTAGGTGAGACCTATCTCACCTCTTTTGTTGTTCGGTAAATCAACACCGGCTATTCTTGCCATAATTTATCTTAAACTTTATTTGTTTTACAAACTACTGTTATCCCTGGCGCATCTTGAACTTAGGGTTCTTCTTGCAGATGACATAAAGACGGCCTTTGCGTCTGACGATCTTGCAATCATCACTGCGCTTCTTGATGGATGTTTTGACTTTCATATCGTGAATATTTTTATTTGTACCTGAAAGATATTCTTCCCTTAGTCAAATCATAAGGTGAAATTTCAACCCTCACCTTGTCTCCAAGGAGGATGTGGATGAAATTCATTCTCATCTTGCCGGAGATGTTGCAGAGAAGGACATGACCGTTCTCAAGCTCCACCTTGAACATCGCGTTAGGAAGAGTCTCGATCACTTTTCCGTCTTGTTCTATCGCTACTTGTTTGGACATTGAAAAAACACTTTAAAATTTACCAGTACTTTCTATATAATCAAATGTTGACAGTTGTTCCGCCTTGCCTTTACGAACAACAACCGTAAGCTCATAGTGAGCCGCGTTCCTGTGGTCGGAAGTGTGTACAGCCCAACCATTTCTGGCCACATACACTCCTCTGCCGCCTGCATTGATCATTGGTTCGATGCAGATGACCATTCCATCCACAAGTCTGCACCCGTGCCCCTGACGCCCGTAGTTCGGAACGCCCGGCGCCTCGTGCATCTCCTTCCCGAGACCGTGTCCTTCAAGTTCACGGACCACCGAGAAGCCGAATGACTCAGCGTACGATTGCACCGCGTGTCCGATGTCACCTGTCCTGTTGCCGGCGACCGCCGCCTCGATGCCCTTGTAGAGCGAAGCCTTGGTCACATCCATAAGCTTACGGGTCTCGGCGTCCACTTCCCCTACCGGGAAAGTGTAAGCCGAATCACCGTTGTAGCCTTTGTACAGGGTGCCTATGTCGGCGGTCACGATGTCGCCCTCCTTCAGGACATAGTCCGACGGAAAACCGTGGACAACGACATCATTGACAGATGTACATATAGCGGCGGGAAAACCCTCGAATCCAAGAAAACTAGGAATGGCTCCGTTGTCGCGGATAAAAGTCTCGGCCACCTCATTCAACCTCGCGGTTGTCACACCCGGGGCGACCACCTTACCGACTTCCGCCAACGTCTTTGAGACAAGTATGGCATTCTCGCGCAAGAGCTCGATTTCCTCTTCTGTCTTAGGCTTAACCATCAATCCTGTTGATTATCAAAATTACATTCCTGAGCGACCGCTGATACGTCCGGTCTTCATCAGACCGTCATAGTGACGCATCAGAAGATAACTCTCAATCTGCTGAAGCGTGTCAAGGACAACACCCACAAGGATCAACAGTGAGGTACCACCGTAGAAGCCTGCGAATTGATCCTGAACACCCATAATCCTGGCGAAAGCAGGGAGAATGGCGATGATGGCGAGGAATATTGAGCCAGGGAGGGTCACCTTTGACATGATGGAGTCAAGGTAATTGACCGTGGCCTTTCCAGGCTTCACGCCAGGGATGAATCCACCGTTCTTCTTCATGTCCTCGGCCATCATGGTAGGGTTTACCGTAACGGCTGTGTAGAAATACGTGAAGATTACAACGAGGAATCCGAAAATCAGGTTATACCAGAATCCGGTATAGTTACCGAGAGTGGCGGCGAGACCTCTGGTCGCGTCAAAGCGCGAGAACAGAAGCGGGAACAGCATCAAGGCCTGGGCGAAGATGATAGGCATCACACCGGCGGCGTTGATCTTCAGAGGGATGTACTGGCGTACACCACCGTACTGCCTGTTGCCGACAACTCTTTTGGCATATTGTACAGGGACTCTTCTGACACCCTGGACAAGGGCGATGGTCGCCACAATGACAAGGAACCAGATGATAAGCTCGACAATCAGGGCGATAGGGCCGCCGCCGGCTGTCGTGCTGACTTTTGTACCGACCTCACTGACGAGAGCGAAAGGCAGACGGGCGACGATACCGATCATGATGATCAGGGAAATACCGTTTCCGATGCCTCTGTCAGTGATCCTCTCTCCAAGCCACATGACGAACATCGATCCGGCCATAAGTATGATGGTGGCGACGAGGTTGTACATGAACCTGCTCCAGCCGAGCTGGGTTTCCGCAAGGAACGCGGCACCCGGGATCTGGCTATGGATCGAAGCGATGTAGGCAGGTCCCTGGATGCAGAGAATGAGGATGGTGAGGTATCTGGTAAGCTGATTCATTTTCCTACGGCCGCTTTCGCCCTCCATCTGGAGTTTCCTGAAGTAAGGGACGAACATGCCCAGAAGCTGAATCACGATTGACGCGGAGATGTATGGCATCACTCCCAACGCGAAGATGGAAGCGTTACCGAAGGCACCTCCGGAGAACATATTCAAGAGACCGACGAGTCCCTGCTGTGTGCTGTCCTGAAGGGAAGCGAGCAGGGTCGTGTCGATACCAGGCAGCACGATGAAGCAACCCAACCTGTAAACCAGGATGAGAAGGAACGTGTAGCCGAGTCTCGTACGGAGTTCCTCGATCTTGAAGATGTTCTTGATTGTTTCAATAAATTTCTTCATGGCTATTTGCCGATTACGATTGTCTTACCACCAGCGGTCTCGATCTTGGAGACAGCGGAAGCGGAGAACGCGTCCGCGGTCACAGTGACGGCTGTGGTGATCTCTCCGTTGCCAAGAACCTTTACAAGTTCCTTGGCGTCGGCGAGTCCTGCGGCCTTGATGTCCTCCACTCCGATCTCAGCTCTTCCAAGCTGCTCGGCAAGAGCCTGAATGGCAGCCACGTTGACAGCCTTGTACTCGATTCGCGTAGGGTTCTTGAATCCGAACTTAGGAACACGTCTCTGGATAGGCATCTGGCCTCCCTCGAAACCGATCTTATGTTCGTAGCCGGCGCGGGCCTGTGCACCTTTGGTACCACGTGTGGAAGTACCACCCTTTCCGGAACCTTGTCCACGGCCAAGACGCTTGCTGTTATGAGTCGCACCCTTTGCAGGTTTCAAATTTTCCAGTTTCATCTCTTCGTCCTCCTTATTAGATTTCTTCAACTGTTACAAGGTGACGGATCTTGGCGAGCTGGCCTTCTGTCACCGGAGTCTTCTCGACCTCCACGGTCTGGTGCATCCTGCGGATTCCAAGCGTGGTCAGATTAGCGATCTGCCTCTTGGTGCATCCGTTCTTGCTTCTTACCTGTGTTATCTTAAGTTTTGCCATAACTGTGTGTCCTCCTAACCGTTAAATACTTTGCTCATAGGAATGCCACGGAGACCGGCCACAGTGTAGGCGTCCCTCATCTGGGTAAGAGCGGCAACAGTGGCTTTCACGAGGTTGTGAGGGTTGGATGACCCCTTGGACTTCGCGAGAACGTTCTGAATACCGGCTGACTCAAACACAGCACGCATGGCACCACCAGCCTTCACACCGGTACCAGGGGCAGCCGGCTTCATGAACACTACAGAACCTCCGAACTTGGATTCCTGCTCGTGTGGAATGGTTGTGTTGATGATAGGAATCTTAACGAGATTCTTCTTGGCGTCCTCAACGCCCTTAGCGATGGCGGCGGTTACCTCATTGGCTTTTCCAAGACCATAACCAACAACGCCGTTCTCGTCACCCACAACCACAATCGCGGCAAAACGGAAGTGACGACCACCCTTAGTGACCTTAGTCACTCTCTGGATGGCGACCAATCTGTCCTTCAATTCAAGATCAGATGTCTTTACTCTTTTAACATTTGTATTTGCCATAGTCTTTCAATTAGAAAATAAGGCCACCTTCACGGGCAGCGTCGGCCAAACTTTTAACTCTACCGTGATAGAGGTAACCTCCACGGTCAAAAGAGATAGTGGTGATTCCCTTCTCCTTGGCACGCTCGGCGATCGCCTTTCCGACGATGGCGGCAGCCTCGATTCCAGTCTTGCCTTTGCACTCGGCGGCAAGGACCTTGTCGTTGGAAGCGGCGGCCACGAGCGTCACGCCTTTCTGATCGTCCACAACCTGGACGTAGATCTGCTTGTTGCTTCTGAAGACAACCATTCTTGGTCTCTCGGCAGTTCCATTGACATGCTTACGGATGCGGTAATGGACTCTTCTTCTTCTTTCAATTCTATTCAATGCCATATCTATGTCCTCCTATTATTTAGCTCCAGCTGTCTTACCGGCCTTGCGGCGAAGCTGCTCGCCGGCGAACTTGATACCCTTGCCCTTATATGGTTCAGGCTTGCGGAGTGAACGAATCTTGGCGGCCACCTGTCCGATGAGCTGCTTGTCGATGCTCTTGAGGATCAGGACAGGATTCTCACCTTTCTTCACATCCGGAACCTCAGCCTTGATCTCAGGAGCGAGCATCAGCTGAACATCGTGTGAATATCCAAGGGAGAAAGTCAGGAGCTGACCCTGAGCGGTCACACGGTAACCTACACCGACGAACTCCTGCTTGGTCTGATAACCAGTGGAGACTCCGACAACCATATTGTGCACGAGGGCGCGGTAAAGACCGTGCATCGAGCGATGTCTTGGCTGGTCAGTAGGACGGGTGAATTTGATTTCATTATCCTCGATGGTGACTGTGATGTCCGGATCAACTTTCTGGCTCAACTCACCAAGAGGTCCTTTAACCTTCACAACGTTGCCAGGGAGAACTTCTACGCTCACCTTGTCCGGAAGGCTTACAGGCAATTTACCGATTCTTGACATTATTCTTTTCTTTAATATTAATAAACATAGCAAATAACCTCACCACCGACGTTCAGGTTCTTGGCCTCTTTGTCAGTGATGACACCCTTTGAGGTTGAGAGGATGGCGATGCCGAGTCCGTTCAGAACCCTTGGCATGTTCTCAACGTCTGAATATACTCTCATACCAGGGGTTGACACGCGCTTGATTTTCTTGATGGCGGCCATCTTGGTCTGAGGGTGATACTTCAAAGCGATCTTGATGGTGTTGTAAGGGGTACCCTCGACAATCTTGTAACTGAGGATGTAACCCTTCTCACAAAGGATCTTAGTGATCGCGGCCTTCATCTTTGAGGAAGGGATCTCGACGATCTTCTTTCCTGCCAGATAGGCGTTGCGGATCCTTGTAAGATAATCTGCAATTGGATCAGTCATTGTTTTTTGATTTTTTAGATCGACGCCCCGTGAGGGACGCCCGATATCCGATTGTTAATAATAAAATAATATGTACTGTTACCAGCTAGCTTTCTTTACGCCCGGGATGAGACCGTTGCTGGCCATCTCACGGAACTGGATTCTGCTAAGACCGAAAGCTCTCATGTAGCCCTTTGGACGGCCGGTGAGAGAACAACGGTTGTGCAGACGTACAGGGGAAGCGTTCTTAGGGAGCTTGTCAAGCGCTGCCCAGTCGCCGGCCTCCTTAAGAGCCTGCCTTTTGGCGGCATATTTGGCAACCAGTTTCGCGCGCTTTACCTCGCGGGCCTTCATTGATTCTTTTGCCATATTCCTTAGTTGTTATGTTTCTTGAAAGGCAGACCGAACGCGGCGAGGAGAGCGTGAGCCTCTTCGTCGGTCTTCGCTGTTGTGACGAAAGTGATTTCCATTCCGTGGATTCTCGGGTTCTTGTCGATGTCCACCTCAGGGAAGATGATCTGCTCCTTGAGACCGAGGGTGTAGTTTCCTCTGCCGTCCATCTTCTCAGCGATTCCGTTGAAGTCTCTGATTCGAGGGAGAGAGATGCGGATAAGCCTCTCAAGGAACTCGTACATCTTCACGTCGCGAAGGGTGACTTTCACACCGATAGGCATGCCCTTACGGAGACGGAAGTTGGAAACGTCCTTTCTCGAAGTGGTGAGAAGAGCCTTCTGACCAACGATCTTGCCGAGTTCCTCGGCTGCCTCCTCAACGAGCTTCTTGTCATTAGTGGCCTCGCCGATACCTTCGTTGATGGTGATCTTGACGAGCTTAGGAACCTGCATAACGGTCGTGTACGAGAACTGCTTCATAAGCTTCTCCACGATCTCCTCTTTGTAAACCTTCTTGAGGGAAGGAACATATCCTGCAGGAAGCGCCTGCGCTTCAGCCGGTTTGTTTGTAGCTTTCTTTGCCATAGTTACTTAATCTCCTCTCCTGATTTCTTTGCGTAGCGGACCTTCTTTCCGTCCACGAACTTGTAGCCCACTCTTGTCGGCTTGTTCTGGGCAGGGTCAATGAGCTGGACGTTTGAAACGTGGATGCCCGCTTCCTGCTTTACGATGCCGCCCTGAGGCTGCTTAGCGTTTGGCTTTGTGTGCTTGCTGACAACGTTGACGCCTTCAACGATGACGCGATCCTTCGCTGGGATGACGGTCAGGACCTTTCCGGTCTTGCCCTTGTCGTTACCGGCATTCACATACACGGTGTCACCCTTCTTAATATGTAACTTTTTCATAATTCTCAATGATTAAAGGACCTCCGGAGCCAGTGAAACAATCTTCATATAGTTCTCACGCAGCTCTCTGGCCACAGGGCCGAAGATACGTGTTCCGCGAAGCTCGCCCGCGTTGTTCAGAAGAACGCACGCGTTGTCGTCGAAACGGATGTATGATCCGTCCGGTCTGCGGATTTCTTTCTTTGTACGGACAACGACAGCCTTGGAGACCGAACCCTTCTTAGCGTCGCCGCCAGGAAGAGCGCTCTTGATCGCGACTACGATCTGGTCGCCCACTGTCGCATATCTATGATGCGTACCGCCAAGCACACGGATGCAGAGGACCTCCTTTGCACCGCTGTTGTCGGCAACCTGTAAACGTGTTTCCTGCTGTATCATACTACTTAACTTTTTCTACGATTTCAACTAATCTCCACCTCTTGGTCTTGCTGAGAGGACGGGTTTCCATAATGCGCACGGTATCTCCCTCACTGCACTCGTTCTTGTCATCCTGAGCGACGAACTTGGTGGTCTGCTTGATGAACTTACCGTAGAGAGGATGCTCCTTCTTGGTCTCGACCGCAACGATGATGGTCTTGTCCATCTTGTTGCTGACCACTACGCCGATTCTTTCCTTACGAAGATTTCTTTCCATAAGACTGATGATTATTTCTGTTCATTTTCTTTCTCAGCGAGGATAGTGAGCATACGAGCGATATCCTTTCTGACTTTCTTGAATTCCGATGTGTTCTCCAATGGAGAGATGGCGTGGTTGAGCTTCATCGTGTAAAGCCTGTTCTTTTCAACCTGGATGCGGTCCTGCAGATCTGCAATGGACATCTCGCGAACTTCAGATGTTTTCATTATTCATTCTCCATTTATTATTCAACATAATCCCTGCGGACCACGAACTTGGTCGCGATAGGAAGCTTGTGGGCGGCGAGACGCATAGCCTCTTTCGCTATGGCGAGTGAGACGCCGTCAGCCTCGAAGATGATACGGCCCGGGGTCACAGGAGCGACGAATCCCTGAGGATCACCTTTACCTTTACCCATACGGGTGTCGAGAGGCTTCTTGGTGAAAGGCTTGACCGGGAAGATCCTGATCCAGATCTGTCCCTCACGGTTCATACAACGTGAAATAGCCTGACGCGCGGACTCAATCTGCTGCGCTGTGATCCAGCAGTTCTCGAGGGTCTTGAGACCGAAGGAACCGAACGCGAGCTGGTTGCCCCTCTGGGCCATACCCTTCATCACGTTCTTTTGTTCTCTTCTGAACTTAGTTTTCTTTGGTTGTAACATTGCTGTACTACTTTAATAATTTCCAAATTCTCCAAAATCTATTGAATATCAGCGCATTGCGCCACTACACCCTAGAATTTGGGACTGCAAAGTTAGCAAAAATTCACGAATTTCAAACATAAATTGAAAAATTTCTCAACTTTTTCGACCACGGAAACGCCAAAAGAAACATATCATTTTCAAGACATTAGACATTTACTCAAAAAATTTTTGTCTTCAATTTCGACAGCGCCCCGGACGGCCTATAAACGCTCATCATTATGGCACACTTTTTTCAAGAGATCCGTAACTTTGCATGGCGAATCAATGAAAAGGCTGATCGCATATATGACCTGCTTTCTGGCGGGGATGCTGACGGTGACCGGGGTCTCCGCCGGTCAAGTTGATGATGTGCCTCCGCAGACAAACGGCCGAAGCCGTTCCGGCTACATGGGATACCGCGTGGAGCACGGCGACACGGCCTACTACGACAGCATAGACCCAGCGTGGATTTTCCCCAAAGGCTACAGGGGCACAAAAAGAGATCTGAAGAGGTACTACCGTCTGGTCTACAACTTCAACAAAGTTTATCCTTACGCGCTATTGGCCAAGGACATGGAAAGCCAGGCCGACAGGCACATCGCCCAAAACAGCCTCAGGCGCAGGAAAAAGGAAAAATATGTCAACCGCCTCCAGAAAGAGCTCCTGGAAGCCTACGAGAAACCGCTCAGGAACATGACCATCTCACAGGGCAGACTGCTCATCAAACTGGTTGACAGGGAGATAGGGAAATCATCATATTCAATAATAAAGGACTACAAAAGCGGTGTCTCCGCCGGGTTCTGGCAAGGCGTGGCGAAAATATTCGGACAGAACCTCAAATCCAGCTACGACCCGAACGGGGAAGACAGGATGACTGAATATCTGGTCGAGAAATGGCAGAGAGGCGAGTTCGACGCCCTGTACTATTCGATATTCTGGGAGATGCCCAAGCACCCGGACATCGTGTCGAAAGAGATAAAGTTCGACGAGTGAGGCTTCATCCAATCCTTCAGGATGAGAAGCCTGGCTCCGGTAGGAAGTTCCAGGTCCTCGCTCACATGGAAATGCCCGAAAACGAAATAGTCGATATGCCTTCGCGTGGAGAAATCCACCGCGAACCTGTACAGCGGCTCATCGGTGCCCTTGAATACATATTCCTGACTCTTCGCCACCCTGCTCTTCTTGGACCACCCCTTGCCGAAACGGAACGCGATGTAAGGATGGAGAAGGCTGAATATACTCTGGAAGAACTTGTTACGGAATCCCCAGCGCATCAGTTTGTACCATTTGTGTCCCGGCCCGAGTCCGTCTCCGTGACCGAGGCAGAAGACTTTCCCTCCTATCTCGGTGACGTAAGGTTGCTGGAGAATCTTGATACCGAGATCCTCGAAATAATGGAAGCACCAGATGTCATGGTTGCCTTGGAAAAAGCAGACCTCCACCCCGGCGTCCATCAGATCCATCAAGGCGGCGAACACCCTGACATACCCTTTCGGGACAACATCATGGTACTCGTACCAGAAATCCCAGATGTCCCCAAGAAGGTACAGGGACTTTGCTCGATCCTTCGGGATGGACTTCAGGAAACTGACGAAACGCGCTTCCCTGTCGGCGGGATCGTTCACGTCCAGGCCAAGGTGGACATCAGAAACAAAGTAAACGAGCGTTCTGTCAGCCATGATGTTCTATGAATATTCCTAAGCGAAAACCAGAAGAAGCAGCGAGACTACAAGACAGTAGAGGGCGAACCACGTCAGCCGGGCCTTCTTCACTATCGAGATCATGACCTTGCAGGCGAAAAGTCCGGACAGGAACGCCGCCAGGAACCCGACAACGAGACATACCGGACTGAGGCCCCCTCCAAGGGCCGCGCCGCCGGAAAGACTCTTGAGAAGATCCAGGAACTGCTCACCGATGATAGGCACGAGAACCATCAGGAACGAGAACTGCGCCATAACCTCACGCTTGACTCCGCACAGAAGTCCGGTGGCGATGGTGGTTCCCGAACGGGACAGTCCCGGAGCCACGGCGACAGCCTGGCTGAGACCGACAACAAGGGCCTGCCAATAGGATATTCCATTACGCGCCTCGCTGACCGGAGGCTCCTGCCCGCCGCGTTTGGAAGTCCGGCCGGAGACATCGGAAAGATACAGCAGGATCGCGGTTACAATCAGACACACAGCCACAGTGAAAAGGTTGTCGGAGAACAACGCTTCCACCTTGTCCTTGAACAACAGGCCGACGACCGCTATCGGAACCATCGAGACGATGATCTTGAACACATAGTCGGTCTCGTCGTTGTACTTGAACCTGAAGAATCCCGCCAGAAGCTTGCAGATCGGTTTCCAGAACACGATGACGGTGCTCAGTACAGTGGCAAGATGGACAGTCACTGTAAAATCCAGAAAACCGTCCCCGTCAACGCCCAGCAAGTCCCTTACTATCATAAGGTGTCCGCTGGAGCTGACCGGCAGGAACTCGGTCAGTCCCTGCACGATCCCCAAAAGAAGAGCTTGCAACCAGTCCATATGCTATTCGTTTTCCGTGTTCTTCGGGCGGCGCATGATGGCGACGATCTCTATGACAATCCCGCAGATGATCACAAGAGGCGCGGCCACAAGCCTGCGGAAATCAAACATCGCCCAATTGAAATTGTCCGGCTCAACTGTTCCTCCCCCCATCATCAGCACGAAGCCGGCCACCATCACTACAAGCCCCATGAGGAGCATCCGCAGACCTTTGCCGGTGATTGGCATCTTGGTGTTATCTGACATATTCCTGAATAATTAATTGTTAATTGTTAGCAATAAAGTTCATCTTTGGAGAGCGAGACAAGACGGCCTACGACCAACGCCGTGCTGACAACGCAGATCAGCACGCCGGCAAGAATCTCGACTCCGATCACAATCAGAAGCATGTCCAGCCTGAACACCTCGAAAAGCTGAGCGAACTCGCTTCTGACAAAAAAGAGAATCCCGACAAGCATCAAGGTGGCCAGAAGAGCCGAGAAAAGCCCCTGGAACACCGCCTGGACCAGGAACGGGGCGCGGATGAAAGACTTCGTGGCGCCGACAAGTCTCATCGTGTGGATCGTGAACCTGCGAGAGAACACATTCAGTCTCACAGTGTTGTTGATCAGCACGAAGGAAATGAAGAGAAGCAGGACGATGAAAACACCAAGCACCATGGAGATCTTCCGCAGATTGGTGTTCAGTTTGTCCACAAGAGACTGCTGATAGACCACCTCATCGACCAAAGGAGATTTCATGATCTCATTCTTCACGACCTCCAGACTGTCCGACGACACGTAATCCGCCTTCAGGGTCACATCCACTGAGACAGGAATCGGAGCCGCCTCGAAGACATTGAGGAAATCCTCGCCAAGAAGATCCGTCATCTCTTTGGCCCCTTGCTCCCGCGACACGAACGTGGTGCTCTTGATGAAAGGCTTGGCGTCCAGATCGGAGACATATTCCATCGCCTCATCATCGCCGACCTCCTGCTTCATCAGCACGGAAACCTGCATGTTCTCCTTGAAATAATCGGAGACACTTCTGGCGTTGGCCACCAGAAGTCCCGCCACGCCGACAAGCAGCAGCACAAGACTGATGCTGATCACCGTGGACAGCCAGGCTCCGGCGAGCCTGCGACGTATCAACCTGTTTTCACCTGACGCCATTTCGCACAATACTCCAAATTGGATTCAAAGATAGTGAAATATCGAAATATGAAAAAAAAATTATTACCTTTGTAAGACAAGAAAATTACCATGGGAAAACCCGTAAACAGAGTTTTATTCGTCAATTCGGAAATAATGCCGTTCCTGCCGGAGACGCCGATCTCCAAGATCGGACGTTGCCTGCCGCAGGGCATTCAGGAGCGTAAGAAAGAGATAAGGGCTTTCATGCCGCGCTATGGTTGCATCAACGAGCGCAAGAACCAGCTCCATGAGGTGATTCGGCTTTCCGGAATGAACATCATCATCGGAGATGTCGACAGGCCGCTTGTGATCAAGGTGGCCTCGATCTCGTCCGCAAGGATCCAGGTCTATTTCATAGACAACGAGGACTATTTCCGCCGCAAGCAGATCGCACGTGACGCCGACGGCAAATTTTTCGAGGACAACGGCCAGAGAGCCATCTTCTTCGCCAGAGGCGTGCTGGAGACCGTCAAGAAACTGCGCTGGGCTCCGGACATCATCCATTGCCAGGGCTGGATCTCGCATCTGGTGCCGCTGTACCTCAAGAAGGCCTACAACGGAGATCCGATATTCAGCGGGAGCAGGATTGTGACATCCCTCTACAGCGAGATCGCCGGAGAGACATTCTCTCCTTCCTTCAAGGACAACGTGCTGTTCGGCGGCATCAAGCCGGCGGAGGTCCCGCTTCCGGAGATGGCCACTGGCATAAATCTTGCTGAAACCGCCGCCATGTATTCAGACGGTATAATATTCGGAGACAAAGAGATTGATCCTGAATTGGTCAAATTCTGCGAGGACAGGAATATACCGACCCTTCCTTTCAACGAGGAATCGATAGCCAGCGGACGCTACATCGAGGAATACGATGACTTTTATCAACAGTTGCAGTAAATGAGAAAGCTTCCAGCAATAGTCGCCCTGTTGGCGGGACTTGTGTCTTGCGTCGGGGTGGATCAGAACCTCGGCGGAGATTTTATTCCCACCGACCAGAAATACGACTTCCACACGGCCGAGTTCGACCTCGATGAGGTTTGGATGAAATCCATCGACAGCCTCACGGCCTATTCTTCGAGAAGGATCACCATCGGCGCCATCCGGGACGAGACTTTCGGACTTTTCAGCAGAGGAAGCGTGGTGACGCTGGTTCCGGTGCTGGACTCAGTGGATTTCGGTAAGGATCCTGTCTTCCAGAGGTTCAAGTTCAAGGCGGCCGTGGACTCTGTCTCCATGGCTGACGAAAGTCAGGCGAACATCCTCCAGAATGTCAACGTCTATGCGCTCACAGAGCCGCTGGGAACCAATGAATATTTCTCCAGGGCCGAAGTCAAGCATGGAGACAAGAGGATCACCAAAGGTGTTCCTGTCGCCAACGGTCAGGATTCTCTGACATTCGAGTTCACGGAAGACTACGGGAAGCAGTATCTGAGCATGACGCAGGATGACCTGAAGGATCTGAAGACCTACGCGAAGAAATTCCCGGGAATATACCTCTGCACCGATGACCCTACCGGCAACGGCGGAAGGTTCGACATGTACGAGATGGACATCCTCAGGCTTGTCAAGCAAAGCACCGGCGCATCCTACATCACAAGGACGGACAACTATGCGATACTCTATTTCAACGGAGAGTTCGACGGGGAGAGAAGGGACTCAAGCCTGATGTTCTATTTCAGCCCGATCGAGATGCAGGACCTGGACTCGCTGATCTCTGCCAAGAAAGTGCCTTCGCAATATGTGTTCAATGTTGACCGCCACGAGTCGGATCATCTTATCGGCAAGGCCGAGGACAAGATCTACATCGAGGGAGGAAGCGGAATCAAGCCGGTTGTTCCGGCGGCGGAGATCCAGCGCCTGGTCAACGAGGAGATCATCAAAAAAGGCGGAAATCCAGCCACGACCCTGATCTCCAAGGCCACGATAGAGATGCCGTTCGATTTCCCGGACGACTACACGACCATGTTCCGTTATCCTAAGATCTTGAGTCCTACCATCAAGATCAGCACGGACACGACAGTGACGTTCGCCGGTCTGACTGACGCTAGCGCGTCGGACGAGAATCAGGGTGAAGTCAACCGTTCGCTTTGCAACTACGCTCCGGACATCACGCATCACGTCCAGCAGATCATCCGGAAAAAGACCGATGACAGCAAGCTATCAAACTACGACATCTGGTTCCTGATCATGTGGTACGAGAAGACGACCACAACTGACGCGGAGGCTGAGGAAATGGCCAATTACTACCAGCAGATGGCTTACGCTTCATACGCGAACCAACTATACGGCGGTTATGGATATGGTGGATATGGGTACGGTTACGGTGGCTATGGCTATGGTGGTTACGGATACTACAACAACTACTACAACTATCAGACAATGGCCCAATACGCATTTTCTTCGGCCACCAAAACGACTTCCAGCACAGAGTTGGACAAGGATCGTTATTACCGGGCCGTTCTGCGCGGGCCTAAGGCCGATGGCAAGAAGCCTAAGCTGAAAGTGACGTTCGCCATTCCTAAAGGATATCCAGAGAAATAGATTGGGGCAGCGGACCGAAAAAAACGAAAATGGCAAATTTTGCACGTTACCAAAATTTGCCATTTTATTTTTTCGGTCAAGGCCGTGATTATCTAAAGAAAAAGCCTCGGACCAAGATCCGAGGCTTTATTCTTTCTGTCAAAGGATTATTATGCTTCCTCCTTGCCGGCGAGCTTCTCCTTGACCTTGTCGATCGCGTCCTTAACAGTTGCGATAGTGCTTGTCTCCTCATCAGGAATCTTGATTCCGAACACTCTCTCAAACTCCATAAGAAGCTCAACTGTGTCAAGTGAATCAGCTCCGAGATCATTTGTGAAGTTGGCGCTCTCAGTCACTTCAGACTCCTCGACGCCCAGCTTGTCAACGATAATCGCTTTGACCTGCTTTACGATTTCTTCTTCAGTCATAATTGAATAAATTAAATAAGTATATTCTTGCCAATTACGCTATTAAGGCTGTCACCGGGCAAATCCGGGAACAAATAGCGTCACAAAGTAAGTAAAAAATAGTCAATATTCCAAATTTGCCTCCTTATACTGTCAAATACAAACAGGAAGGAGACAGTCAAGCCTCTATGGAATCCATTAGGAATCAAATGGTACGGCGGCTAAGATTCAGCCATATTCTCAAGCCGTTGAGAGAATTGAGCAGATAGAAAATGTACTTTATAAGCATCACGGCCGCATTGCCCGAACCTGCTCCGCTCATAACCGCGACGGCCCACAGGGAGATCGATGAGACATTCACCAGAATCCAGATGTACCACTGTTCCATGAAAGCAAGGCTCATCAGCACCTGACCTGCTATATTCAGAATCATCACCACGGCGTCGAGGAGGATCTTCGGCTTGTCGATATATTCAATCTTTCCAGCGGCAAGCTTCGCTCCGTCCACATATAATAATATAAGGTACAACGCCGCGATGCCTATGAATATTCCGGTAGCCAGCCAGGCCCATTGGCTTCCTGTCAGCCGCCGCGCCTTCAAATGCGAGCCTTCCTCCCCGGAACGCACCTTCGCTCCCCTCTTGCTCCATTGCCAGAAACCGACAAACTGCATCGGCAGGAAATAGAACGCGTGCAAGGCGAAATTCCCCATTATCCCGTTGTCCAGATAGACAATCGTGCCGATCAGCACATCGATGAAGCCGAACACGAATGTCAGGATGTTCCCGTTGGCGGACATCACCGTGTTCACAACACCCATCACGGAGCCGAATGCCGCCAAAAGCAGCATGAAAGTCTTCACACCCGGTTGCTGAAGCTTGAATATGGTCGTGACAGTGACGGCCAGCAACATTCCCGTGACCAGAAAAATGTTGAACGCAAGATTGAATCTGCTTGCCTTTGACGATGCGGTCATAATGAAACGTGTTTGATTGGCGATACAAAAAAAGAGGTCATCGATTTGATGACCTCTCTGGAGCGGAAAACGAGACTTGAACTCGCGACCCCGACCTTGGCAAGGTCGTGCTCTACCAACTGAGCTATTTCCGCAGACTTGTGACCCGTAGCATTGCTTTGGGATTACAAAGGTAGCGCTTTTTTCTTTATTCGCAAACTTTTTCTGAAATAATTTCAAAAAAATTGCGATAAAGCTCTAAACCTCGATCGAAGTCTTGAATTCGGACAGGAAACGGAGGTCGTTCTCGAAGTAGTGACGGAGGTCATTGACCTGCCACTTGAGCATCGCGATACGCTCCAGACCCATTCCGAATGCGAATCCGCTGTACTTCTTGCTGTCGATGCCGGAAGCCTCAAGGACGTTAGGGTCAACCATTCCGCAACCCATGATCTCCAGCCAGCCTGTTCCCTTGCAGATGTTGCAACCCTTGCCGTGACAGATGTTGCAGCTCACGTCAATCTCGCTCGAAGGCTCGGTGAACGGGAAGTAGGAAGGACGCATTCTGATCTGGGTGTCCGGCCCGAACATCTCACGGGCGAAAAGAAGGATCGCCTGCTTGAGGTCGGCGAACGTCACGTTCTCGTCAATGTAAAGGCCCTCGACCTGATGGAAGATGCAGTGCGCACGGGCGGAGATCGCCTCGTTCCTGAACACGCGTCCCGGGCAGATCACACGGATCGGAAGCTTCATGGTCTCCATCGCGCGGACCTGGACGGAAGACGTATGCGTTCTGAGCAACAGCGGGTCAGGATGGCCTGCGGACACGAAGAAAGTGTCCTGCATGTCTCTCGCTGGGTGGTTCAGAGGGAAATTCAGAGCCTCGAACACATGATAGTCGTCCTCAATCTCAGGACCCTCGGCCACATCATAGCCGAACTTTCTGAATATGTCCACGATCTCCTGACGGACAATCGACACAGGATGCCTGGAGCCGAGTTCAAAAGGAACCCCCGGCATGGAAAGATCCTCCTTAGGCCCATCAGACGCACCCTCCGAAGCCGCCTGCTCTTTCATTTCGTCAATCTTGGCCTGCGCGGCCTGCTTGAGTTCGTTTATCTTGCGGCCAAACTCCTTCTTGAGCTCCGGACCGTATGTCCTGAACTCATCAAACAGTTTGGTGATCTCTCCTTTCTTGCCGAGAAGCCTTACACGAGCCTCCTCTACTTCCTTGGCGGTCTTGCAATTCAGCTCGCTGACATGCGCGAGCAGCTTTTCTATTTCTTCTTTCATAATATTCCCGAAATATTCCTGCAAAGTTAATCATTTTCCTGCAGTTTGGCGGAAGACTTTTCCATCTTCGCCTTTCTTTTTTCACGCGCCTTCTTGTCGCGAGCGGCGCCATTCTTCAAATATTTATCCCACTGATTGTCATTAAGCACCTTACGGAATGCGACATAGATGTTCTCGGCCCATTTGTCACTGGTTCTCGTGTAGATGTCGAAGTTAGACACTTTGGCCGAGGACAGGTTGTTCATCTCTTCCTGCATGGCACGGTAATCATGATTCAGAATGGAGTCCACGTAAAACACCTGCCAATCCTCAAGCTTTAGCGTCATCTCCAGTCTGTCAACCTCTTTCTGAATGAACTCGGACAGTTTCTTCTCCTGTTCCTCAGGACTTGGCGGATTCTGCTGCGCGAAAGCCAAAGGCATCGAAATGACCAGACATGCGACCGCAAGAAAAATATTTTTCATATCTTTACACTTTATTAATGGGATAACAAATTTAAACAATAATTACGTTAATCGCAAAATGGCTAAAAATTCAACCATCTACGCGCTCCTGACCGCCTTCGGCGTGCTCACGGCAAGCTTCAGGGCTGATGCCTGCACCAACATCATCGTGACAAGGGGAGCCAGCACCGACAACTCGAACATAATCTCCTACGCGGCGGACTCGCACGTCCTCTACGGAGAGCTGTACTTCCACCCGGCCGCCGACTGGAAAGCCGGCTCGATGCTCGACATCATCAATTGGGACTCCTACAAGCCGATGGGACAGATTCCTCAGATCGCGCACACCTACAAGACAGTCGGGAATATGAACGAGCATCAGCTCATCATCGCCGAGACGACCTGGGGCGGAAGGCTTGAATTGAAGGACACCACCGCCATAATGGACTATGGCTCACTCATCTACGTTGCCCTGCAAAGAGCCCGCACGGCAAGGGAAGCGATCCAAGTCATCGTGGATCTGGCCAATGAATATGGATATGCTTCCGAAGGCGAGACATTCTCGATAGCGGACAAGGACGAGGCCTGGATAATGGACCTCATCGGAAAGGGCTGCGAGATGAAGGACGGAAAGAACATCCGCAAGGGATTCGTGTGGGTGGCCATGAGGATTCCTGACGGTTACATCTGCTCGCACGCCAACCAGGCCCGCATCCAGACATTCCCGCTGAACGATCCGGAAAACTGCCTCTACGCCCCTGACGTGATCTCCTTCGCAAGGGAGAAAGGCTACTTCGACGGCAAGGACGAGGACTTCGACTTCAGCGCCGCCTACTGCCCCGCCGATTTCGGAACCGTCAGAGGTTGCGACGCAAGAGCCTGGAGCGCCTTCAACATCCTCTGCGACGGCCAGTTCACCTACGAAAAGGACGGCAAGACCGTCACCGAGCCGGCCTCGGCCTACTATGACTACATCACCGGCAAGGATCTCAGCCACAGGATGCCTCTTTTCGTGAAACCGGCCAGAAAGATTTCCGTAAAGAACGTCGCAGATGCGATGAGAGACCACTTCGAGGGCACTCCGCTGGATATGACCACCGACATCGGAGCCGGCGGCAACGCCCTTCCTTACAGATGGAGACCGATGGGATTCGAGTACAAGGGCTGGAGCTATGTCAACGAAAGGGCCATCGCCACCCAGCAGACCGGATTCTGGTTCGTGGGCCAGTCAAGGCATGACCTTCCGGACGTTGTCGGAGGAGTCATCTGGTTCGGAACCGATGATGCGGCGACATCCTACGTCACCCCGATCTACACCTGCACGGACAAGGTGCCGGAGTGCTTCAGGGTGGGCAACGGGAATATGCTGAAATACTCCCCTACCGCGTCATTCTGGATCAACAACCGTGTCGCCAACGCCTGCTACAAGGCCTACAACATTATGGCTCCGACAGTTAAGGAAGCTATCGACAATTTCGAGAACGAGCAGATGGGCTCAAAACTCGCCGAGATGGACCGCAAGGCACTTGAGGCCTACAACGCCATCCTTCCGAAAGCCGAGAAGAAAGGCCTGGACAGCAAGGACTGGTTCGCGTCCGTCAGGAAGATGCTCACCGAGTATTCAGTAAGCACCGCACAAACCCAGTTCGAGAACTGGGTCGCCCTTGAGGAACTGCTTCTTGTGAAGTTCATCGACGGCAACGTCAAGGCCCAGAACGCCGACGGCTCGTTCAAGCACTCAAAATGGCACGAGGGCACTCCTGCAGGGCTTAGCCAGCCTGGCTACACCGAGAAGTGGAAAGAAGCTGTGGTCAAAGACCATGGCGACGTGATCAGGGAAAGATAAAAACATTCAAATGAAGATAACAAAGTATCTTTTGACGGCTGTGGCGCTGATGTTCGGCGCCACGGCTTTTGCTGATGAAGGGATGTGGATGATTCAGGACATCAACGAGGCGCTGGAGAAGAACATGAGGGCGCGCGGGCTCAAGCTGGCGGCCAATGAGATCTACAATGACGAGGCTCCCGGGACGGCGGTCGCGGACGCGGTCGTGTCAATCGGATTCTACTGTACCGGAAGCGTGATCTCCGACCAGGGCCTGATCATCACCAACCATCACTGCGCGTATTCGAACATCGCGAAGCTCAGTACCCCTGAGCACAACTATCTGGAGGACGGGTTCTGGGCGATGACAAGCGAGCAGGAGATCCCTGTTGAAGGAGAGAAGGTCTTCTTCCTGAAAAGGGTATTCGATGTCACAGAGGAAGTCAAGGGGCTTACCAAGGAACTCCGCTCCGCCGGCAAGCCGTGCGGAATGAGGAAGATCAGCGCGATGATGGAGAAACGGTACAACAAGGCCACGGGACTGGAGTGCATCCTAAGCAGCATGTGGGCCGGAGAAAAGTACTATATGTCCGTTTACAAGGTCTATACCGACCTCAGGCTCGTCGCCGCTCCTCCGCAGAGCATAGGCTACTTCGGAGGGAATCAAGACAATTGGACCTGGCCTCGCCACAACTGTGACTTCACGATCTACAGGATATACGAGGACGGGGAGCCTGTGACAAGGGAAAAAAGCCTGAAAGTCTCCCGCGCCGGGTACTATCCCGGGTCGTTCACCATGGTGATCGGTTACCCGGGAAGGACGAACAGATATTCCTCATCCGCAGAGATAAACTATCAGGAAAAAGTCAGCCTCCCGGTGTCAAACGCGATCCGTGGCGGGCAGATGGGCATCATCCGCAAGTGGATGGATGCCGATCCGCAGGTCAGGATGAAATACTCGGACTGGTTCTTCTCGCTGAGTAATGTGCAGGAGAACAATGAGGGTATGGTCCGATGCTTCAAGAGGTTCTGGGTCAAGGACGAAAAGGTCGCACAGGAGCGTGAGATGCAGAGATGGATCAACGCGGCGGCCAACCGCAGGGCGATGTGGGAGAATCTGATTCCGGATCTGAAGGAAGCATATTCACTGACAGAAAGCATCGAGAAGGACAAGGTCTTTTTCCGCGAGACCATATTCCGTGGAACATACATCAGCCGCTACCTTCTCCGCGCGGGAAACACCTCAACCGTGGAAAAAGCCAAGGAAGCGCTGAGGGAAGGAGCCGCCGCCACTGATGCCAGAGTGGAAAAAGAACTTCTTGAATATGCCTGCAAGGAATATTTCGACAACCTGGAGTCATACTATTTCGGGAAGTACCAAAGCAAGATGCAGGACCGTTTCGGGAATGACTACAAAGCCATGGCTGAATATCTTTGGAACAAGAGCGTGATCTCTTCCGCAAAGCGGATCGAAGACATCCAGTCAATCGACGATGTCAAGAAAGATCCGCTCAGACTGTTCCTGACCGACACCCCGATAATGACCTTCAACAACAGGAACGGCCAAGCCAAGAAAATGCAGGATGTTTCCCACCTTGAAAAGGAATATAAAAAGGCGCTCTACTGGATGAGGCTTCATAAGGACATCGAGCAGTACCCTGACGCGAACTCCACTATGAGAATCACTTACGGAACCGTTGGCGGTCTCCAGCCGAATGACGGCATCATCTATGACTGGTACACCACTCCGAAGGGAATACTCCAGAAATACAATCCTGCTGACCATGACTACATCCTTACGGAAAGGCAGAAAAGCCTTCTGGAAAAAGGTCGGTGGGGACGATGGGGAGTCAAGGTTAACGGAAAACGCACGATGATCGTGGACTTCATGACGGACAACGACATCACCGGTGGAAACTCCGGCAGTCCTGTGCTGAACGCGAAAGGCGAGCTCATCGGATTGGCCTTTGACGGCAATCTCGAATCACTCGCCAGCGACGCGTCCTACACCCATGGCTACAACAAATGCATCAACACGGACATCCGCTACGTGATGTGGGTCTTGGACAAGTACGCCGGGATGAAGCGCATCGTCCGGGAAATCAACTTCGCCCAATAGCAAAAGGGGCTGACCTTTTGGGTCAGTCCCTTTTGCATTTCTGAGTCATCCTCTTGATTTTACTGTTTGTCGTTCAGGACAATCTGGCCACCGGCCACATCGACCTCGATGACGGAGTCCTTGTGGACGGTTCCCGCAAGGATGGCCTTGGCAAGCTGGTTGACAAGCTCACGCTGCATCAACCTCTTGATAGGACGGGCACCGTAAGCCGGATCGTAGCCGCCTGTCACCATGTGATCCTCGAAAGCCTTTGTGAACTCGATGGTGACACCTTCCTCGGAGAGCCTGTTCTGAAGCTGCTTCATCTGGATATGAAGAATATCACGGATGTCATTCTGAGTCAGCGGATCGAACATTATGATCTCATCGATTCGGTTCAGGAACTCCGGCCTTACCGTAGTCTTGAGCACGTCCATCACCTTCTCCTTACACTCGTCCAGAAGCTCACGCCTTGTGGCGATCGCCCTCATCTCCTCGGCCGGATCAACGCCTGGCTTTCCGACGGCCGGAAGCCTGTCCATATAGCCCTGGATGATGTCCGAGCCCACATTGGAGGTCATTATAAGGATTGTGTTCTTGAAGTCCACAGTACGGCCCTTGTTGTCGGTCAGACGGCCGTCGTCCAGAACCTGCAGAAGGACGTTGAACACATCCGGATGCGCCTTCTCGATCTCATCCAACAGGATGACTGAATAAGGTTTGCGTCTTACGGCCTCGGTGAGCTGTCCACCCTCGTCGTAGCCGACGTATCCCGGAGGCGCGCCGACCAGACGGCTGACTGTGTGACGTTCCTGATATTCACTCATGTCGATCCTCGTGATCATGTTCTCGTCATTGAACAGAAACTCCGCAAGAGCTTTTGCCAGTTCAGTCTTACCGACACCGGTCGTACCCATAAAGAGGAACGAACCGATCGGCCTCTTCTCGTTGGACAGTCCGGCCCTGCTGCGGCGGACAGCGTCAGCGACAGCCTGAATGGCCTGATCCTGACCTACCACCCTCTTGTGCAGTTCGCTCTCGATGCGCAGAAGCTTCTCCTTCTCGCTCTCAAGCATCTTCTGTACCGGGATTCCGGTCCACTTGGCGACAACCTCTGCGATATCCTGTGGGGTAACCGCCTCGGTGACAATCGGATCCTTGATCTCGGCCTGTTTCCTGGTCAGCTCGTCAATCTTCTTCTGAACCTCGGCGATCTTGCCGTAACGGAGCTCGGCTACCTTGCCGTAGTCCCCCGCCCTTTCGGCTGCCTGGGACTGGATCTTGTAATCCTCGATCTCCTGACGCGCTTCCTGAAGGCCTGAAAGAATGCCCTTCTCGTCATTCCATCTCTTCATCAGAGCCTCCCTCTCGGCCATCTTGTCGGAAAGTTCCTTCTGAATCTTCTCGGACTTCAGGGACGTTCCCTCACGCTTGATGGCCTCCTTCTCGATCTCCAGCTGACGGATGTCACTGTTGAGCTCGGCGATAGGCTCCGGAACGGAGTTCATCTCCAAACGCAGCTTGGACGCGGCCTCGTCCACAAGGTCGATGGCCTTGTCCGGCAGGAACCTGTTCGTGATGTACCGGTGTGAAAGATTGACGGCGGCGATCAGCGCGTCATCCTCGATCTTCACACGGTGATGGTTCTCGTACTTCTCCTTCAGACCTCTCATGATAGCGATTGACTCGGCCGGTGACGGCTCATCGACCAGAACCATCTGGAATCGTCTCTCAAGCGCCTTGTCAGTCTCGAAGTACTTCTGGTACTCGTCCAAAGTCGTCGAGCCGATTGTCCTCAGCTCACCTCTGGCAAGCGCAGGCTTAAGAATATTGGAGGCATCCATCGCACCGGACGAACGGCCCGCCCCCACAAGGGTGTGGATCTCATCGATGAACAGGATGATCTCACCGGCGCTGTCAACCACTTCCTTGACAACTCCTTTCAGACGCTCCTCGAACTCGCCCTGGTACTTCGCACCGGCGATCAAGGCACCCATGTCCAATGAATATACCTTCTTGCTCTTAAGGTTTTCCGGAACGTCACCGTCCACGATCTTCTGGGCGATGCCTTCGGAGATGGCTGTCTTACCGACACCCGGCTCACCTACAAGTATAGGATTGTTCTTGGTCCTTCTGCTCAGAATCTGCAGAACCCTACGAATCTCCTCGTCCCTGCCGATGACAGGATCGAGCTTTCCCTTCGCGGCCTGTTCGTTGAGGTTGATTGCGAATTTAGGCAAGAACTCCAATGATTTGTTGTTTGTATTGTTTTCCATAATTTCTCTCCTTTTCGGTCTCGGGACACTTCCGCTCGCGGCCCGCGCCGGTTCACGTGACGGTAACAAAAAGACCGTCCAGTCCTAAGACCAGACGGTTCAGAGTCAAATTATGTTCCACAGCCCGAAAGCTGACAAAATGTCAGTTATTCGGCGGAAGAATCAGCGGCTGGAGCTTCCTGGGCAGGATTGGCCTGCTGTACAGGAGCTGAAGGGAACTCAGGCTGGGCCGCTGTGTTCTCGATCTTCTCGGTCACGTCAACACCGGAAACGGTGGTTCTGGTCGTGAACGCCGTAATGATGGAAACAACGAGAATGAAAGTGACAAGACCCCAGGAAACCTTCTCAAGGATGTCAGCGGTCTGTCTTACGCCAAGAGTCTGGTTGGCTGAAGTAAAGTTACTGGCCATTCCCTGTCCCTTGCCGTTCTGAAGCAGCACGACGATGATCAAAAGAATCGCCGCGATGACAATAAAAACTGTGAGGAATGTAAACATATTCTTTAATTTTAATTTTCTTGTCGCAAATTTTCAATAAGGGATGCAAAGTAAGCACTTTTTTCCGGATATCGCAAGATAAGTCGGGAATAAATCTTCTTTGCCTCAACAAAATAGCCTTGATCGGCGTAAATCGCGGCCAATGTCTCGGTGCAAAAGCCGAGCTCCGGATCTTCCCAACGGCGGCCTTCAGGCTCGTCATAACGTTCGGATTTGAAGTTGGAGAAGACATTGTCCTCGTCCTTCCTCACGGCGGCATACTGCTCCGGAGAGAAGAAATCTCCTCCGGCGACACGCACTGTGCGGCGATACTCCGGTTCCGCTGATGAATATTCCCGTGTACCTTCCGCCGCTTCCGTCCGTCCCTTCGCTTCGACACCGGAATCCGACCTGATATATTCCTTTATCAGGCGTTCCACATCCTTGTCGGAATAATCTTCACGGCGAGCGGAACGCATGATGCCGGTGATCAATGTCCGGGAAACGACGTACATGGCGGTGTCCGAGTATTGCGCCTTGCCCCATTCGCTTCCTCCGACTTTTGCCATCCTGGCACACAATTCCTTACGGGCTCCGCCGAACCAAGGGTAAAGGTTGATCACCCCGGTCAGTTCGTCCATGGTCAAGGACTGGAGATTCTTTTTGTTCCCGTCCATGACTACCACTGCGCGACGCTGGCATTGAACATGTCCTCAACCAGTTTGTCGATTATCTCCTGGCAAAGGGTGGATTCCACGGCATCCAGCGAGTTGGTGGAATCATAGTCTGAATATGCGGAGAAACTCTTTTCAAAATCATCCTCGGGATACTTCCTGTTTGTGAACTTGAGCTTCACTGTGACCGTGAGTCGGTTCTGTGCGGCCACCTCGTTGGCCGTCACGGCGGCGGCCCTGACCTCATAGCCGGTCACCTCCCCCTGAAGCTCAAGGTCTCCGTCCATCTCCACCTGCTCCAGCTTCGTAAGCTTCCTGAACTTGTCTCTCATGGCCTCGGTGAGATCATTGCTGAGATTAGGGTTCACCTTAAGGGCCTTATATTCAAAATAATTGATTGTGACCGTCTTGACATCCGGTTGGATGGATGTTCCGGAAAATGAGTAACTGACTATCGAGCAGCCGGCGAAGACCGCGGCCACAAGCAAAGAAAGCGCTATAAGAAATCTTTTCATATTCATCATTTACCATATTTCTTGCCAAGGTTGTACTTTGCTATCCAACGGTATAGAGTCCGGTCAGGCACTCCTAAATCCAAGGCCGCCAATTTTCGGTTGCCATCGTGTTTCTCAAGAGCCTTGACAATCATGTCCAACTTGGCTTTCTCAACCGAAAGATTCTGATTCTTCGGCACTCCCGCGCTGATATCCACGATCTTGCCGATCTCGCCGCCGGTCACAGGCTCACCGGAGCCCTGCCACTCGGCCTCATCAGGCTCCGGCACCGGACTGATGGCAGGACGCAAGGCCGGAGTCACAGGACGCTCCCCGGCATCCAGCCTGGCCTTGAGGTTGTCCACCTCCTGTTTGAGGTCGAATATAGCCTTGATTATCATCTGCTTGTCCGAATCAGGCATCGCTCCGCCGGAAGGTTCCGGAGCCGCCACCGGCAACAGACCGGCTTCATTCTTAGGAATATAACGGGACAAGGCTTCCGAATCCACCACACATCTCTCCGAAGCCCGGGTAAGCTTCTCGGACTCCAACGCGGTGACCGTCTCGGCGACATTTTTAAGCTGGCGGATATTTCCGGGCCAGCGGTAGTTGATCAACAGGTCAATGGCATCGTTTGTCAGGGTCACCTTGCCCATTCCGTATCTCTCGGAAAAATCCGAGGTGAATTTCCTGAACAGCAGATAAATGTCCTCCTTGCGTTCACGCAGGGCGGGCATCATTATCTGGATAGCGTTCAGCCTGTAGTACAGATCCTCGCGGAACTTGCCTTTGCCGACAGCGTAGAGAAGATTGACATTCGTGGCCGCGATGACCCTAACATCGGTCTTCTGAACCTTGGAGGACCCTACCTTGATGAACTCACCGTTTTGAAGGACCCTGAGCAGCTTTGCCTGTGAGGCAAGAGGCAACTCCCCGATCTCGTCCAGAAACAAAGTGCCTCCGTCCGCCTCCTCGAAATAGCCTTTTCTTGTCTCGATCGCACCGGTGAAAGAGCCCTTCTCGTGACCGAAAAGCTCAGAGTCAATCGTGCCTTCCGGGATCGCGCCGCAATTTACGGCAAAGTATTTGCTTGTCTTGCGGAGACTGTTCTGATGGATGATCTTTGGAATATTCTCTTTACCGACGCCGCTTTCACCTGTGACAAGGACAGTCAAGTCAGTCGGAGCCACAGCGACGGCTGTCTCCAAGGCCCGGTTAAGAGCGGCATCATTGCCGATGATGTCGTATTTGTTTTTAAGTCTTTGCAGTTCTTGTGAATCCATAGTATTTGCACAGAGTTTGGCAAAGTTAACAAAATAATAGTTATCTTTGTATATTTGTTAGCAGCATTGGAATGCAATCTTTAATCATCAGTAATATGAAAAAGACACTCAAAATTTTTGCCGCGGCTCTCATCGGTATGGCTGCGGTCGCTTGCTCTTCAGCCGAGAAAATGGCTGAACTTGCTGACAATGTGGTCGTAAAATGCGACCCTGCGGTTCTGGAATGTGTTGCTGGCAGCATCGACGCCACTGTCACAGTGACCTATCCTGCTAAGTACTTCCACCCTAAGGCGATCCTTGAGGTCACCCCTGTTCTCGTTTACGATGGCGGCGAGGCCAAGATGACCCCTTTCATGTACCAGGGCGAGAAGGTAAAGGACAACTACAAGGTTGTGGCCAAGGCCGGCGGTACCGTTACCGAGAAAGTGCATTTCGACTATGTTGAAGGTATGGAGCAGGCTCATCTTGAGCTTCGCGGCATTGTGAAGCACAAGGCGAAATCCTACAAGCTTCCTGTAAAGAAGGTCGCTGACGGTGTCAACACTACCTATATGCTTGTAAAGGCTGCCGGTCAGGTTCCGCTCAAGGCTGACGGTTACCAGGCCATCCTCCAGCAGACCGCCGAAGGACAGATCCTCTACAGAATCAACTCTGCCGATGTTCAGTCAAAGCAGCTCAAAGGCCAGTCAATCAAGGATTTCCAGAGCGCCCTTGAAGAGATCAAGGCCAACGAGAGAAAGACTCTTGTAGGAACAGAGGTTGTCGCTTACGCTTCACCTGACGGTGGCGAGAAGCTCAACAACACCCTTTCCGAGAAGCGTTCAAAGTCCGCCGACAAGGCTTGGGACAAAGTGATGAAGGGCAAGGACGTGGCTGATCCTGAGGTCAAGAGCATCGGTCAGGACTGGGAAGGCTTCCAGGAGCTCGTCCAGAACTCTGACATCGAAGACAAGGACCTTATCCTCCGAGTCCTCTCCATGTACAGCGATCCTGCTGTCCGTGAGAGCGAGATCAAGAACATGTCATCCGTTTACACCGAGCTGAAGAGCGGTGTTCTTCCTGAGCTCCGCCGCGCGAGGTTCATCGCCAACGTAGAGTTCAAGAACTACACGTCAGACGAGCTCATGGAGCTGGTCGAGAGCAACATCGACATCCTTGACGAGCCGGCTCTCCTCCACGCCGCCACCCTCACCAAGGATCTTGACAGCAAGGTTAAGCTTTACAACAAGGCAATCAGCAAGTACGACAGCGAGAAGGCCAGGTTCAACCTTGGAGTAGCCTACCTCAACGCCAACGATGTCAAGAAGGCAGAGAAGGCTTTCGCTGATGTTCAGAAGAAGGACGCCGACCTCACCAACGCTCTTGGTGTGATCGCACTCCGCAAGGGTGACTACGAGACCGCCGCCAAGAACTTCAAGAAGGCTGGCACAGACGCCGCCAAGGCCAACATCGGTGTAGTTGACATCCTCACTGGCGACTACGACAAGGCTGTAGAGGATCTCAAGGACGTGAAGGGCTGCTGCCACAACACTGTTCTCGCCTACATCCTCACAGGTCAGCTTGACAAGGCTTCCAAGGCAGCTCACTGCAAGGACGCGAAGGTTGACTACCTCAGAGCCATCATCGCCGCCCGTCAGGGCAACTTCGACCAGGTCAAGACCAACCTTGACTCCGTAGCGAAGAAAGACAAGGCTCTCGCAGAGAAGGCCACCAGGGACATCGAGTTCGCGGAGTACTATAAGTAATCTTTCACTTAATAAATAACAAAAAAGCCCGGCTTCATCGCCGGGCTTTTTTGTTATTTATTTGACCAGCCTCACGCCTTTCGGTAGATGGATACTGGATTTGACAGAACCGTCAGCGGATTTCCTGTGCGAGACGGTGATCGGGCCGTAAGGTGTAGGATAGGAGCCTTCCACCCATTCCAAAGAACCAAGATGAGGATTGATCCTGACCTTCTTGAATCCTGGTTCGACCGGTTCGACGCCAAGCACATGGGAACTCAGCCAGATGGTAGGTCCGGAGGCCCAACCGTGGCAGAAACTGTGACGCAGACCGACATAGCAGTAGGCACCGCCGTCGGCGTGGATGTCGTACTTCCCTTCCGGAACGATCTCGTCAATCCTGCCGGCACCGGCGGCCTTGGAATAATCGAAATCCTCCCAGAACGTTGTCGCGCCGAGATCCAGCATCGCTCCCCAATATTCCGAGATCATCTTCATAGCCTCATCGTAGTTCCCGCTCTTGGCCAGCGCCTCAAGCATATAGTAGCCCATAAACGATGAGAATCCATTGGCTCCGCCGGCCAGAATCACATCACGGACCTCGTCAGCGCCGGCCATATTCTCAAGATAGAGAAGGGCGGCCGCCTGCTTGCTGGATGTGACGGAAGGTTTATACTCCCGCAGTTTCAAGGCCGCTGCCGAACACTCTTCTTTCAGCTTGCTGTCTCCCAGCCATCCGGCCATATCAGCTCCCGCCTCCATAGCCCTTACGGAAAGAGCCTGAAGCCCGGCGTGAATGGCATCCGGTTTCTCGGAAGTAGGCCAGTCGATGAACCGTCCGTCCTTGAAGTTCTCCTTAGATCCATCGAAGTTTGCCATCACCGTGTGCAGAAGTTCTGTCAGATAGGCGTGCTGCTCACGGAGGTAGGCAATGTCACCGTAATATTCATAAAGATGGTGCTGAATGATGATCCACCATAATGAATATGAGCATATTCCGTTCATCCAGACAGTCGGAGGGGTACTGTTACGCACATAATCAAGACTCTTCCGGACGACCTTGTGGTCGCCGAACACGGTGTTCACCGCCATCACCTCGGGGTGCATATCCCCTATCCAGACAAGGCGGTCCCTCTTGATGCCGTCCCAAAGATATTCCTGCATACTCAGATGAACCGTGTAGGCTCCGGTCTGCCAGATTTGGTTCAGCCTCTCGTCGCTGCAGCGGAATTGCCCGACGTAAGGGATGTCACGGTAGCGGGAGATTGCCCTGACCGCTACCAGCAGTGCCTCCGCGTCCTCACCGAGCAGGTCCAGACGCACAAAGCGGAAGCCGGTGTTGCCATATTCAACGGCCCCGAGCCAAGGGACTGAAATCTCGAAGTCTCTGACCGAATGCTCGTTGGTGGCGGTGGCGCCAGCCTCGTCAACGCTGCTCAGCGCCTCGCTTACAGACTCTCCGAAGCAGACACGGAAGCGCGCGGCCGCCTTGTCACCGGACATAGCCCTCACGATCTGAATGCCACCTTGAATCTCCTTTCCGAAGTCCAGCAGAACAGAGCTCCTGCCGTCCTTTCCGTTCCTGAATATGCAGACATTCGGTTCGTTGGTGGAAACCTGTCCGCAATACGGCCTCAGAAGGTTCTCCGTTCCGGTAACGCCACCTTCGGCAAGCATAATCCGTGTCGGAGTGATGTATTCACTCACAAACTCAGCGTCCTGACGCTGAACACTCTTTCCTTCCTGAACACGGGACACCTGTCCGGAAGCCAAGGTCGCCGCCCCCAGCAGCGCACCAAGCATAAATATCTTCTTTAACATATTCACAAACATAATGAAAAATCGTTGAATACGAAAAAAGGCCCGGCGGAAACCGTCGGGCCTTCAATCGTGCGGTAGGTGAGAGTCGAACTCACACGGGCTTGCGCCCACTACCCCCTCAAAGTAGCGTGTATACCATTTCACCACTACCGCAAAGTATGTCCCCCAATTGCTTGGGATTGCAAAGATAGATAATATTCCTGAAATACCAAATTTTTTTCAAGAATTATTTGTATCTTTGCACGCTTTCACGAGTTGGAAGCGACGGTAAATAAAATATTAACAATTTAAAACAGATTCACAATGGCTGTTAAAATCAGACTTCAGCGCCACGGTAAGAAGAATTTCGCATTCTTCCACATTGTTGTGGCAGACACTCGCGCGCCTCGCGACGGACGTTTCATCGAGCAGCTCGGCTCTTACAACCCTAACACCAACCCTGCCACCATCATCCTTGATGGCGAGAAGGCTCTCAAATGGCTCAATGTCGGCGCTCAGCCTACACTCGTAGCCCGCAGAATCCTCTCTTACGAGGGAGTTCTCCTTAGGAAGCACCTCGATGGCGGAATCGCCAAGGGCGCTCTCACACAGGAGCAGGCCGACGCCAAATGGAACGCTTGGAAGGCGGAGAGGGACGCTAAGATCGCCGCAAAGAAGGCTGGCCTCGTAAAGGATGCCGCCGAGAAGGCCAAGGTCGCTCTTGAGGCTGAGAAGAAGGTTAACGCGGAAAGGGCCGAGGCTCTCGCAAAGAAAGCCGAGGAACTCGCCGAGGCTCAGCGCAAGGCTGCTGAAGAGGCAGCTGCAGCAAAGGCCGCCGAGGAAGCCGCGGCAGCAGCTGAGGCCGCTCCTGAGACTCCAGCGGAGGCCTAATCCGATGTCCAGGGCAAAGTCAGAACTTCTGCGTGTTGCCCGGGTACTGAAGTCCAACGGTACCGAAGGCGAAATCCTCATTGGATTCCGCGAGATAAGTCCCGAGGACCTGAACCAAAAGGAACCGGTGTTCATCACATTCGATGGACTGCCGGTTCCGTTTTTTATTGAATCTTTCTCAAGAAAAGGCACGAACCGCGCGCTGACCCATCTGACCGGAGTCAAGAACCTCGAAGACGCGGAGGAACTCGTCGGCAAGGACATATTCGCCAAGCCTGACGGCATCAATGAATATGAAAACGCGGACGATGGCCTTACGGTTGACGACCTGATCGGCTGGTCACTTCTGGACGCGGAAGGCAAGGCCGTTGGTGAAATCACTGACTACGAGGACATCCCTGGCAACACCTGTCTCTACGTAGAGACGAAAGACGGACAGGTCATGATTCCTCTGCACGAAGATCTCATCCTGTCCGTCGATGAAGACTCAAAGACCATCTCGGTGAATGTGCCCGAGGGTCTGATCTAAAATTGTTCCTAAAAGTCAACTCCTGTTCTTCTTTCGTAGTCTTCCTTGACATCAAGGTAGAAGGACACCTGCGCCGCCTGTGCGTAAGGGTAGAGCCACAGGAAACCGATTCCCATAGTAAAGAGACACAGGATGAACCATCCGGCAAAACTAAGATAAAGGTAGAACAGGTCAAACTTGTGGCCGTACATCATGTCCTTGCTAAGGTTGATCGCCTCGTTGGCCGAGAGTTCCGGCTTATCCACAAGAATGTAGTTCGTCATCGCATAGGAAAGGGTCTTTATGATCCCCGGCACAAAAAGCAGAAGCGACCAAAGGAAGACGAAGAATCTGTTCAGGAACATGCCCCAGACATGATGCCAGTAATTACCGAACCCGATCTTGAACTCGTTTGAAAGGACCTTGTCGTCACCATCCGTGAAAAGTGACTTGAAACCATTTACCAGTCCGACCAAAAGCGGGAACGAGACAAAAATACAGCCCAGAATGAAGACCGGATACCATTTCATCATGTCGGCGGCAAGCTGCAGGTTTGTCGGATCGTACGACAGCTGCATGGCCTTTATCTCATAAGGAGCGATGAAAACTGCCAAAACAGCCATATATGCCAGCACGGCAAGCACAGACGGAGCCCACCGGCCTTTCAAAGCGGCCAGAGCTTCGTTTTTATATTCCTGGTTCTCTTTCATTACGGCAATTATTTAGACTATCGAAAATCAAAAGGGGACGCGCAAAACAGCTTCTTAATGTCAACCCGATGTCAGTACTCCACAGCGACGGACGCAAGGAGAATGTCAAGACAGAATGTAGGAAGCAGCGTGGTGGAAGACACGGAAAACTTCACTGCATCCACATCGTACCCTTTTGCGGTCTTCATGTCCCAAGCCGTCCAATCCTTCACAATCTTATGCTCGGCACCGGTGTAGTCAACCAGATAGAACTCCTCAGTGCAGACCGGCATGTCGTTCTTGAAGAACGTTGCGGTCACTTTAAAGTAGTCGCCGTCAGCGATCTTTCCCTCGTCAGCCAGTTTTTCGGTGTACTTGGTGTTGTTGATGTAGAATCCAAGCACATTACAGGTGGATTTTGTAAAATAGTCCTTGTACTTGAACACGATGTCATAGCCTGACGACATCGACGGAAAGTACACCGCGTATGTCTTGTTGGCAAAACCCGTTTTCGGCTCGGTGTAACCGGCATATTTCCCGGCGGATGTGAAAATCAGAAGCTCATCCGTGTCTTCAGCGCCTCCTTTTTTCGCGGAAACCTTCCAACCGCCGCTGAAGCCTGAATTCACATCATTGCAGCTGGTGCACAATGCTGAATAGTTGTCAAGCATAATATACTTATTATAGTACAGGCTGTCAACTGTCGGATACGCCTCAGGTAAATCGAGCACATAGGAGAAATTTCCCGTCAAGGTGTAGCTCATAGTGGAAGGTTTGTTCTCGCAGGAAGCGGCGACAATGATGATGGCCGCCAGAATGAAGAGTTTGATCGAGTTTTTCATAAAAAATCACTTTATCGTTTAACTTGCCAAAGTTACAACATAATTTCAATAGTGCCAACATAATTTGTGGGGCCTGTCAACCAAATATCCTCGAAAGAGGCCTTTCCGTTTTCGAATATCGGGACAAAATCAACAATGAGGTCGGCGATGGCAGCCCTCACGATGCACGAGACACGGTCATCAGTGCCATTACTACCAATGACTCCTTGTGAATATGCGGCTAAAGCCGAAGCCACTATCCCGGTGCCACAGGCCAATGTCTCTCCCTCAACTCCTTTCTCGAATGTACGAATATTCAGAATCACTCTGTCGCCTTTCCGCTCCGGTTCTACAAAATTGACATTCGTGCCGACTGGAGCGAAATGTGGATCATGACGAAGGGCCGCGCCATCCGACTGGACAGGATATTCACTCAAGCCATGGACAAACTTGACAAGGTGGCGTGTGCCGGTGTCCAGAAAGCAGACGTGTTCCTTCGGGAATGATTGGATGCCGGACACGTCCCGCATCTGTAAGCGGACTACTCTTTCCGGAGTTGTCGGCCCGGAGGAAGTAATGATTTCCGCATGATGAAGCCCGTCCGCGGCCTCAAAAACAATATGGCCATCGTCCTTGGATATTCCCAGATCAGCGGCGAATGACACAATGCAGCGTCCTCCGTTGCCGCACATCATTCCTCCGCTTCCGTCAGGATTGTGGAAAACCATCCTGAAATCCGCCAAGTCACTGTTTTCCAGAAGCATGACTCCGTCAGCCCCGAAGCCGACATGACGGTCGCACAGATGGCGGATCATTGTCGGCGAAAGGGACAGATGCCCGTCACGATTGTCAGCGAGGAGGAAATCATTCCCGGCGCCATGGTACTTTGAGAAGCCGTACATCATTTGACCGCGCGGTCAGGGACATCCATCTTCAGATGAGGATTACGGCGTGAGTACACGCTTAGCGAGAGGGCCAGAAGCAAGGCTACGACACAGACGGCCACGAACATCACTTCAACCCAAAAGGCACCGGCCTCGCTGACTCCTTTGTCGAGGTTGGTGTCGGCAAGGATTTTCCCGGCGAACATCTTGAAAGACATGAGCCCGAGATTCTGAACCCAGTATATTAATGAATATGCGGTGCCAAGCACTTTGTTCGGTACTATCTTAGTCACGGAAGGCCACATCGCCGCTGGGACCAGGGAATAGCCGAAGCCCAGGAAAACCATACTGAGATAGCCATAAAACGGAATTCCGGACGGGGCGAAGGCAAGCATCAGATGCGCGATAAGAGCCAGCACGGCTCCGGTGAGCATCCAGCGGGTGCCGTGACCGATCTTGTCCACCAACAATCCGAAAATCGGAGCGAAGACAACCGTGGCGAACGGAAGCATCGAAACCATCCAGCTGGCGGCCTCGACAGGCACGTCAAACCGTGGAATCAGAATGGCCGAGGCGAATTTCTTGAATGAGACCACGCTGCTGTAGAAGAACACGCACAGCAGGGCAATCACGATGAAGTGCCTGTTTTTCAGCAGCTTCACCACATCCGAAAAACGGAATTTGTCCTCCTCGGCGGTCTCTACGGTATCCTTCAGGCCCGCCTGGTGGTCAAACCTTGCGTCCATCGCCACGAATATCGCCCACAGAACCATTCCCACAAGCATCAGCCCAAGTCCAAGAAATGCCGGTTCGGCGGTCTCCATCAATGAATATGTCTGCCCGGCGGCTTTCTCAGCCACAAGTTTCGGAGATATCACAAGGGCGAACGCGGTTCCGAGTCTGGCGATCGCCAGTTGAAGACCCATTGCGAAGGCCATATTCCTGTCCTTGAACCATTTGGCTATCGATCTCGTGACCGCGACTCCGGCGATCTCGCTGCCGAGGCCGAAGAACATACATCCGACGTAAGCTATTGTCAGAGATGTCTTTGGCGGCAATCCGGATGTCAGCGCATAGGTGACGAGGGCGGCGCCTCCCGTCATCATAGTGACGAATATCGAGCCTGTGACACGCACGCCCCATTTGTCCAGCAGCATTCCGCAGACCACAAGGCCGCCGAACACGCAGAGGACCGAGTAACCGCTGGTGTAGAGGCCGTAGTCAGCCGAGTTCCAGCCGAGCTGGAGCATCGACGGGTTCTCGAACAGGTGGGACAGCGTGGAGAACATATCGTCAAAGTAGTACGACGCGAACATCGGCACCACAAGACACGCCAGCGCTATCCAGCACGAATATTTACTTAATGTTTTTGCCACAATATTATAAGTTCGTTTTCATTGATTTAAGCTCAAATCACCCATATCCCACTTCCTTTCACAATCGATCAATCTTTCATATTCCTGCACCTTGCGGCAGGGAGGGGCTTGACTCAGCGGGCGTGACCGCCCGTGGCCACGTGAACGGGAGGGACCCTGAGCGAAGCGAAGGGAGGGATTTACCCGTCGGAGCCAAGCCCCTCCCTGCCGCAAAAAGGCCTTGTATATTCAAAAAAACTACTTCTGAATATTCGGCTGCTCAAGGCCGAGGTGGCGCTTGCCGTCAAGAACCTTGAGGTAAAGGGCGATCAGAAGGGCGGCCACACCGAATCCAGCGAAGATGACGAGCGGAATCGTGTAGTTGTAAGGGATGAACTCGGCGCCGGCGGCCTTGGCGGCGATGACGGCAGGGTTGTCGGCGTTGACGCTCGCCAGAACACTTCCGATAAGCTTAGGAACGAAGCAGAGGCCGATGTTCTGAACCCAGAAGATAAGGCAGTAGGCCGAGCCGAGGATTTTCTCGTCAATGATCTTCGGAACCGATGGCCATAGGGCGGCCGGAACGAGCGCGAAACTGATGCCAAGCACCACAATCGTGGCGAGAGCCAGGAATTTGCTGTGCGTCGCAGGCAGCGCGAAAGCGAACACCAAGTGGCAGACAATCAAAAGCAGAGCGCCCCAGATCAGCATCGTAGCGCCCTTTCCCTTCGTGTCAAGAAACCTGCCAAGGAACGGAGTGATGATGGCGGCGCCGATCGGGAACCACCTGAATATGTCAGAGGCTGTCTTGGCGGAGATTCCATCCAGATTGCACTGGAGCATATTCGCGCCATATCTCTGGAACGGGAAGATCGCTGAATAATAGAGGACGCACAGAAGGGCGACAACCCAGAAACTCTGCGAGGAGAAGATCTTGCCGAGATCGCTGAGTTTGAATTCCTCATCAGAAGACGGCTCTTCTGATTTGACTCCTGCCTCCACAAGCTGTCCGTCGAACTTCTTGTCCATAACGCTGAACACAAGGAAGTTGATGAGGCCGATGAGAAGCAGGACCGTGCAGAATCCGACAGGACCCTGCACACCACCGAGTTTGGAGGCGAGGATAGGGCTGATCGAGAACACACAGAAGACTCCTACACGGGCGATTGCCATCTCCACGCCCATCGCCATAGCCATCTCCTTGCCTTTAAACCATTTGGCGATGGCTTTGGAGACTGTCGTGCCGGCCATCTCGCAGCCGCATCCGAAGATCATAAAGCCAAGGGCGGCCATTTTGGCGCTGCCAGGCATTGAGACCCACCAGGTTCCGAGCCACTCGCAGAAAGCCGTGGTCTGGAACCAGTCTGTTATACCTATATATTTAATCGACGCTCCGATGAACATCATCGAAGCGGAGAGTATTCCCGTGAAACGGACTCCCATCTTGTCCAGGATGATACCGGCGAGAATCAGGAAACCGCAGACATTGAGGATGTACTCAGCGCTGGCGTAGGTTCCGAACACGTCCGGGCTCCAGCCCCTCTGCTGCTCGATCAGGGCCTGCAATGGAGACATCACGTCCACGAACATGTAGCCGAAGAACATCATCAGCGCGATAAGAATGAGGGCGGTCCACCTTGCGGCCGGCGAGTCATTCATCAGTTTTTGGATCTTTTCTGACATTTGATTATTTCTTTAAAATATATTCGTAATGAATGTAAAAATATTCAAACAACTTGCGAATATAAGAAAAATGTCGGAATAAAGTCGTACCTTCGTCCTTATGATTCTAGATAAGATCAATTCTCCTGAAGACCTCAGGAGACTGGATATAGAGGAACTGCGACCGCTCTGCGGCGAGATCCGGGACTACATCGTCAGGTGCTGCGCGGACAATCCGGGGCATCTGGCGTCCAGTCTTGGCACCGTGGAACTGATTGTGGGTCTGCACTATGTGTTTGACACGCCGAAGGACAAACTGGTCTTTGACGTGGGGCATCAGGCATACGCGCACAAGATTCTGACCGGCCGGAAAGAGGCCTTCAAAAAGAACAGGATGCCGGACGGGATAAGCGGATTCCCGAACAGGGACGAGAGCGAATATGACGCGTTCGGAGCCGGGCACGCGTCCACATCAATCTCCGCGGCGCTTGGAATGGCCGAAGCCGCCAAGCTGTCGGGCACGGGCGAGAAGGTCGTGGCGATGATCGGTGACGGTGCGATGACCGGAGGGCTGGCGCTTGAGGGACTCAACAACGCCGGATGGGAAGACACGGATCTTCTCGTCGTGCTGAACGACAACGATATGGCCATCGACGGCAACAAGGGAGCCCTGCATTCATATCTGCTGAAACTGACGACCGATCCGGCCTACAACCGCATCAAGACCCGCATCTGGGAAAAGCTTGGAGCCGGCAAGTTCCGCAACAGGATCCAATGGTTCGTGCGGAAGACCAAGTCCGGACTGGTCACCACTTCCGGGGGCGACCTCTTCGAGGCGTTCGGATTCAGGTACTTCGGCCCTATCGACGGCAATGATGTCGTGGAGGTCGTCAAGACCCTTCGCCGCCTGAAGGACATAAAGGGGCCGAAAATCCTGCACACCTGCACCGTCAAGGGAAAAGGCTACGCTCCTGCGGAATCAGACCCTACGACATGGCACGCTCCCGGGAAGTTCAACCCGAAGACAGGGGAGAGACAGGTCAAGGAATATTCAGCATCACGCTACCAAGACGTTTTCGGTCAGGTTCTCTGCGAACTGGCCGAGAAGGATCCGAAAGTGGTCGGAATCACTCCCGCCATGGCAACAGGAAGCGGCATGAGCGGCTTCGCGGAGAGATTCCCGGACAGGTTCTTCGATGTAGGGATCGCAGAGGAGCATGCGGCCACATTCGCTGCAGGGTTGGCGGCCGGCGGGATGAAGCCTTACTGCGTGATTTATTCCTCTTTCGCCCAGAGAGCCTACGATGAGATCATCCACGACATCGCCCTCCAGCGCCTCGGTGTCGTGCTGTGTCTGGACAGGGCCGGGCTTGTGGGTGAGGACGGGGCGACACACCAGGGGGCATTCGACATGGCGTCACTCCGCTGCATCCCAGACACGGTGATAGCAGCCCCCAAGGACGAAATCGAACTGAAACGACTTCTTTACACAGGAACAGGAATAAAGGACGGGCCGTTTGTCATCCGTTATCCGAGGGGTCTTGGCGAAGGTACAGACTGGCGGAACGCCACACCGGAGCCATTGGAGATAGGCAAGGGTGAAAAAATCACGGACGGAGAGGAAGTGGCCGTCCTGGCATTGGGGCCCGTGGTCAACAGGGCGGTGGAAGCGGCGGAAAGATTGAGAAAGGAGACAGGAAAGGGGCCTGCCATATTCAATGTAAGATTCCTCAAACCTTTCGACCCCGGCATTATGGAGGAAGCGGCGCGGTTCAAGAATATCCTCACCCTTGAGGACGGATGTCTCAAAGGCGGCCTGTTCAGCGAGGTGAGTGAATATGTCGCCTCCCGCGGGCTCGACATCACGGTGAAAGGACTCGGCATCCCCGACAGGTTCATCACGCAGGCTCCGGTGACGCGGCAAAGGGAACTCTGCGGGCTTGACACCGATCGGATATATTCAGAAATCGCCGGACTTTTTCAAAAATAATTAAAAAAGTTTTGGATAATCCGAATTAATGCCTATCTTTGCAATCCCTTTGCGAAAGGGAACATTCATTGAAATACCGCCGATATAGCTCAGTTGGCCAGAGCACGTGATTTGTAATCTCGGGGTCGTGGGTTCGAATCCCTCTATCGGCTCAAACGGCCAAAAGCTGTATCAAAGACATATCGGGAGGATCGCATAGCGGCAATTGCGGCGGACTGTAAATCCGCTCCTTCGGGTTCGGTGGTTCGAGTCCACCTCCTCCCACAACATTCGCGGAAGTAGCTCAGTTGGTAGAGCATCAGCCTTCCAAGCTGAGGGTCGCGAGTTCGAACCTCGTCTTCCGCTCCAAATAAAAAAGCCGGTGTAGCTCAGGGGTAGAGCGCATCCTTGGTAAGGATGAGGTCATGAGTTCAAATCCCATCACCGGCTCAAACTGCATTATTTAGTTTACTCATTTAAATCATAATATTATGGCAAAAGAAACTTTCCAAAGAACGAAGCCGCACGTTAACATCGGTACAATTGGCCATGTTGACCACGGTAAGACGACTTTGACTGCCGCAATCACCAAGGTTCTCGCCGAGAGAGTCTCTGGTAACGCCGACAAGGTAAAGTCTTTCGATCAGATCGACAACGCTCCTGAGGAGAAGGAGCGTGGTATCACCATCAACTCCGCTCACGTAGAGTACGAGACAGAGAAGCGCCACTATGCTCACGTAGACTGCCCAGGCCACGCTGACTACGTTAAGAACATGGTTACTGGTGCCGCTCAGATGGATGGAGCCATCCTCGTTGTAGCCGCTACCGACGGTCCTATGCCTCAGACCCGTGAGCACATCCTGCTCGCCCGTCAGGTGAACGTACCTAAGATCCTCGTGTTCATGAACAAGGTTGACCTTGTTGACGACGCTGAGATGCTTGACCTCGTTGAGATGGAAATCCGTGACCTTCTCGGATTCTACAAGTTCGATGAGAACTGCCCTATCATCCGTGGATCCGCTCTTGGAGCCCTCAACGGAGAGAAAGTATGGGAAGACAAGGTTATGGAACTCATGGACGCTGTTGACGAGTACATCCCGCAGCCTGTTCGTCAGAACGAGAAGCCATTCCTTATGCCTATCGAGGACATCTTCTCCATCACCGGTCGTGGTACCGTTGTTACAGGTCGTATCGAGACCGGTACAATCCACGTCAATGACCCGGTTGAGCTCGTAGGTTTCGGTGACGCTCCAAGAAGCACCGTTGTAACAGGTGTCGAGATGTTCCGCAAGCTCCTCGATCAGGGTGAGGCCGGAGACAATGTAGGTCTTCTCCTCCGTGGTATCGACAAGAAGGAAGTCAAGAGAGGTGAGGTTGTCGCCAAGCCAGGCTCTATCACTCCTCACAAGCACTTCAAGGCTCAGATCTACGTCCTCAAGAAAGAAGAGGGTGGACGTCACACTCCATTCCACAACCACTATCGTCCTCAGTTCTTCATCCGTACCCTCGATGTTACCGGTGAGATCACCCTTCCAGAGGGAGTCGAGATGGTTATGCCAGGCGATAACGTTGAGATCGACGTTCAGCTCATCACTCCTGTAGCCCTCAACGAAGGTCTCCAGTTCGCTATCCGTGAAGGTGGACGTACCGTAGGTGCAGGCCAGGTTATCAAGATCGAAGAGTAATTCTTCAACATACAGGACGGATGTCCATGGATTTCCGTCCTGACCACAGGGGAATAGAACAAGGGTAGTTCAGCGGTCTCCAAAACCGTCGATGTGGGTTCGAATCCTGCTTCCCCTGCTAAAATATCAAAGGTTACGATTTGGTAATTGTTTAACAGACATCGTAGAAGCTTCCAAATTACGAGGTCCATTAAATGCAAAGATGAGAAAGTTCATTAACTATTGCAAAGAGTCCTACGTGGAACTCACCAAGAAGGTCACGTGGCCAACCTGGGAAAAGCTTCAGAGCTCTGCCCTTCTGGTTATGGTCGCTACTGTGATCCTTGCTTTGGTTCTCTTCGTGGTTGACTTCGCTTTCGAGCATCTGATGACAGCAATTTACACATTGTAATTTTTTTTGATTACCATGGGTGACATGAAATGGTATGTCCTTCGGACAGCGGGAAGCAAGGAAAAGAAGGCCAAGGATTATCTTGAGAAAGAGATAGAGCGCTTTGGCCTGCAGGATCAGGTCGCGCAGGTTCTTGTTCCGGTAAAGCGTGAGATAGTAACCAAGAATGGCAAGAGGAAAGTGGTTGAGAGACTGCTTTATCCTGGCTATGTCTTGATTCAGGCACAGCTTTGCCCGGAATTGGAGTATATAATCCGCAACGACATTCCTGGAATGTCCGGTTTCCTGACAGAGAAGAGAACATCCGGATCAATGACCGAAAGAGTACCTGTGCCGATCAGAGATGATGAGGCACAGTTGATTCTTGGCAATCAAGACCAGAATGTGGACAATCCTGTCGAGACGGAAGTCAATTTTGAAGTCGGAGAGTCTGTCAAGATCACAGACGGCCCGTTCAGCGGTTTCAGCGGAACAATAGATGCGATAGAGGAAGACAGAAGCAAACTCAAAGTTATAGTTGTGATCTTCGGCAGAAAAACCCTGCTGGAACTCAGCTTTACTCAAGTAACAAAAGAATAACAAACAATTATGGCAAAAGAAGTTACCGGATTCATCAAGCTCCAAATCAAAGCAGGAGCCGCCAATCCAGCGCCTCCGGTAGGACCGGCACTCGGTTCCAAAGGCTTGAACATTATGGACTTCTGCAAGCAGTTCAATGCGGCGACACAACAGAACGCCGGAAAGATCGTGCCTGTAGTCATCACTGTCTATTCAGACAAGTCCTTCACGTTCGAGGTAAAGCAGCCACCAGTAGCCATTTCCCTCAAGGAAGCTGCCAAACTTCAGAAAGGTTCAGGCGAACCTAACAGAATGAAAGTGGCCTCCATAACATGGGATCAGGTTAAGGCGATCGCTGAAGGCAAGATGCCAGACCTCAACGCTTTCACTCTTGCGTCCGCGATGAAGATGGTCGCCGGAACAGCGAGAAGCATGGGCATCAAAGTCACCGGAAAATTTCCTGAGAACCTTTAATTTTCACATGCGAAATGAGTAGAATTACAAAAAATCAGAAAGCGGTCACAGCAAAGTACGACGCTTCCAAACAGTACACTCTTGCCCAGGCTTGTGAAATGCTGAAGGACATCACCTTCACAAAGTTCGATGCCTCAGTCGAGTTTTCCGCCAACCTTGGCGTGGATCCTCGTAAGGCAAACCAGATGATCCGTGGCGTGGTCAGCCTTCCTCACGGAACAGGTAAGGTTGTAAGGGTTCTTGTACTCTGTACTCCTGACAAGGAGAACGAGGCCAAGGAAGCCGGAGCAGACTATGTTGGTCTCGATGAATATGTAGAGAAGATCAAAGGCGGCTGGACGGACGTGGATGTTATCATCTGCACCCCTTCAGTAATGGCCAAGGTCGGTGTTCTCGGCCGTATTCTCGGTCCAAGAGGACTTATGCCTAACCCTAAGACAGGAACCGTTACAATGGAAGTCGGCAACGCTGTCAAGGACGTAAAGGGCGGCAAGATTGATTTCAAGGTCGACAAGACCGGTATTATACATGCGGCCATAGGTAAGGTTTCTTTCACCCCGGCTCAGATCTGCGAGAACGCTACGGCTCTCCTGAACGAGGTTCTGAAACTCAAGCCACAGGCTCTCAAGGGCACATATCTCAAGAGTGCGGCTATCTGCACCACTATGAGCCCTGGTATCAAGATAGATGTCAAAGCATTCACAAGCGGCAGCGCTGAGTAAAAAAGGATTTCATTATGAAGAAGGAATTGAAAGATCAGATTATTGAAAGCATCTCAGCACAACTGAAGCAGTATCCTAACTTCTATGTCGCCGACATCGAGGGACTGAATGCTGAGAACACTGTAAAGCTCCGCCGCGCATGCTTCGAGCAGGGAATCAAGCTCACAGTTGTGAAGAACACCCTGTTCGCCCATGTCCTCAAGACACTGAACAACGAGGAGATGAACCTCATTATTCCGGTTCTCAAGGGCAACACGGCAATCATGTACGCCGAGACACCTAACGGTCCTGCGAAGCTTATCAAGAAGCTTCAGAAGGAGATGGGCAAACCACAGCTTAAAGGCGCTTACGTACAGGAATGTGCGTTTGTCGGAGCCGAAAAACTCGACGAGCTCTGCGCCATCAAGTCCAGGGAAGAACTCATCGGAGACATCGTCTCTCTCCTCCAGGCTCCTATGCGCAATGTCATCTCCGCTCTCCAGAATGGCGGTGGCAGCACAATCGCCGGACTTGTCAAGACACTTTCGGAAAAAGAAGAGAAATAATAACAAACAATTTAATAAATATCAATTATGGCAGATGTAAAAGCACTTGCAGAAGAGTTGGTTAACCTTACTGTAAAAGATGTTCAGGAACTTGCTAAAGTTCTCAAGGAAGAGTATGGTATCGAGCCTGCAGCCGCTGCGGTAGCAGTAGCAGGTCCTGCGGCAGCCGCTGAGGCCGCTCCAGCAGAGCAGACTGAGTTCGACGTTGTCCTCAAGTCAGCCGGCGCAGCTAAACTTCAGGTTATCAAGGCCGTTAAGGAGGCCCTTGGTCTTGGTCTGAAGGAAGCTAAGGATCTCGTGGACGGCGCTCCTAAGACAGTGAAGGAGAAGGCATCCAAGGCAGAGGCTGAGCAACTGAAGGCTGCCCTTGAAGAGGCAGGCGCCGAAGTTGAGGTTAAATAACCCAGCTTCCCCTGGCGGGAAAATCATCAGGTTTAGAGCCTAGGCAGGCTCTAAACCTTTTTGTCGTATTAAGTTTTTCTCCATTTCCTAAAGGCAGAACATGTCAAAAAAGACTAACAACAAGCGAATAATGTTCGCTACATCAAAGATTCTGGAATATCCTGACCTTCTGGAAGTTCAGTTGAAATCATTCAAGGATTTCTTCCAGTTGGAGACTACACCTGAGAACAGAAAAAACGAAGGTCTCTTCCAGGTGTTCCAGGAAATATTCCCGATCGAAGACACGAGGAACAACTACAAGTTGGAATTCATCGATTACTTCATCGATCCACCTCAGTATTCGATTGACGAGTGTCTTGAGAGAGGGCTGACATACAATGTTCCTCTGAAGGCAAAACTCCGCCTTTCGTGCACAGATCCCGAGCACGAGGACTTTGACACAAGAGTCCAGGATGTGTACCTCGGCAACATTCCATACATGACGCCGGCCGGCACATTCGTAATCAACGGATCAGAAAGAATCATCGTCTCCCAGCTGCACCGCTCCCCTGGTGTGTTCTTCGACCAAAGCATGCACGCTAACGGAACGAAGTTATATTCAGCCAGAATCATCCCTTTCAAGGGCTCCTGGATTGAATTCGCGACAGACATCAACAATGTGATGTACGCCTATATCGACCGCAAGAAGAAGTTGCCTGTCACAACTCTCCTGCGCGCGATAGGCTTCAACTCAGACAAAGACATCATAGACATATTCGGTCTCGCCGACGAAATCGAGGTGACACCGCAGAATCTCGAGGACAACAAGGGCCGTAAACTGGCGGCCAAGGTTCTCAAGACGTGGACTGAGGATTTCGAGGATGAGGACACCGGTGAGGTCATTCCTATCGAAAGGACCATTCCTATCGTAGAGAGAGGTGAAATACTGGACGATGACACCATCGCCAAGATTTCAGACACCGACGTGAAGTCCATCCTTCTTCAGAAGGACGAGGCCAACTCAAATGAATATGCGATCATATTCAACACCCTCCAGAAGGATCCGACCAACACTGAGATCGAAGCTGTTAACTTCATCTACAAACAGCTCCGCAATTCTGAACCACCTGACGAGGCGACCGCAAGGGACGTCATCGATAAACTGTTCTTCTCAGAGAAGAGATATGATCTTGGCAACGTCGGAAGGTTCCGTCTGAATAAGAAACTTGGTCTGACGACAGATCCTGAGATCAGGGTTCTGACCAACACAGACATCATAGAGATCATCAGGTATCTCATCCAACTTATAAACTCCAAGGCGTCCGTCGATGACATCGACCACTTGAGCAACAGACGCGTGCGCACCGTAGGCGAGCAGCTGGCCAACCAGTTCAGCGTAGGCCTTTCCAGAATGGCGAGGACAATCCGCGAGAGAATGAACGTGCGGGACAGCGAGCAGTTCAACCCGATCGACCTGATCAACGCCAAGACTCTGTCTTCCGTGATCAACTCGTTCTTCGGTACCAGCCAGCTGTCACAGTTCATGGACCAGACCAACCCTCTGGCGGAGATCACACACAAGCGTCGTCTCTCAGCCCTTGGTCCAGGCGGTCTTTCAAGAGACAGGGCAGGATTCGAGGTCAGGGACGTGCACTATACGCACTACGGAAGGCTCTGCCCTATCGAGTCTCCTGAAGGCCCGAACATCGGACTTATCTCATCACTCTGCGTTTACGCGAGAATCAACCAGCTCGGATTCATCGAGACTCCATACCGTGAGGTACATGACGGAAAGGTAGATCTGACCGACAAGGGATGGCACTACATGACCGCCGAGGAGGAAGAGAACAAACTCGTGTCACTTGCCAAGGTCAAGATGGAGGATGACGGAACAATCAAGGAGGACAGAATCCAGTGCCGCCTTGAGGCCGACTTCCCTGTCGTTTCAAAGGAGCAGGTTGACTACATGGACGTCGCCCCTAACCAGATGGCCTCCGTCGCCGCATCACTTATCCCGTTCCTCGAGCACGATGACGCGCACCGTGCCTTGATGGGCGCGAACATGATGCGTCAGGCGGTTCCGCTTCTCCGTCCTGAATCCCCTATCGTGGGAACAGGCCTGGAAGAAAGGGTTTGCCTTGACTCTAGGACACAGTTCGTCGCAGAGCGTGAAGGCGAAGTGACATACGTGGACGCGAAGGAGATCAGAATCAGATACGACAGGACGGATGACGAGAAATTCGTTTCATTCGCTCCGGAAGAGACTGTATATACACTTCCTATCTATAGAAGGACAAACCAGAGTACAACCATCACCCTCAAGCCAATCGTCCGCAAGGGTGACAAAGTGACCGGGGGCCAGGTGCTTACGGAAGGCTATGCCACACAGAACGGCGAGCTTGCGCTCGGACGCAACCTCAAGGTAGCCTTCATGCCATGGAAAGGTTACAACTATGAGGATGCCATCGTGCTCTCGGAAGAGATGGTGAAATGGGATATCCTCACCTCAGTCCATGTCGATGAATATCTCACCGAAGTCCGCGAGACCAAACGTGGTATGGAGGAACTGACCTCTGATATTCCTAACGTGAGCGAGGATGCCACAAAGGATCTGGACAAGCAGGGTATCATCAGAATCGGCGCGCACATCGAGCCGGGTGACATCATGATCGGTAAGATCACCCCTAAGGGTGAGAGCGATCCTTCTCCTGAGGAGAAACTGCTCAAGGCGATCTTCGGAGACAAGGCAGGTGACGTGAAGGATGCCTCACTCAAGGCTAATCCGTCGCTCAGCGGAACAGTCATCAAGACAGCGCTCTACGCCAAAGCCGCCAAAGAGGGCAACAGAAGAGCCGCCAAAACTGATCAGAAAGCACGCCTTGACCTTATTCAGGAGGAGTTTGACAAGAAGGCCGCGAAGCTGTACGCTGATTTCTTCAAGAGACTGACCGTCCTGACAAAGGGCAAGAAGAGCGCGGGCGTCAACGACCTCTACGATGTCGAGATCATCGCCAAGGGCAAGGAAATCACTGTTGAGAAACTCAAGACGATTGATTTCCAGAACATCAACTCCAGCAACTGGACTCCTGACGAGGAATCAAACCATCTCATTCAGGAACTTATCAATAACTACTGCCTGACCTACAAGGTCGCTGAAGCCGAGTGCAAGAGGCAGATGGACAAGATCAAGGTCGGAGACGAGCTTCCTAACGGAGTGATGCAACTCGCCAAGGTTTACATCGCGAAGAAGAGGAAGATCACCGTGGGTGACAAGATGGCCGGACGTCACGGAAACAAGGGTATCGTGGCAAAGATCGTCCGTCAGGAAGACATGCCGTTCCTTGAGGACGGAACCCCAGTGGACATCGTTCTGAACCCTCTGGGTGTGCCTTCACGAATGAACCTCGGACAGATCTACGAGACTGTTCTCGGATGGGCCGGAGCAAGGCTTGGCCTGAAGTTCAGCACGCCGATCTTCGATGGTGCCACCATCGAGGAGATCTGCGACTACACCGACAAGGCCGGCCTCCCAAGATACGGCAAGACGCATCTCAGGGACGGCGGAACAGGTGAGTGGTTCGACCAGCCTGCGACTGTCGGTGTGATCTACATGATCAAGCTGGGACACATGGTCGATGACAAGATGCACGCGCGTTCCATCGGACCATATTCACTCATCACCCAGCAGCCGCTCGGCGGAAAGGCGCAGTTCGGAGGCCAGAGGTTCGGAGAGATGGAGGTTTGGGCCCTTGAGGCATTCGGTGCTGCCAATGCCCTTCAGGAGATCCTGACCGTCAAGTCTGACGACGTCACCGGACGTTCCAAGACCTACGAGGCGATCGTCAAAGGCGATCCGATGCCGAATCCAGGCATACCGGAATCACTCAACGTTCTGCTTCACGAGCTTAGGGGACTTGGTCTCAAGGTTACTTTGGATTAATTTTCAAGAATATTGACATTCAAGAATATGCCTACTTTCAATAATAAGGAAAACAAGGTAAAGAGCAACTTCTCGACGATCAGCATCTCGCTGGCTTCCCCTGAGGACATCTCAGCGAGATCCTGCGGCGAGGTCCTGAAACCTGAGACAGTGAACTACAGGACCTACAAACCGGAAAGGGACGGTCTCTTCTGCGAAAAGATATTCGGACCTACAAAGGACTACGAATGCTACTGCGGAAAGTACAAAAGGATCCGCTACCGTGGAATCGTCTGCGACAGGTGCGGCGTAGAGGTGACAGAAAAGAAAGTCCGCAGGGAAAGGATGGGCCACATCGCCCTGACCGTTCCTGTGGCTCACATTTGGTACTTCAAGTCAGCGCCTAACAAGATTTCAGCCCTTCTCGGACTTCCGGCGAAGAAACTCGAATCTGTCATCTACTATGAGAAATACATAGTGGTCAACCCTGGAGACAGCGGACTGGAGAAAATGGATCTCCTCTCAGAGGACGAGTATCTCGATGTTCTCGCAAGGCTTCCGGAAAACGATGAGCTACCATTCGATGATCCGAGAAAGTTTGTCGCGAAGATGGGCGCCGAAGGCATCTACGACCTGCTGAAGGAGACTGACATCGAAGGACTGTCGAAAGAGTTGCGCGTCAAGATGCTCAACGAGACCTCACAACAGAGGAAGGCGGATCATCTGAAGAGACTTGGAGTCGTGAAATGGTTCATGGAGTCAAGGAACATCAACCGTCCGGAGTGGATGATAATGAAAGTCATTCCTGTCATTCCGCCGGATCTGCGCCCGCTCGTTCCGCTCGATGGAGGCCGTTTCGCCACCACAGACCTGAACGACCTCTACAGAAGGGTCATCATCAGGAACAACCGACTCAAGAAACTCATCGAGATCAAGGCTCCTGAGGTCATCCTGAGAAACGAGAAGCGTATGCTTCAGGAAGCTGTTGACTCACTGTTCGACAATTCCAAGAAGTCAAGCGCTGTGAAGAGCGAATCCAACAGGGCTCTCAAATCCCTCTCAGACTCACTCAAAGGCAAGCAGGGACGTTTCCGTCAGAACCTCCTCGGTAAGCGTGTGGACTATTCAGCCCGTTCGGTTATCGTTGTAGGACCTGAACTGAATATGCACGAGTGCGGTCTGCCTAAGTTCATGGCGGCCGAGCTTTACAAGCCATTCATCATCCGCAAGCTCATCGAAAGAGGAATCGTCAAGACAGTGAAGTCCGCGAAGAAGATCGTGGACAGAAAGGATCCTGTCATCTGGGACATCCTTGAGAACGTGATGAAGGGTCATCCGGTTCTCCTTAACCGTGCCCCTACCCTCCATAGACTTGGTATCCAGGCCTTCCAGCCAAGAATGATCGAAGGCAAAGCCATCCAGCTCCACCCTCTCGCATGTACGGCCTTCAACGCCGACTTCGATGGTGACCAGATGGCCGTTCACCTTCCACTCGGCAACGCGGCAGTCATGGAGGCGCAGCTTCTGATGCTCGGTTCCCAGAATATTCTTAACCCTGCCAACGGAACCCCTATCACCGTCCCTTCACAGGACATGGTGCTCGGTTTGTATTACATCACCAAGGTCAGACCGGGAGCGAAAGGCGAGGGTATGAACTTCTATGGGCCGGAAGAGGTCATCGTCGCGTACAACGAAAAGGCGATTGACATGCACGCCGAGATCGGGGTGAGACTTCCGGTTGACAAGATGGATCCGAGCAAGGGTTACGAGATCAAAAAGACCACGGCGGGACGAATCATCGTGAACCAGTATGTTCCGGATGAGGTCCCTTACGTCAACGAGATTCTCGGGAAGAAATCCCTGCGCAAGATCATCACCGAGGTCATCAAGAGCACCGGTGTGACCAGAACAGCACAGTTCCTGGACGACATCAAGAATCTGGGTTACGACCAGGCTTTCAGAGCCGGCATCTCGTTCAACCTTGGAGATGTCATCATCCCGGCCGAGAAGGCAAGCCTTATCGAAGAGGGTTACAAGCAGGTTGAGGAAGTCAAGAACAACTATGCGATGGGCTTCATCACCAACAACGAGCGCTACAACAAAGTGATCGACCTTTGGGGTGCCATCGACAACAAACTCACAAAGATTGTCGAAAAGCAGATTTCCGCTGACCAGCAGGGATTCAACCCGGTTTATATGATGCTGGACTCCGGAGCCCGTGGTTCAACCCAGCAGATCAAGCAGCTTTGCGGTATGCGTGGACTTATGGCCAAGCCTCAGAAGTCAGGAGCGGCCGGAGCGGAGATCATCGAGAACCCTATCATCTCCAACCTGAAGGAGGGCATGACGGTGCTCGAGTACTTCATCTCCACCCACGGAGCCCGTAAGGGTCTGGCCGACACCGCCCTCAAGACCGCTGACGCCGGTTATCTTACCCGTCGTCTTGTCGATGTCTCCCACGATGTCATCATCACTGAGGAAGACTGCGGCACGCTCAGAGGCCTTATCGCCACCGCCATCAAGAACAAGGACGAGATCATCGAGTCACTCGGAGAAAGAATCCTCGGACGTACTTCCGTCCACGACATATTCAATCCTCTCACCGGTGAGCTTATCATCAAGGCCGGCGAGGAGATCCGCGAGGCGACAGCCAATCTGATCGACCATCTGCCGATCGAGCAGGTCGAGATCCGTTCGGTGCTCACGTGCGAGTCCCGCAAGGGTGTCTGCGCGAAGTGCTACGGACGTAACCTTGCGACCAGCCGGATGGTTGAGAAAGGTGAGGTTGTCGGTGTCATCGCCGCCCAGTCCATCGGTGAGCCTGGTACACAGCTTACCCTGCGTACATTCCACGTCGGCGGTACGGCATCCAGCACCGCGGCCGACTCCTCAATCGTCGCCAAATACGATGGAAAACTTGTCTTCGAGGAACTTAGGACCATCCAGAAAGTCGGTGAAGACGGTTCTGTACAGGAGATTGTCGTCAGCCGTATGACCGAGGTCAGCATCATCGACGAGAACACAGGCATCACCTACTCACACTATGACGTTCCATACGGTTCAAAACTGTACTTCAAGGACGGAGACACAATCAAGAACGGCGACCTGCTCTGCGAGTGGGATCCTTACAACGCCATCACGATTGTGGAGACCGCCGGTAAGGTTCAGTTCGACAACCTGATCGAAGGTGTCACATTCCGTGAGGAGGCAGCCGATGAATTCGCCGTCAACAAGGACAAGGTCATCATTGAGTCCAGGGACAAGACAAAGAACCCTTCAATCCTCATCCTCGACGACGAAGGCAACCAGATCAGGCAGTACAACCTTCCTGTCGGCGCCCACCTTATCGCCAACAACGGAGACAAGGTCAATGTCGGTGACGTGATCATCAAGATTCCTCGCGCCATCGGTAAGTCAAGCGACATCACCGGAGGTCTTCCAAGAGTCACCGAACTGTTCGAGGCCAGAACTCCATCATCACCTGCTATCCTTGCGGAGATCAATGGAGAGGTTCTCATGGGTAAGGTCAAGAGAGGAAACCGCGAGATCATCGTCAAGAACAAGTCAGGTGTGGAGAAGCACTACCTCGTTCCGCTTACCAAGCAGATCCTGGTTCAGGAGAACGACTACGTAAAGGCCGGAACAAGGCTTTCTGACGGTGGCATCTCACCTACCGACATCCTCAACATCCTCGGACCTGTCAAGGCTCAGGACTACATCGTCAACGAGGTTCAGGCGGTTTACCGTCTGCAGGGTGTGAAGATCAACGACAAGCACTTTGAGATTATCGTCCGCCAGATGATGCGCAAGGTTCAGATCACCAATCCTGGCGACACTGAGTTCCTGCAGGAAGAGCTGGTTGACAAATGGGACTTCATGGACGCCAACGACAACATATTCGGAAAGTATTATGTTCTTGACGCCGGAGATTCACAAAGGTACATGGTCGGTGACATCATTGACGCCCGCGACATGAGGAACGAGAATTCTTCTCTCGAAAGGCAGGGCAGAAAGATGATGGCTGTCCGCGAGGCGAATCCTGCCACAGCCAAGCTTGTGCTTCAGGGTATCACCAGAGCGGCCCTCAGGACCAACAGCTTCATCTCGGCGGCTTCCTTCCAGGAGACGACCAAGGTGCTCAGCGAGGCTGCCATCAGGGCTCGTGTCGATCATCTCGAAGGTCTGAAGGAGAACGTCATCTGCGGTCATCTCATTCCAGCCGGTACTGGCCAGAAGGAGTTCCAGGACATCATCGTCGGCCGCAAGGACGAGTACGAGCAGGAAATGAACGAACTCTAACAAGTTCTTCAATGAATATGAAAGGCCGGCTGTGGAAGCGCTCCACAGCCGGCCTTTTTTCAGTTGCTGCCTGCAATCACATAACTTAGGTCACAAACGCCTATGGCCGCAAAAAATTTCTCCCAGACGAATTTTGCACGTTACCAAAATTACGCCTGGGAGAAATTTATTTGCGGTAGGCCAACCACTCCAGTAGTCAGCAGCTGTCGCGGACTCCGCTGACAGTCTGAATGAACTTCCTTCCGATGGGTAGGCCTGCCACGACCGTCGTCAGCAGCTGTCGCGGACTCCGCTGACAGTCTGAATGAACTTCCTTCCGATGGGTAGGTCTGCCACGACCGTCGTCAGCAGCTGTCGCGGACTACGCTGACAGTCTGAATGAACTTCCTTCCGATGGGTAGGTCTGCCACGACCGTCGTCAGCAGCTGTCGCGGACGATGAGGGTCGGGGCGATGAGGCGTTGGACAGGGGGGAGATCCTGATGCTTGTTCTCAATGATGTCGATCAGGACCTGGGAGGCCAGGCGGCCGATCTCCGAGAGGGGTTGCTCGATGCGGGTGATGGCGGGATCCAAAAAGTCCAGGAAACCGTTGTTGTCGAAAGAAATGATGCCCACCTGCTCCGGAATCCTTACGCCAAGCTCGCGGAAAGCGCGGATGGCACCAAGCAGGATGGTTGATGAATATGCAAACACAGCGTCATACCTTACCCCATCACTGAATATTCTCTTGATCTGATCGTAACCATTCTCGACAGAGAAAGCGTCACCCACAATTGCATATTCAATTTGCTTTTCGCTGTGGGCGCTGATGGCGTCCTTGAAGCCTCTGACACGCTCCATTGAAGGGGTCGAGCTCTCCACGCCCTGGATTGACAGGATGTTGCGGCAGCCGCGGTTGATGAGATATTCAGTCGCCATATAGCCACCGGCGTAGTTGTCGGTACAGATGTATGGTAGGGAGGTTCCCTCGAAGTAACGGTCTATCAGGACAGTAGGGATGTTGCCGGTGATCTCGTCCATCAATTCGGTCGTGTTGCCGACAGGAACAGCGATTATGCCGTCCACGCTTCTTGAGCGGAACATCATAAGGGAACTCTCGAAATCCTTCTCATTTTCCAACGAGTCGGCCAGAAGTGTGTGGTAGCCGGCGAGTTTAAGATTCTCGATCACAGTGCTCGCCAACGTGGCGAAGAACGGGTTGTCAATCCCCGGCACAGTCAGGCCAATGGTGTAGGTGCGGCTGGTACGAAGCCCTTGCGCAAGAAGATTCGGCGTATAGTTGATTCTTTTCGCCTCCGCCTGAATTATTTCAATCGCTTTCTGACTGATTCTGGAGCGTTGCGCCTTGCCTGAAAGGACTCTGGAAACTGTCGAGACTGAATAGCCGGTCTGTTCGGATATTGATTGGATTGTGTTCTTGCGCATAATTAATGTCTGTGGAAACAAAGATAGAAATTTTTTGCAACAAGGAGAACTTTTACCCTGATCACATCAACAAGAACATATTAGTAACCTCCAATTTCACTGGAGCCCAACCAAGGGTCTTCAATACGTATTCTATTATACACAAAGCGAGCCAAGCCTACTGTTGTCAGCCTTGGTTCGCTAGTGTTATATAAGGACTGGAGACCTTGAACCTGTCTTGGTTTCTTTGACATTAATGTTCAGGCATGAATATCAGCGCACAGCGACCTTGTTGAGGAAGCACTGGATGGTGTTCTCCATTAGGCAGCAGATAGTCATCGGACCGACACCGCCAGGAACAGGGGTGATGACAGAAGCTTTCGGCTCGACGGAGGCGAAGTCCACATCACCGCAAAGCTTGCCGTTCTCGTCAAGGTCCATTCCAACATCGATCACGGCGGCACCGTCCTTGACCATATCACCGGTCACAAACTTGGCACGGCCTATGGCCACAACAAGGATGTCTGCCTGACGTGTGATTTCAGAAAGGTTCTTCGTCTTTGAATGACAGACTGTTACCGTAGCGTTCCTGTCAAGGAGAAGTTTGGTGATCGGGAGGCCGACGATCTGGCTGCGGCCGATCACGACAGCATTCTTTCCGGCAATCTCATAATTGGCATCCTCAAGAAGCCTTATGATTCCCATAGGGGTGCAAGGGACAACGCAGGAGGAGTTCGGTCTCTTCTGCCAAAGGGCAGCGGTGTTGAGCGGGTGAAAGCCGTCAACGTCTTTGGACTGGGCTATGGCCTCGATCACTTTCGGTTCGCTGATCTGCTTCGGGAGAGGAAGCTGGACGAGGATGCCGTCAACTGTGTCATCGGCGTTGAGCTCGGCGATCTTGTCGAGGAGTACCTGCTCAGGGGTGTCGACAGGCATCCTGACTGTGGTGTTCCTGATTCCTACCACGTCACAGGCCTTGGCCTTGTTCCTGACGTAGGTCTGGCTGCCGGGGTCGTCTCCCACCAGGATCACGACCAAATGAGGGACTCGGCCATATTTTGCAGGGAATGTGGCCACCTGCTCGGCCATTCGGGCCTTTAATCGGGCCGCTAAATCTTTTCCAGATATTGTCATAACATTTGTACCTCGCTAAAAGGTTATTACTAATTGAAAAAACTTATCTCACGTTCAAAGTGCCTACCACGACAATCTATTCACGTTACCCTCTCCCTAAATCCCTCCCCTCGGGGGAGGGACTTACTTTCACTTTATACCGTTTATTGATGAGTGGAATTCTCGTCTTCCTAAATCCCTTCCCTCGGGGGAGACTGTCTTAAAAGTCTAATTACCACCTCAGAGGATTGAGAATTCGTTGTCGCCCCTGTAGTGGGGTACAGACTTTTCTGCTCTCGTCGAGACTTTTCAGACTGTCAGGGGGAATTTGCTTTCACCGCAAGCGGTGAAGAGGTGAGATTTATAACTATAGGACAAGATGCCCGATGTCGGAACGGTAGAAGAGGTTGTCGCAGTGAATCTTACGGACGGCGGCGAGGGCTTTGTCACGGGCCTGGCGGAGGGTTTCACCGGAGGCGACCACCATCAGGACACGGCCACCGGAAGTCACCAGAGACTTGGCACCGGATTCCGGATCTGTGACCTCCCTGGTTCCCATCTGATAGATCCTGACCGACGGATCAGCCAAAGCCTCATCCAAACCGGAGATCGCAAAGCCTTTCTCGTAAGAGCCCGGATAGCCTTTCGAAGCCATCACAAAGCCGAGAGTCTGCTCGGAAGACCACTTGATCTCCGGCATAAGCTCGGCGGATGAAAGCCTTGCGCCCTCCACGGAATCAGTCCCCTCCGGAGCGTTCACCGACATTCCACCATCAGCGATGGCTGAGAATATGTCGTAGATGTCTGACTCCAGACGAGGCAGAACCACCTCAGTCTCAGGATCTCCGAAACGGCAGTTGAACTCGATGACCTTGATGCCGGACGGAGTCTTCATCAGGCCACCGTAAAGCAGCCCTTTGAACGAGCAGCCTTCGGCGACCATAGCGGCGGCAGTCTTCTTCATAATGTTCTCAAGGGCATATTCCTCATCCTCGGCGGTGATGACCGGAACCGGTGAATATGCTCCCATACCTCCTGTGTTAGGCCCTTTGTCTCCCTCGAACGCTCTCTTGTGATCCTGGGCGATGGCCAGAGGGAAGACCTCCTTACCGTTCACAAAGCACATGAACGAGAACTCGGGGCCGGTGAGATATTCCTCGACCACGACCTTGCCCTTGCCGAATTTGTCGTCAAGGAGCATATCCTTCAGAGCCACCTTGGCGTCGGAGAAGGTCTCCGGGATGACGACTCCCTTGCCGGCGGCCAGCCCGTCATATTTCAGGACAATCGGGAAGGTGTGTCTGCTGACATATTCAATGGCATCATCGTAGTTGTCGAAGGTCTTGAAGGCGGCGGTCGGAATGTCGTACTTCTCCATCAGCCGTTTCGCGAAATCCTTGCTGGACTCGATGCGGGCGGCTGCGGCGGAAGGTCCGAATATCCTCAATCCAGCCTTTTCGAAGGCATCGGCGATTCCGGCGGAGAGAGGGACTTCCGGCCCCACAACCGTCAGGTCAACACCGTGTTCCTTCGCGAAGTCCACAAGTTCAGGGATCTGTGTCTCCTTGAGAGGAACGCACTCGGCCTGAGCGGCGATCCCGGCGTTTCCAGGAGCGCAGAATATCTTGCCGACACGTCTGGAGCGGCTCAAAGCGTCCACAATGGCGTGCTCGCGGCCACCGCTACCGACAACCAGCACGTTCTTGGTCAGGAAAGAGTCCAGCATTATCGTTTTGCCGTCACTCTTGTTCGTTGATTCGAAATGAAATACTCGCATAGAGATCAATTATTCACACTTACTAATCATTTAATATTCAATTATTTCAAGCATTCTCTTTAGTCGGAATCCACCAAAGGGAAACGGCTAACTCACTGATAATAAAGACTTGGCAGATAACATGCTGACTTTCAACGAAATCGTCGTCTTCCTGGTTCTGTTTTCGGGACCACGAGTATGGCATTTTGCTTGATTGTCAAACAGTTATCCGCCACGAAGATGATATTAATGTTTGAAATGACGTTCTCCGGTGAAGACCATGGCGATGCCAAGCTCGTCGCATTTCTTGATGGAATCCTCGTCGCGGACGGATCCGCCAGGCTGCACGATGGCTTTCACGCCGTACTCGGCCGCCAGGGTAACACAGTCATCGAACGGGAAGAAAGCGTCGGAAGCCAGAACGAGACCGGCCTTGCGAGCGGCCTCCTTAGGGTCAACGGCAACGCCTGTCCTGGAGGTTTCCTCCTCGGCCAAAGTGGCGGCGGCCTGTTTGAGAGCCAATTCGGCGGAACCTACACGGTTCATCTGGCCGGCCCCCACTCCGTAGATCATTCCGGCCTTGCCGACGGTGATGGCGTTGGACTTGACGTGCTTGACAATCCTCCAGGTAAAATTCAGATCGACAATCTGCCCTTCGGTCGGCACAGCCTCGGTCACAGTCTGCGAAGCGGTCACCGGTACGATTGTAAGATCTTGATTCTGAACCAGAAGCCCGCCGTTGACGCTGACACACTGCATCTGCTCCTTGACAGAGCCTTCCATATTCACTTTAAGGACACGCAGGTTCTTTTTGGCGCGGAGAAGCTCAAGGGCATCAGGTGCGAATGACGGAGCCATCACGATTTCAAGGAAGATCGGCTTGAGCAGCTGCGCAACCTCAAGGTTGACCTCACGGTTGAACGCCACGATACCTCCGAAGATGGAGGTCTTGTCACCTTCATAAACCTTCTTCCAAGCCTCGACAACGTCAGCGCCGAGACCGGCTCCGCACGGATTCATGTGCTTGAGGCCAACGGCGAAAGGCTCGTCGAACTCACGGACGATGTTGAGGGCGGCGTTGGCATCCTGGATGTTATTGTAAGACAACTCCTTGCCGTTCAACTGCTCGGCGGTGGCCAATGAATATGGAACCGGCTTCAGGGTCTTGTAGAACTTGGCCTGCTGGTGAGGGTTCTCACCGTAGCGGAGATTCTGGCAGATGTCATATTCAAGGAACAGCTTCTCCGGGAGACCGGCCTGGGCGCGCATATAGGTCGCGATCGCGCTGTCATATTCAGCGGTGTGGGTGTAGGCCTTGGCCGAGAGTTTGAGACGGGTCTGCGGAGTCGTGTCACCGGTTGCCTTGATCTCGGAGATGACAGTGGCGTAGTCCTCAGGATTGACTACCACTGTGACCGAGGCCCAGTTCTTGGCGGCGCTGCGAAGCATTGACGGGCCTCCGATGTCGATGTGCTCCACGGCATCCTCCATCGTGACATCCGGTTTGGCGATCGTCTCACGGAACGGATAAAGGTTGACGCAGACGAGGTCGATCTTCTCGATTCCGTTGTCCTCTAATTGTTTCAGATGATCAGGAATATCCCTGCGGGCGAGAAGGGCCCCGTGGATTTTAGGATGAAGGGTCTTCACACGGCCGTCGCAGATCTCGGGGAATCCCGTGACATCGCTCACACTGGTCACAGGCAGACCTGCCTCTTTCAACATCTTCATTGTGCCGCTGGTGGAAAGGATTTCCCATCCGAGCGACACGAGTTCCCGGGCGAAATCAACGACACCCGTCTTGTCACTTACACTGATTAAAGCTCGCATAATATACGTTTCTCGCAGGCAGGCAATTACCTCGCAAAAAATTATCTCACGTTCACGCGGCGATTGCCCACCGCACTTATTCACGTTACCCCTTCCCCGAATCCCTCCCCTCGTGAGAGGAACTTACCTCGCCTGTGGCGAGAATGGTACGGGGTTATCTTTCCATAATGCGCTTCAGATGACAGAGCATCAGCTTGCCGTCCGAGTCACGGAGGTGCATTCCGTTGCCCTCGCACCATTTCCAGTACTTGCAGTCGGCGCAGTCGTCTTTCCGCATCCAGCTCCGGTCACGGTAAGGTTGGAAGCGATGCTCCCAGACATCCATAAAATCATCCTCGTAGATGTTGCCCTGGTGATAGTCCGAACGGATGCTCGTGCAGGCGGAGATCGAACCGTCAACCAGCACGGAACCGACAGTAACACCGGCCTGGCAGGAATAGAAATGATCCCTCACATCACCCTCATAAGGACCGAGGAAGCCTTCGCAACCATAACTGGCCTTGATCCTCCCCTCCTTTCTGGTCTCCTTGATGAAATCCAGCATCCCACGGAACATCTCCGGCGGAAGCTGAAGATCCGGATTCAAAGCGGCGCGGCCTTGCGGGAATATGGAGAAAAGCCTCCATTCCTTCAGTCCGAGCCCAATCAAAAATTCTTTTAGCTGAGGAAGTTGCGAATAGTTCCTACGATTTACACACGTCACGACATCAAAGGCTATTCCTGACCGGACAGCCATCCTGATCGTCTCAGCGGCACGCGTGAAACTGCCCTCACGCCCACGAAGCCAATCGTGGTTCTCCTCCAAGCCGTCCAGGCTGACAGTCATAGAATGAAGACCGGCTCCGAGGAGACGAGAAAATCTTTCCGCCGTAATCCCGAAGCCGTTCGTAACCATTCCCCACGGAAATCCACGGGAATATATTCCTTTGCCGCATTCCTCCAAGTCCGCGCGCATCGTCGGCTCTCCGCCGGAGATGATGACGAAAACCTTGTGGGGATCCGTCTTGGCGGCGATGGAGTCCAGCACCTTGAAGAAATCCTCCTTCGGCATGTCCGGAGTGGCGGCGACCTGCTTGCAGTCGCTTCCGCAATGCTGGCAACGGAGATTGCATCGGAGCGTACATTCCCAGAAGAGCTGCCTCAGAGGATGTTCCTCCTCCTGAGACTTGCGCATCGACCTTGCGATGTCAAGCGCGATTCTTCTTCTGATCGAAAGTCCGTCCATCCGTTACTCGCTCTTCTTCAAAGTCTTTGTGCCTTTAAGAGCAAACTCGCCCTCGTACCAGTTGCCGCTGCCGCCTTTCAGTTTCTCAGCCGTGACTGTCAGACTGTCCCGCTTGAAAGAGCCGTTGGCATCTCCGTCAACGTCATCGAAATAGAACTTGACCTCATTCATCGGCCAAACCCCATCATAAGCACCTACAGCCTTTCCGTTCTCGTCGGTGAAGAGAGTGTCTTTGTCGTAAGTCAATTGTTTTGAAGGAACGACGCGGATGCCTTTGATTCCCTTTCCGCTTTCGTCCAAAACCGTCAGATCGACCTTGAAATCACAGGATGGCACACCGTACTCACAACGATTACTCCAGATGTTGTCTTCACAGCCGGAGAATCCGAGCATCGAGAGCAGTGCCGGGCCGATGGCCGCGGTCAGTTTAGCAAATGATTTTTTCATAATTCTGAAGCTTTAATCATTTCAACCAAATCCTGCTATTTCAAATTCCTTGCAGCAAAAATCACAAAAAATCCGCCACGACTGACTAAAGCAAATGAATATCCACACCCGGCTTGTCGGTCACGCGGCCGATGACGGTCGCCTTGTCCCCGTAGCCGGCGAGGATGTCGATGGCCTTCTGAGCCTCGGACTCATCCAAAGCCAGAACCATTCCGACCCCCATGTTGAATATGTTGAACATCTCCCTGTGGGGGATGTTGCCGTACTTCTCCAGGAAGCGGAAGATCGGAAGGATCGTCCAGGAACCTTCCTGAACCTCGATGCCCTGGCCTTCACGGAGGATTCTCGGGATGTTCTCGTCGAAGCCGCCGCCGGTGATGTGGGCGACTCCGTGCACGTCGCAGTTGCGGATCACGTCCAGAACCTGCTTCACGTAGATCCTGGTCGGTGTCAGGGCGACAAGGCCGAGCGGCTGGTCGGACTCCAGTTCAGGATAGACCTTGAACAGATCCAGATTATTGTCGGAGAAGATCTTGCGCACGAGGCTGAATCCGTTGCTGTGGACTCCCGTGGAGGCGATTCCAACGAGGACATCCCCGGCCTTTACCTTCGTGCCGTCGATGAGTCTGGATTTCTCCACGACACCTGTGGTGAAGCCCGCGATGTCATATTCACCATCCTCGTACATTCCAGGCATCTCGGCGGTCTCTCCGCCCACGAGGGCGCATCCGGCCTGACGGCATCCGTCAGCGACTCCGGCGACAATCGCCTCTACGACCTCCGGACGGGTCTTTCCCTGGGCCACATAGTCAAGGAACACAAGCGGTTCCGCTCCCTGGGCCAGAACGTCGTTCACACACATCGCCACGGCGTCGATGCCGATGGTGTCGTGCTTGTCCATCGCGAACGCCAGCTTGAGCTTAGTGCCGACTCCGTCCGTCCCGCTGACCAGGACCGGTTCCTTGATGTTCAGTTTTGAAAGATCGAACATTCCTCCGAACGCCCCGATGTTTCCCATCACGCCGAGCCTGTCGGTCGACGCCACGTGTTTCTTGATCCTGCGCACAACGTCGTAGCCCGCCTCAAGGCTCACGCCCGCCTTCTCGTAATCAACTGCCATAGTGTATTTTGTATTATATAAATCCTTGAAATCCAGCAACCGCATCACCTGAAAAACATTAAGGCCATGGTATGGAATCTCTCACCAAGGCCAGATGTTGTCAGAGCGATCACTGACTCTGCGAAGTTACAACTAAAATCCGATAACGACAACCCCTTCTGGATGTTGTATTGATTCTTGTAATGATTCTTCCACGGATTTGCACCCACATCCATCCCTAACAGCAATCCGCTGCAATTCTGTTCCCGCGAGTCCTGACGGATCCAGCCCTGAAGGCCTTGCAAGGTACCCTCTATCCTTCAGCCTGGAACAGATTTGCACGGGAGACCCTTCTCCGGCTACATCGGAAGCCTTTTACCTTGCAATTCTGAACGAGATGTCCATAACCTCCGGGAACGTGTTGCCCCGCTCCGCCTTTGAGGGTACTATGTAGGTGTGAACCTGCTGATCATTTCGTGATCATTTCGACATAGTAGGAATCAAATGAATCAGAAAAAATGACTAAATTTGTGAGATTGGAGTTTTTGCGAAGAGATGGGATCGAGAAGAACTGAGTTGGAATCTCCTCTGAACGAATTTGTCAGCGGGATCAAGGCTATCATAGATGGAGCGCGCGGCAACGCCGTCCGCAGCGTGGACTTTTGCCGCGTGCGGATGTACTGGGCCATCGGTCAGCGCATCGCCGAGAAAGAGCAGCAAGGGAAAGAGCGAGCCGGCTACGGCACTTATCTTATCAAGAACCTTGCGAAGCAGCTACAGCCGGAGTACGGCAGCGGATTCTCCGTCCGTCAATTGGAGATGTGCAGGCAGTTCTACCGCATATACCCAATTGCGAATACACTGTGTTCGCAATTGAACTGGTCTCAGTATAAACTGCTTATCTCAATCCCAGACCCCGACAAACGAGAGTACTATCAGCTGGAAGCCGTCAATGAATGCTGGTCTAAACGTCAACTTGAGCGCCAAATCAACTCAATGCTTTACGAGCGTCTTCTGATGAGCAACGACAAGGGAAAGGTCCTTGCTGTAGCCCGCAACGAGCGCCAACCGGAATCACCGACAGAAATCATCAAAGACCCTATGGTTTTGGAATTCCTTGGTCTTGAGAAACGCCCGGAGTATTATGAAAGAGACTTTGAAAGCGCAATCATCTCACATATTGCGGACTTCCTCCTCGAAATGGGAAAGGGATTCTCTTTCGTAGCCAGACAGAAACGGCTGCTCATTGAGGACGATGAGTATTTCGCGGATCTTGTATTCTACAATCGACTGCTTCGCTCATTTGTCATCATAGAAATCAAGAACCACAAGCTGACCCACCAGGATTTGGGGCAGTTACAGCTCTATGTCAACTACTACGATCGCTACGAAAAGTCCGAGGACGAGAACCCGACCATCGGAATACTCCTGTGTTCCGACAAGAACGACACCGCCGTCAAGCTCACCCTGCCGGAAGACAACAGGACAATCCTTGCCAGCAAGTACCAGCTGTACCTTCCGACCACCGAACAGTTCATAGCTGAAATAAACGAAGTCAAGCGGATTGCCGGGCTGAAGAATACGGGGAAGCGGTAGGTTTGAGGGAATTATAAGGGCGGTCATTTATTAAGCATCGGCAAGACCGACTTTTATGGAATAGTAATAACGAAACAGGAACACATAATGCCAAAAAGAATAGCATCTTTATTTTCTGGTTGCGGAGGCCTTGATCTTGGATTTACAGGAGGCTTTAACTTTGGTAGCCACAGCTATCCAAGATTAGACACGCAGATAGTCTTTGCGAATGATTTCGATAGAGATGCGTTTACTTGCTACAATGCCAACCCAACGCTGACCACGGATGGGACGCAATGCCTATTGGCAGACATCAGGGATGTCAAGGATCAAATCCAAATGTATGTGTGGTGCATACATGATCGAAAGTCTGTAAAGGAAATGCTTAGGAACATGAAAATAATACGTTGCTTCAGATTAAGAGAAAATTGTCGAGGATAAATCTTTTTTCGAAGAAGGAGTGTGCCGGTGGCACATGACTGATGAGATATAGACCGAAAAGATTCCTTAAGATGATGCAGCTTATTTTCTGAAGGTTACTTAACGTCTGAAACTCCTCTGGGTTGCACCCAGAAAGTCGTTTTCTTCGCTACATAGCGTTGTTGGACACCTCCGCATGTGCTTTTTCGGTCCGGGGTACCTGTGTCTGATGGCCATGGCGGTCATTTACCCGGATAGGGCGCGCGAAGGGTGTAGGCCGCCATGGCATACAGGCACAGGTACCCGACGCAACGCAGTCGACATCTTCCTCATTAGTAAAATGTCATCCGTTACTCGCTGACACCGAATGAGTGGCTGATAATGTGCTTATTATCACATAGTTAACGTCTCGTCTTGGGCGCATATCCACTAAAGACGAATAGTTAACGCTATTATTATCAACCGTTTATGGAACACGTCTCAATGCCTTCTTATTACGGCCGCCCAGTGACGATGTCGGTCTGTGATTGACGGAACGCCCTCACATCAAAGCCGGTCTTAAACACATGAGAGGCTCATCCCCATGAAAATCCTGTACCATAGCCTTTGTGTTTTTCAGCCTGGTCTGGTTTCCAACAATGCAGATTCACCATTTGGCTGAAAGCCTTTTGTAATATTCTCACCGTCCATATTCCCTCGGTGCAGTCCGTCCGGTGGATTGTGTTCTGGCCGGACAAAATGCGGAAATCATGCGCTTTGTCCGGCCGGCAAGGCTTTCAGCGGACAAACTATTGAATAAACTCGGCAAACAACCCGGAAGTACCGGACCTGCGCTATGAGACTGGCGGTAAGCCATTGACAAACAACGTCATTGGCCGTCGGCGTTTAATTGATGTTGGTGCGAAACAACAAAACTCAATCGGCAAGATCGTTCCCTTTCTTTTACACAGGTTTTTGGACTGGATCCTACTTTTACTTTTAAGACAGTCTCCCCCTTACAGAAGTATCTGCGTGGCACATGTTTTTTCAAAAACGACTTTTTCAAGTGGACTTATGATTACTAAACTAAAATCAAATACGAAAACAACTGGATGGAATAAGCGTCCGGGAGCATCCCCTACGCTGACGACCCGGCGAAACTCACCGGGAACGTCAAGGGAATCTATAGCAAATCAGAAAGACTTCTAAAATTTATGTTCCTCGTTGACCTCCTCGATGCTGGAGTAGAGGGCGGTCGGGTAGTTGCCGTTGAAGCAGGCAAGGCAGAGGTCGGTGCGGTGACCGGCCTCGAAAAGGCCCTCCTCAGAAAGGAACGCCAACGAGTCGGCCTCGATGGCCTGACGGGCCTGCTCAAGGTTTCTTGAATAGCACAGGAGCTCCTTGTGGGTGGACATGTCCACTCCGTAGAAGCACGGATTCTTGATCATCGGACTGGCGATCCTCATGTGGACCTCCTTCGCCCCGGCCTCGCGGAGCATCCGCACGATCCTCAGGGACGTGGTTCCGCGGACTATCGAGTCGTCCACCAGAATTATCCTCTTGTCCTTCACGATGCTCCTGACCGGCGACAGTTTCATCTTCACACCTTTGTCCCTCATCTCCTGCGACGGCTGGATGAAAGTCCTGCCGATGTAGCGGTTCTTGATGAGTCCCATCTCGTTAGGAAGTCCGCTCGCCTCGGCGTAACCGGAGGCGGCGCTCAGGCTGGAGTCCGGAACCCCGACCACGATGTCCGCGTCCACGTGCGACTCCCGGTAGAGGATCTTTCCGCTCTCTTTCCTGAAAGAATGGACGTTACGGCCTTCGATGTCGCTGTCCGGGCGGGAGAAGTAAATATATTCCATGGCGCACATCGCGTGACGCTGGTAGTCTGAATATTTCTGGCTTCTGATGCCGTGGTGGTCGATCGTGACCACCTCGCCCGGCTCCACGTCGCGGACAAACTCCGCACCCACGACGCTGAACGCGCAGGTCTCGCTGCTGAGGACATAGCCGTCGCCGATGCGCCCGATGGACAGAGGCCGGAGGCCGTACTTGTCCCTCATCGCATAGATCCTGTGATTGGTCATCACCATAAACGCAAAAGCCCCTTCAATCATATTCAGGGCCTCCATGATAGGGATGATTCTCGGGCTGTTCCTTTCGACCGGCTCCTTCTTGATGAGGTGGGCCAGGATCTCGCTGTCGGATGTGGACTGGAAAAGGCTGCCGCGATCCTCCAGGTACTTTCTCAACTGGGCGGAATTGACCACGTTGCCGTTGTGGACAAGGGCGAAATCACCACTGTTGTGCCTGAAGAGAAACGGCTGGACATTCTCGATGCCGCCACCGCCATGGGTGGAGTAGCGCACGTGGCCGACCGCCATATTTCCGTGGAGAGATCCGAGATTCTCGCTGTTGAAGACTTCGGTCACGAGTCCGAGTCCCTTGACCCGGTGAAGTTCTCCATTATCGTTGACCGAGACGATTCCGCAGCCTTCCTGGCCGCGATGCTGAAGGGAATGGAGACCGTAGTAGGTCACCTCGGCGGCGTGGGGCACGCCCCAGACACCGAACACCCCGCATTCTTCTTTAAGTTCCTTTGAAAACATATTCCTTTCGCGGACTAAGTAATCATTAAAAAGTAACTTGAACAATTTGTATATCTTTATGGTCTATATTTCTTTTCTCATCAGTCATGTGCCACCGGCACACTACTTCTTCCAAAAGAAATCTATCCTCATTAATCTGACACAAAATTTAGTTCAACTTATTTTTTAACGCTTACTAAAGCACAAATATAACGAATTATTCGCCTTGGGACAAAAGAAAAATCCGTGAGGTGAAGCATTCTTACTTTCCCTCACGGATTAAACCGTTCTTTATGAATATTTCTGACCAGATCTCAATAAGTCACCTGTTCCGACGCGTCGCTCTCAGAGTTAAGCTCACTTATGGCGGTCACCAGATAGGTTCCTTTCGACGGAAGGCTGAACTTCTTGTCCTTTGTCGTCCCGACCAATGTCGCCTTCTTCTTGGTTCCGTCCAACTTGTAGACGGCGAACATCGGGCCCGCGCCGGTCCAAGTCAAGGCGGAGCCATCGACTTTCACCCCTGTCGGAGCGTCAGGTTTCTTCTCGTCAGCGGCGAGGAGGTAAGGGATCAGGGTCTTTGTCCCGAACGCTCCCTTGACAGCGTCCGTTATCCCGATCTTATTTTCCGTCAAGCTTTTGGCACTGTACAAGAGAGCACCCTCAACACGTTTGATCTGGGCGGCGTAGTTGTACTGGCTGTAGAACGAGGACGTGGTCTTGAAGTCCGGATTGGAAGCGTCCGCAGCGAAGTTGTAGATCCCGTAGCCTGCCATCAGATGGCTCTTGAACGCATTGTCAACGAACCACTTGATCCTTGTCTGGAATGTTACGACACTATAGTACAGCTGAGGGATAATCACATCAATCAATCCGTTGCGGGTCCAAGTGGCGACATCGGCGAACAAAGCGTTGTAGTTGTTGTCATAGTTGCCTTGAGGGCTGACGGAGAAGATCACTTCCGGACGGGTCTGGACAATCACATTATGGATCTTTTCGATCGCCTTGGTGACATTGGCGCGCCTGAAATCCTCGATCTTTGAATATCCGGAACCATATTTGGCATATTCAGCAGCATCATTCAGAGACTCTCCTTTTTCCAATGACGGATAGAAATAATCATCCATGTGAAGGCCGTCCACATCGTATTTTGTGATGATTTCCTTGACAATGGCGGCGATCCTGTCCTGAACCTCCGGCAGAGCCGGATTATAGACACGGATCTTGTTGTAGTCCTTGACCATCGAGGCTGGAATCTTAGGATCCAATGCTGGAAACTCAGCCGAGGCGGAACCTCTCGTCTCGACACGGTAAGGATTGATCCAGGCATGGAACTGCATCCCGCGGGCATGGGTCTCGTCTATCAGGAACTTGAGGACATCGTAACCCGGATTCTTGCCGACCGTGCCTGTTATGGTCTTGCTCCAAGGCTCATACTGAGACTCATAGTAAGCATCAGCCTTGGACCGGATCTGAAAGAACACAGCGTTAATGCCGCATTTCTCAAACAAATCCAGATAGTCGGTGTACTTCTTCTTCTGTGAAGCCGCGTCGTGCGCGCCCATAGGCCAGTCCAGTTCCCAGACAGTGGCCACCCAGACACCTCTGAGTTCCTTCCTCGGAAATTCGACCTTGACCGGATCAGTCGTGCCACCGCCTCCGGTGCCTCCTCCGCCAGTGGAGCCGCCAGGCTTAAAAGGTTGTTCTTCCTTTCCGCAGGCGAAGAAGGCCACACTCAGAAGCGAGTACAAAAATATTCTTGCTAATCTTTTCATTTCCGCACCGATCAGTCGTCAAGAGCCACCTTTATCGGGAACTCGCAGATCGCGAACCCAGAGTCGCATCGGGCGGCGAACAAGTAAAGCTTGCTGTCCTTTCCTTCCGCGTCCTTCTCGATGTAGTAGTTGAGATTAGTTCCCGGAGAGATGCTCTTGCCGCCGCCAAGGATGAATGAATATACCGGCTTGCGGTCACCTTCCTCAAATTTGGCAAGGCAGTCAGTCAAGGTGTCCCCTCCCTTCGTGATGTCATAGACGTTCATCGTCGGAGTCACGTCCTCGGTTCTGCCGGCAGTCATTGTGACCAGATAGCGTTCGTCATTGAAACTGATTATCTGGCAAGCGGTTGACTGCGCAGGGACACTGGTGGACTTCAGGGAATACTGTACGGACATCGATTCGTCCACAATCTTTGGAGCCATATAGATTCCGCCGAAAATGTAGCTGTCGGTTCCCCAAATCCTGTTGACAGTAATGTAGGAGTTAGCCTTGGAGTCTGAGCCAAGAACCGTGGCGCTGGCAGGATCGATCTCCTTCCAGTTCCTGATGGTGAACCTCAGGACATCCGTGGAGCCGTTGTTGCCGAAGAATACATAACCGTTACCGTTCTCGTCAAGATTGAACGAGGCGTTGTCACCGTGCCTTGAGTTGGCGCCGTCGATTGTGTCAAGCGTCACATTCAGAATCACTTCCGGAGCGGAAGCTGGAGTCTCGTAGTAGTAAATCTTCAATGGGGACCATTTGCCGCCACCTGAAAGGTTGCTCACATAAGTGTGGCCCTTGATCACGGCTCCGCTTGACAAGTTAAAATTTCTTGCAAATCTGTCCATAAACAGGTCGACTTGGTTACTGTTATTGTTATTAATAGTTTGCAATATAAGCAAAAACCTCATCTGACAAAAAATATTAAGAGAGAATGACTAAAAAACCTCGGAATTATGCACTTTAGGCTTGTTCGTAGTAAAGGCATA
>ULRO01056589.1_pt1 | contig 124185 bp, 99 predicted proteins | sample 1955421 | NCBI WGS metagenome assembly ULRO01 (sample SAMEA4835682, study PRJEB28245) | human gut metagenome | biome: gut microbiome; material: fecal sample | place: Denmark | collected 2008 | reverse complement strand
GTTTAACTTTTTAGTACGGTATATTTTTACCGAAGTATTGACTGAGAAAGAACATCATCCATGACCATCTGCAAATATTCCTCAGAGTCAATGCCTATCAAATCCAAAGAATCAGGGATGTTTCGTTCCATTTCTTTGTAGTTCGTCTCGTTCTCATTGTACTTAAAAATCTCGCTCAGAAGGTCATCCAATAGACTATTCTGGCTACGGGTTTTGTTTTTTTGACGGATTTTCTTTCTCCGCATTATAATATAGTACGTGCCATAGGTCTCAAAACCCACGTATTTTAGAACGGAGTCCATGCTTTGACGGTCCCTAGGAAGAATCATAGGATAATCAAAATTATACCAGTTCTTAAAGGCACTCATTTTGAGATTGATTCCAACTTGATTGATGACATCCTCGTACACTCTCTCTTCTCCGAACTGAAGAACTTTCCATTCAAGCAAGAGTCTCCAAAGTTCTTCTTTGGATTTAATTGCAATCTCACCAATCTCAGGTACAAATTGGCGCCTAATCTCCTCTTCTATACTAGAGTCTTTACTAACAGACTTCTCGATGAACGGTGTAAAATAAGACTCTAAATCACTTGCCAATTGGATTCTTTTTCCCTCATGCTCCTCAATCAAATCAGATGCTCGTACAAGTTCAATATGGCCATCTTCTTCAACTATTAGCAATTCAGATTCTGGGATTGTCCGTTTCTTTCCATCGACTGTGACGATGGTTAATTTGTTTTGACTATATGAGTAATCTCCAGAGTCATATTCCATGTAGAATCCCGCATCGCTATCTCCTATAGTGCGACTCTTCGGAACTGGTTTCCAACCCAGCACATCTTTTCTGTAATCAATCCCCAGAAGCTTGTTATATGTCGCGTTCAGCTCATAGTTGCTGATGTCAAGTTTGTTCTGAAAGATAGGGACATTAATAATCTCAAGGACCCTTTGATTGGGACTAAGATAGTATGGGTCGTATGAATTCGGGTAGATTGGAGCCTCTTTGTAGTAACGCATAAAACGTATTACAATGACGTTCCTTGGTATAACTTCAGTTAACCCGTCAACTGGTTTCAAATCGCCAGCTTTGTAAAACTGAATGTTATGTTCTGGGAAGATTCTACGGATGTCATCTTTAATTTCGGAAGGCGTAAAACCGTCAATAACCATCGCAAAGTCCGTTGTGTTCGGATGAAGAAAACGTAGAACTTGTTCGCGAATCTCATTTTGCCACTGATTCTGAACGTAATTAAAGACGACAGGATGATTTGGCCTTAAATACTCAGGATCCTCTTCTGTTAAGTATTCAAAAAAAGCATCTTTTGAGTTAGGACCAGCGCATAATGAAAGAATGTTGCGCTTGCTGGTAGGAAAACGGACACCATCCAACAGAAGGGCAATTTCACTTCGAATAATGTCATCGTTTTCATTTGCATGTGTATAATATCTTTTATACTCAGATTTGACAACAAGTGGGTTTAAATCAAGAATCTCATCATACTGGAGGCAGAAGAAATGATTGTAATTTCTTCCAACATTAAACACTCTTTCCAATCTGGTTTTGTCGGAAAGAATTTTTCCTATGGTGTAGTTATGGTCAATCAGAACGAATACGAATAGATTCTTGATGTCGAATCCTAACTGAGATATCTGTTCAATGCGGCCTTTACTAAATGATTTGAATCGACTGGAATTATAGTATACCATGAAGGCGTTACCTATTGCCTGATCTCGGTTCTTTTTGAAATATGTTTTTGCCTTCTCCTTCAACTCATTTGCGTCCAGGTCAGAGTTGACATATAGACTCTTATTTCTAGCATAAGAAGTTTCAAAGAAATCTACGAGCAGGCTATACCTGCTATCACAGACCTCTTGATCTTTGCAAATGAGTAGATTGTATTGGTACTTGTCCAATTCTGAAAGGCCTGAGCTGATAGAGTTAACCTTACGCTTGAAACTCGTAAGAGCATAACCAAAACAAGTAGGTTTCCCTTTATACTGAACCTTTCTATTGAATGACTTATACTCTTTTGTCCTTGCAGTAGGAACATGAAGGCCATAAGAAGAAATAAAAGCAAGTTCTTTGCGAAGATTGCTCATTGTCTTCTCGTTGAAGATTCCTAGACGTATTGTTAAATACTTGGATAACAATTCCCTCATCATATCGTTAGCTCCAAGCATATAGAAAATAGGAACTTCTGGCATCGAGCCGTTTCGATTTTGATAATAGGAGATATAGTTATCAACTAGTGATAGGAATGGTCTGTAAGTAGCCAATGACAGGAGCCCTTCCTCATCAACATCAAGGCTCATTACTTCCATAATTGCTTTGAAAAGACTAGACTCGTTTTTAACGACATTCTTAAAGGCATCTGTCATACTATTCCAGAATAAGGAGTTTAAGGGAAACAATTGCGCGAGTCATACCAATGTACAACTCAAAGCACTTAAAATAATCCTCTTTTTTCAGGGCCAAAATTATATGGTGATTCTCAAGGCCTTTATATGAAAGGATGGAGGTGAACTGAAGATTATCATCCCATTCTGTATTAATGTTTTCTGTCGTAAGCTCTGAAACATTTTTGAGTTCAGTAATAATTTGGTAGATATCCTTCTTCCCAATACCGGCTACGCGCTTCAAACTTGAATGCGCCAGGAGAATGTAGTTGGCACACGCTCTTCTTTCATGCAAGTCATCTGACAGTTGCTTAATATATTTAAGCATATCCTTAGGCTCATAAAAGCGATGAATAGAGATAGGGTAATCTTCCTTGTTCTCAATATCATCAAGGACCGGATTTAAATCATAATAAGATGGCAAATCCTTGACTTTACTTGCGACCTGTACTATTTCAAGATTTGTGCGTACCCTCTTATTGTCGAGTAAACAGTATATCGCAGAATTCTGAGAAATAACCGAGGCCAAGTCTTCTAGTTCACGTGCCTCACTATTATAGCCCTGTTCATTGTCAAAAAACACTAAATAGCGTCCTTTAGAAAGCCCACAATTCGTCATCGATGCGAGATGGTCCAATACCTCAATCACTCCTTTATCGAGGATGTCATGAATCTCATCGACGATAATGTAATTATAGCCGATGAAAGGAATGTCTACCGTATGTGAATTGAAAAAGCAGATAATTTTTTCTGTCAATACATCACTTGGCCCTTCGATATCGGCATAAGTAATCTTTCCGCCAGTTAATCGCATAAGGAAAGAACCATATTGCATCACATCACATGAAGTAAGACCATCTTCTTTTAAAAGGTATTGGATGCGTGATTGAAGCAGCTTGTTCCAGCAGAGATAAAGCCCTTTCTGCTCTGAAAACATCTTGATGTAGCCCTTTGCAATAGTGGTTTTTCCTGTTCCTGGTCCACCCTCAATGAAGATGCGGTTATTCTTAGATAGGCTTTTTAATGTGTCAAGATTGCTGATTCTCAGCCAGTTCAGAATCTCAGAAACACTGGTTTCGGAGTAATTGCTAGTTGAGAAGATTGTGGGAGCCAACCTGGCCACAAGGAGATTAAGTTGATTCTCGGTCAAGTCCGTCATGGGGTGCTTCAATCCTTCCTTGTCATAATCTAGAACCGTCAGACAAAAATCGGCGAAAGAATCAGAACCAGATGATTGGTTATCAATAGTCCACAGTTTATACCGTTGGTCAATCTCTTCGGCACCGGCGGTTGAATCAAGATGAGTATGGGGAAACGCACATACCGTATCAATATAAATTTCGTTCATACTCAAAATATGATGATTCACAAGTGCCCACTTATATGTGTCGGCTTGCTTGAAAGGGGTTCTGCTCATTTGTTGAGTAATGCCCTGGTATTCGTAGCAGTAGTTGCCATCATGAATACTGATAATTCCTCCCTTAACCTCAACAATAATGGCTCCTTTAATCGACAAGAGAAGGAAATCAATTTGAATGGACTGTCGGCTATCTCCGTTAAAGTTGAGGCTTAAATCATAGAACATATGCCAGGTTAAAGGGCTTTTTTCGCAGTCCTCGACAATTCGCATGTACATATCGCGCTCTCCAGCTAGGAGAGAACCGTCCAACTTGCGAATTGAATTCAAATCCCTTACAGAATGATTCTTTATAGGCATATTGTCTAGTGTATATGTGTTTTGCTTTGAAGCATACAAATTTATAATTTTTTTTGCGTAAATCTGGTTAACTATATGCAATATTGTGCTTTGTCCATCGCAAATTGACAATATGTTGTCTAAAAAGACTGTCATCGGATAAATACAATAAGCCCAGGGACGGGGTGATGGTCTCGGGGCGGGTAGGGTGAGCGAGGGTGGAGAGACGTGATTAAAGCGGCTCGTTCTTCCTCTTTTCGCAGAAGTCTATGATGCCATCGACGTGGAGGGCGATGATGGATTTCTTGCCTTCGTTGGATTCGAGGTAGGTCAGGGAGGTTTCACTGTCCATAAATCCATTTTCGGTCAAAACGCAGGCGGCGTAGATGTACTTCATGAAGTAAAACAAGGACTCTATGTCGGGGGCGCCGTCGGAGTAGTCGGTGCGGAGTTTGTGGCCGGGGAGGTGCTGTTTGGCGGTGTCGTATAGGCAGTCGGCCAGTCCATCGGAGAGGGTGTGGCCGTAGTAGGTGTAGCAGCTCCAGCCGGTGGCGTTGTGTTATTTCTTGCCGTTTCCGGCGGCGTTTACGTGGATGGAGATTATTATCGTCTTCTGCACGGGCCGTCCAATCTGACAGGTGATTTTGTTGGCGCGTCAGACGCGTTCTTTCAGGGGGAGACTGTCTTAAAAGTAAAAGTACCCCCAGTGAGGATTGAGAATTCGTTGTCGCCCCTGTATAGGGGTACAGACTTTTCTACTCTCGCCGAGACTTTTCAGACAGTCTGGGGGGATGTCTTCTTCTTCGGAGACCAGGAACCCGGCGTCATAGCCTCTTATGGTGAGGTTGTTCCACCACGGATCTTGCAATTTCGTGGTTGTACTTGTACTCCCGGAAGCGTCCGTCGGGAGAACGTTTACCAGAGGTATCAATCCCGTGGCCGTTGGCTTGATTTCCTGCCCACGCTTACCATTGCGGCTAAAAACCTCGCTACCGAAATGACCAATTACAATGTCGAGGGTAAAAACCTTCACGGCGAGCCGGCAATTACGAAAGAACATATGCAGAATAACCAAAGCGTGAGGGAAATGCTTGGGAAGCACGGAATCCGCCCCGAGGAATTGCCTCCGGCAGAGGATATCAAAAAACTGGAACGGCGTGTAGCTTCGGAGGAAAAGAGAATGTGGATTTCGCGTATTTTGCGGAAGTTGTGCATATGTGCTCGTGGGTGTGAAGAGAGACGGCAGCTTCCCTCGCCTTGTAGAAGAACGTGTTGAGGGTCACACCGGTTCTGTGCGCCCTCAAACATTTGTCGTACTGCTCGTCGGTGTTCCGCTCGTCATAGTCCGGGTGGAATCTGCTTACGCGGTGGAAGTAGTCCCGACCGTTCTCCCTGAACTCGTCGGCAAAGGCGAAACCTATATCGCGCCAGTTGTCGTAGCCCGAGGTTATGTCGATGTGACCCGCTTCAAGTCGCTGGATAACGATTTCCACATCATCGGCACTGTCGCCGGTATTGACGACAGGGGATGAGGTTTTACGTTCGCTCGCAGGGGGTACTTTATTCGTCCATGCGTGGGGATCAAACTGGAGTTTTTCCATCGCTAACGGATTTCGGGGTTGAGATACGCTTCCGGCTCGAAGGGCAGAAAGCACGCTCTGGACACGTCTTTGTCCGATTTGTCCGGCTCTATGCCGTAGGTCTTGACCTGGTAGTTGGAGACGGAGCGGAAGTATTCGGAGTGCGGCATCAACGCTGTGTTGATTTTGACAATCCACTTGAGCCCATCATCGCTGGGAGAGCGGAACATCAGTTCTGTCTCGAAGTACGGGTCGTCCAGGAGCGTCCGCTTGAGGGCTTCAAGGTCCTGAACGTGGTCGAAGTCCAGACAAAGGTACCTGCTGTGCTCCACCAGCTTGTCGTTGGCCTGCTCGGAGAATACTCCGGAGAAAGTACAGTAGGCGAAGTGGGATGCCATGTAGTTCCGCCTCGTGTTCTTGTCTTCGATGGAGCGGAGTTTCTCGGTCTAGGCCTGGGAGTAGTGACCGGTGACGTAGTTCCATGCATCAAGCAGCGTGATGGACTTGTGGGGAGTCTTATTGGTGACCGGAGCTTTGAAGAAGGAGAAGGAGGGGAGCGGATTCACCGGGGCCGCGTAGCGGTCGTAGGGGCTGTAGCCGTCCTCAAGATGGAGGTACAGGTCTTCGTTGATGACGATGAGCAGATCCTGTCCGTCTTTCTTCCAGTACAGCTTGGCGAAGTCGAAGCAGTCGCCTTCGGGGATAGCGTCGAACTGGTCTTTGTGACGGGCGATTTCATCGGAGAGTTTCTCTTCCTGGTGAATCTTCTCCGTCCAAACGTGGAGGGTCTCGCTGCCATCGGCAAACGGATTCCTGAAGATGCCGCAGTCGCAACCGGAGATTTTCATCACGGTCTCGCCGGGGTAGAACTGACGCAGAATGTGGGAATAGATTCCCGTGCCGTAGTGCGTCTTCGCGAGGATGGCTTTTCTACTGATCATGGCGTACCTCCTTTTCTTCCTGTTTGGGTTCAAGAAAGTCCGAGCCATGCTCTTTGTAGAGCCTGCGGAAAGCGACCGCATACTCGTCATTGGATTCAAGAAGGAATTCCTTCATGATTTCGCCGAGGATTCTGGGTTCTTTCATCGTACACCTCCTTACTTGGCGTTGACGTAATCCACGGCCGCCTCCTGCATCTCGTCCTCGGTCTTTTGATAGCCGCCGGCGAGCCAGGCGTCAATCTCGGACTTCAGGAAGCGCAGGCGCTTGCCGTCCTTGTGATACGGGACACGCCGGAGCGTGACCCAGTCGTAAACCGTCTTCTTGGCGGGACGGTCTGGGTGATAGGAGCAAAGTCCGTCTACGTCCATCCACTGGTCCTGGACGGACTCTGCAACAGTGAGTTTTTCGACAAGGGCAACCAGACGGTTGATCTTGTCTTCGAGGATGTCCAGTTTGGAGGGCATCGTCTCGAGCGTTGTTGGCGTATTTGCCATAAAAATTACCCTTCGCAGGCTTCTCCTTGCTACTCGGTGGTCCTCGTAGGGAATTAAGTTACCAAAGGTGGAGCAGCAATGGTTAAATCACCTCTGCAACTTACGCTACAAAGATGATTGAAATACAAGGGTTTGTTGCCGTGAACCGGTTACGTGACCCCCCTTGCAACCGGTTGCAACCTGTTATTTCTGGTATTTTAGCTCGATGTCGATGTTCAGATTCTGGAACAATTCATTGACCTTTTCGATCTCCGTTGCCTGTCGACTATTGAACGTGTCGGAACCGCTGATGTCAGTCCGAAGTCGGTTGGTGGAGTAGTTGGTAAAGTAGGCTATAAGTTTAGCCTCATCAAGGAAGGTGTAGTCTTTTTGACCGGGCATTGCTTTCTTGAGGAGAGCGTGGAGAGCAGCCGCTGTTACCCGGCGTGTTCTTACGCCGTTTTCGTCATTCTTCGCATCAGCATCATCCTCCTTATCGAGTTTCTCCGCGCTCAATTGCTCGACCTGTTTCACAAGCTCCGCCATCTTCTTCTCATTATCATCAGCAATGCCTTTGATTTTATCCAACTCAGCATCTGTTTTAGCGATGTGAGCCTTCATGCGCTGGTTCTCCTCCTTTAAGGTCTTGTTTTCTTCCTTGAGTTTCTCGGCCGCAGCTGATTTATCTTGTTTAGCGGTCGCATTCGCACTCTTTACCCGGATATCAACGATCTTCTTAAGATTGGCGAAGAATGTTTTCATATCGCGCATATCAAAGTCTGCCAGGGCCGATGAGGCTCTGTCCATATGAAACCGGGCCTCAATAGCAGAAAGAATCTCCATCTGTTTTTGCGGTGTCTCTCCTTGATTGACTTGCTTCTCGACCTCGTCTTCTTGGAAGCCTTTGGTTATTATTTTCCAATCAACAGTCGTGACATCCTGGACGGTCGTGTGTTCAAGTGTCAGGTCATCTATGAGGTAGAAATAATGCTTTTCGCGGAGTTCTTGAACGAGTTTGCGGAAAGTCTCACTGTAGCCAGGATCGTCCGACCAGCCATTACTGAGGAGGTAACCAACGGAATCCATAAAGCGCTCCAAATTCTTAGGCAAAGCCGTACACATTCGTAGCATTACGGACGTAGCCATAAATGTGTCTGTTTCATCCAGAGGCGAATGAGAAGGGCCTAAAACACGGTTGACATATTCTATGTATTCCTTTTGGAATTGCCCTTCCGGGTGCTTGTCCTCGGAAGCACGTACAATCAGTATTCGAGCCAACTTAAGGATTGCCTCAATCCCTTCATTACGGTAATACCACTTTCTCATCCCATTGATTGTAATGAACCGTTCATAAATTCCTTCGGCAATGGGGTCATTGTCAATAATGTCATCGAGCGTCAGCCGCTTAATCTTGTCAATCTTATCTTCCATATATCCTTTGTATTTAACTATTTATCGCTCTTTATCTTGATTCTCTCCACTGCATCTCTCTTGCTCTTGTCCACGATGTCGGCGTAAATCTGCGTCGTTCCGATGTTGGCGTGGGTGAGCAGGTGGGAGACGGTGTATATGTCGGTGCCTTCGTTGACCTGGAGGGTGGCGAAGGTGTGGCGGAAGCAGTGGAAAGTGATGTGCTTGGTGATGCCGGCGTCTTCCAGCCATTCCTGGAGCGGCTTCTGGGTGTAGTGGCGCTTGAGGTCCTTGAAGACGAGTCCGGTGCCGGGCTTGCCGCATAGTTCGTAGGCTTCTTGGGAGAAGGGAAGCGTGGCCTCGGTGTCGGTCTTTTCGGTCTTGATTCGCAGGCACCAGCCGCCATTGGTGGCTTTTACAATGTTGCTCCAATTGAGTGCGAGGATGTCGCTGATACGTAGACCGGTGAGGCAGCTGAACAGAGAGGCATTCTTGAGATCGGGCGTGTCGCAGGGCGTGGCGGCCAGTTGGCGTACTTCTTCCAGCGTGAGGAACTCCCGGCGGCCATCCACGGCATCGATGGTCTCCAGGTAGTCGTTGACGTTCTCCTGCAGCAGTTTCTCCTGATAAGCGATTTTGAGGAAGCCGCGGAAGGTGGACCAGTATCCGGCTGCAGAGTTCTGGGCGAGTTGTTTGTCTGGGTGCTTGAGCTGCTTGGCGTTGAGCAGGTATTCACGGAAGCCTTCGCAGAAGGGGACGGTGATGTCGCCCATCTTGCATACATCGCCGCAGTAGTTGCTGAAGTGGTCGTAGACGCGAATCCATTTCTGGTCCTTCGTGTCCAGCTTGGTTTTGAAGTAGGCGAGGAAGTCCATCTTCAGCTTGGTCTTGTCCAGGAAGTCGTACTGGCCGCGGATGATGGCCAGTTCGCGCTCGGACCGGATGGCTTCGGCCTGGGCTATCTTTTCTTTGTTGGCGTCCTTGTCGCTCTGGAAACGGGGCTTGTTTACGAGGTATATGCCCAGGTATTCGTGCCGGACGTACTTGCGTGAGTGCGGGTCTCTCAGGGGCGGGTAGAAGTCCAGATAGAGGGTAATCTTGCCGCTTGGCAGCAGCCGCTTTCGAAGTGTTACTTTAGTTACTCCCATTGTCGCTTATCTTTTTGAAGAGTTTGTCCAATTCGTCTTTCTTGTACCAGACGTAGTTGCCTTCCGTCCGAACTTTGGTCACGCCTGCGGCCTGCGTTTCTTCGCTGAAGCGTTTCTGGCCGAGGTGATAGTATTTGAGTGCGTCGCCGCTGCGCATATAGTTCTTGCGTATCTCAGCGGGGATTTTCGGGGTTTTGTCTTTGAAGAGGCGGTCGAGGTCGGTTTTCTTGTAATAGACGTAGATACCGGTGCGGGTGCCTTCGATGCTGGCGGCCTTTACTTTGTCGTAGAAGGTTTGCTGGCCCAGGTGATAGTGTTTCTTGGCCTGGTCCACGGTGAGGTAGTTCTTTTCTATGTCGCCCTGGAAGAGGCGGCTGCGGTCCCAGTCCTTCTTGGAAATCAGGAGCAGGCGGCCGTCGCGCTGGACAGGAATCTTCTTTTCGCGGACGTAGGCGGAGATGTAATTGCGCGTGATTCCTTCGCTCTGCATCAGATCATCAGCGTTGTACCAGTCTTCTTTATTATATACGGGCGTGGGCTTGAACAGGCGGTCCACTTCTTTCTTGGGGTAGAAGGCTTTGCCTTTGATGATGCGCGGACGGAAGCCTTCTTCTTTCATGCGGCGCATCAGCCGGGATTCGGAGATGTTGTACTTCTGCAGGACCTCCGCCTTGGTAATGAGTATGGACCAGTCGCCTTTGATGGGTTGAGGCTGGATCTGGCTGTCGGCCGTGAGCTGCTCGATGGGGATGCGGACGGTGCGGGATGAGACTTTGAGCGGCGTGAGTTCTCCGGCATTGATGCGGGCGTACAGGGTAGGGCGGCTTACACCGAGGAAACGGGCGGCTTCGGTTATCGAGAGATGCGACTTGCCTCCGAAGGTCTCACGGGCAGCCATCGTTTCTATCTCGGCCTTGCGTGCCTGCTTGCGCTGGCGTTTAAGGCGCATGTTGTATGTGTTGCGGCAGGTTTCATTGCAGTACCTCTGCCTCGGATTTTCCGGGGTAAAGGGGTTTCCGCAGCCTGGGCAGGTTTTCATTGCAATGTGCATACTTTTTACAACGATAAGGCGGTTATGAGGTGCGAGACCTCCAATCTTCTATTCTTGACCGCTGATTGGGTACAAGTTTGTAAATCTACGTAAATCTATGTCAAGGTACGGTATTCGGCCGGAGCCCTCATATAGCTTGAACCACGCGTGGTTCAAATATAGCAAAAATATCCCGAATTAGACCAAACTATTCGGGAAATGTTTTCAACATATTTTAGTTGATTATGTGAGAGTTACGCCCTTTTGTACGGAGTGTGTGGATGGTGTTTCGGTGTACTTACTTTCCGATGCAGGAATTAGTTATTATTGAATATCAACTGTTTAACATTTAAGCGGTACAAATAGGGTACGGCTTTTGTGATGTTATCGAATGTAAAGCAGCAAAAACTAAATGTTTTCAGTCTTATCTCCGTTCTACAAATGTAGTGATTTTCCTATGATTTTTAATGTCTTTTCTGGCTTATTTTCTGCTTCAGTAATTGACTTCCGGAATGTAATGGAATTTTTTCTCAAGACTTCATTTTCGGTATTCTTGTCCGCTATCCTCGGAATAGAGAAGATAGCGGATTTGATGTCCTGAGAAATCAGTTGAATATTTTGTCAAGCCATTCTGCGAACTTGCTCCATAACCAGAAGTTGGCAATTAAGCCGCCAATGATTCCAGCTATCATCAAAATCGGGAAGGTGACGGCTGCAATAATTGTGGCAGCGACGCTCAGCATTTCTCTGCCGAATGGTGTGCAAAAGGAAACGGCAATACAGCATAATGTGATGCCTGAAACAATCAGGGCTTTCTTAATTCTAGAGTCCATTGTCTTTTAATGTTTGAGAGAAATTTTCAATTGTCTTATTTCATCTTTGAGTACTGTGTTTTCGCTGCAGAGATGATCTACGGAGGCTTTAAGCTCTTCGTTCTCCTTTCTCAGGGCGATTATTTCATTGTTTGCTGAAGTGATTTCTTCAAGCAACCTCTTGTTCTCTGAGGAGAGCAGGTTTATAGAAGATTGCAAGTCGTGCAGGAAGTCGTTCTTTTGTTTACGCCGTCCTGCGAGCCAACCAGCAGCCGCTGTGACAAGGGGAAGAACAAATGTTCCGATATTAGTAATGATTTCATTGGGTTCCATATGCCTGATATCTATTTGTTTGAACTCATCATATAACAGCATTACTTTAGCTTGTCTGAGAAGTATAGTTTCATTTCTGTCAGTCTGCGTTTTTGTAATCCTCGCATCACTTTGCCGTTAGCATAAACCCATCTGAGGAATTCATCTATTATTGAATTATCATCCGGGTTAATGCGAATCTTTGCAAGTAAAGTGGAAGCCTTGAAATTGCCAATTCCTACATTAAAGACGAATGAGACAATAGCGTCCCACTGGCATTGTCTGAGGCTGAGATTCAACTTATTCAGTTGCATTTCAATGGCCGCTACATCTCTATGTAGGTATTCATTTGCTTCTTGAATTGTAATGAAGGAATTAGGTGATACACAGGAAGTATGTCCGTATCCAATTGTCCAAATTCCAGCAGGACAGAGGTATGCTTCAAGTCTAAGTCCTTCGAACTGTTTGATGAGTTCGTATGCGTCTACTGATGCTTTCATAATGATTGAAACAAATCCCCGTCAGCTTGATGCCGGCGGGGAGATGAAACATTGCCTACAGGCTGATCTGCCCGAGCATTTCTCCGGATTTCTCGCCAGTCTTCGTGTTGACGAAGAAGTAGCGGAGGAATACCTTTGGAGCGGCGGTGGTGACTGCACCGTGGACTGCCTCGTAGTCAGCCTTGATGTTGATGGCCTCTTCCACGATAGTTCGTGGAGAGCCAATCATCACAGCTTTCGAGTAGGCCTTTGTGACACCGTTGCTCTGCGGAGCGGATGCCATAATGACGAGCTTGAGGTCTGCGGTCTCTGCCGGTGGATCAGGCAGCTGGAAGGTGAAGCTGTCGGCGGTGAGGGAGAGGTCCGCTTCGCACGGAGCTTCCACTCCGACGAGGGTAGGAGGAGCACTGAGTGCGGCTCCACCGCATTTCACGATCCAGTAATTCAGCCTCGAATAGAGGTTCGCCCCGGAAATCTTGGAAGAAGTTCCGAGCACGCTCTTTCCCTTCTTGGTGCCTGCGAGGGCATTCCAGGTGAGGATTTGGGCATTGGTGAGCGACCTCCAGTTCTGGCTGAGCTGCTTGAAGATGGCTTTGACTGCGCCCTGGGCGCTGGACTTGAATCCGCCGCCGTAGCCACGGTTACGGATGTACTTGCGACCGCGCACCTTGGCTGCGGTCACTCCTTTGGCGGAGCCTGACATCTCCTCAAAGGCGATTGATGGAATGTACTTCATAGCTTGAAGATTTTTAGGTGTGAAACAATAAGGAATATAAATATCTCATTTGCTGAGTCTTGTGAGTTTGAACAACTTCCAGAAGCCGAATCCGAGCAGGATTACGAAGGCCCATTTGCCGAACTCTATGAAGAATCTGTTCGGGCCGGAAAGAGGTTTGGCTACTTCAACAGTCTCCCTGACTATCTTGTCCACATAGACGAGAGAGTCGCGGTAAACGACTTTTGTTTCGACCGGTACTGGCTCTTTGACAGGCTTTGTGGCGAGTGAGTGGACCAGAACTCCATCAGTGACAATGGCCTCGGATTTCGCGTATCTGTTCTCCAGTACGGACATCGTATCAAGAGTTTGAACTTTCTCCACGAGGAGTGGCAGTTCAAGATAGACCGTGTCCTTTTGGAAGACCGTTTCCGTGCGCACTTCCACGCGGGTGTTCTCTGAAGGTGTGATCTGCCTAGCGGATGCGCAGGCCACACACAACAGGGAAGCAAGGATGATGGTGAAGTTTTTCATAGGTAGTTATGCTTCTGTAGTGGTTACTTTTCTTGGAACGTAGCAGATGAATCCGCAGTACTGGGATGAATGCCAGGAGTATCCCGGATTGATGATTTCAACGGTGAACACATTGTCCCGAATCTCAAAGCGGAACATCTTTGTGCCGACTGACGGTGAAACCGCCTGGTCATCCATAATAATTCCGTCAAAGTCTTCAACCTCGGGCAGATCCTTGATTCTGAACGAAACTTTTGTCTCTGCGTCAGTCTGCTCGATGCTGGAGAAAGTGATGGCCATAAACACCCAATCATCGGTGAATGTCCAATAGCTCTGATAGGACTGATATTGCCGACCTTATCCAGAAGTGAGATATAATTCCACTTGAGTACTCCAATGCTGCCCTTGACATTCCTCGGTACAAATGAGTTTGAGAATACCAGCGTAATTGTCTCATTGTCATCCCAGGCTGTGACCTTTTCCACTGCTATGGTGTTCTTGTCTTGAATACACGCCTTGATGGCCGTGCCGTTCTTCTCTCCGTTGAGAGTTCCGAACATCAGCATACCGGTGATGGCACTCTTCCCGATAGGCAGATCCGGGACATAGATTTCCAGCTGAGAAACGGCTTGATATTGGGCATTGGAAGGATCGAAGGATACTTCTGAATTGAGAATCAGGTAATTCTCTTCAATGAAAGCCTGAAAGCGGATATCACCGGCTCCGAAGTTGTTTCCTGTTGCAGTTATACTTGTCATAATTTTCAGCGCATTATAGGGTTGGAGCCGAATACTTCACTCTTCTTGTCATATCCACCGGCCCTGTGGGAGAATGACATAACCTGACGATATTTCCCGGATTTATACTCCTTGCGGAATGATACAGAGAATATACCCGGCTTGAAATCCGGTCTGGTAGTAGAGCGGCTGAAGACCATAGTGTCACCCTCAAAGAACTCTTCCGGAGTATCTTCTGAATACAGGGTAAAGTAAGAACCGAATCCCTTAATGTCCGTGACGCCTTCAACTACCATCTGGGAAGTTCCTCCCGGCATCTCGACATCGGCGGATACAAGGTGCGCCTTTGGATCTTCGAACATATCATTGAAGAACTGAACACGTGGCGTGAATCCTTCCTCCTTTGCCTGAGCCTCAGACATACAGATGGCTGTCGTGCGCATAGTTTCTCCTACCAGTCCGTTTGCAGGGTCGAGCCAGTACAGTTCGATGAATACCTTCTCTCCAATGGAAGGCATATAGCCGATTTTCTCGGTGTAGGGCTCCGTCAGGCCGGCATCGCCCCAGTCATCCTCCATACCCGGAGTGATTACTACGGTCTTGTTCCAGCCGCTTGTAACTCCTGTGCCCTGGCCGGCCGACATCTTGGCTACCAGCTTATAAGTTCCGGTAGGATTGGCAACCCCAGTGAGAAGAACTCTTGATGGCGTAACCCAAATTGATTCGCAATCCACCTCCGGAATATCAGACAGATAGGAAGGAGCATCGACAAGCAAATCCTCACCGGCCATTTGGCGGTTGGTGTTAATGCGTACGAATGCATTGTGTGCAGTGAGCTCGGCAGCCTTGCCGAAGGTGGAGACACCTTTGAGATGCTTGGCCAAAACCTCCCAGGATTGCATTTGGGAATCAGTGAGCTGCTTATATGCCCGGGAGATCTTGGACAAACTATTTCGTTGCACTTTCTGACCGGGTGAATACACTTTTGATGGGTATGAACGAACAGATAGGATAGTCCCGCCCGATGTGCTTCGGGCGGTGACATCCTTTGCGGAGCCTGAAAAGTCATTGAATGCAATTGATGGCAGGGCTTTCATTATTCTTTTTGAATTCTGAAAGCAAAGATATCACATATCTAAACTATTGAAACAGAATTGGTTTCTGCTGCTTTATGTTGCGTTAAATTGCGCAAATCATTCAAATATGTGCTGCAAGATATTGAAAGTACTGAACGAATGAGTAAATTTGTGGAGATATAATAATGACATATGGTAAAGACGTATAATATATATTGCGATGAAAGTACCCATCTCCCCAATGATGGCCGTCCTTATATGTTGCTTGGATATACTTGTGTCCCTTATCCTCTTATGAAAGAGGCAAAGCTCGCGATTAATGACATAAAGGATAAATATGGTTTTACCGGAGAAATGAAATGGTCTGGTATTAATCGCAAGACAGAACCAATGTACCTTGAACTAATTGAGTACTTTTTCCGATCAAACTTGAAATTTAGAGCAATTGTTGTTAAGAAATCAGAGATAGATGAAACTCGTCCCGAATATACTTTCAATGACTTCTATTTCAGGATGTATTATCAGCTTTTGCACTATCCAACGACAGATGCAGAAAGTGTTTATAATGTATATTTTGACATTAAGGACACGTGTAGTCATTTGAAACTTCGTAGACTTAGGGAAATGCTTATGCATGGCTCAAACATCAGAAACTTCCAGTTCATGAAATCCCATGAGAGCCAATTTATCCAATTGACGGATGTTTTAATGGGGGCTGTAAACTATAATTTGCGAATGCAAGAGGGCGATCTTCCAGGACAATCTCAATCGAAGAAAAAGATTATTGAGACGGTTAAGAAATATTCCAACTTGTCGCTTGTCAAGCAAACAAGTAAAGACGAGGAAAAATTCAATCTGTTCTTTATTAAGCTGAAATAACTATGCCATATAATTTGACGAAGAAGTATCCTGACCTTCTTGAATTGTTTGGAAGTATCTACGAAATGAAACAATCTCTTCGTAGAATATATGACAGAGATATTGAGAACAATCCTGACTTTAAGTTTCGCGGCATACAAATCCACCCATTGAAATCAGAAGAAGGGCAACTTGATATGGACAGGACATTCACGCATCTTACAACGAAAGAGTATGCTTCGTTTGATGCTGAAGGTAATGAACTCGACGAAAAGCACCGTGAATTTGATATTCAACGTTCAAAACGTTTGCATTGGATCAATCATCATGTCCACGAGAAGACACCGGCAAATATAGATATCTTTACAGTTGTTGAATGGGACAAGAAAAAACGGCAAGACGTTAAGCATACCTATATCTACGATAGGGTAGGAAAGTATGTGATAATCTTTGATAGACGAGCTCAAAAAGATTTTTATTTGCTTACTGCTTACTACCTGGATGCTCCATACGCCGAAAAGGCACTTAAGAAAAAGATGAAAAAGAAAGAACCGGAGGTAATATAAAAACAGGGCTCGCGATGAATCCAAGTCATGCGAGTCCCGAAACTCCTTCTGTCATCAGATGAGCACTGCAAATATCAACAATTAATTTGATATTTACTAATATTTGTCAATTTTTTTTCAAATTTTGTGCCGAGAATGATTACCGCAGTGTCAGATAATATCTGATAACGAATGATACTGCGACCTGTATCCGGTCTTACAATCCAGCAGCAGATACCTCAGATGCAGCTGCTTAATCTCCAATGCTGGCACTGAATCCGGGGCCAGAAACTCAACCACTGAGCACTCTGCGGAAGGGACTGACTCCGACAGGTAATTCCTCATCAGTCCGGGATTACGCCCGCATCCTGGCTCTCCAATCTGGAATTTGCCCAGCACTCGGTATCGCCCAGGCTCACCAGCCCCACAAAGAGTCAGCCTGAAACGCAACCTGAGCTGTCCTCCATCAGCTGTTGAACAATCCAGATAGTCCATACTGAATATCGGAAACGGCTCGAACATCACTGGCTCCGGAATGTGCTCATTGCTCAGCTGTGCGAATCCGTGATAGGCCGACACAAAGAGATTGTACCCGCTGATGCTGTTCTTCTGCCCGAACGGTGGACGATGCGAAACGACACCTCTGGCCATCTTTCTCCAGATCATCTGAGTCCCGTGAGGAAGTCCCTGCCAAGCCTTGATTGCTCTCTTGTGCAGTTCAGCCCGCTCCATCTGTTCTGCAGTCCCAGCAAAGTCCGAATACGCCTTGCTCCGGAAATAGCAGATGCCATTCCGGTGATAGAAGGTCACATTGCCGACCGAAGACCAGCAGTCTGAAAGGAGAGCATTTGGAAAAAATCTCGGCATAGGGCGAAAGCGCGTTACAAGTCTTAACCACATAGATGATTTATAGCATATTGATGGCAGTCACCAATATACCGAATCTGAATACAATGCTGATAAAGCGAGTTGCAGAAGCGCGAGAGTGCTTTCTGTTGCTTATGAATATACTCTTTGTCCTCACTCCTTGCGTGTGATGTGGTTCCATTATGCACTGAATTAAGAGCGTGAATATATCCATCGCTCGACTCGGAGGAAGTCGGAAAGGGCGATGCGGAAGCATCGTTCTTTCTGTCTTCCGGAGAGTGAGCAGGCAAGCCGACAGGCGCGGCAGGAGCCGGACGGTATGGAGGTCGAGGCGAGAGATGATGGTCTTTCCGGCTCTGGCACGGATGGTTGAATTTTGGTGGAACGGTAACGCACTTCGGACGTGTGAGCCGGGCCGGCAGAAGAGGCTTGAGTGACGGAGTGAAGGCGGAGGAATTGGAGCCGTGAACGGAGACGAGACCGAAGGGCTCGGCGCAGTCGGCGGAAATCCCGCAGCCGCAACGGAGGAACTGAAGCCTCTGGAGCGTCTAGGCCCGGCACGACTGGGAGCGGAGTGCCAACGGAGCGATACCGCTCTGCGAGTCTGGGAGAGACGGTGTGCAGAGCAGCGGAACACCGGCTGTCACAGTCTCGCGTCTCCGCTCGCCCTCGGAAGATGTGTCAGTAGCGTAGCGGATGACACTTCCGGAGAGGATGGAGCGAGCGTCAAAGAAATCAAGGCGAAGCCTTACCTCTTTTCACGGCAGGTCTGGTGCGGACGCAATGGAGCGTCAGCGTAATGGAGACCGTGCCAGTCCTGCCCATAGGGAGTGGCGAGCCGCGCTTCTCTGGCCGACAGGCCTTTGAAGCGTGGATGAACGAGTCTCTCCCGGACAGACATTGCGGAAGTGGACGGTGACGCAGGAGCCGTCGTCTTCCGCAATACCGCTGATATACAGTGAGCGGATGCGAACGATCTGAAGACTCATCGGCGAAAGCCGATACCTTGCCGACGGAGTGATTTCTTGAAGTTGAGAGCTCCGCTCGAAGACTTGAAGAAATCACGGAGAAGGCCCGCAGCTGTGCTGCTAAGGCTGGCGACTCTTTGGACTTCCGGTCGTCTTTCAAGGAATAAGGGTAGAGTTCGGACAATACTGAAATTGAAGAGACTTCCCACGCATATCACTCCGGAAGTTCTGAACTCCCTGACGGGTCTGGAGCGCGTTGGCCCTTGAAGGGAGTTCAATGTCGCCAGCCGCCCCGACGGAGCGGATTCGGTGGTATGACGGTCGAACTCGCACTGAGGGAGACAGTTAACATAATCGGGGTTGTGTAATCTGGCGGCGATAGCCGACTGTTACACAACTAAGCTCCGATTATGTTTAACTTTCGGATTCGAGGGACAAGGGTAGCGCCGCACTTTGGGCGCGGAGTCGGTTATGGCCCCTCCGGGGCGGTGGGGGATAAGAGGGTCGAGTCTTCTGGCTTTCGGAGAGAAACGGAGAAAGGCTGAAGTCTCGACACCGCTACTGTATTATCAAGCGAAGCGAGTTTGAAGAAGCCGGAGGTTTGGCGGTCGGAGTGAAACGTAGAGCGTCAATCTTCCGGTTCCGCTCTGCCCATAGAGGCAAGTCTTTCGGCATCGCAGCGGATGCGGAGATGCCGAATGTCTTGTCGGGCGTTTGATTCGGAAGCTTGGCTTCCGTAGTTGAATTCATCAGCGGACTGACGGTAGGAAGTCGGCAGATACCTTTCTGCCCGTTGGAAAAGTCTTCTGGCATTGGAGAAATGCCAGAGGGCTTTCGGGCGTATAATACCTGTAAATGACCTTGTTGATTGACTTTATCTATATTTTTTTATAGATTTTAATATTTGTTCGGAAAATGTTGTATATTTGACATCGCTTAGCTAGCCCAGTGTTCCAAACTGTTGAAGTTACGTATCGGTGGACTTTGTGGTTTGGTTGCTGGGTGGGTTGGGCAGACATAATAAGACGTTACTTGACGTTATCTTCTGTCATCAAACTTGGCAATTTGATATGATTCAATCAGAAGAAACGGCAACGGGAGCGTCCACATTGTGATGACGATTCAGTCGCCACGCTTTGGTGCGTGGTCATTACTGTATATCATCCCTGACGTGGGCTAGCTGCGTTGCTCGTTCTGATTGAATGGCAGCCAAGGCCTGATGACGGGATGAGCAAAAGTATGACTCCCACGTCTTTTTTGTATCCGTTCGGATAAGGGCTGTCGCCGGACACAGATAAATAACACTGAATGCGAGCTAGTTTAAGTGCCTTATTAACGACGATTGGGATATCCCTTACGTTTGGAGTGATCATTGGGATATCTTCATGTGGGACAAATGTGAATACGGTTCAAGATCCTAGTTTTGACAAGTCTGGTTATTATATAGATAGCTTGAAACCTACATTTGAAGCCAAAGCTCCAAAAGCATTGGGCTTTTTTGTTGAAGTCAGTGGAAGCATGAATGGCTTCTTTCGATCAAATCGGGCAACTCAATTTAAGAAAGATATCTGGTCTATTGTCTCAAATTTCGGAAACCAGGAAGTTTTTATTTTGTCTAATTCGGGAACTATTGCTAGTCAGAATTCCATTGCGGATTTTCGTAGGAGTATGAATTCGGGCACTTATATAAGCAATCAGGAGACACTTGTTCCGACAATGATTAAATCTATTCTAGACAACCTTGACTATAATAATGGAGAAGTTGGAGTCCTTATTTCGGATATGAAATATAGCCCAGAAAGACAAAGGGATGTTCAGGTTCTTTTAACTCAATATCAGACGGATGTAAGAAATGTGATTGGTAAATATCCAGACATTGCAGTTTGTATAATATGCGCAACATCGGACTATCTGGCCTCAAACGGAGCTATCGCTGAATCTGAATCTCCTTATTATTATGTGATTTTTGGAAAAGATGAATGCGTAGCATATATGAGAAATCGCATAGCGACTATTCTTGAAGATAATGGCAGCTACAAGGAAAGCATTGAAATGGGGTTTGATTATAAAAGTCCTAGTTATAGTTTTGGAATTCCGAAAAATGCGCTTCAACTTGGAACGGAACCTACCTTTATCGGTTATGATGTTAATTTCAGTGATACTTGCACAGTCAAGCTTAAATTAGACCTCTCAGATTATAGATGGACGATTGCAGATGAGAGTGTTCTTAGAAACTTACTCAATGTAAAAGCTATTTATGGTTCAAATGTATCTGTGGGTGACATTAAAGTGGAAGTTGATAACCATTATCAGAAAGAGTTTCTCCGTAAGGCAACTGCAATATTTGACCTTAAGGTGTATGATATGTATGCCGCAAAGTCTGATGTGATAGAATGGAGCCTTAATCATCCGGAATATCAGGAATCTCAATGGTTCAGCAACATTATTTCTTCAAATTCTGAAAGAGATTTGAGCGGGTCGTTCTCTATGGATAAATTTATAGGTGGTTGTTTTAATGCTATTCAGAATCATTGGGATTCGACGCCAAACAAGATATTGATTTCTAAATCTAAATAACACAATGGGAATGCTAGAATTATACAAGTGGGGATTACCGAATCAGGGAGCGCATCTTAACAGGTATCAAGACAATGAGCAGCTTTACAATATGGCTCGGTCTTTTTGGGCTAGTCTTGATAGTGCTGCTATTTATTTTATGCTTGTGTTTATTATCGCAGGGCTGTCACTTGCTTGCTTTTATTATTATGGATATAATAAGTGGCCAGGAAGAAAATACAAAATATGGCATTGGGTTATGTGGCTGCTGATAACATCTGGTGTAGCATTTCTTGCCACATTCATATTGGGCAATTTGATAGTGTCCAGCAATCTTCAGGAGAAGATTGGATTTCTGGTAAGGTTGTCATTGATTAACGGAATATATGGAATGTTCGTATATTTTATCGCATCCCTTGTAATATGTAATCTGCCTGTACCGACTAATGCGTTCAGGTTCCTTAAATTCGGCAAATAGTTATGGCTAAAGTGTTTGTATTTTGTGTCGGCGGAACTGGAATCAGAGTGATGAAATCTGTTATCATGCTTGCGGCTTCTGGGATGAAGACGAATGGGTATGATATTGTTCCCATTATTATTGATCCACATGTGGATTTGGAAGAGAACACAATCCTCACAACAATGGTCGGGGACTATATTAAAATTTATAAGAATGCGACCTCTGGTGCAGCTCAACAAATAGATGCGCCAAATGGATTTTTCAATACGAAGATTCTTAGACTTGAAGATTTGGATAATCAGCAGAACCCTATGGGTGCCAATATGGCTGAGAAGAAATCATTCGGTCAGTATCTGAACATAGGTTCACTCGCTAATGATGACGTGAATAATTATCTTATTCAGACGCTATATTCGAAGGAGAATCTCTGCAATAGCTTGTCTGTGGGTTTTAAAGGGAATCCTAATGTCGGCACAGTCGTCTTGAATGAAATGATCAGTGGGGCGGATTGGTATGATTCTTTTCAGAGACATTGCGAGAAAGGTGACAGGGTGTTTATAATCAGTTCCATATTTGGCGGAACAGGAGCGTCAGGATACCCGCTCCTTGAAAAGAAGATTAAGGAGGATGAGGCTCATCCTCAGATCAGCAATGCTGTTCTGGGAGCAGTAACTGTCCTTCCATATTATTCACTTGATGATCCTACAACATCTGGCAGTGACATTGATTCGGCAAATTTTTATACGAAAACAAAAGCAGCGCTTAGTTATTATGAGAAAAGTGTCAAGTCTGATTATTTGTATTATGCCGGGGAGCAGAGTTTGCGAGCGAACTATAAAAACAATGAAAAAGAACAGAAGGATACGGCACATTTCGTTGAACTTGTGGCAGCATCGGCTCTGTTTGATTTCTTGAATAGGCCAAGACCGGATTCGTGCCAAGCAATGACTCGTGCAATTCGCGAAAATACGGATGCTCTTGATCTCTCAACACTTGGTGATGGGTATAAGAATATTGTTAAGAATGTTACAAATATGATGATATTCGACCTGCTGCTGAATATACTTCCTGACGAAAGACAATTTCCTCTCCAGAAAACGATACGATTGGATAAGGAGTTTTATCAAGACCAGCCTTTCCAGTCGCTTGATGCTTTCGTTAAGCAGTTCCATAACTGGTATGTCGAACTTTCGGAGAACAATCGTGGTTTTGCCCCTTTGAATCGTATATCAAAAGGAGAAAAGCTCACGTCTATCCTAAAAGGAATTAGTCTTAAGGCGAAGGATGAGTCATATTATTTGCTAAAAATGATTGAAGCAAGCCATGAAGCTTCAAAAAATGAGCATGGCAATAAACTTCGTTATATGCTGGATTTTGCATATGAAGGAATTACAGACTATACTGATCAAATCTAATGATAACGTACTATGGCAAGCATAGATTTAAATATTATCCAAAGAGGGGCTGCCTCTGATTTCAAATGGACAGCAGGTCCTGGTAAGATTACTGCTGCGGATTTAGGTAATATAGGAGAGCAGAGAACTGACAATGGCGGTGCATTGAATGCTCTGCCAACTCCATTTGCGCGATTCTTCATTTTCAAAGAGGCATTCAGAAGGGTTCTGGAGGAGAGAAATGATAGCAAGAAAGCTGCCGGCAGGGCCTATGAGCAGTTGGTGTCAAATTGTCTTGATGTATTTGAACTCTTATACAACAAGAAATATCATGAAAACCTGTGGAAGAATAGTGGCAGGCATATTGTTGTCAAAGAGTGGAACTATGACAATGATCTTAAGACATTGAAAGATCAGGTGCCAATTCTTGGTAGAGCAATAGAGAGTTATTTTAATGATGATCTTGGTGAGAAAAAGATTTTCTTCGTTATTCTCGTCCAAGACGGCAAAGAATATCTCCTTGCAACAAGTTCCCCCCTGACAGGTTTCATTACACCACCGGATATGGATTTGAAATGTGTTAAGGATGATGTCCGGGGAGGCTCTGCAAAGAAGTTCGTTTTTGTTGGTGATAGTTATAACGCTCTAGAAGCTACTCCTCTTAAAAGAAAGACTATAGGCAATTATTTTCATGATATCCAGTTGTTTGACAAGAGGCCAGCTGATTTCAAAAACTATATGTATTCATTTCTATTTGGAAATGGCGGCTCTGTTGACGATAAGTTTCGTGAACTGCGTGACTATATCCAGTCATTCAAAAACGATCCGAATATTAAGACAAATTGGGAAGCAGGACGGCTTTCAAGCATTTTCTCCAATGAGAATAGCGAAGTTGTCGTGAATGGAATTTCAATGAAAACGGGGGATGATTTGGATTCTGTCAACTACTTTGCAGATGCTATCCTTAAGGTTCCATATAAGCTGTGTTCTGATAATTTTAAGACATTGACATATATCAATGATAAACCGAGCCGAGATTATGATTATCTTTTGCCCCTTTCTGATCAGGCCTTAGACGTTCTTGATACAGATAACTTTAAGGCTGAATGTCAAGAAAAAAATCAGGCCATTGAGGTTAAGATTGTCCATAGGGGCAAAGAATTTAAAAAGACCTTCCGTATGGAGGATTCTGCCCTAAAGGCTGGGGAAGGGAGAATTGTTCAGATGGGAAAAGCAAAAATAAATCTGGATATGGCAGTGTTCCCGAATGTCCTATCTTCAAATGACGTGGAAAATAATTACTTCAAAGTCCTCGTATCTACATTTGATGATAATGTCAGAAGGTCTTTTACTATCGATAAAATTCACCTTGATTTTTATCGTAAAGGTTCGGAAGGTCGCTATAAACATATTGAAGAGGCTACCGACAGCACTTTCAAAAGTGGGATACGGCCATCTGTAATCAGATCTCAACAGAATACCGGCGTTGAATGTGGCACCAAGTATTATGAAGTGTTCAATTCTTCTTTTGACGCGATTCTTGTGACCGCAAATATTGATTTTCAGGATTATACATTTGCAGTCTTTCCAAAGTGGTCAAAGGCGAAGCCCTCAAATAAAGTGTTTGACTACGCAATAGATCTTGGTACGTCAAATACATACATCTCTCGTAGAGAGAAAGGGACAATGAATGAGCCTCAGCAACTTGCTATGGATAGCCTTATCGTTAGCTACCTTCACGAAAGGGCTGGCTCTGAGCAGAAGAATCAAGTGATTTGCTGGGAGGATAATACTCCTTTGCAATTCAAGACGGCATATAAAACAGAGTTTGTCCCTCCATTCATTGATGGGGACGTATATAAATTTCCTATCAGAACTGCACTTTGCCGTACGGGCGATGATTCTTCAAAAATTTCACTTTTCGACAATAGTAACATTGCGTTTTTTTATGAGAAGAGCAAGCCTGCTGGAAACCAACATATTGTTACGGATATTAAATGGTCGGCAGACGAAAAGGCACTGCGAGTCTTCATACGTGAATTGCTGTTGATTATCAAGGCGGATATGCTTCAGGAAAATGCGACGATTTCTAAGACTGGACTTATCTGGTTCCGACCGTTAAGTTTCAAAGAAACGGAGCGTAATACATTTGAAAACATCTGGTCGGAAGAGGCCAAATCAATTCTGAATATTGAATCTCTAGAGGAGCAGATCAAGTGCTATACCGAGTCCGAAGCGCCATATTACTATTTCAATGTGAAGGATGAATATCGGAGTGTTGAATCCGTTGCCATAGTTGATATAGGAGGTGGCTCAACTGATTTTGTATATTTCGAGAAGGGTGAGCCAAAGGTTGCGAACTCTGTTCACTTTGGTTGTGATGTTCTTTGGGGCAATGCGTTTGATAAGTTCCGAAATTCTAAAAAGAACGGCATCTACAAGAGATACAAGGATACTATTGGCTTCGAGTCTGCCTCTTTGAAAGAAGTTAATCAACTTATGTTAAATGACCCGGAAAGCACGACTCAAGATATTATCAATTTTTGGATCAGCAATAATGCGGAAACTCATATATCTGATAAGTTGAAAGAAGACTTCTCGTTTATATTCGCATATCACTATACAGCTATCGTTTATTACCTTGCGTCAATGCTTAAAGCCAATGGCTATAAACATCCAAGAACCATCACATTCAGTGGTAATGGTAGCCGTTATATTGATCAATACATTACTTCAAACATTGAAATCCTTACAGATATTACCCATCTTATTATGAGCAAGGTATATAATGAGGAGATTGCTGATATACAGCTCATATTACCTATAATTCGTAAAGAATGCACTTGTTATGGTGGACTATATCATAAAGATGGAGTGGCTCAGCCAAGGCCAATTATTTATTATGGTGATGGCAGGAACGATATGTATAAAGATGTCGAGGCACTTTCTTTGGAATTCCATAGCATTGTCAAGCCGGCAGTCTTTGCCGAAGTGGAAACGATGAACTCAATATATGCTGAAGTGTTGGGGGCACTTATAAGAAGAGGTGTTGTCAACAATAAACTGGATATCGAGAATATTCTTAAACTCATAAATAAGGGAGTTGATGATATTCTTGAATCTAAGTTCCAAACCGAAATAATTGAGAAGTATTCTAAAATTGAGCAATACAACGATACGTTGTTTTTCATGCCGGTAAACAATGCGCTGTTGGATTTGACTAACTATAAGAATTAGATTTACCGTGATGGAACAAATATACATATTCCTGGATAATGAGCCATGGCTCTCCATTGTAGTGTTTGCAATACTTCAATTGGCGGCATTCGGCTCTACAATAAGTAAGCTAATAAGATATAACAGATTCTTTCCTGGCAATAGCGCGTGGAAAACAACCATACTGGGGAATTCATATCAGATACTCGTTCCGGAAGCTTCTGATGGTGTAAAGGAACTTGTCTCTGAAATTAATGAGTACCTTTATAAAAATGAAGGAACTGCTGATTTCAGCATCATAAAGGATAAAACTGAACGAAAACTGGAAATGCTTTATGATGATGCGGTGTCAAAGATTTCTTATCCTACTTATCTTGGATTGATGGGAACATTCTTTGGAGTCTTTATCGGACTTAAGAGTTTTAACATAGGCGTAGCCGCATTAGGTGTTACCGAGAGTATTGTATCAGAACTTATTGGAGGTGTGATCGTTTCGATGGTGACCAGTCTTGTCGGTTTGATTCTTATGATGATTGGTAACTGGGTTGCTAGTGGATACCAAAAGAATGTTGAAGCCGACAAAAACAAGTTCTATGATTTTCTTCAGGTTGAACTAATGCCGGCAATGGGGACAAGCATGGTATCAGCACTGAATAAACTTCATCAGACTATCAATACCTTTGAACCTGCTTTTAGAGGCATTATAGTGGAGTTCAAGGGGGCATTCAGTGAATGTACAGATATGCTTAAAGGTTCATTTGGCGAAAATGTGAAGCAGCTCACAGATGCAGTTGATGTGATGGGAAAGAATATGACCCTAATCAATGATAATGTCAAAAAGCAGGATGAGTTGCTGCAGACGATGCGGCAGAGGCAGACACTGGATACTCTTGTGAAATTCAATGAGGCAGCCGATAAATTTGATTCTGTGACAACTTCTATCGTCAAGTTGAGCGATGTTAAGGATGATATCGCAAGAGCGAGTGAAAATCTTATTAAAGCACAGTCAGATTATGTTGAGAAAATGTCTATCCCGGAGCGAGTCTTTGAGAAGGTTAATGATATTCTTAATCGTATAAGCACCTTTGAGGATTCAATCAATGCTCTTGGACGAGATATCGAGAGTACTCAACTTTTTGGTAACACTCAGATGAATCTCATAGAAGAACAGATCACTGCCATCAAGAAGAAGACAAATCTTGCCGTTGCTTATCAGGAGACGGCTGATGAGCAACTTAAAGGTATCTATGATGAGCAATCTCAGGCAATCGAAAGCATCAATGCACAGTATCGTGCTGCTATTGAGAGACATGGGGAAGATTTTGAGTCTGCAATGAGTGATTTTAAGGCGGCTTATTCAAAAATCATCAATGAATGTAAACTGGCTGTTCAAGAGAAACGAGATGAGTTTATTTCTGAAATCAGAAAGTCTCTCGATCTTGAGGCTAAGAATCAACATCTTGCGCATCTTGATGTATTAGATGGAATGAATATAACTCTTGATGATATTCGCGCATCCGTAAAAGAACAGCCCGAACTTATGGGGAAACTCGATGAGATGTTGAAGCAATTAGGTAATATATCAAAGCCGACTTCTCAGCTATATAGGACACAGGAAGTTCAAAAGGACAACATTGATCATGAGATACCTCAAAAGCCGAAAAAGAGAGGATTTTTTAAACGGGTATTCGGTAGAAAGTGATGAGAGATAAGAACAGAGTTTCATTCTGGCCTTCGTATGTTGATGTGATGACAACGTTGTTTGCCATCATGGTGGTCTTGTTTGCTGTGTCATACAGTCGTTTCCGTGTGAAAGAGGCTGAACTTAAAAAGATTGCCAATAAGTATGAGGAGATTAGGTCAATCTATAAGGTTGTAGAGAATATTGATTCAACATACTTTGAGTTCAATCAGAAGTATGTGAAGCATATTTTCAAAATACAAGTTACATATCAAGCCGGAAAGTTTAAACTTGATCAATTGTTAGACGATGTCAATGATAAGTTTGCTGCTGATAAAGTGCGTGAACAGATTAAATCTGCTGGAAGAGAGATAGAGCAAACCATCAGAAGATTGCAAGACTCTACCTTTACGAACCAAGATATTAAGTATCTTGTCGTTATTGAAGGCCAGGCTTCTGCTGATGGTTATAACAACGATGATTACTTCAACAATGATGTTTTAAGCTACCAGAGAGCTCTTGCACTTCATCGTTTTTGGAAAGATGAAGCCGGTATTGATTTCGCAAATATGCATAGATGTGAGCTTGTAATAAGTGGAAGTGGTGAAGGTGGAGTTCCAAGATTTACTGAACAGGATTTCAAGAATAGTAAGGAATACTTAAGCAGTGTTGGGACAAACAAGGAGAAGGCGTGGAAAAAGGAAGATTGGGAAAAATATAATCAGCGGTTCTTGATCCATATAGTTCCGGTTATTGGTAATATTAAGATGAATGACTAAGTATAGGCTCAATAGAAGCATAATCGTGGCAGCCGCATTGCTTTTGCTTTGTGGCTGCATTACTTATTCAGGAAATAATAATGTAAGTTATGGGCTGGAAGTACCAGCGATAGGACAGGAAGACAATATCATAAAATATTCTGGGTATGACGATATCCAATATGATGTGAGTTCAGCCAAAATCTCAGACGATAATAAAGTCGCATATTATGTCTCATATGATGTTGCTAACAAGATTCCACGTTGGGTCGCTTATGACTTGACGGCAGAAGAACTAGAGGGCACAGCTTCAAGAAAAGGCAAAAATTTTAAACCTGATGCGAATGTTTGTTTTCCTCAGGCTGAGCATGCTGATTATAAAGGAAGCGGATGGACAAAAGGACATCTCGCTCCGGCTGCTGACTTTAAGTGGAGCGATAGAGCTATGGATGACACATTCTATTTTACCAATTGCTGCCCTCAAACAGATTATTTCAATAGCACCAGTTGGGAGAGGTTGGAGAGTCGAGTACGGAAATGGGCAAAGCAATACGGACGGATTTATATTGTCACCGGTCCAATCATCGGAAAGGCACGAAACGGGAAGATAGGCGCAAATGGAATAACAATACCGGATGCTTTTTATAAAGCTTTGTTAGTGAAATATAATCAAACATATCAGGCTATTGGTTTTATTCTGCTCAATGACGACAGTGTTCAGTCATATGTCAACTGCTCGGTTTCAATTAATGAGTTGGAGTCAATTACGGGCGAGGATTTCTTTCCGTTGTTGAACGATGATATTGAAGAGATTGTTGAAGGGCAAGTATCAAGAAAATTTTGGGGCATCTAATAATGGATTTAAGCTTTTGATGAACGATATTCATAGATATTTCACGAAAACAATCAATTAACCATTATAATTGGCTATATTTGTTAGGAGTAATTAATCCCGATAAACTAATGGCTAATTTTCTTTTTTACAAGTACCGTTTTGAAAAAACCGGTGAAAGGACTTTGTTTTCGGCTGAGGATAATGCACACGTTTCCAATGAATATCTCAATGATAAGTTTGCTGTATTGATAGGAGAAAGAGCAGAGGCGAAATTTCGGAAGCTGAATCTTTACTGTGTCAAGGCTGACAAGAAGGGCGTGAAGTCTCCTGAAATGTACACGAATGAGATAAAGCATTTTGCCGGCGGCGTTGCCTTGCTGGAGGTGCGGAACAATAAGTTCAAGAAAGTTATGCCGAGGGATAAGAATGAGTCCGTGGATGTTGAGCATTGTCCGCTTTGCTGGGCGATTATCGATACCCGACCGGATTCGATGGCGATTCTGGTGCAGCAGAAGAGGGATGTGTTCGGGAATGCTGATGATGTGGCGGGGCTTATTGTGGATTGCTGTTCTCGTGAGTTGAAGATTTCGGAGTTGGACTGGAAGATGGTTTATGAGAAACGGCTGTGTAAAGGCTCGATTTGGGACATTGTGAAGTCTCGCACTGATGGTGGTCAGGATAGGGTGAAATGTCTTTGCGTGAAGATTGACGGCAAGAGGGCAAATGAGGAGAACGAGGTCGATAAGGCTTTGCAACTTGTGCTGGAGAAATTGGCGGCTCCGGAGGGTGAGCTTAAGCTGATGTCTGATGATCCGGCGCGAAAGATTCTGGATGAGACGAAGGATGACGTGAGGAATACGGTTGATATGCTTATCGAGAATAATTATCGGATGCGGATTGGTTTCGAGAAGTCGGGGTCAGTGGAGTATGGGCGTGATACTGAGGCTGTGTATGGGATTGCTGACGAGTATTGCGATGAGTTTGTGAATGGGACGGCTTTGCTTGGTGGACGCTATAATCTGAAGGATTGGCTTGATACGTTGATGCCGGAAGATGATGCGCATACGTATATTCAGTCTGAAAAGAAGAAGAGGAATGGCAGGAGAGCGAGAAAATAGGATTCTGGAGTCTCCGCTGTATGGGTTTGTCAAGAGGGGCTGGCTGAAGTGGTCACAAAAGATAGTGTCGCTTCAAGTCAGGGATGAGGATTTTCTTCTCTATCTGGTTTGGGCGTTGGATTCGGTTAAACAACAGGATGAGGATGTGAATGTTCAGTTTAGGGATGTGGTATTCTCGTCGTTGCGCGACAAGTTTATTTTGAGCAAGTTTACGTCCAATGGTGAAGACTTGGCATATTTGACAAATCTTGTCTGTGCGGCCACGCTTGCTTGTCTTGGTCTGGGGCTGAAGGATTCATCTGAGAATCTACGGATATTCACGGAGCTTGTCAATGGATTTGGTGAACATTGGGAGACAATCCGGAAAATTAAGCACAGTGTCGATATGGACACGGATATAGATGGACTTCAGGAATGGATGATTGATTATTTGGGAAGTGGACAATTTTATACTTTTAGTGACGAAATCGATTGGGACGAGGATAATATGGCAACACAACTGATACGAAGGTCGAAGAGCTTTGACAAAGTTGATTTGTTCAGAGTGATTATGGCTCTGTACAAGAAGGGTGCGTTTGAGGCGGTCGATGGGGATGAGTTGACTGCATCAAAAGTCTTTCAGGCGTTCGGTGATATGCTTGGAGAGGATTTCAGCAAGTTTAACAACAATCTTTCGGCGGCGAGCGTGAACAAAAATGATGTGGGGATATTCAAGAGCCTTGAGAGAAGCCTTGAAGAGTATGAGGCGGAAAAGGACAAGAAATTGATTCGGCAGGGCAAGCCAAAGCGTAGATAATAATAGGGCGAGGCAGCAAACGCCTCGCCCTATGTCATTATTTGAGTTTCCTGTATTTCCCATACGCGACATTTTCCAGCTGACCTTCTTCGCACCATTTCTTGATGGTGCGCTCGATGGATTTGGGGTTGAGTCCCATCGTGGTGGCCAGTTCGCAGTAGGTCTTGCGGTCGAACTCGTCCGGGAGGGCTTCAAGGTATTTCTGTTGTAAGGACTGGCGTTGCGCAGTTGTGGAGACGGTCGTCGGTGGTGCCGGGGATGCGAGCGTTCGGAATACCCGTTCATCGTGGCGGATGATCACGTCGGCTATGGTTCGAGCTGTGGTGTAGTCGGTGTCGGAGCAGATGAGCTCTGGCGAGTAGTTGCCGTCTTCCATAATGCGGAGGGTGGAGAGGATCATCGCTATGCGGAATGTTATGACTCCGAGTCGGCGGACGGTGGCTATGAACTCGTCTCCGCAGGAGGCGGCGTATTCGGACTGCCATCGGTCGAAGAGAGTGTTGAAGTCTTCTTGCTGGTCGGAGGTCAGGCGGAATATGATGTCGGTACTATGTTCGGAGAGAATGCGGTGGAAGTCGTGGTAGTCCTTGCCGAGGGATGCAAAGTGGTCTTCAAGGGTATCGTTGCCGGATTCGGCGAAGACATTATTCCAGACAAGTTTGGTGTCGAGGTAGTAGAAGAGGAAGCGGCTGAAGAGGCCGTTTTCCGCATCGGTGATGAGGTTCAGAACTTGCCGAGGTGTGCCGGTGAGGACTGTGGACAGTCTCGGGTTCTTGATGTTTACATATTCACGGTCTTTGCGACGGATATAGGAGATAGTCTCGTGGTGGAAGGCCTTGCGGAAACCGTCGGAGTAGTTGCCGTAGTCGGAGCCGAAGGTGTTTGCGAGAGTGTCGCCTTCCGTCTCGAACATAAGTCCTTGGCCGCCATTGTCATTGAGGACTTGATAGACTGCGGTGGCTGAGGAGTTGGCAGGGATGAAGAGCATCCGCATCGGCGGTTCTTCGGGCTTTTCCATATCGACTTTCTTCTTTCCTGCAGCATTGTATTCAGATAGTCTGTGCTTGTATTCCATCATTTCGGCTTCGTTGAGGTTGCGCAGGTCTTCGTGGATGGGTTCGACGAGGTGACGGCAGAGGTTGAGCCGGCCTTTTCCTGACGAGGCTCTGGCGGTGACGAACAGGAAGAGGTTCGGGAATACTGTCCTGCGGTCGTAGATGCCTTTGATGTGAGGCATACAAGAGGAGAGCACCGTCAATGTGCCGAGCAGGAGGATGTCGGCATCCTGAACAGAGTAGCCGGAGGTGGCAATCTGTTTGAGGAAGTCTGGGAGGTGGCTGACGACTTTGTCGCTGAATGTGGGCAGTGGTTCTGTGAGGATTTCCGCAGATTCCGCTGTTTCTGCAATTTCCGCAGTGTGATGGGATGCGGATTTTGCGGAATGTGCGGAGACTGCGGATTTGCCGGAAGTGATGATTGAGATTCCTGCTTCTTTGGCTTTCTGGAAGAATGTTTTGACTGTTATGCCTGTGCCGTGGGACTTTAGGCATTTGTCGTATTGGCGGTCGCATTCTTCGGGAGTGTAGCCGCTGTTCAGGCGGCTGATGCGGTGGTAGTAGCTGCGTCCGGATTCTCCGAGTCCTTCGGAGAGGGAGAAGCCGAGGTTTCGCCAGTTGTCGTAGCCTGAGGTTATGTCAATGCCGGACTGCTCAATGCGAGAGGTGACGGCCTCAATATCTTCCAGAGTGCCTGATAAGGCTGATTCTTGCGGTGTCGTGTTTGTGGAAGCTGGCTGCTGAAGCCAGTCCTCTGGATGGAATGTATCTTTCATTTTCAGAGATAATTTTCGTTGATGTATGCGTAGGGGTCGTATGGAAGGAAGCAGGGACGTGAGATGTCCTTTCCTGACTGGTCTGGTTCGATGCCGTATGCGCTTGTGATGTAGCGTGATACGGCACGGAAGTAGTCGCTGTGGGAAAGTTCCTTGCGGTGGATTTCGATTACCCATTTGAGTCCGTCTCCTGAAGGACTTCGGAAAAGCAGTGCGGTCTCAAAGTATTTGTCCTGCAATAGCTTTTCAAAAATGACTTCAAGTTGTGGTATATGGTCGAAGTCGAGGCATAGGAGTCCCGATATGGACTTGATCTTGTCATTGGCTCTTACGTCGAACTCTCCGCAGAAGGTGGCGTAGGCGAAGTTGGCCGCCTTATAGTTCCTTGCCCTTTTCTTGTCCTGTATGCCTCGCAGGTGTTTGGTCTGTGTCTTGGCATACGGACCTGCGATGTAGTTGTAGGCATCAAGTATGGTGATGCTCTTGTAGGATTTCGTGTTCGTTATCGGGGCCTTGAAGAATGAAAATCTTGGGCCTTTGGAGACGTGTTCGGAGACGGTTTTGCCGTACTGGTTTTGGCTGCCGTCAAGATGGAGGTGCATTTCCCTGTTCAGTGTCATCAGAAGCTCTTGTCCTGTCTGGCGGTAGAAGAGTGCGGCGAAGTCAAGCGCGTCTCCGTCAGGGATGGTGCCAGTGTCGTCGTGGTGGAATGCGGTCTCGTCGCAGAGCTTTGCCGTGGGATCGTTTTTGGCGAACCTGATGTGCAAGGTTCTGCCGCCTCCGGCGAAAGGGTTGCGGCAGATGCCGCAGTCCCTTCCTGTCACCTTGATGACGGTCTCGTCGGGGTAGAATTTGCGCAAGATGTGGGCATAGATGTCCACGCCCCAGAGAGTGCGCGAGAGAAGTGTATGTCTGTCAATGGCCTTTTCCATAGCGTTCTTCGATTTTGAACATTGTGTAGTTGTCGCGAAGGATGCGTTCGAGATCTTCTCGGTGGTACCAGATTTTGTGACCTATCTTGATGAACGGGATGGTTCCGTTCGAGCGCAGTGTCTGGAGTGTACGCTGGCTGATGTGCAGGCGCATCATCACGTCTTGTCCATCGATGAGATTGTCAAAGAATGAGTTGTCTGGTGTATTCTCATGGGTATCGCTTTCAATAAGGCGGTCACATTCCTCGTCTGAGAGGTCGTCGAAACTCATCAGACCTCTTGCTATCAGTTCCTTCTGGATGAAGGGGCAATGACGGAGGAGTTTTCCGAAGTCGTCTTCCGGGTTGGATGCTATCTGGAGCATTATGTCACCGATTGTTCTTGGCTCGCTCATTTTCCCGTCCTCCTGTGATTTATGTAGTTGATGGCTTCTGTCTCCATTTCGATGTCGGTCTTCTGTCGTCCGGCATTGAGCCAGTCTTCAATTTCCTGACGTTTGAATATGAGTTTCTTGCCTTTCTTGTAGTAGGGGACAAGTCCGCATCTTACCCAACCGTAGATGGTCGGTGCTGCAGGATGTTCGGGATGGAACTGTTGGAATTCCTTCAGTGTCATCCACGGGTTGGTGTTGTCGGCCTTCGCATTCTTCTGGCCGGATTCGACCAGAGATTTGAGTCCTCGGATTTCTTCTACCAGCGTCGCCACGACATCTGGCAGGTCGTTGAATGTAAATTGTGACATAAAATTTCATTTTTTTATGTCGCGAGTCGTTCCTTTCTTTGGCGCCTTATGAAAAAGAAAGCCCACGACTGTTATTTCGTGGGCAAATATCATTGAATATTAGCGTCTGAATCCTATACTACAAGTTGTAGTACAAGATGATTTTTCTATATTTTTCGTGCTATTCCTTGATTTTTATGATTTCGGAAGCTTGTTTCTTTTTCTCATTGACAAGGTCGGCATATATCTGGGTGGTGCTGACGTTCTTGTGGGTAAGCATCTTGCTGACGGTGTAGATGTCTGCGCCTCCGGCTATGAGCAGTGTGGCGTAGGTGTGGCGGAAGCAATGGAAGGTGATGTATTTGTCGATTCCGGCGGACTTTATCCATTCTTTCAGCCGTCCGTTGACGAGCTGGCGTGTGAGGCCCTTGAATACTTTGCCTTCGGACGGAGTACCGCAGAGTTCGAGTGCCTGGTCACTGATGGGGATGGTAGCTTCGGTATCGGTCTTCTCTGTCTTGATGCGGATGCATTTACCGCCAGATGGATAGTCCTGGATGTGGTGCCATTCGAGCTGGAGGATGTCGCTCAGCCGGAGTCCGGTGAGGCAGGAAAACAGCGAGGCGGATTTGAGGACGGGGTAGTCGCAGTGAGAGTCCGCAATTTTCTGGAGTTCTTCTTGTGTGAGGTATTCCCGCTTTGTCTCCTGGGTTTCTATCTTGTCAAGGTAGTCATTTACATTCTCTTTCAGGTAGCCTTCTTTGAAGGCGATGGCAAGGAATGCGCGGAATGTGCTCCAGTATCCTGCGGCTGAATTCTGGGAGAGTTTGAGGTGGTCGCTCTTGATGCGTGTCGTGGTGCCGAGATATTCTCGGAACTTGTTGCAGAAATCTACGGTGAGCTCGTCGAAGTTGCATTGGCCTTTCACGAATATGTTGAAGTGTTCATAGACTATGCGCCATTTCTTGTCGTGGCCTGGCAGGATGGAATAGAAATAATCAAGGACGTTCATCATCCCTTTGCCCTTGTCGAGAAATCCGTATTGTTCGTTGATCAGGGATATTTCTCTCTGAGCGCGGATGGCCTCGGCCTGCTTGAGCTTGGCGGCATTGACTCTGCGGTCCGCTGCTGTGCGCGGGCTTTTCATTATGTAGATGCCGAGATATTCGCGGCGTGTCATCTGCATTGTTCTGGGGTTGCGGATGGCAGGATAGAAGTCGAGATAGAGGGAGACTTTGCCGCTGGCGTATTCCCGCTTTCTGAGTGTCACTTTAACTGCGCCCATTTTGCTTTCTGTTTGTGAGAAGGGTACGGACCTCTTCTCTGTTGAAGTATACAAAATTACCAAATTTTACTCTTTCGATTCCGTTCTCCTTGAAAATTGTGTAGAGGTGGTTGCGTGAGAGACCGTAGGTAGCGGTGATTTCTTTCATTGTGATGTATTTGTCTGTGTCGGTATTCGTGCCTCTGGCATTATCCCATTGGCGTTTGGCGACGTATGTCGTGCCGTTCTTGCGCTCGCGTGTGATTTTGTGGGTCCTGCAGAAGTCGCAGATAGATTCGGTGCGCATTCCGGTCTGTTCGCGGAGCTGGTCGAAGGTGTACCATTTTTCGGAATCGGTGTAGTCTTCACGGGTGAAGATCTTGTCTATCTGTGCCTTGTCGTAGAAGTTCTTGCATCCGATGGTGCGTGGCTGGATGCCGAGACGCTTGGTGGTGGAGTGGAGCCAGCTCAGGGTGATGCCGTATTCCTCCATTATTTGCTCTTTGGTCATCCAGTTGGTGAGGATGTCCTCTTTTTCGGTGATAGTTGTGTCTTCAAGTGTGACTTGTCGGTTCGCTGCCTTGTCGAGATCTTCTCTGGAGATGCGGACCGTGCGGTCGGTAAAGCGCTTGAGTGGGATGGAGTTGAGTTTAATGATGCGGTAGAGAGTGGTGCGTGAGATTTGCATCAGTTTGGCGGCATCGGTGAGTGTCAGGAAATTCTTGTCTAGCAGGGCTTGGCGCTGGAGTTCTCGTACTTCCTTGGTGGTGGATTTGAGCCGGTCGTTTCTCTTGCGGAGCTTGTCGGCAAGTCCGGAGCATCGGTGTGAGCAGTAGGCTGTCGCCGATGTGTAGGCGATGAATTCTTTTCCGCAGTGTTGGCAGATTTTGCGGTAGGTTCTTCTTGGTGTGTCCATAGCGGGTCAATTGGGCTGCATCTACGGTTTTCGGTGTCCATCTTTGTTCAAGGTTGTTCAACGTTGTCCAACCTGCGGAGTTCCTTGGCACGGTGGTCGGAAAGACGTGAAATCTTGTACCGTATAAGGTACAAATGCGGTACAAATTATGACAAAAAAGCGTAGAAATGCATTAAAAACCATTAAATTGTTAAACATCTGTTCCGGAGATAAGATGCTGATATTTAATGGTTTTGTGCTATATTTCGATGTTTGTTGATATTGGGCTATTTCCCGATGCAAAAATGCTCGAAAATATTCCCCAGCACCTCGTCCGTGGTGACTTCGCCGAGGATGGTGCCGAGGTGGTGGAGGGCTTGGCGGAGGTCTTCGGAGAGGAGGTCGGGAGTCTGGCTGGCGGCGAGGGAACGTTTGACGTTTTCGAGGGATTCGGACGCTTTCATAAGGGCTTGGTAGTGCCTTAGGTTGGTGACGATTGTCTGGTCAGAATCCAAAGTTGCGGACTTTTGGGAGTCGGACAACAGTTTGCGCAATTCATCAAGACCGAAACCAGTCTTGGCGGAAATATATAACTTAACTACTTTTTCATTAGGATTAGAAACAGAATTGTTGATTAGGCTAACATTAATGTTATTACCCAAAACATCCACTTTATTCAGCAGAACGATCAACTTTTGTGACTTTACATCCAGATTTGAGACTATGTCAGAAATCGAATACTCGTTTTCTTCTTCGGAGGCGGTGACATCAAGCAGGGCAAGGACGATCGAGGCCTCGTTCATCTTCTTATACGAGCGGGAAATGCCGATCTTTTCGACCTCATCTGAGGTTTCGCGGAGACCGGCGGTGTCGATAAAACGGAACAATGTGCCATCGATGGTCATTGTCTCCTCGATGGTGTCACGGGTGGTGCCGGCGATGTCGGAGACGATGGCACGGTCGTCACAAAGGAGAGCGTTCAGGAGGGTACTCTTGCCGGCGTTGACGGCACCGACTATGGCGACCGGGACTCCATTGCGAAGTGCGTTGCCGTAGCGGAAGGAATCGGTCAGCGAATGAATATGTGCAAGTGTTCCATCAAGCAGGGAGGACAGTTCGGATCTGCTGGCGAACTCAACATCCTCCTCGCTGAAATCCAACTCTAATTCAAGCAGGGAAGTCATTTTCAGAAGCTCCTCCCTGAGGGTTTTCAACTCTTTGGAGAAGCCGCCTTTCAACTGACTGAATGCTACTTTGTGCGCTGCTTCGCTCTGCGCGGAAATCACATCGGCAACGGCTTCGGCCTGAGCAAGATCCATCTTGCCATTTACAAAAGCCCTTTGGGTAAATTCTCCAGGACCGGCGACGCGGGCACCACAATCGACCAAGCGTTGCAGGAGCCTTTCCACAATGTACTTTGAGGAGTGGCTGGATATCTCAACGGAGTCCTCTCCGGTGTAGGAATGCGGGGCACGGAACACGCTTACCAAGACGGTGTCCAGATCGGTTCCATCGGCTTCAAGCGCGACTCCATATTTAAGCCTGTAACCTTCAGTGTCTGAAATATTACCACACTTGCATCTTATCACTTTATCAGCTATGGAGAAGGAATCTCTTCCACTAATCCTGATGATGGCTATGGCACCGGTTCCGGGGACGGTGGCGGGGGCGCAGATCGTGTCTTCTATGTTGAGCATATCTGTTCTTTTACGTCCCTTCGACGGGCTCAGGGACCAATCTCCCAACTTACTTAACAATGGACCCCAAGGCCCTCCACCGAAGCGACAACAAAAGACAAATTTATCAACATTCCCCAACATATTCAAGGAATAACCGACAAACTCGTGAAAACTCACACCAAACTCGCTATCTTTGCACCGCAAAATCTACTCTATGGCTCAGAATGACCTCACCCAAGGCAGCATTCTCGGCAACATCCGGAAGTTTTCGCTGCCATATATGATGTCATATTTCCTGCAGATCCTCTACGGATTGGCGGATTTGTTCGTCATAGGGCAATACTGCGATGTCGCCGGCACGACGGCGGTGTCCAACGGCGCGCAGATAATGCATATGTTCACCGTCGTCATCATCGGCCTTGCGATGGGCACGACGGTACGGATAGCAAGGGCGATCGGCGCGGGCGACAAGGAAAACGCGGCAAGAACCATCGGCAACACATTCACGCTGTTCACCATCGTCGCAATCATCACAACAGCCATACTATTAGCAGCTAACAAAGGCATTGTCAACCTAATAGACACTCCGCAAGAAGCTGTCAAAGGCACAATAGACTATCTAAGAACATGCTTCATCGGCATCCCGTTCATCATAGCCTACAACATCATCGCATCCATATTCAGAGGTCTCGGCGACTCGAAAAGTCCGATGTATTTCGTGATTGTGGCTTGCGTGGTAAACATCGCGCTCGACTACATATTCATAGGTCATTTCAAAATGGGAGCGACGGGCGCGGCACTCGGCACGACCTTGTCACAGGCTGTCAGCGTCATCGTCGCGGCGATAATGATCAAAAAGAAGTCCCTGATGAGCATAACACGCCAAGACCTGAGGCCTGAACGGCGCACGATGGCAGGCATCCTCAAAACCGGCGTGCCAATCTCGCTCCAGGACGGCTTCATCCAAATCGCGTTCATCGCCATCACGGTGATCGCGAACGGCAGGGGATTGAACGATGCGGCGGCTTCTTCACCGCCTGCGGCTATTCCATCATCTCGTTCATACACAACGTCATATCAATCACGTGCGCCCGCATCCCTTTGTCCTATCTGACTTCCATTGAATATCCCGGCACGCTCTTCCCGATGGGACTTGCATCTCCGGCCGGCTCGCTTCTCTCCGTCATCATCTGCGTCACTGTTTACATAGTGATGCGCCGGAAAGGGAAACTATAACGCCCACTTATTCCCGAACTTCACAAAAATTCTTTATCTGAATATATTTGGCCTATCTTTGCAGCCCGATTATGAAATGTAATAAACTTAAAGATGAAAAGAGACGCCATCGATTTCGGTTCCGACAGCATTCCGGGACTCTTCAGAAAAATATTCATTCCTACATTGATAGGGATGGCCTGTATGGCGGTGATGACGACCATCGACGGGGTGTTTGTCGGCCACGGGGTGGGGAGCGACGCGCTCGCCGCCGTCAATATATTCGCACCTTTCTGGATGATTATGACCGGGTTAGGGATGCTGTTCGGCATCGGCTGCTCGGTCGTTTCTTCCGTCCATCTATCCCAAGGCAACGAGAAGGCGGCACGCATCAATATGACACAGACGTTGATTTTCGGTGTGCTTGTCACTGTGGCCCTGACGATTTTGGTCCAGAGCCACAGCACCAAGAGTGCCTATCTTCTCGGCTCATCGGACAGACTTCTGCCGTACGTCCTTGACTATCAGAAATGGCTTTCCTACGCATTCTGCGCATTGTTCCTCCAGTCGGTCGGACTGTTGATCATCCGTCTGGACGGCTCGCCGAAGTACGCTTCCGCAGCTGCGGCGATTCCATCCATCGTGAATGTCGTGCTGGACTATGTGTTCCTGTTCATCCTTGACAAAGGACTTGAAGGAGTCGCCGTCGCCACCTCGATCGGATGCTGGACCGGAGGCCTTATGGTGCTGTTTTACATACTGTTCCTGTCCAAGACAATGAGGCTCTACCCATTGAAGATGTCGTGGAAAAGCCTTAGCCTGTCGTTGCGCAACCTGTGGTACCAGTTTCGTCTCGGACTGTCTGCTTTCCTTGGCGAGATCAGCATCTCGATGCTTATATTCGTGGGAAACTATGTGTTTATGAAATATTTAGGAGAAGACGGTGTGGCGGCGTTTTCCATCGCCTGCTACATTATGCCGTTCATCTTTATGACCGGAAACGCGATCTCGCAGTCCGCACAGCCGATTATCAGTTTCAACCACGGCGCCGGTAACCGTAACCGTGTGCTGGAAGCTTGCAAATTCTCTCTGCTAACTGCCTTTGCGCTTGGAATTGTGGTCTCTCTGGCCTTGGCGTTCGGTATCAGTTATGTGGCTGTACTGTTCCTCAGCAAAGACGCTCCTGCATATTCAATAGCGGCTCACGGTGTGCCTCTGATGGCCATCGGATTCACATTGTCGATTGTGAACGTCGCTGCCATAGGCTATTACCAAAGTGTGGAACGCGCGCTCCCGGCGACCATTTTCTCGCTTTCGCGCGGGGTAATATTCCTTGTGCCTTGCTTTCTTGTCATCCCACTTTTTGCCGGTGTGAACGGAATTTGGCTCGCTCTGCCAGCGACAGAGGCGCTGACATTCCTTTCGATTGTCTCTTTCAGTCTTTTCAGGAAGCGCCAGACCGCAAAGCGGTGAATTTATATTCATTGAATATTTTGCCGCTTATTCCCATTTTTTTGCGTACATTTGCAAAACAAACGGACTTCCTTATGCTTGACGTGACTTTAATACCTTTGAGCGGCAGTGCGTCCCAGGATGCACAGTGGGAATGTTCTTCCATTGACTTTCACCGACCATTTCATCACTGTTTGAGATGGTCGTTTTTTTTGAATGCCTCCTGTTATTCTTCACGACCCCCTGAATAAGAAAAGGAGGCACGCAGTGCCGACAGGGCCTCCCAGCGAGGGAGGCGGTGGAGGGTGGCGCTCCCACCGGGAGCTGGCGCGAAGCGACTGAGGGGTGGAATAAGTTGAAAAGTCTGTTTTTAGGAAAAAGTTGGATTTAGTTATAAGTCAAAAATTATTGACAAGGAAATGAAAGAAAGAAAAGGCGCGACATTAAAGTTGGAGAACGGGGCGGAGTTCCGTGGATTCTCCTTCGGCTACGACGGCCCGGCTGACGGGGAAGTCGTCTTCTCGACCGCGATGGTCGGCTATCCGGAAAGTCTTACGGACCCTTCCTATTCAGGGCAGATACTCTGTGTTACCTACCCATTGATAGGTAATTACGGCGTACCACAGGAAGGAGCGGATGAACTGGGAATATCCCGGAACTTCGAGTCAGAGAAGATCTGGGTGAGGGGAGTCGTCATAAGCGACTATTCCTTCGACTACAGCCACTGGGATGCGGTCAAGAGCCTCGACGAGTGGCTGAAAGAGCAGAAGATTCCTGGAATATTCGGAATCGACACCCGTGCCGTGACGCAGCTTCTCCGCGAGAAGGGCTCGATGCTTGGAATGATTGTTCCGGACGGCGTCGAGAAGGATTTTCCGATCGATGACCCTAACCTCGCCAACCAGATCGCCATCGTCAGCTGCAAGGATGTCATTGAATATGGCAGCGGCTCCAAGACTGTCGTGATGGTTGACTGCGGAGTCAAGCACAACATCCTCAGATGCTTTATGGAGAGGGGAGTGAAAGTAGTCAGAGTGCCTTGGGACTACGATTTCAACAAACTTGACTACGACGGCCTCTTCATCTCGAACGGCCCTGGCAACCCGCAGTTCTGCAATGTCACCGTAGCTAACCTGCGCAAGGCGATGGAAGGCGACAAGCCAATTTTCGGAATATGTATGGGCAACCAGCTGCTCGCCAGAGCCGGCGGGGCCAACACCTATAAATTGAAGTACGGGCACCGCAGTCATAACCAGCCTGTACGTATGGTCGGCACGAACCGCTGCTTCATCACCTCGCAGAACCACGGATTCGCAGTTGACGACAAGACCCTCGGAGCCGACTGGGAACCTTGGTTTGTGAATATGAACGACGGCACCAACGAAGGCATCCGCCACAAGACCAAGCCTTTCTGCTCGGTACAGTTCCACCCGGAAGCCTCCAGCGGCCCGACCGACACGAACTTCCTGTTTGACGAGTTTATCAGCAAATTGTAACTTTCGGATAAAGAAGAATTTATGAAAAACACAAATATAAAGAAGGTTTTGATCCTCGGATCAGGAGCACTCAAGATCGGTCAGGCGGGAGAGTTTGACTATTCCGGCTCACAGGCCCTCAAGGCCCTACGTGAGGAAGGCATCGAGACCGTCCTCATCAACCCGAACATCGCCACCGTGCAGACTTCGGAAGGCGTGGCCGACAAGATCTACTTCCTGCCGGTAACCCCGTTCTTTGTCGAGAAGGTCATCGCCAAGGAGCAACCTCAGGGCATTCTCCTCTCGTTCGGTGGCCAGACAGCACTGAACTGCGGCGTGGAACTGTACGAGAACGGAATACTTGACAAGTACAATGTCCAGGTTCTCGGCACTCCGGTCCAGGCGATTATGGACACAGAGGACCGTGACCTCTTCATAAAAAAACTGGACGAGATCGGTGTGAAGACCATCAAGTCACACCCTGCCTCCAACATAGAGGAGGCCCGCAAAGCCGCCCACGAGCTCGGATTCCCACTCATCGTGCGCGCCGCCTACGCCCTCGGCGGACTCGGCTCAGGCTTCTGCGACAACGATGAGCAGCTCGACGAACTCTGCGAAAAAGCCTTCTCTTTCTCCCCGCAAGTACTTGTCGAAAAGTCACTTAAAGGCTGGAAGGAGATTGAATATGAAGTTGTCCGCGACCGTTATGACAACTGTATCACGGTCTGCAATATGGAAAACTTCGACCCGCTCGGAATCCACACCGGAGAGAGCATCGTCGTGGCTCCGTCCCAGACCCTGTCCAACAACGACTACTATTTCCTGCGCGAACTTTCCATCAAGATCGTCCGCCACATCGGAATAGTTGGCGAGTGCAACGTGCAGTACGCCTACGACCCTGACGCTATGGACTACCGCGTCATCGAGGTGAACGCCCGCCTGAGCCGCTCATCGGCCCTGGCCTCCAAAGCAACTGGCTATCCACTCGCATTCGTGGCCGCGAAACTCGGCCTGGGTTACGGTCTGTTCGACCTCAAGAACTCCGTGACCAAGACCACTCCGGCCTTCTTCGAGCCGGCTCTTGACTACATTGTCTGCAAGATTCCTCGTTGGGACCTTAGCAAATTCCACGGCGTCTCCCGCAAGATCGGTTCTTCGATGAAGTCCGTGGGCGAGGTGATGGCCATCGGGCGCAGCTTCGAGGAGGCCATCCAGAAAGGACTCCGAATGATCGGTCAGGGAGCGCACGGATTCGTCGGCAACAAGGAATTCCAGGTCGCTGACTTGGAGGAGGCTCTCCGGGAGCCGACCGACAAACGCGTCTTCGTGATCTCCAAGGCTATGCGCGCCGGCTACACGGTAGATCAGATCCACGACCTCACCAAGATCGACAAATGGTTCCTCAATAAGCTGGAGAACATCGTCAAGACCTACGAGGACATGAACACCTACGACACTCTTGAGGACATGCCGGTGGAGCTCCTGCGCCTTGCCAAGCAGGAGGGCTTCTCCGATTTTCAGATCCAGAGAGCCATCTGGAAGGACAAAGGAACCTCGACAGCCAACATGGATGTTGTCCGTGAACATCGAAAATCACACGGCATCGTCCCTCTCGTCAAGCAGATAGACACCCTCGCCGCCGAATTCCCGGCACAGACGAACTACCTCTACCTGACCTACAACGGCACGAAGAGTGACATTGAATATGAGCGTGACGGCAAGTCGGTGATTGTCCTCGGTTCGGGAGCCTACAGGATCGGTTCTTCCGTGGAATTCGACTGGTGTTCCGTGACCTGTCTCCAGACCATCCAGAAGCAGGGCTACAGGGGAGTGCTGATCAACTACAACCCGGAGACGGTCTCCACCGACTACGACATGTGCGACAGGCTCTATTTCGACGAGCTCACCTTCGAGAGGGTGATGGACATCATCGACCTTGAGACCCCGCACGGAGTCGTTGTCTCCGTGGGCGGCCAGATCCCTAACAATCTCGCCCTCAAGCTTCACAAGCACAACGTTCCGATTCTCGGTACAGCCGCCGAGGACATCGATAAGGCCGAGGACCGTCACAAGTTCTCCAGCATTGTGGACAACCTCGGGGTTGACCAGCCGGAATGGAGCGAGCTCACGACCATCGACGAGGTGGACAATTTCATCAGGAAGGTTGGCTTCCCTGTGCTGGTTAGACCTTCGTACGTGCTTTCCGGAGCCGCTATGAATGTCTGCCACGACGAGGAGAAGCTCCGTCACTTCCTCAGCCTGGCGGCGGAAGTCTCCCAGGAGCATCCTGTCGTGATCAGCAAATTCTACACCCGCAGCAAGGAGATAGAGTTCGACGCGGTGGCCGACAATGGTGAGATCCTTGCCTACGCCATCTCGGAGCACATTGAATATGCCGGTGTCCATTCCGGGGACGCCACGATCCAGTTCCCTCCGCAGAAGCTTTACGTGGAGACCGTCCGCAGGATCAAGAAGATCGCCCGCGCGATTGCCGGCGCGCTCCGCATCTCCGGACCGTTCAACATCCAGTTCCTCGCCAGAGAGAACGCCATCAAGGTCATCGAGTGTAACCTTCGCGCTTCCAGAAGCTTCCCGTTCGTGTCCAAGGTTCTGAAGATCGATTTCATCGAGCTTGCCACCAAGGTCATGCTGGGACTTCATCCAGCCGCCCCACAAAAGAGTGCCTTCGATCTTGACTATGTAGGTGTCAAGTCCTCACAGTTCTCCTTCGCGAGACTTGAAGAGGCTGATCCGATGCTTGGTGTCGATATGTCTTCGACCGGTGAGGTCGGCTGTCTGGGCGATGACCTTAATGAGGCTTTGCTGAAATCAGTGCTTTCAGTCGGCCAAAGGATTCCGGAGAAGAGGGTTCTGCTCTCGACCGGTGATCCGCTCCAGAAGGCTGATATGCTGAGGGCCTGCCGACTTCTCGTCGAGAAGGGTTATGAGCTTTACGCCACAGGTGGCACGTATAAGTATCTTGTAGAGAACAGTGTTCCGGCGACGAAGGTGCTCTGGCCAAGCGAGTGTGACAATCCTAATTTCAAGGGACGATTCAAACCAGCTTTGGAAATGATTCAGAACAAAGAGGTTGATATGGTGATCAATATCCCGAAAAACTTCTCGGCTCTGGAACTTTCCAACGGCTACCAGATCAGAAGGGCAGCCATAGACTTCAACGTCACCCTCTTCACGAATGCCCGCCTCGCCACCGCCTTCATCCGCGCTTTCTGCTCCACCAGCATAAACGACATCCAAATCAAGTCCTGGGATCAGTATTGATCTCTGGATTTGATTCCATAGCCGAATATTTGGTGCTGCAGACTTCCGCGCTACGCGCTCCATCCCGTCCCGCCTACGGCGGTCCACCCGTTCATATGGCCACGGGCGGCCATAGTCTGCCACACCAAATATTCGGCTATAAAAACATCTCGGATTGTTATACCATAATCAACTGCCTTTCAGTTGATTCAAAATTAGAAAATAAATAAAGGCGACTGAAGATATTCAATCGCCATTATTCATATATTCTTGAATCAATTAGAACGTGTCGTAGTACTTGGCGTCACGAGGGGTGACTTTGTTCATATTCTCAAGGAGAAGATCATTGGTCTTGTACTCGTCCATCAGCTGAAGCATAAAGTTCATCGCCTCGGTAGGATTCATATCCGCAAGAAGCTTGCGCAGGATCCAGATTCTGTTGGCCGCCTCACGGCTGTATAGCAGATCATCACGACGCGTGCTGGAAAGAACCACATTGACGGCAGGGAATATACGCCTGTTGGCGAGGGTCCTGTCAAGCTGAAGCTCCATATTGCCGGTACCCTTGAACTCCTCGAAGATCACATCATCCATCTTGGAACCTGTCTCAGTCAAGGCCGTCGCAAGGATTGTCAGCGAACCGCCACCCTCGATGTTACGCGCCGCACCGAAGAAACGCTTAGGCTTCTGCAGGGCATTGGCATCCACACCTCCGGTCAAAACCTTACCGGAAGCCGGCTGCACTGTGTTGTACGCACGGGCCAGACGGGTGATGGAATCAAGCAGTATCACAACATCGTGACCACACTCCACAAGTCTGCGTGCCTTCTCCAGAACCATATTCGCGACCTTCACGTGCCTCTCGGCCGGCTCATCGAAAGTCGAGGCCACCACCTCGGCCTTTACGCTGCGGCTCATATCGGTAACCTCCTCAGGACGCTCGTCGATAAGAAGCACGATCTCGTAAACCTCCGGATGATTGTCCGCGATCGCGTTGGCGATTGACTTAAGCAGCATTGTCTTACCGGTCTTCGGCTGCGACACGATCAAGCCACGCTGGCCTTTTCCGATAGGAGTGAACATATCCACGATACGGCACGAAGGATCGCTCTGATGGCCGTGACCAAGAAGATTGAACTTTTCCTCCGGGAACAGCGGGGTGAGGAAATCAAACGGCACCCTGTCACGGATGTAGTCAGGAGTACGTCCGTTGATGTACTTGATCCTCACGAGAGGGAAGTACTTGTCACCCTCCTTAGGAGGACGGATCTCACCGGTGACGGTGTCACCGGATTTGAGGGCATTATTCTTTATCTGACTCTGGCTGACATAGATGTCGTCAGGGGAGTTGAGATAATTGTAGTCCGAAGAACGGAGAAAACCATAACCGTCCGGCATGATCTCCAGAACACCCGTCGCCTCCACAGTACCGTCAAACTCGATTTCCGGAGCTTTCGTCCTTTGATTTGGATTCTGGAAATTCTGTTGGGGCTTCTGCTGCTGGTTCGGGTTCTGTCCGTTGTTCTGCCCCTGGAACTTGTTCTTCTGCTTTCTGCGGGTAACATCAGCATGAGCCGCCGGATCATCCTTCAGATCATCAAAAAGCGCATGAATGAACTCCTTGCCATTTACCGGTTTGTCGGCTGAAGTCTGAACATCGGGCTGTTGAGTGACTTCGGTGGCGGCAGCCTCCACGGATTCCGGCTTATTCTCCTCCACCGACGCAGCGGTCTCAACCTGAGTCTGAACCATAGCGGATTTAGGCTTACGTCCTCTTTTTTTAGGAGCCGGCTTAACCTCCGTTTCTTGAGCGGCGATAGGTTCCGCCTTTTGTTCTGAATTTTCCGCCTTGTCAGTCTTGACCTCCGGCTTCTGCTGCGATTTAGCCTTTTTCTCATCTTTCCTGGTGTCAGCCGACTTGGTATCCTGAACGCCGGATTGTTCCGGAAGCGGATTCTTGCGAGGCCTTCCACGTTTGGCTTTTGGTTTCTCTATCGGTTGAAGAGACGCGGCGGCAGCCTGCGCGTCAAGTATAGCATAGGACAGATTCTCATCAGTGAATTTCTTGATGTTCTTAATCTGATGCTCCTGAGCGACTTTTTCAAGCTGCTCTCTGCTCATCTGAGTGAGTTCAAATAAATTATAAGGCATAAATTTAAAATGGATCCGATGTAAGAACCGGATATGATTTCAGAAAAGTTATAGTGGATATAATAGCCCCAAGGCTTACGCTGAAAATGTCAGCATGCAAATATAAGATATTTATGATAAACATCCAACTATTTATCCCAATAACTCGTACTTTTCTTGAATCTCAGCAAGTCAGCCAAAGCCGCCGCGTTCGCAGAGATGAGGAATGAATATGACTGGTACATTCCAGAAGGCACCCAAGAGACGGAAATATTGAAGCAATGCAGATCGTACCTGAAAGAGAACTGAGTCGTGGTCATCTTCATCGCTGTGAAATCCCATCCGGACTGCGCCTGCACGGACATCTTAGGGGTCAGTTGAATATTTCCTTGAACACCGAGTGTCTGGGTGTAGTTATCCTTCTTGCTGAGCTGGTTGTTGGCGTAGCTGTACGACCGGCTCATCGAGAAGCTATAGTTGAAGTTAAGGCTCCACGGAACGTTAGGATTCGTATAATACAACCATCCGCCAGGAATATATTCACCGGTCAAAGGATGATAGTATATTCTTCTGTAGTAGTCGGCCGGATTGCCGGAGCCGCCGCCGTCCCCGCCTGAAGATTTCGAACCGTCGTTGCCTTTGACAGTGCCTTTGCCGGACAATGAATATGACACAGAGGTGCTGACGTTGGTGAGCCTGAGAGGCACGCCTGTCTCCAGAAGGTTATATTTGTTGACCCGCTGTCCTCTCTCGTTGATGGCATACGGGTCGAAGTTCATGTTGCCGTTGATTCCGAGTTTGCCGAAAATAGAGGTGGACATGGACAGTCCCACATTGTTCATCTTGAGGGAATCTGCCAGGAAGTTATAGCCTGTGGAGAAGTTGAACTGATCAAGGATCTTCACTTTCTTCGATCCTGTGCCTGTCGTGTCTTTCATGTCACGCACCTTGGCTTCAAGGTTGTTGCCGAGCGAGATGCTCATGGTGGCGGATTTGCCCTTGCCTGGAGCCGAGTTGATCTGTCCCTGGTAAATGTTGTAGTCGTAGGATTTCTGCACGCCGAGAGTATCCACATAATTGAACGTGCGCCATCCGTTGAAGGCTTTGCCTTTCTCAGGACTGAAGCTCATGCTGACGCTCGGAGAGACGACATGACGAAGTGCCTGTATCTTATGATACTTGCCGAAATTGTACATTCCGTAGATCCGCGTGCTCATCGAAAGTGAACCGGAATAATTGTGTGTGGCGCCGAAGGTGCCGAACTGTTTGCCCATCTCGGTCTTCACGCTGTTTGTCTCTGGATCGAAATACGCCTCGCTCTTGCGGAAAAACCAGTTCATGCCGTAACTCACATTAGGGGCCACATTCAGGTATTTGAAAAGAGTGAAATCCGGCAGTTTTATCGAAAAATTATGAGCCACGCCATTCTGGAACTTGTCAATAAAGCCAGGTTCTCCGAACTCCGAGGCCTTGAAATTGATCTTGTTCTGGATGGATGTGTTGTAACCCAGGGCGAATTTCTCGTAGAAACGCTCTTTCCCGACCCTGTTCTTGATCTTGAAAGGATAGAATGTGGAGACAGAGAAAGTGATGTTAGGCAGTGTGAATGTGTATGAGCTGTCCCTTGAGTTCTGGCTGTGCAGGGCATTGACCGACAGGTTGAACTTTCCGTTCCAGTTCTTTGAGTATGAGATGGAAGACGAGATCTGGTTCTGGAGAGCCTCCGACACCGAATGCGAGTTGTATCGGCTGTTGGAAGGGCTGGAGAAATTGACCGACGCCGAGAATGATGTTCCAGGGTGAGCCTTGGAATCCTGTGAGTGGGACCACCTTACTCCGAAGTTCTTGCTCTGGAAGAAGTCCGTGCTCCCTTTCTCGCCTGTCTGGTCGACTGAATAGTTGACGGCCAGGTTGCCGGTGAACTTGTACTTCACCATGTACCTTGAGTTAAGATTGGCCGCCCAAGAGCCAAGGGTGTAATAGTCACCTGTCAACGACATGTCAAAATAGTCTCCCAGAACGAAGTACATGCCGGCGTCCCTCAGGTAGAAACCTCGCGCGTTCTCCTCACCGAAAGACGGCATTAGAAGTCCGGTGGCTCTGTCAGGACGCTTGGGGATGAATCCGAACGGGATTCCTATCGGGAGATCCACATCCTCCACAACGAGATGCGCCGGACCGAACACCGTCTTCTGGGATGGTTTGGTGACAACTTTCGCCGAAGACAGCTTAAGGTAATAGTGCGGATGCTCAAGATCGCAGACCGTGTACTTGCCTTTGGTTATGTTGATGGACTTGTCCGGCATCATCTTGATGTTCTTCCCGTGAAGGATGCCGTCATCCTCCTTCGTTATCATGTTCGTGATCCTGGCCTTGCGGGTGTTGAAATTGTACCGGACCTCTTCCATGTTGAATGTCTGGCTGCCCTGGGTCATCTCCGGCTGCCCCTTCCACTCTTGGGCAAGGCTGTCGTAGGTGCCTCTGGCATAGACGGTGCCGGTGGACATGTCATATTCCATGTAGTCAGCCTTCAGTTTGATGTTCTCGTAGGAGACCTCGACGTCTCCCCAGTAATACATCTTGCGTTGACCGTTGGAAAAATCCTGCCTTATGGAATCTTTCGCTCCTGAGAATGCCGGTCTGGTAAGCGAGCTTTTGTCAAGAAGAAACAACGAGTCTGCCCTTGATGTTGAGTCAGCCACCCTTAGGGAATCTCTTCTGCGGGCGATTGAGTCTTCTGCGGGCGGCAAGGAATCCTTCGCCTGTGGCAAGGTCCCGGCGGCTGGACTGATGGAGTCCGGCGTAAACTGAGCCACAGAGGCCTTTTTCAGACTCCTGTTCCTCCTCACATCCTGCCCGAACATTGTCAGTCCAGTCAGCGCGGCAAGAGCCGCCACGAGGATAATATTATATGTATGCTTCTTGAATTGCAATTATTTTATAAATTTGCAAAAGACAAATATACTACATATTTTGGATTTACATCGCAATTTTCTTGCCGTACTTACGGCACTGTCGCTTTCAACGGCCGGATTTTTCGCTTATGCACAAAAGAATCCGTCGGCTTCGATACGTTTGTCAACCGTGGTCATAGACCCCGGTCACGGTGGCAAGGACTCCGGCTGCATAAGCCCGAGCGGAAAGACAATGGAGAAGACCTTGGTGCTGGACATATCCAAACGACTGGCCGATATGATCAAGGCAGGCTACCCGGATGTGAAGGTCATAATGACCAGAAGCGACGACACGTTTGTCACACTTCAAGGGAGGGCGGACATAGCGAACGCGAACAACGCGAACCTGTTCATCTCCGTCCACGTGAATTCCGTGCCAGGGAAGAAGAACGGCCCAAACGGCTATTCTGTGCATATCCTCGGCCAATACAACAGCAAGAACAAGGACATGTACGCCGGGAATATGGACGTGGTGCGCAGGGAGAACTCAGTCATAAAGCTTGAGGACGACTACACCACCCGCTATGAAGGCTTCGACCCGAACGATCCGGAGTCCTACATATTTATGAATCTGATGCAGAACGCCTACCTGGAGCAAAGCTTCAAGTTCGCCCAGGCAGTGGACAAGGAAATGAAGGGAGGAACGTTCCAGCATAGCCGAGGAATATCCCAGGATGCGTTCTACGTCCTGTGGCGTACGGCGATGCCATCAGTGCTCATAGAATGCGGATTCCTGTCCAACTCCGCCGACCGCGAGGCCCTGATCACCGAAAAGGGACGAGCCCGGATCGCTTCAGACATCTACGATGCGTTCAAAATCTACAAGAAGGAATATGACGGCTCGGACGCTGTCAAAGGCTCCGTAAAGGCAAAAAGCACAGGCTCTGAATCAAGCGTGGCTGAAGATGGGGTAACGGAAGTGTCTGTTAAAGAGGCTGCTTCAATTGTTTATGGAACTCAGGTTCTGGTATCTTCCAAATCAATGCCCGGCAACGATCCTTTCTTCAAAGGATATGACGTTATCAAGATGCCGGCCGGAAGACTTTTCAAGTATATCATAGGCTACTCTTCAGACTTGAACACAGCCAAGGAGATGAACCGCTCACTGAGCCGCGATTTCAAGGACTCATTTCTTGTAAAGGTTGAGAACCATACCGCGGAACGTCTGAGATAGCCCTTCTGAAATCCCGTTCTTTCACTTAATCAAAGCGTTGGAGGGACGGGATTTTTATTTTAGATAAATTCTAATTTATAACTCGCTTGATAATAGCCAACTTAAGAAAATTTTTAGTCGTAAAATATTGATTACGTTAATATTACATAATTTAATTAGTGCAAAAGTAGGTTCATATAAGGAAAATAAAAATCAAAAACAATACAAAAAAAGATTTTTTATGAATTAATTTTCCCCCAATTTTGCACAAGCAAAAACGAAGAGGGAACAATTCTCTTATAATTCAAATTAATTCATTTAAAGAAATGGCTGAACTGGAAAGACATATCTCTGTCTGGAATGAGTGTCTTAGGATTTTTGAGCAGAACGTTGAACCGAAACAGTTTGACGTCTGGTTCAAGACTATAGTTCCCGTTTCTCTCGAAGGCTCTACATTGACGGTCGAGGTTCCGACCGATTTCTTCAGAAGTTATCTTGAGGACGCTTTCCTACCAATAATAAAGATGACACTCCGAAGAGTGATCGGGCAGGACGCAAGGCTGCTCTACAAGATCCATCCTGTACAGAAGGAACGCGCGATGGTATTCACCGCGTCGCACGGCAACGTACCGGAGAACAAGCCGGTGACGATCAACACGTTCCAGCCATCGGGCAATCCGAGTCCGTTCGTCTTTCCGGGGATCCAGAAACTCAAGATCAACCCGAGGCTGAACCCGGTCTATTGCTTTGACAACCTTATAAAAGGGGAGTGCAACAAGATGGGCTACAATGCGGGAATAAGCATCTCAGACAAGCCTGGCAAGACTCCGTTCAACCCGTTGTTCATCTTCGGTGGCCCGGGACTTGGCAAGACCCATCTCGCGCAGGCGATCGGTATCGCCATCCACGAAGCCTACCCGGATCTTGTTGTCCTCTATGTCACCGGCAACGAGTTCAGGACCCAGTACGTCAATGCGGTCAGTGTACAGAACAAGCTGACTGACTTCATGGCCTTCTACATGAGGATCGATGTCCTCATAATGGATGACATCCAGGAACTGAACGGCCCGGCCTCGCAGAACGCGTTCTTCAACATATTCAATCATCTTCATCAGTCCGGCAAGCAGCTTGTGTTCACCTCCGACCGCTCTCCGGCAGACTTGAAGAACTTCGAGGAGAGGCTGCTTTCGCGCTTCAAGTGGGGCTTGTCCATCGAATTGGCCAAGCCTGACCATGACACAAGGCTGGCCATGCTGAAGGCAAGATGCGTCCGCGAGGGTGTATCCGTCAGCGATGAGGTGCTGGAGCTTCTTGCGAACAGGATACGCTCGAACTTCAGGGAATTGGAAGGAGCGCTTATCTCTCTGATTGCCAACGCCACCCTTTGCCACGAGGAAGTCACGAAGGAATTGGCCGAACAGGTCACCGGCAACATCGTAAGCGAGGATCAGAATGAAATCTCCATCGACAAGGTTCAGGAAGTTGTCTGCGAATATTTCAACATCACCCGCGAGACCCTGCTCTCCAAATCAAGGAAGAGGCAGATCGTCCAGGCCAGGCAGATAGCCATGTTCATGAGCCGCAACCACATAAACGGCTGCTCCCTGTCAACGATTGGTATGGAACTTGGAGGGAAAGACCACGCTACAGTGCTGCACGCCTGCACGACTGTGTCGGACCTTATGACAACAGACAAGACGTTCAAGCAATACGTAACCGACATAGAAAAGATGCTTGTGCCTGTGGCAAGATAATAAAGGTGCCAAATGAATTCAGAAAAAGTACTCTCAATCTTCAAGGAAATCACACGGATTCCAAGGGAGTCCGGACACGAAGAGCCGATGACTGCCTTTCTTCAGCGTTTCGCCGGGGAGAGGCATCTTGAATGTAAAACCGACAAGACAAACAATGTCTGCATAGTCAAGGAAGCCAGCAAAGGCAAGGAGAATGTGCCTACGCTCGTTCTTCAGGGACATCAGGATATGGTCTGCGAGAAAAGAAGCGGCGTTCAGCACGACTTCCTCAAGGATCCTATTGAATATGTCATCGAGGATGGCTGGATGGTCGCCAAGGACACCACGCTCGGAGCCGATGACGGAATCGGTGTCGCCGCGATGCTCGCGCTTCTGGACAGTGACCTTCCGATGGGGAAGATCGAGTGCGTGTTCACCATCTCTGAGGAGACCGGAATGGACGGGGCCTTCGGAATGGAACCGGGCTTCTTCACCGGCAGGACTCTCATCAATCTTGACTCTGAGGATGAGGGGCAGATGTTCATCGGTTGCGCCGGCGGCCTTGACACGACAGCCGTGTTCGATTACAAACAAGAAGATTTCAAGGAAGGCTATAAGCCGGTAAGACTGGAGATCGGCGGAGCGCTCGGCGGACACAGCGGAGATGACATCAACAAGGGCCGCGCGAACACGGTGCAGCAGATGGCGCGTTTCCTATATTCAGAAATGGCTTATGGACTTCAGCTTGTTATGCTGAAAGGCGGCAACAAGCCGAACGCGATAGCGAGGGAGTGCGAGGCAATCATCACCGTTCCGGACGCGGACGCCACAATCGCGAGACTCACCTCGTTCGGCAAGGATCTGAGGAATGAATATTTCAGGACGGATCCAGATTTGAGCTTCAGCGGCGAGACGTACAGATGCACCGAGAAGCCAATCCAGAGCGATGTCGCAAGGAGGCTGATCGCATCTCTCTTCGCCTGCCCGCACGGAGTCGAGACTATGAGCCAGGACATTCCGGGACTCGTGGAGACTTCGACAAACCTGGCGGCCGTAAGGATGAACAAGCAGGGAAGGATCGAGGTCATCACAAGCCAGCGCAGCTCGACCGGTTCGGCAAGAAAGATGATGGCCGCCAAGGTGGAGGCCAACTTCCTGCTCGCCGGAGCCGAAGTGACCCATCTTTCTGAATATCCAGGGTGGAAGCCGAACCTCGATTCCCACATTCTGCGCGTGTGTGTGGATTCGTACAAGAAACTGTTCGGATGCGAGCCGGAGGTCAAGGCCATTCACGCCGGACTTGAGTGTGGACTTTTCGGGGAGAAGTTCGGGGATCTGGATATGATTTCCTTCGGTCCGACCCTCAGGGGTGTGCACGCTCCGGGCGAGAAGCTTGAGCTTGCGTCCCTTGACAAGTTCACCGAGCATCTTGTCGATGTCGTCACGAATTTTGAATAATATGGTAAAGATAGCCCCTTCAATACTATCCGGCAATTTCCTCAATCTGGAGCCGGACATCAGGATGGTCAACGGGAACGCCGACCTGATCCACATCGATGTGATGGACGGCAGTCTCGTACCGAACATCTCGTTCGGGTTTCCGGTGATGGAGGCTATCGCCAAGGCCGTGACCGTCCCGATGGACGTCCACCTGATGATCATCAATCCGGACAAGTACATCGAAAGATTCGCCAAATGCGGAGCGAACCTGATAAGCTTCCATCTGGAGGCCGCTGACCAGGCCGGCAAAGATCCAAAGGAGATCATAGGGATGATCAAAGCCTGTGGAGCGAAAGCCGGACTTGCGATCAACCCGGATGTGCCCGTCGAAAGGCTTTTCCCATACATCGAGGATGTTGACTTCTTCCTGATAATGTCGGTATTCGCCGGATTTGGGGGACAGAAATTCATCCCGGAATCCATCGACAGGATCAAAACTCTGAAGGCAGAGATGGACAGAAGGGGAGTCGTGAAGGACATCGAGGTTGACGGCGGGGTGTCATCCGCCAACGCAAGTATTCTGGCCGAAGCCGGAGCGACAATGCTTGTGGCCGGAAGTTCGGTATTCAAGGCGGAGGATCCTGCCAAGGCTATTGCTGAGCTTCGTTAGATAACATAGCTTATTTCCTTAAAGGCGAACTCTAAACGTTCGCCTTTTTCTGTTTCGAGACAGAGCAGGCCACGGTCGGTGACACCAACGATTCTCGCACGTATTGACGCGCCTGTCGAGCAGACTACATATTCATTGAAAGTGCCGACGCGGTAGAGTCTGCTGACATATTCCTCAGCGTTGTCGTAGTGTCCAAGCCTCCTTTTCAGGAAGCGGCAAAGTTTGGGAAGCTGGTCTTTGAGATCATATTCCCTGCCGGTCAGCATCGCCATCGAGACGGGGTTCAAAAGTTGTGGCGGAAACTCCTTTTGGTTGACATTCAGGCCGATTCCGATGACGCTTGCCGTCAGGGAGTCTCCGCAAAGGGTGTTCTCAATGAGTATTCCGCATATTTTCCTGTTCCTGACATAGATGTCGTTCGGCCATTTGACCGTGGCCACAATCCCTTCATATTCAAGGTAATCAAGCACGCCCAAGGTGACGCTCCGGCTTATCGGGAACTGCCTTGAGGCCTTCAATGGCGGATAGGCTCCGTCCCCAAACTTCATCACCAGAGAGAATGTGAGGTTTTCTCCGGGCCGTGCGGACCATGAATTACCCCGCTGGCCACGCCCTGAGGTCTGATGTAGAGCCGCCAGGACTGACAGATTGTCAATCCCTGAAATATTTCTTAGGGCTTCATTATTAGTCGAATCGACCTCATCGAGCCATTGTATGTCAACTTCCTCTTTCATTGGTTCAGAATTTGTCGTATATTTGTATATTTGATTGTAATTGCAAAAATATAAAACATTCTCAATATGATTACACACGATTTGCGGGTTATGGCCGACGCTATGCTCGACAAGAAAGCACAAAACGTAATTGACATAGATCTCAGGCCGCTGGGAACCGCAATCACTGACCATTTTATGATCTGCAACGCTGACTCCACCACCAACGTCAACGCCATAGCCGACAATGTCATCGACAAGATGCGGGAGGAAGGCAGAAAGCCTCTCCGTACCCAGGGTCTGGAGAATAATTTCTGGATAATCCTGGACTATGGGGATATCGTCGCTCATATATTCCTTACGGAATACCGCCAGTTCTACAGGCTGGAGGAGCTCTGGGCCGACGCTCCGCACAAGGAATACAAGGAGAGACGCGTTCCTAAAACAAAAAAGACAGAGACAGATGCCGAATAACGCAAATTCGCCGAAAGGCAATGATCCAAGAAGGAAGGTTATCCGCGTGAGATTCAATTTCTCGTGGCTTTACCTTATTCTTATCCTTGGCATAGGTTGGCTGCTGCTCAACAACAGCGGGGCCAATCCTCAGAAGATAGAATGGGCCGAGGTCCAGGAGATGTTCCTCAAGGGCGACATCAAGGAGATTGATTTCGTGAGGAACGACTTCAAGGGCAACATCACCGTGCGCCCGGACAGGCTCAACAAATATGCTGACAAGTTTGGCGGCAAGGTTCCGGCCAGCTCGCCTCATTTCATATTCCTGGTCTCCGACAAGTTCGATGCAGAGAAGGAGTTCGGTGAGCTGAACGCCAAGCTTACTCCGGACGAGAGTCAGGTCAAGATTGTGATGGAGAACGACAGCAGGATGTGGTCAAACGTCCTTGAATGGATAATCTTCCCGATCCTGCTCATCGTTATGTGGATCTGGATGTTCCGTGGCTTCAGCAGGAATATGGGCGGAGGCAGCGGCGGTCCCGGCGGAGTGTTCAATGTCGGTAAATCCACCGGCAAGCTCGCCGACAAGGAGAAGGTCAACGTCACATTCAAGGATGTCGCGGGTCTGTACGGAGCCAAGGAAGAGGTGATGGAGATCGTGGACTTCCTCAAGAATCCTAAGAAATATACAGCCCTCGGAGGAAAAATCCCTAAGGGAGCCCTTCTGGTAGGCCCTCCGGGTACAGGAAAGACATTGCTGGCCAAGGCAGTGGCAGGGGAAGCCAACGTTCCGTTCTTCTCGATTTCCGGTTCGGATTTCGTAGAGATGTTCGTCGGTGTCGGTGCTTCCAGGGTCCGTGACCTGTTCCGTCAGGCGAAGGAAAAAGCTCCTTGCATCGTGTTCATCGACGAGATCGACGCTGTCGGAAGGGCCAGAGGGAAGAATGTCGGATTCTCTTCAAATGACGAGCGAGAGAACACTCTCAACCAGCTTCTTACCGAGATGGACGGATTCGACACAAATTCAGGTGTGATAATCCTTGCGGCCACAAACAGGGCTGACATCCTCGACAAGGCGCTTCTGCGCGCCGGACGTTTCGACCGCCAGATTCACGTGGATCTTCCGGAACTGAAGGAAAGGGAAGAGATATTCAAGGTTCACACACGCAACCTCAAGGTCGCTCAGGACTTCGACCTCGGATTTATGGCCCAGCACACGCCGGGCTTCTCCGGGGCGGACATCGCCAATGTCTGCAACGAGGCGGCGCTCACAGCGGCAAGAAGAAACAAGAAGGAGATTGATCGTCAGGATTTCCTTGACGCTGTTGACAGGATTGTAGGAGGACTTGAGCGCAAGGGCTCGATCATGACTCCGGCGGAGAAGAGGACGACGGCATACCATGAGGCCGGACATGCTACTGTGGGATGGCTGCTGCCATATTCAGATCCAGTGTTCAAGGTCAGTCTCATCCCGAGAGGGGATGCGCTCGGCTTGACTTGGTACCTTCCGGACGAGAGAAAAATCCTGTCCAAGTCCTATCTCATGGACAAGATGTGCGCGTTGATCGGCGGACGTGTGGCCGAGGAAATCATCAATGGGGAGCCGGCCACGGGCGCGTTGAACGATCTTGAGAGACTTACCCGCATGGCCTACAACATGGTGCAGTACTACGGAATGAGCGAGAAGGTCGGCGAGGTTTCGTTCTATGACTCGACCGGATCAAAGGGCTACGACCTCACCAAGCCTTACAGCGAGAAGACCGCCGAGCTTATGGACCAGGAGGTCAAGGATCTTGTCAAAGAGATTCACGACAGAACCTACAGGATTCTGACCGAGCATAAGGAAGGCTTCGTCAAGATGGCTCAGATTCTCCTTGAGAAAGAGGTGATCTTCGCCGAGGACATCGAGAAGATTTTCGGTCCGAAGGTGAAACCAGCTGAGGATGCGGAACCCGCCAAGGCTCAGGCAACCGAGAGTGACACACAGATAACCGAGGCTGGAAATGAATAACGTTGTCGTCAGATCCATTTCAGGCGTGGTCTTCATCCTTGCGATGTTGGCCTGCCTGATGTTCAATAAGTTCCTGTTCGCCGGACTGATAATATTCATAATGTCCGTGATGCTGCTGGAATTCTACCACATCACGATGGGGAACAGCTACACCTTCTCTAAGGTGCTGGCGATCATCGCCGCGATCTTCCTTTTCGGACTGCTGTTCGCCACGGCTTCCTATCATATTCCGATAAGATTCGTGGCCTTCGCGATGGTTCCGATCTTCATCGTGATGATCAACTCACTGTACGTCAAGGACAAGGATGAATACGGCAAATTCTCGAACATCTACACTGGGCTTTTGTACATCGCGGTTCCGATAGCGCTATCAAACCTCATCGCCTTTGACAAGGCCGGGAACTTCAGCGGCAACCTGCTCCTTTGCTTTTTCATCATAATATGGTGCTCGGATGTCGGGGCGTTCGCCTTCGGAATATCTCTCGGCAAGATATTCCCGCAAAAACTCTTTCCGTCTGTGTCGCCAAAGAAGACCTGGATCGGATTCATTGGCGGACTTGTCAGTTCGGTTCTGGCGGCGTTCGCTCTTTATGAGTTCGGAATATTGAAGTTTCCTCTCATCCACTGCCTCATCCTGTCATTTATAATGTCCGTGACCGGAGTCTATGGCGACCTGTTTGAGTCTCAATGGAAAAGAGTCTATGGAGTAAAGGATTCCGGCAAGATCATCCCGGGACACGGAGGCTTTCTGGACAGGTTCGACAGCACGTTGATGGCGATGCCGTTCGGGGCGATCTATCTGGCGATCTTTGATCTGCTATAATTAATAATAACTTGATAATCAATTAATGAATATACAAGCGATATGAAGAAGATAATAGTTGATAAGGACTCGCACGGAACGATAGGCATCAACTGGGCTGTGATAGCGGTCCTGATAGCGTGCACGTGGATATTCATACACAATCTGTTCATTTCAATCCCGATCACGGTCATCCTGCTCGCCTTTGCTTTCTTCGTTTTCTGGTTCCACAGGGTTCCGGAAAGGGTGATACCGGAGGGAGACAGCAAGATGATAACTTCCGTCGCCGACGGCAAGGTTGTGATCGTGGACCGGGTCTATGAGAAGGAATATTTCAAGGACGACCGCATCCAGGTGTCGGTATATATGGACTTCTTCGATGTCCACACTAACTTCTGGCCGATGGACGGGGTGATTTCCTACTATAAATATCATCCGGGAAAGTATCTGCTTGCCTTCCTGCCAAAGGCCTCGGAAAAGAATGAGCATTCGTCCACGGCGATCTGCAATGAGCACGGTGAGATTCTGTTCAGGCAGATAGCCGGCACATTCGCCAGAAGGATTGTCTGCTACTCGAAAGAGAATTACGAGGTTGAGAGGGGGCAGCAGTGCGGGATCATCAAGTTCGGCTCACGAATCGACATATTCCTTCCGCTTGACGCTGATGTCAAGGTGAAGGAAGGTGATTTCACAAGAGCCTGCGAGACGGTTATCGCAGAACTTAAATAACTTGCGACTGATCTTTCTCGATCAGTTCAACAAGACGATCCACGGCTTCCGTGTCCTGAATATGCTTCAGCACGGGAGTCTTTCCTTTATAGATGGTGACCTTGTGGTTGCCTTCGCCGACATATCCCCAATCGGCGTCGGCCATCTCGCCGGGACCGTTCACTATGCAGCCCATCACGGCGATGACGGTGTTCTTAAGATGAGAGGTTCTGGACTTCACTTCCTCAAACGCTTTCTGAAGATCGTACATAGTGCGTCCGCATCCAGGGCAGGCGACATATTCCGGTTTGTAGAAGCGTCTTCTCGCCGCCTGCATCAATTCATCGACCAGATAGGCGCCAAGGCCGGATTCCTGAATCGAAATCTTGTCGCCGGAATCGTCCACGTACGTGCCAGTGAGTTCGAGCTCGTCCAAAGTCTTGTCCAACAGCCTCTTGCCGAAATCGCATGCGACATCTAACAAAAGTGTTTCCCGAGATGGGGCATCGTAAACAGCGACAGCCTTGCGTCCCAGAAGGCTTATGGAAGTCATAGAGGAGACAATCTTGTGCCCATAACGCGCGGCAAGATAACGTGCGGCTGGAAGTTCATCCTCCGGATCCTCGGTCAGAGAGACGCGCACCGTATCACCGATTCCTTCAGACAACAGGGTAGATATCCCGACACAAGACTTGATCCTGCCGCTGTCCCCGTTGCCAGCCTCGGTCACACCGACGTGAAGAGGGTAAATCACCCCTTTTTCCTTCATCGCGGCCATAAGTTTTCGGTACGCTTCGACCATAACAATAGTGTTACTCGATTTTAGCGACACCACAACATTATGGAAATCAGCATCTTCACACATCTTCAACCATTCCAAGGCAGCTTTGGCCATCGCTTCCGGAGTGTTGCCGTATAGATTTGTGATGTAGTCACCCAAAGAGCCGTGATTGACACCGATACGTATTGCCGTTCCATTTTCCCGGCAGACTTCGATGAGTCTGGCGAACTGTTTACGGGCTTCATTGTGGTCCCTGTGGAAATTTCCGGGATTGATTCTGACCTTCTCCACAAACGGAGCGACCATAATCGCTGTCTGTGAGGAAAAATGGATGTCCGCCACTATCGGTACATTGATTCCAAGTTCCTTCAACCGGGATTTAATGGACTTCACACACTCCACATCTGCGGGTCCCGGCACGGTTATGCGGATCATTTCCGAGCCAGCCTCATAAAGTCTGACACACTGTGCAACCGTCGCGTCCACATCTGAAGTGTGGGTGTTGCACATCGTCTGGACAACAATCGGGTTGCCCGCTCCGATCAGGACATTACCTGCCTTTGCCGTCAATGTTCTCATTCTGCGTTGGATAATAAACCTGTTGATAAGCCTCACGTCTCAGCTGAGCCTTGCCGCGGCCTGTTCTTCTTGTCAGTTGGAAATACATTCCCGCTGTCACCATGACATCAAACGGGTATGCGAAACGATAGTAATCCTTGCTGTAGTAATCAGGATCATAGATGGTTCCCCAGGAATATCTTACATTGGCGTTTATGTGGAACTCGACAGGATCGAAGACAAGTCCGAAACCAATTCCGCCGCAGATTCCGTAATCAAGCCTTCGGTCGGTGTCTTTGAATGAATTGACCAAAGATTCACTTACATAATCACCTGTACGTTTGATATTCAGTCTATAGCCGCCATAGATTCCAGCCTCCGCCATAACTTTGTAGTGAAGGCCGTCAAGATGGAGATGAGCCATGAACGGAATCTCCGCCACATCCATGATAGCCTGAGTCGCATTCTCGATGCTTGGAGTGACCTTTGTGTCTTTGTCTTCCTTGAACTTATAGCCTTCATGGCTGTACCGCATGCCTACCTTGAAACCAAAATAAGGCATATACCCGAACATCTTGCCATAGCGGGTGTAGAATATTCCGAAAGTGTTCGGAGAGAACAATGTCGTCTGAGAATACGCCGGATTGAAAGACATACGGCTGAACGACACTCCATACTCCACTCCGATAAGGGAATAGTCGTTCACCTCAAAGACCCGGTTGAGCTTGACTGTGTCCAGATACGCGTCTGAATACGCCTCCGCCGGTGCCTTCAGACTGTCCAAAAGCACAGGTTCCGGCTTGACCTTACGCACACGGCCCCGGGACTTCACCTTGGACTGGACATTGACCGTATCCACCGGATTCTGCCCGATGGCCACTGAACAGACCAAGATGGCGAACGCTGTAAGAATATATTTGATTGTCCTCATGTTAAGTGTCATTATTTGAAGAATGTCGCCAGATCCAGTTCCTGTTCTATCTCGCTTCTTTCCGGAATATCGAACAGATCGCTGTCCTTCGTCATCAGGAACTTCACCTTTTCTGGCTGCCTATGGGCAAGAAGGTTTCCGGAATCCACTATACCGTTGCGGTTGAGATCCTCAGTGATCCTGAGGGAATACTTTCCTTTCTTTAGGTACGGAAACTCCAAGACAGAGTCTGACTCAATAACATAACTGCGAATAATGCCGGATTTCCTCTCATCAAGAAGGTCTATGATGTATTTGTTGCCGTTCACACCTGTAAGCGTCAGCTTGAAGTGGCTCAGATTGTCATCGTTCGGGAGCGAGACTTTGACCTCAGTGCTGTCGTTCCAATACCCGTTGATGTCCTTGAAGGCTCTTTCCGGAACCTTGAAAGTATATTCATAGCCCGTCTGGATCTTGATTTGAGGGGTGATGTTGTATTTTCTCAGGTTCAGCGAATCGCGTTCTATCTTGAATTTCTCGACCTGTTCTTTCTGTCTTGGATTTATCGATTTGAAAACCAGCGAGTCGAAAGCTCCCAGGATCGGTGGATAATCGAATTCCAGCGTGATTCCGTTTTGCTCGAAGGTCTCCGGCGTGGCTTTCAGACTCAGGCCGCAGATCGTGTCCTTGTGCTCGATTTTCTTGCGGGCGGCCCTGGATTTGGGTTTGTTCTCATCCACAAGGCTGACCTTCTCAGTCACAGGAGCCAGAACACCAAGAGTGTCCGTCTTCCAATATTTCACCCAAAGATGAAGGGAGTCTGGCATCGGTCTCTGATTGTTAAGCCAGAGAAGGAGGCTGTCTTTCTCGATGTTGAACTCAGTGATGACATCCTTGGCCGGAAATCCTTGGAACCAAAGGGAATCAATCCTGGTGTCCGGAGCCATGAATGTTACATAGCCGGCCCTGTCGCCTGTTCTCTTTTTGTTCATCAGCATTTGCTTGGAAGGCCTTTCCCTGAACACATTAAGCCTGAGTTCCGCCTTTCGGGACTGACATGCGACGGTGTCCTTCATGTCAAACTTTTTCAATTCCGCCACACTGTCGTTCACCACATTCACAGGCCTGAACAAAGTGTCCAGAAACGCTATCTTGTCCTCATCGGGGTCGTAGATGTTGTTACCGTTGCCGTCCACGATGGCATAGACGCGGAACACAGTGTCCTGAATATTCTGGAGAGCGAAATAGCCCCAGTCATCGGTTTTCACCGCCGCGACAGGACGTTCAAGAAAGACCGCTGAATCCCTCTGATCCTTATAAAGCATGACGGTAGCCCCTTTGATCGGCATCAATGTGTTACAGTCTTGAACAAGGCCGGTAATGTACATTGAATCTATAGAGTCTCCTGTCGAGAACACCGTGGTGAATCCAGGGAACATATTCCCTTCATTATTGTCGGCGATCGCTCCTGTCAAGTCAAGGGTGTATGTCGTGTTCGGAAGCAGGTCTTCCTCGAAATAGACAATAACCGTCTTGCCTCTCATCTTGTATTTCGGACTTTTTTGCTGAGGAGGGGAGAGATAGATGCCTTTCGGATCCTTGACAGTGACATATTCATCGAATGTGAACGCAACCTTGGTTCCATGTACAGGAACGGAAACCGCCCCCGGCTGAGGTACAACCCTTCTGACCACAGGCGGGATAGTGTCCTTGAGTCCACCTGTGGGAGCCTGTGTCGTGTTGGCGCATGACGGCTGGAAAACGGAAAGCACCAGAAGCGTCATCGCCGGAACCAAAGGGAAAAATCTTGTAAGAAATTTTTTCATCGCGGATCGTGTATATTCAAAAATCAGGCTCAGATCTCGGTTCTGACCACACTTTTTATACCATCTATGGAATTCAACCTGCGGATCATCCTCTCCATGGCGGCCTTGTCGTGGACATAAAGATCTATGTAGCCGGAAAATATTCCTTCATCGGTACTCAGATAGACCTTGCGCATATTCACTCCCATGACCAGAGAGATGTAGCGGGAGATCTCGTTCAGCAGACCAACCCGGTCAACTCCCTTGATGGAGAGGCGCACCGGAAAAGATTGGCTGTCATCATCCTCCCACTGAGGCACGACAACCCAGTCTCCATGCTTGGAGGCGATGCTGTCAGCCACCGGGCACGATTTCTTGTGCACTGTCACCGTTCCGTCAGGAGACTTGATGCCGATGACCGGGTCTCCTGGGATAGGCCGGCAACAGGATGCGATGACATAATCACTCTTCTCCTTTCTCGTGGCCTCCTTCCTCTTCCCGAACCAAGGGAAAGACCAGGAATGGCTTTTGTCCGCCTTGCCTGAAGCCAAAACCTCTGAAAGGTCGCCTAGCTTCAGAATGCCAACCCCTATCCTGAAGAACATCTCCTCGGAATTCCCTCCAGGTATCGCGAAATGCTCCAAAAGAATCTCTATGGAGTCATTGTTCATTCTATAGCCAAGTGACTCAAGCTGCTCCGAGAGCATTTTCCTGCCCAGTTCGGCAAGTTCTTTCTTATGTCCCTTGAAATAGTCTATGACAACGTTCCTCGCATGTCTGGTCTGAAGGAACTGAAGCCATTCGCGTTTTGGACGTTCAACCTCCGCGGTGATGATCTCCACCTGATCTCCGCTCCTGAGCACATGGGAGAGGGGCACAAGCTTCATGTTCACCTTCGCGGCTATAGCCTTGTTACCGATCTCAGTGTGGATGCTATAGGCGAAGTCAAGCGCTGTGGCGCCTTTCAGGATGGATTTCTGGTCTCCCTTAGGGGTGAACACAGTGATTTCGCTGCTGGTTAGGTCATTATGTATTATGTCAAGCAGTTCCAGCGCGTTCACGTCCGGATTGACAAGGATCTCCTTCACCTTGGCCAGCCACTTGTCCATCTCGCTGTCGTTCTCGCTGATGTAGCCCTCCTGCTTGTAGGTCCAATGGGCGGCGATGCCCTTCTCGGCGATGTCATCCATCCGCTTCGTGCGGATCTGGACCTCAATCCATATTCCCCTGTCGCTCATCAGGGTGCAGTGAAGCGCCTCATAGCCATTGCTTTTCGGATGCTTCACCCAATCGCGTACACGATCAGGCTTGTAGCGATATATTCCTGTTATTATAGAGAATATGTGGTAGCACTGGTCGCGCTCGCTTTCCTTGGTGTCTGCCGGCGGTGTGAAGACAATCCTCAGAGCATAAAGGTCATAGACTTGATCAAAGGTGATGTTCTTGGTCTGCATCTTGTGCCAGACCGAATATGGAGTCTTGACCCGCTTGCGGATCTCGAAATTGAATCCGGCTTTTTTCAAGGCCTCGTCTATAGGAGTTATGAAATCGTCTATCTGCTTGCCTCTGCCGCTAAGATTGCTGTTGATCAACCCGCTGATCTCCTTGTAAGCGTCAGGTTCCTTGTACTTCAGCCAGATGTTCTCCATCTCGGACTTTATCTCGTAAAGGCCGAGGCGATGGGCGAGGGGAATGAATATGAACATCGTCTCGCTGAGAATCTTATCCCGCTTGTATTCAGGCATATACTCAATCGTGCGGCAATTGTGGAGGCGGTCGGCGAGCTTTATCAGCACGACCCGCACGTCATCGTTCAACGTCAGCAGGATCCGCTTGAAGTTCTCCGCCTGAAGGCTCTTGGCGTTGGCATCATTGAGTTTCTTGCTGCGGTCCTCGTTGTCGAGCACGTTCTTGATCTTGGTCAGGCCGTCCACAAGACTTGCGATCTTGTCACCGAAGAGCTTGCGTATGTCATCCACCGTATAGTCAGTGTCTTCCACGACATCGTGGAGCAAGGCGGCCGCGATGGACTTGTACCCAAGCCCGATGTCGCTCACGACAATTTTTGCTACCTCGATAGGATGGATTATGTATGGCCCGCCAGAGCGGCGGCGGACATTCTTATGGGCTTCATTCGCGAAATCGAACGCTTTCTGGACCACGTCCAGCTCCTGCTGGTTCGCGCAGCGTTTCTCCGCCGCGGCCTTAAGCTGTGCGTAACTCTGACGAATCAGTTCGTAGTCTTGTTCTGTGAATTGTGAGAAACTCATATTTCAACCAAATCTTTGTCACAATCCAAACCTGTGGAAGTGCCGTCGCATTCCTCCAAAGTCTGGAAAGTGTATGAAAACTGTGCTCCGTACATTATTATAAGCCATCCGAACCTCATCCAAACCATAAAGAGGGGAATGGCGGCGATTGTTCCGTAAACCGCGTTGAGGCGCATCACAAACACCTGTGTCTCAAGGTAAAGATATTGCAGCGCCGTGAACGCCACGCCAGCTATGACTGCGGCCTTGAAGGCATTGGAATATTTCACGTCCACGGCAGGAATATACTTGTACATAGCGGAGAATATCAAAGTGGCCACGACACCCGTGATGACCCAGCCAAGGAAAGACTTTATCGAAGCAGTGACCCCGATCCAGTTTGGAATCAGATCCAGAACGTGCGAGTACACGATCGTTCCTGAATATAGGATCAACACCACGAACGGGGTCAGGAACAGCAGGACGAGATCAAATCCGAAACTCTTTATGAACGGCCTTTTCCTGACTCTCCACACATTGTTGAAGACGGTCTCCACGCGCATCATCATCCAGATGACGAGCCAGACGAAAGTCAAGGCGCTGACAAGTCCGAAAATGTCGTTGGTGGCCGAAGAAAGGATTTTGTCGGCGGAATTGAGCACGGTGTCGATGATTCCTTGATTGACATTGGCCGAATAGAGAACCTCCTTCAGTTTGTCCGCTAGACCGAAACCGTTGGTGACAGCGAACGCGACAGCGATGAAAGGCACGAAAGCCATAGTGCAGAAATAGCTCAGAGCCACGGTCTGGAATCCTATGGCGTGGTCCGCGAAATCCTTGAACGTCTTTGTGACGATCCTGCTCAGGTTGACAAACCGTGCCTTGGCCTTGGACAACTCCGTCACCTCGATGTCCCAGATGTCCTCACGGAAGAACTTCACCGTCCTCCGCGACCAACGCACAATGTTATTTATCAAAACCTTAAGCATTAATATTCAATTAAAACATTCCTGAGAACAGGTCCGGTTCAACATTCTGCTCCTTTGCGGCGGTGCCGCCGGCGGCCTGAGGGAGCATATTCCTGAACTCTTCCTCGCTGATGATTCTGACGCCAAGGTCTCCGGCCTTTTTCATCTTCTCCGGCCCCGGTTTGATTCCTGCTAAAAGGTATGAGGTCTTTCCGCTTACGGATGAGCTGTTCTTGCCTCCGTTGGCCTCGATCAGCCGCTTCATCTCGTCCCTTGAGACGCTAAAGTTTCCTGAAATCACAATCGTCTTTCCGGCCAAGGCGTCTGACGCGGCGGTCTTCGCCTCCATTGAGAACCGGATTCCGGCCGCCTTTAGCCTTTCGATGTCAGCAAGATGCCCGGAATCTCGGAAATATTCGAAAACACTGTCAGCGATCACCTCGCCGACATCCTGGACCTCAAGCAACTGTTCCTTTGTGGCGGTTGCGATCGCGTCTATATTCCCGAAATGACGTGCGATCTCCTTTGCCGTGGTCTCTCCGACATAACGGATGCCAAGGGCGAACAACACGTGGTCAAACGTCACTTTCTTTGATGCCTCAAGACTGCTAAGAAAACGTGCGGCCGAGCGTTCCTTCCATCCGTCCAGCAAGAGCAACTGCCCTTTGGTCAATGAATAGAAGTCCGCAGGGGTCCTGACAAGCCCGAGGTTGTACATCTGCTCGATCGTCGCGTCTCCAGCAAGCACATTCATCGCCTTGCGGCTGAGGAAGTGAACCAGCTTGCCCTTTATCTGGGTAGGGCAGCCGTCAATGTTCGGACAGAACCACTTGGCCTCGTCATCTTCCTTGACCAACGCCGTCCCGCAGTCCGGACACACCTCCGGGAAAACCGGCCTGACAGCGTCCGACGGCCTGAGCGAGAGATCTACATCGATGATCTTAGGAATGATCTCACCGCCTTTGATGATCGTCACTGTGTCGCCGACTCTGATGTCCATCTGCGAGATAAAGTCCTGATTGTTAAGGGTTGCCCTCTTAACAACCGTACCGGCCAGTTGGACAGGAGCCAGATTGGCGACCGGAGTCACGGCTCCAGTACGACCGACCTGATAGGTGATTGAGAGCAGTTTCGTGTGCGCCTCCTCCGCCTGGAACTTGAAAGCGACCGCCCAGCGCGGCGACTTGGCGGTGTAGCCAAGCGCACTTTGGTAAGCCAACTCATTGATTTTAATCACGATTCCATCCGTGGCGTACGGCAGGAACTTCCTTTCGGTGTCCCAATAATGGATATATTCCTCAATCTCGTCTATTCCGTGGACGATCTTCCTCTTGTCGGAAACCGGCAGTCCCCACGATGCCGCCGCATTCAGCGCGTCATTATGCGTCGCGAACGAAACGCTCTGGCTTGGAATATGATAGAGCGTGCACATCAGCCCTCTCCTCGCGACCTCGGACGGGTCAAGCAGTTTCAACGAACCAGAGGCCGCGTTCCTCGGATTGGCGAAAGGCGGATCCTCATTGTCCTCGCGCTCCTTGTTCAGTCGGTCAAATGAATCGTACGGCATCAGCACCTCGCCCCTGATCTCAAACTCCTCCGGCCAGCCGGTACCTTTCAATTTTTCGGGAATATTACTGATTTTAAGAGCGTTGGCCGTCACGTCATCCCCGACCACACCGTCACCTCTGGTCAAAGCCCTGAACAGTTTCCCGTTCCGGTAGGTCAGGCAGATAGCCGTGCCATCGAACTTCAGCTCGCAGGAATATGTGAACTTCACCTCTCCGAGATCCTTTTCGGCCCGGCGCACGAAATCCTCTATCTCACCGATGTTGTACGTGTTGCCGAGGGAGAGCATCGGGTACTTGTGCGTGTACTGGGCGAATTCCTTGCGGACGGCAGGCTCGGCGTTCGTCCCCATACTTTGGTCAAGGTCGCTGCCGACCTTCTGGGTAGGGGAGTCAGGAGTGAGGAGGTCAGGATATTCCTTCTCCAGATCCTCCAGCTCGCGCATCAGGTGGTCATATTCAAAATCGCTCATCGTCGGAGCGTTGTCCACATAGTACCGCCTGCTGTTCTCCCTGAGGATGTTCCGGAGTTCCTCGACACGTATTTTGGCCTGCTCGTGATCCATATCAGCAAAGTTCTTTGTAAAGAATACAAATTTAACGAAAATTGTCGGCTTTCCGTTCAAAAGAATCAAGAAGTTGGCCGAAATTTCACCTTGAACTACTTTTTTGAAAAGTTAAAACTGTTTCTTAAATTTGTGCCCGGTTTTACGAACATACAAATTTCTAAATCATTCGTATATGAAAGATTCAATCATCATTCTGTGCGGCGGCGGCCCGGCACCGGGAATGAACACCGTCGTGTTCTCAGTCGCCAAGACTTTCCTTTCAAACGGTTACAGGGTCATCGGACTCCACGAAGGCTACACCGGACTCTTCCGTAAGGAGGCCCGCACCGAAGACATCGATTTCTTCAAGGCTGACGCTTACTTCAACAGAGGTGGTTCCTACCTCCAGATGAGCCGTTTCAAGCCGACCAACGAGGATTTCGAGCAGAATTTCAACCTTGCCCTCTTCCAGGACAACAACGTGAAGCTTCTCGTGACCGTGGGCGGTGACGACACAGCCTCCACAGCCAACAGGATCGCCAAGTTCCTTGAGGCCAAGAACTATCCGATCCACAACATCCACGTCCCTAAGACGATCGATGACGACCTTCCATTGCCTCACAACGCACCGACCTTCGGATTCAACTCCGCGAAGGACGAGGGTGCGCACATCGCCCGCACCGTTTACGAGGATGCCCGCACATCAGGCAACTGGCTTCTCATCTCAGCGATGGGACGCAGCGCAGGTCACCTTGCCCTCGGAATCGGCGAGGCCACACACTGCCCTATGACCATCATCCCAGAGATGTTCAACAACACCACGATCACCGTTGACAAGATCATCAAGCTCACCCTCTCAGCGATTATCAAGAGAAAGATTCTCGGCATCCCTTACGGAACTGTCGTTGTGGCTGAGGGTGTGTTCCACGATCTTGAGCCAGAGGACATCAAGGCCACCGGCGTTCATATGACCTATGACGAGCACGGCCACCCTGAGCTTGGCAAGATCTCCAAGGCTGTCCTCTTCAACGACATCCTTGAGAAGGAGTTCAAGAAGATCGGAATGAAGGTTAAGACCCGTCCTGTCGAGATCGGTTACGACGTTCGTTGCCAGGATCCTGTGGCCTACGACCTTTCATACTGCACCGAACTCGCTCTCGGAGTCTATGAGCTCTTCTCAAAGGGTGAGACCGGATGTATGGTCTATGTCGATGAGAACGGCAACGCACAGCCTCTTTACCTGAAGGATCTCCAGAACGAGGAAGGCAAGATTCCTCCTCGCCGCGTGGACATCGAAGGTGGAATCGCCCGCAACTACTACGGACACATCTGCCACTACATCACTCCGGCTGACTACGAGGCCGCCAAGGCTTACGTCGCAAACCCTGAGGAGTATGACTTCAAGAAGATCCTTAACTGGTAAGCGATGAATATGTGAGGTTCAGTTAGTTGATCCTCACCATCGCACAGTCGTCGGATGACACTTCGACCTCGATCCGGGTTTCCGGGTCGAGGTTTTTTATGTCAAGATAATCGATTGCTTCCTTTGGTATGCGGATGGATATAACTTCCGGTCGCTGAGCCTGTCGAAGCGACCCTCCATCCGCGAAAGAACAGACAAACAACCAAGTCTCGGAGACATCCCCACGAAGGAACGCGAAATGCCGATCCGGATCAAATCCCGGCGAGTCATAGTTGCAGTAGCAAAGGTCAAACGTCTTTCCGGATGCCACCGCCGGAACCGAAGCCGCCATATTCAAAAACCTCCTCCACTTCTCAAGCAGCTCAGCCTCTTCCGGCGCAAGTCCCTCATTTGTATGAATATATTCAATCAGCCTTCCGATTGACGAAATCCTCCACCAGTCGAATATGGTCGTCCTGCCATCCCGTCCGCTGAACCCTTCGGCATCCATTCCGCGCTCGCCGATCTCCTCCCCGAAATAAACCATATACGGAGCCGTGTTCAGGAATATTCCCGCCCCCAACGCCGCGAAAGTCCTTTGGGCGTCACGGCCGAAGAAATCCGAGGCGAAACGCTGCTCGTCGTGGTTTTCCAGAAAGTTCAGCATCCTCGGCTGCAAATCTCCTAAAAACTGCCAGTTCCAAGTCAGGCTTTTGGCCGTGCCGTGGCCTTCGACAACTGACCTGACGGAATCATAAAGGCCGGATTTGTCGTAGAGAAAATCGAACCCGACCTCATTTATGTATCTGGCATACAATTCTTTCTGATAAACCTCGGCAATGAATATCATATCCGGGAACTCGGTCTTTATCCTCCCGATCAGCCACTGGAAGAACTGCCACGGCACCATCTCAACCATATCGCAGCGGAAACCGTCCACTCCCTTGCCGCACCAATAGCGCACAATCTCGTACATCCTGTCCCAAGTCTCAGTGTGGAAATCACAGTAATTCAATCGGATGGTCTCATACCAATCATTCACGGAAGGGGAGGGCGAAAAACAGTTGCCTGAGGCCTTGGCCGGATTCTCGTAATATGTCTGCCTGTCAAAAGGCAGCCTTAACGGCTGGCCGGGATAGTAATAGAAATCGTTCTCCGGCCGCCAATGGACAGTCGGATCGTCATCGGAACCCAATGGCTTGATCTCAGGGTGAACCAGACCGACCTTGCCGTAATCCCGCGACACGTGGTTAGGAACGAAATCAATGATGACCTTGAGTCCGGCATCGTGACTTCGCTTCAACAAAGCCTCGAATTCAGTCATTCTTTCAGTCGGATTGTCAGCAAGATATGGGTTCACGTCATAGTAGTCGGTAATCGCATAAGGCGAACCGGCCGCACCTTTGACAATCTGGCTGTCGGATGCCGGGCACCCTTCTGCCGAGACCGTTGTGGCGTGCCGGATCACACCTGTGTACCAAACGTGGCTGACTCCCAGCGATTTGAAATACGACATCGTCTCGGAATCGAACTCCGAGAACTTTCCCTTTCCCCACAGCCTCGGGAGAACTTGATAGATGATCATTTTACCCATAACTAAAATCCGATCAAAGCCTTGCCTTTGTTTCTGTCAATGAATCCAGTGAGTCCGTCAACCTTCATTACCTTGGCAAACTTGCCGTTATATTCACAATCCAGTCTCGCAAGCGCGTCAAAATCAATCATTCCCGAGCCAGCATATTGATCGACCGAAAGGTAGCCTACTCCGAGAGAGGTGATGTTCTGGAAGAAATGCGTGCCTTGACTTGGGTCTATCCGGAATCCATCAATGCCATATTCAACAACCATCCTCGCGGCCGAGATGTCTGTCCAGGCCACTGGCACTCCAAGGGTTGGAATCGACGATCCCCAACGTCCGGGACCTACCAGGAAATATGTCTCTCCCTTGGCGGCGAACCGGGCGTTGATCTCCGAAATCTCCTCCGCCATCAACGCGGTCTGCATCTTGTCGAACGATTCCGGACGGATTACCACAATGTGGGACGACTCCGTGAAATACCCGTTGCCCAAAGCGTTGTCACTGCGTATCAATTTATTGGACACTATCGCCTCGGCATCCTCTATCGTGGAAGTCTGCGAACCGATTCCGCTGGAGACTGGACGGACCTGAAGCAGCTTAAGGTCAGCTACTTTTCCCGCCGAAGACTTGACCGGATCCACAGCGAACTCGATCTCGACCTCGCTCATCAGCTCATCCCGGCATATTGACATAATCTCCGAGAGAGCCTTTGCCAGAGGAAAACGGTCGTATTGGAATATTCCATCGAAGGAAACCACCCTTGCTCCTCTGATTCCTATTCCAGGCACCATCCTGTCATCCAATGCGTTATAGGTGGACGCCACCAGTTCCGGACGGTCATATTCAGTAAGCGCGTCCGCCACCGGGATCCTCCTGAGATTAACTCCGTCGTTTTTTGAAATCTTAAAGGCCGAAGGTCGCAGATCGAGCACGAACATTTCGTTCTGCGTGTCCCGTTGCGCCAGTTTAGGATTGGACAACTGGAGAATCTTCTTGGGGTGCAGAGGGTCAACACGCAAGGTGCGGCCGCCGTCCACAACGGTCTTTCCCAGACCGAAAGCAACGTTCAGGACACCGTCGGTGGCTTTTTCGGATCCTATAGGGTAGGAGTTCAGCGAACGTCCCACACCGGACATCATCGGATAGAAATCGTGCCCGTGGACCGTTCCACAGATTGTCTGCACGATCACAGCCATCTTCTCCTCTCCAAGCAGGTTTCCGCTGGCCTGGATGTAGTTACGGCTGCCCTTGAAGAATGTCGAGGCATAGACGCTCTTGATTGCCTTGCCGAGTTCACGCAGCATCCTGTCCTTGTTTTCCACCGGAGGGCACATATAAGTTGCGTACACTCCTGCGAAAGGCTGATAGTTGCTGTCTTCCAACTTGGAACTTGAACGCACCGCCAGCGGCCCGTCCACCGTCGCCAGAAAGGCCTTGAGGTTCTGCGCCAGCTCCTCCGGAAGCGTCGATGCCACGAACTCGGAAAGGATCTCGTCGTCAGACAGCTCCGAGTCGATCACATACTGTAGTCCGTTGCCGAGGATGAACTTGTCGAACCAGTCCGTGGTAAGCACAATCGTGCGCGGGATGGAGATCCTCAGTCCTTCGTATTTGTCTGTCAGTGAATATTTCTGGATCAGGTGGTTAAGAAACGCCAGACCTCTGGCCTTGCCGCCCAGCGAGCCGTCACCGACACGTGAGAACCAGAAATAGTCCTCGTAGGAGTCCTTGTGGAACTCGGTGATGATGCCCTGGCCGATACTCCTGTGATAGCGGCGGATGTTGTCCAGAAGGAAACTCCTGAACTCGGAGGCATCGGTGTGATGCTCGGCCCGGAAAGTTTCCGCAAGATTGAACAAACCTCTGGCGTAGAGCCATTTGGAGAACATGTTTCGGGATGTGTTGCTGACCAGCACCTTGTCCGGAATGTCATTGATGATCCTCTCCAGCTGCGAAAGGCTCGCGGCCCTGCCGCACTCCACACCGCCGGAGTCCCTGAACACAAAGTCACCGAAACCGAACTCTTCCCTCATGTAGTCGCCGAGCTGCAGGAAGAGCGTGCTTGAATATTTCTTAAGAAATCCCACGCCAAGTTCCTCCGCCACCCTGGCAAGGCTGCCCTGCGAGGATTGGAGAAGGACGGGCATCAGGGGATCATATTCACGGATGACCTTGACAAGGTCAATGCCGGCGTCAAGCTTCTCGGTCTTTGGATCATCGCCCTTATGGACGACCATCCCGACATCGGAGATGACACCCAGCAGGTTGCGCCCGTATTTCTTGAAGTAGGCGAGTGCCTCCTCAAGGCAGGTGGCAAGGAATATCTTCGGTCTCGACCTCTTGCGGTACTTCTTCTGGTCCTCATTGAGGGATTCCTTGAGGAACTCGCGGCTCTGGGTGAGCACAATCTTGTAGAGTTCGGGAAGATAGTTCGAGTAGTAGCGGATCGAGTCCTCCACCAGAAGAATGCCCTTGACGCCTACCTCGAACACGTCGTTGTCAGCGTTCGCCGCATCCTCAAGCAATTTGACGATCGCAAGGATAAGATCGGCGTTGCCGTGCCAGCTGAACACGAAGTCCACGCCCGGATGAGGCGACTCCAACACCCTCTGCCTCACCGCCTTGGAGTAATGGATCAGGAGAACGAACGGGATGCCCCTACCTTCTTTCTTAAGTTCGGACGCAAACGGGAATATTCCTTTGTCCTGCTCGTTGAACATGCAGATGATCATGTCCACCTCCGTCTCGGAGCTTACGATCTCCCTTGCCTGTTGTGATGAGTTCGCCCAGATGAATTTAGGCGGATTGCTCAGATTCAGCTCGCGGTACTCGCTTCTGACCTGATTCTCAATTCGTCCGTCCTCTTCCAAGGCAAAAGCGTCGTAGTTGCTGCAGATCATCAGGATCTTCCTGATCCTGGAGCGCATCAAGGATTCTTCGTTCATTTGCTTCGTTGTTTTAACGAACGCAAATTACGAAAAATCTCCGGAATATTCTTGTGTCTGCCTTAAGATTCCGCTCCCGAAAAGGCCTGAAAGGCGGGAATCATCCCCTGCGGCGGAATTCTGCGACGGTCACCGCTGTCGCGACAGCGGCGTTCAAGGACTCTGAGCCCCTCTCGTCACGCGGCCACGGAGGAATGAACAGCCGGTCGGTCACCAGTCCGCCCACCTCGTCGGAGATACCGTTCGACTCGTTGCCTATCACGATGACGGACGCTGATGCAGCTCCCGTTGCCAACTCCTTGACGTACAGATCCTCGCCATCGAGAAATGTGCCATAGACATGCCCTCCGGCGGATGCGGCGGCCCTGCACAGATCCGGAATGTCGCAATAATGGAACCGGACTCTGAATATGGCGCCCATCGTGGACTGCACAACCTTAGGATTGAATATGTCAACGGTGTCGGGGGAGGCGTAGACCACATCGATTCCGAACCAGTCGGCGATGCGGATGATCGTCCCGAGATTGCCCGGATCCCTGATGCCGTCAAGGGCAAGGAATAGCCCCTTGGAAGGAAGCGAATCCTCCTCGAACTTATTAATTGTCATGTCATCCGGCTTCTTGACCAAGGCCAGAGCCGGGGAAGGGGATGAGAGCAGGCTCATCCTCTCCATCGCAGTGTAACCTATCTCCTCAGAGCGGTAGATTCTCCTGACCTCAAAAGATGAGCGGACAGCCTCCTCGACCATCTTCTCGCCCTCCACCACAAAAAGATCATTCTCATCCCGGAACTTTTTATGGCTAAGGGACTTGACAAACTTTATCTCATTATTTGAGACAGGTGACCGCATGGCCTAGAAACCGAGTATCTTAAGCATCGAGTCCGAACTCTGCTCCGGAGCGAAGACCCTTGTCGTGATCTTGCCGTCCTTGTCCTTGTCGATCAGGATGTGCTTAGGTGAAGGCTGGAGACAATGCTTTACTCCACCGTAACCGGAAATCGCCTCCTGATAGGCTCCCGTGTGGAAAAAGCCGATGTAGAGCGGATCCCTTCTGTTCTTCATCACAGGGAGGAAAATCGCGTTGGAGTGCGCCTCGGAGTTGTAGAAGTCCTTGCTGTCACAGGTAAGCCCGCCGATGAACACCCTATGATATTCCTCATTCCATTTGTTGATAGGGAAGAGGATGAACCTTTGGTGCAGTCCCCAGGTGTCAGGGAGACTCGTCATAAACGAGTTGTCGATCATATACCAGCACTCGCGGTCATTCTGCTGCTTGACATCCAGCACCTTGAATATTGTCGCGCCGCTCTCGCCGACGGTGAAGTTGCCGAACTCCGTGTAGATGTCCGGAACCTGCACACCGTGGGAGTCGCACACGGACTTGATCTGGTACACGATCTCCTCGATCATATATTTGTAGTCATAATCGACTGCCAATGAAGTCTTTATAGGAAGACCTCCTCCGATATTCAAAGAATCAAGGTCCGGACATATCTGCTTGAGGTCGCAGTAGAGGTTCAGGCAGCGCGCCAGTTCGTTCCAGTAGTAGGAGGTGTCCCTGATGCCGGTGTTGATGAAGAAGTGGAGCATCTTCAGCTTGAACTTAGGGTTCTTGCTGATGCCGTTGCGGTAGAACGGAATGATGTCCGAGTATCTGATTCCCAGACGGGAAGTGTAGAAATCGAATGAAGGCTCCTCCTCGGATGCGATGCGGATTCCGAGCTGCGTAGGGACCTCGATCAGGTCGTCAAGGTCCTCAAGCTCGTTCTTGTTGTCAAGCACCGGGATGATGTTGTGCCACCCCTCGTTGAGCATCGTGGCGATGTTCTGGATGTACTGCGGCCTCTTGAAGCCGTTGCAGATGATTATCAGGTTCTTGTCCACGAGCTTGTCTGCCTCCAGTTTGCGGATAAGATCCAGATCGTAGGCGGAGGATGTCTCCAGATGGACATCGCTCTTGAGAGCCTGCTCTATGACAAACTTGAACTGGGAACTCTTTGTGCAGTAGCAATAGTGATGGTCGCCCTCGTAGCTGACCTTTGACATTGCGTTGCGGAACATTCTCTTGGCCCTCTGGATCTGAGATGTGATCTTCGGGAGATAGGTGAGTTTCAACGGCGTGCCATATTCTTTGATGATTCCCATCATATCGATGTCATTGACGAAAAGATTGCCGTCCTCCACTCTGAATTCGTCCTGCGGAAAATCGAAAGTCTGATCCACAAGATCGATGTACTTGTTCTTCATCCTAAAAAAACTGTAAACCTATAATGTTCGACATAAGTAATGATCCGCCGATGATGCCTCATCCGGCTTCGGCGTGCAAATATAGGTACGAAAATTAATATTTTGACCCAAATTTGAAGAAAAATCAGAAAGGGTTGCTATTTTTGTAGAATATGATGGCAAAATCCTCGTTTTTTTCTTTGATGGCCACCCTGGCCACCGCCGCCGCGCTGAGTTTCTCGTGCAGCACTACACGTGTTCTTGAAGAGGGACAGTACCGCCTGGCATCCAACAAGGTGGAAGTCATAGGCGACAGCAAGTTCAACACAAAGAAAGTCGAGTCCTACATCAAACAGAAGCCGAACTCGTACATAATCTTCGGCTGGAATCCGTTCCTGAACCTCTACAACTGGTCCGGCAGGAATCCCGACAAGGCCATCAACCGCCTCATCCGAAGTATCGGAACCGCGCCTGTGGTCTATCAGCCGTCTCAGGTCGAAGCCTCGATCGAGAACATCAACAGGCATCTTGAATATCTTGGCTACTACGGTTCGGACGTGCGGAGCGACATCGAGGTAAAAGGCCGGAAAGTTAATGTGACATATTCAATCACTCTTGGCAAACGGTTCAGGATAGGGGAGATAACCTATTCGGTGCCGGACGGAGAGTTCAAGGAGGATTTCCTTGCCGACACTTCCGCGACCACAGTGCGGTCTGGCGACTACCTCTCCGAGGACGCTTTGGAAAAGGAGACGGAGCGCTGCGCCTCCGCTATGAGACGCAAAGGCTACTTCGGCTTCACGAAGAACTACTTCTCGTTCGAGGCGGATACTCTCAACTCCCCGGACACGGCCGGCCTTCTGATGATGGTCAAGGAATATACCAGAAACCAGACTCCTGAATATGCTCGTCCGCACCGGAAGTATACCTTGGGCGAAGTCTCCATCTCCTACGACAAAGACCTGAGATTCAATGACAAGGTGCTTAGGAATATGTGCACTCTCCATCCCGGAGACCAGTACGATGAGAATGAGGTGAACACGACATATTCCAGGCTTTCCGCATTGAGGATGTTCAGCGGAGTCAATGTCTCACTTAATCCCCGTGACTCTGGAATAGTGGACTGCGACATCAACCTCACCAGATCAAGGATGCAGGGCTTCAAGGTCAATATGGAAGGCTCCACAAACTCGACCGGTCTGATCGGCATATCGCCGCAGCTGAATTATTACCATAAGAACATATTCCACGGTGCCCAGTGGCTGAATCTTGGATTCCTCGGCAATTTCCAGTTCAAGTACGATGACAGGAGCGTCAAGTCCAACGAGTTCGGTGTCTCCGCAGGTCTGAGCTTCCCGGAGTTCCTCGGTCTGCCGAATTCCATATTCAAGGGACCGTCCGTGCCACGCACCGAAATCAACGCTTCATATAACTACCAGAACCGTCCTGAATATACGAGGAATATGATCTCGACATCTTACGGTTATTCTGGATCTCTGCGTAACGGAAAGTTCTTCTATCAGTTCTACCCGATACAGGCCAAGATCGTCAGGCTGACGAATCTCGACCCGAACTTCTACACGACTCTTTCCGGCAACCCGTTTATGAGGGACGCCTACCAGAACCACTTCGATGTCGGCTCCGGTCTCGTGGCCTACTACACGACCAGCACAGCCTTGGTTCCGAAGGAGACCTATGAATATGCCCGTCTGCAACTCGATGCATCCGGCAATGTCCTGAGCCTGTTCAACAAAGCGATGAAAAGTGATGAATATGGCTCCAGGCTTATCTGGAACACTCCATATTCCCAGTACATCCGCACGGAACTGACGTTGGGCAAGACGTTTGTGTTCGGCAAGAATGGAGGGCAAGCCTTGGCGATACGCCTTCTCGGAGGTGTCGGCTACGCCTACGGCAACTCATCCACAATTCCGTTCGAGAAACAGTTCTACAGCGGCGGCGCGAACAGTATGCGTGGCTGGCAGGCCCGTTCCCTTGGCCCGGGCAACTCAAAGGCTGACACGACGTTCGTGATCCCAAGCCAGACCGGTGACGTGAAGTTGGAAGCCAATCTGGAGTACCGTTTCCCGATGTTCTGGAAGTTGTGCGGTGCCGTCTTCACGGATGTCGGCAACATCTGGACCCTGAAAGAGACCGACGGAGACGATGGCTCCCACACCCATTTCGACCTCAAGAACCTCGCCGCCAGCCTTGCCGCCGACTGGGGCATAGGCCTCCGTGTGGACCTTAACTTCCTGATTCTCCGTCTCGATATGGGTATGAAAGTCTATGACCCGTCCCTCGACACCGCCCGCTGGCGCTCCCCGTCCCAATGGCTAAAGAAAGACGGCTACACCCTCCACTTCGGTGTCGGGTATCCGTTCTAGAACATAAACATCTCTGTTTTGATGAGCAAGACACCCGCAATTCCCGAATTTTGCACGTTACCAAAATTCGGGAATCGGAGGTCTCCGCTCATTATGAAGGATCTATGTGTTTATAGTCTTCAAATGACAACACCTATCGTAACCTCAATGCGCAGACGTTCTCGACGTGCTGGGTGTGGGGGAACATATCGACCGGCTGGACGGCGGTGATATCGTACTTATCGGCGAAAAGGGCCAGGTCACGGGCCTGGGAGGCCGGGTTGCAGCTTACATAGACCATACGGGCAGGGGAGGCATCAAGGATGACCTTGGCGACATCCGGATGGATGCCGGCGCGAGGAGGATCGAGAATTATCACATCAGGCTGACCGTGCTCATTGATGAAATCACGTCTCAGGACATCCTTCATATCACCGGCGAAGAACTCACAATTAGTGATGCCGTTACCGGCCGCGTTCACCTTCGCATCCTCAATCGCCTCAGGAACATATTCAATGCCGATAACTCTAGCGGCCTTGCCGGAGACGAACTGCGCGATCGTGCCGGTCCCTGTGTAGAGGTCATAGACGATCTCGTTGCCGGTCAACTCAGCAAAATCCCTCGCGACCGAGTAGAGCTTGTAGGCCTGCTCGGAGTTGGTCTGGTAGAACGACTTAGGACCTATGCGGAAAGTCAAGCTTTCCATTGTCTCACGGATTGTCGGCTCACCCTTGTAGAGAATGCACTCCTGATCACCGATCGAGTCATTCAACTTATTGTTGATGATATAGTAAAGCGATGTGATCTGAGGAAACGCTTCAGCAATGGCATCCAGCATTTTCTCCCTGTCCTCACGGTTCTCGTAGAAGAAGCACATTATCACCATCAGGTCGCCCGTGTCGGTCGTGCGGATGAACATATTCCTGACATAGCCCACGTTCTGACGGATGTCAAAGAAATCCAGACCGTTTTCGACAGCATACTTCTTGATGAAAAGCCTGATGTCATTGGACGGATCCTTCTGAAGGTAGCAGTGCTTGATGTCCAGCACCTTGTCGAAGAACTTACCTACGTGGAATCCAAGTCCCATACGGTCGTTCTCCGGAACGCTCTCAATGTCCTCGTCCTTCAGCAGCCATCTTTTCGATGAGAAAGTGAATTCCAGCTTGTTACGATAGTACTGGATCTTGTCTGACGGGATTGTCGGGCGGATCTCCGGCACATTAAGATGACCGATACGTACCAACTGGTCATAAACCTGTTGACGCTTGGCCTCAAGCTGCATCGGATAGGGGAGAGGCTGCCATTTACAGCCACCGCAAACCCCGAAATGCTGACAGAACGGCTCCAGACGATCCTTTGACGGAGTCACGATCCTCTCTATGAATCCCTCATAGTAATTCTTGCTCTTTTTGGTGACACGGATGTCAACCACATCACCCGGAACAGCGAACGGCACAAACACAACGACACCGTTCCAATGCGTAAGTGCCTTGCCTTCAGCTGCACAGGCCTCGATCGTAATGTTCTCCAACAGGAGATCTACTCTTTTTCTTCCCATAAATATTCCCACTCAGCCGCAACCGGCGTTATATTAATTGTCAAACTCGTGGAACAAGGACTGGGAGATGTTGATCATAAAGTCTCCCATCGCCTCAAGCTCCGCCAACATATCAAGGTAATAGTTGATGGAGAGGAACTTGTCCGCTCCTTTCTCAATCTGGAGAATGCCTTCGTCACGAAGAGTGTCCCTCGTCTCGTTGATCTTGTCCTCGGCATTGTAGGCATTGCTGATGTCCTTAAGCTCACCATCCACAGCAAGTCTCATATTCGAGACCATCACAGCGAAAGCCTGATTGACCTTGCCGATCAGCAGGTTGACCTTGCTTATAGTCTCATCATCGAAATCAAGCTTGTGGACACGCAGGCGGGAAAGCAAACGGCTGATGTTCTCACAACTGTCGCCAAGGCTCTCTAACTCGCTGATCACACGGTAGATGACCTTGACCTCTCGTGCCTCGTGATCGTTCATAGACTCTGCCGTGAGGCTGTTCAGGAACGCTGCGATCTCATATTCAAACCTGTCCGTCACCTCCTCGCACTTGACCAGTTTCTGCCGATATTCCTCAAACTTGTCCGGATCCTTTTCATTCACAGCCAGTTTTACATACTGGAAGCCATCCTGGGCAGTCACTGCGAAGTTCACAGCCTCCTTGTACGCCTGTTCGATTGAGATTGAAGGAGTTCCGAAAAGTCTGCCGCTACCGATGAACTTCAGATGGAAGTCCCCTTTCTCAGGCGCCGGCTCCTTGATCCACTTCGTCAGCAAATCAGCGAACGGCTTGCGGAACCAGACCAGAACCAATGTCGAAATGGTGTTGAACATGGTGTGGACACAAGCGATGCCGAATACCGCGGTCATCTGAGAATCAAGACCAAACAAAGAAACCAGTCCAAGATTGATCTTTATGAATATATTAAAGAATATCAGCACAAAGACAGCGCCGGCCACATTGAACACGGTGTGGGCGAGCGCGGCCCTTCGCGCCTGGACACCAGCTCCGCTGGCGGCGATATTGGCTCCGATAGTGGTTCCGATGTTCTCTCCGAGAACCATAGCGGCGGCCATCGGGAACGGCAGCCAACCAAGGTAGGCAAGCACCATCGTAAGGACAACCGTGACGCTGGATGACTGGAGGATGAATGTGACGACAACGCCGATAAGCATAAATATCAACACGGAACCGATTCCGTGCGAAGCCAGTCCGGCGATTGGCCCGGCGATCTGAGGAACAGTGTCAATAGCTGGTATTGAGGACTTTATGTAAATCAGTCCAACGAAAACCAGTGACAATCCCAAAACTGCCTGACCGATGTTCTTGACCAGTGATTTCTTCATAAGTGTCATCACGAAACCGGCTCCAAGCAGCACAAACGCCAGAACCGTCACATCAAGCCAGAACCCGGTAGCCGCTATGATCCAAGCGGTTATGGTCGTACCGATGTTGGCGCCCATTATAACGCAGATGCCTTGTTTAAGCGATAGGGTAGCGACGCTCACAAGGCTGGCCACCAATATTGTCGTGGCGCTTGACGACTGGACGACAGCGGTGATTCCGGCGCCGGAAAGGATCTGCTTGAACGGCGTGCCTGAGGTCATCCATTTCTCGAAACGCCTGAGCCTATCGCCGCAGGATTTCTGAATTCCTGTGCTGAGCATCTCTAGTCCGAAGACGAAGAGCGCCAAAGCACCAAGAAGCGTCAGTAGTTGCAAAATCATATAGGGTAGTGTTTACAATACGTTCAACTTAACATAATCTATATTGTATAACAGAATAGGCGAGTGCCGTTACACAAGGGAAACTATTGATTCAGAATCGAATTTGGCTGGTGAGAATCCTTGTCTGAATGTAATTCCGTCACCGAGAATCTCAAATCCGGCCGTGGTTGCCATCTCGTTCAGCAATCGAACACTGGCGGCTGCCCAAGTGAACGATCCGAAGGCAAAGAATCGTCTGTTCTTGACCAATCTGTCACAGATTGCCTCCATCAACTGACGGACCGGCGGCAATATTCCGTTGTTATAGGTCGGTGAGCCAAGAATCACAGTGTCATACTTGAACACGTCACGCAAAGCGAACGAATAATTTTCCTCATTCAGATTGTGGAGCGTGAACGGAATGTTATGGTTCTTCAAGGATTCAGCCAACGCCAGAGCAGCCTTCTCGGTGTTGCCGTACATCGAGCCGTAAGCCAGGCAGACACCGTGCTCCAAAGGTTCATAACGGCTGAACTTGTCGTACAGTGAGACGATTTCAGGAATATGATTCTCCCAAACCGGGCCGTGAGTGCTGCAAATCCGGCATATCTCCAAACCGGAAAGCTTTTTGAGCGCGGCCTGAACCGGGGCGGCATATTTCCCGACGATGTTCGAGTAATACCTTGTCATCTCGTCTTTATATTCATTGAATATGTTTGACTGCGAGTCTATTACGCCTTCCGGGAAGGTTCTGAACGTGCCGAAGGCGTCACCGGAGAACAGGGTTTTCTCCTCAGGGCACCACGTCACCATCGTCTCCGGCCAGTGAACCATCGGAACCATAAAGAACTGAAGGCTTACGCTCCCGAGCGGAAGGGTCTCCCCTTCCTTTATCACCTTGATATTGTCGGTCAGACCTTGGTAACCTTCGATCATCGGCACAGCTTTGGCGTTTGTAACTATCGTACAATCAGGATATTCATCCCTAATCACGCTTTGGAGTGCGCTGTGGTCCGGCTCCATATGATTTACTACAAGATAGTCAATCTTCCTGTCCCCTATCTCGGCCTTGATGTTGGCAAGAAACTCGTCCCTAAACGCCACAGCAGCTGTGTCGATCAAGGCAATTTTCTCATCCTCGACCAGATAGGAATTATAGCTGACGCCAAAAGGAAGCGGCCACTGCCGCTCGAAGAGTTTGGTCTGGCGGTCGTTCACGCCAACAAAACTGATTCTTTCAGATAGTCTCATCTTATCAAAAATATGTTCTGCCATTGCGCCTATATGTGGCATTTGGCAAGTAATAGACAAATTTACGAAACTTATTCCGCTTTTTCTTAAATTTGCGTTCGGTTAGGCTGAAAAATAGCGGCCAATCCGCATTAACACAAATGTTACCCAATTAAACATTATTGTTTTTCATATTAATTGAACGATATTTAACTAATTATGTCGGATATTTATCAAAGAACGGGACAAAGCGCTATGCTTCCCCCTCTTCCAGAGCGGATGAGACCAAAAAATCTGTCTGAATATGTCGGACAGAGGCATCTTGTGGGTGAAGGATGCATCCTTAGAAAGATGATCGAGAACGGGAATCTGTCCTCTTTCATCCTATGGGGGCCTCCGGGTGTCGGGAAAACCACTTTGGCCGGGATAATCGCCCAGACTTTGTCAAGGGACTTCTACACCCTCTCGGCGGTCAGCGCAGGAGTGAAGGATGTCCGTGATGTCATCGACAAGGCAAGAGGAGCATCCGTGTTTTCCAACGGAGCGGCGCCTATCCTGTTCATAGACGAGATACATCGCTTCAACAAGGCCCAGCAGGATGCCTTGCTTGGCGCGGTCGAGAACGGCACGATTGTCCTGATAGGAGCCACGACCGAGAACCCGTCATTCGAAGTGATCACCCCGCTTCTGTCCAGATGTCAGGTTTTTGTCCTGAAATCATTGGAAGTCAACGACCTTCAGATGCTTTTGGACAGAGCCTTGAAAAATGACGTGCTGCTGAAGGAAAAGAATATTGAAGTCAAGGAAACCGAGGCTCTGTTCCGTTACAGTGGAGGCGACGGCAGGAAACTGCTTAACGTCCTTGAGATCGTCATAGACTCCTTCGCCGGCAAGGAATCACACATAGTCATTGACAACGAGACTGTTACCGGTTGCATTCAGGAGAATCTGGCGATTTACGACAAGGATGGCGAGATGCACTACGACATCATCTCGGCGTTCATCAAATCAATCAGAGGCTCTGACCCGAACGCCGCTGTCTATTATCTGGCAAGGATGCTGAACGGCGGAGAGGATCCGTTGTTTATCGCAAGAAGACTCTGCATCTCGGCCGCCGAGGATGTCGGACTTGCCAACCCGAACGCGATGCTGCTTGCGAACTCGTGCTTCCAGATTGTCCATCAGATCGGTATGCCGGAAGCCAGAATCCCGCTTTCCGAAACCACAATCTACCTTGCAAGTTCTCCTAAAAGTAACGCTGCGTATCTTGCGATAAACAAAGCTATTGAAACCGCAAACAAAGACAAGGCGGCACCCGTGCCGCTATACCTGCGAAACGCACCGACCAAACTTATGGAGGAACTTGGATATGCGGACGGTTATAAATATGCCCATGACTATCCCGGTCATTTCGCGGATCTGGAATTTATGCCGACAGGCCTTGAAGGCACAGTATTCTACGAGCCGGCGCCTAACCCTCAGGAAGACAGGCTGAAAGCCTATCTTGAAGCCTGCTGGCCAAAGTACTACACAAAAAAGTAATACAGTTTACTATTTTTTCACTAAATTTGTGTCACGTTAATATAAAAAATAATGGTAACTGAGATCCTTATTCTGCTCGCCGGGCTTGCACTGGTCGTGCTTGGCGCCGACTGGCTTGTGGACGGCTCATCAACTATCGCAAGGAAAGCCGGGTTGAGTGAATTCGTGATAGGTTTGACTATAGTCGGCATCGGGACATCGACACCGGAACTTGTAGTCAGCCTGACAGGAGCCTTGAAAGGCAACGCCGACATTGCGATAGGTAACATAGTAGGTTCTAACATATTCAACACACTTTTCATACTCGGCTTCACCGCGCTTATAAGGCCGATCTCAATGACACGTGACAATGTCAAGACCGATATCCCGCTCAACATCATCACCACAGTTCTCCTGATCATATTCGGAATGCACTTCACGCTGTTTGGGATAGGCAACGACAACACGTTGTCAAGATTGGACGGCGTTATTTTCCTTATACTTTTCGCCGCTTATATGTACTGGTCCTTCAAGTCCGGGAAGGCTGAAGAGACCAAGGATTCAGCGGAGCCTGAAAGCGGAAAATTATGGGTGGCTATCCTGATGGTCCTGGGAGGATTGGCGGCTTTGATTTTCGGAGGCGACAAGTTCGTGGACAGCGCTACAAATATAGCCAGGATGCTGAACATCAGCGACAAGTTCATCGCGGTAACCATCCTCGCGGGCGGTACTTCGATGCCGGAACTCGTCACCTGTGTGGTGGCGGCGGCAAAGAAGAAAGGGCAGCTGGCTCTCGGGAATATCCTTGGCTCGAACATCGGCAATATCCTCATGATTCTGGGCGTTTCCGCTGCCGCCTACAAGCCGCAGCCCGGCTCCCCGTCAGGTCTGTCATTCTCAGGAATGACATTCGTCGATCTCGGAATATTGCTGCTCGGGGCCTTGCTGATCTGGGTAAGCGCGTTCACACGCAAAGGCCGGAAGTTGGACAGAGTCGAAGGGAGCATACTGCTCGCTTGCTTCGCCGGGTATATGACATGGCTGCTGATAAATCTGTAATGAATATATTAACACACAATAACGATGAAATTCAAACCAACAAATTACCAGCTTGTGAACGTCGGTTCCGGGAGAATATTCCAGGATGCCGGTTGGACATTGGCTGATCCGGAGGCTTCCGCGCCATCACTGGTAAGGGCCGTGTATGAGAATGAGAAGTTTACTCCACGTGACGACCTCAAAGGGCTTTACAGATACGCCGAATGGCTTCCGATCAACAGAACGCTGAAAAATTCACACGCTCCTGTTACCTACAGGAGCAAGGGACTCGCCGAGCTTCTCGGGATGGAGAACCTGTACATTACCCTGTCCGGCTACGTTCCAAAGCGTGGTGCCAAGATGGAGACCTGCTCTTTCAAGGAGACCGAGGCGTTCTCTGTCTGCGCAAGGCTGCCGAAAAACGACAAGCACATCCTTGTGGTGCAGTCCGCCGGCAACACGGCCAGGGCTTTCGCTCGTGTCTGCTCCGACAACGACATTCCGATCGTGATCTGCATTCCTAACGACAACATCAGCGACCTGTGGTTCCTGAAAAGGCTCAAACCTTGCGTGAAGGTCATCGCAACCCCAAACGGCACAGACTATTACGATGCCATCGCCCTTGGAGAGAAGCTTTGCAAGGATTCCCGTTATCTGGCCGAAGGCGGTGCGAAGAACATTGCCAGAAGGGACGGAATGGGAACAACCCTGCTAAGTGCCGTAGAGACCATCGGACGTATTCCTGACGCATATTTTCAGGCAGTCGGCAGCGGAACCGGCGCGATCGCCGCTTGGGAAAACGCATGCAGGCTTGCCAAGGACGGTCGTTTCGGCGAGAACAAGATGAGGGTTTACTGCGCTCAGAACGCTCCTTTCACCCTTATGTACGATTCCTGGAAAGCCGGATCAAGAGACCTTGTGCCGATCACTCCGGAAGAGTCCAGAAAGAGCGCCGAGGTGATCCTCGCGAAGGTTCTTTCCAACAGAAAGCCGCCGTACAGCCTTGCCGGAGGCCTGTTTGACACACTCAAGGAGTCCAACGGCGACTTCTTCAAGGTCACCAACGATGACATTGTCTATTGGATGCTCCAGTTCTTCAACAAAGAGGGCTACGACATATTCCCGGCCGCCGCTTCCGCTGTGGCAGCTTTGAAGAAAGCTCTTGACGAGGGTACAGTCAAAAAAGACGAGACCGTTATGCTGAATATCACAGGTGCCGGAATGCTTAACGCCACAAGCAAAGGCTTTGATCTGAAGAAGCCAGATCTGATCCTCAGCACAGAGCTTTCCTCAGAGGAGGTCATCGCCAGTGTGGATCGGCTGTTTTAATTCGTGAGATATTTCGCCTCGATGGAGGCAGTTACATTTCTTTCAGCACGTTGAGCGTCCCGGTTTTAATTCGTAAGATATTTCGCCTCGATGGAGGCAGCAAAAAACTGAATTTCAAATTTTGCACGTTACCAAAATTTGAAATTCAGTTTTTCTGCTGCTTTAAAGGCTTTATCAAAACAGGAATGAGACACATAACAAAAATGTTTACATAAATAACTATTTTGTTTTTAGTACTACAAAACAATCAAATATCAAACAAATCACATAATGAACACCAAACGCACCGCGTTCAGAAAATAAAAATTCCCAAATTTTGGTAACGTGCAAAATTTGGGAATTTTCTATTTTTGAACGCCCTCTTCGGGCGTGATATTGCGTTGATTTCTACAACAGAGTCGCTTCTAAAGTTATTCCTGGCGAAGCGGCTCACCAGAAACAAGACGCTCCTTAGACTCAACCGGATTGGAATAGATGCGAAGGAAGATGTCACGAAGTTCGGCACGGTTGAGACGACGCTCGACCTTATCCAACCGATGCTCAGTATATTCCGTAAACTTCTCAACATCCTCCGGAGTATAAAGCTCCGCATACTTATAACTATGATTTACAAGGTCATAAGCGATGTAGTTAGTCTTCCAAAGCTGATAGCCGGCGATGATCCTCTTGTCAACAGCGTGTCTGATGGCCTGATAACGGTCATTCTTGTCGCAATGCGAAGCCAACTCGATCTCGTCAGGAGTTATCGGCAGACCGAAGTTGAGATGCACGTCACCCTTCTGCTGGCGGATACCCATAACAATACTGTGCATATCCTCGGTGCGCGTCTTGACATATTTCTGAGTCCTGGAAATCAAGATCTCACGAGCCTTGCGGACATCGCATGGCTCATATTCATAAGAGATGCTGAGAGGAACGATGTTCAACTCGGAAAAATTCTCTTTGAACGATTTCGTGCCGCTCATATCCAACATCTTCAGCAGACCCTGCTCCGTAGTGTCGATTCCGTCTTTTGTGCGGCCCTGCCTCTGTGCCAACCAGATAGAAGATTTACCGGAAGTGATGGTTTGACGGATGTATTTAGACAGAATCTGCGAGGACAGATAGAGTTCCCTTGCCGAAATCCCGCGGATCACCCGGATCATCCTGTTGGAACGGAGCAGATATTCAACGGTCTTGCTCTGCTTGATGAGGTTGTCACCGACACAGATCTCCGTCATCGGGATGCCGTTCCTGAAAAGCACCTGTTGGGTGATGGCCGGATCAAGGATGATGTCCCTGTGATTGGACATCGCAAGGAATTTTCCTTTGATCTCCTTGATATAACTGATGCCGTCATAGGAGAAGTTGTGGATTGTGTTATCCATAACCCAGGACACAGCCTTGTTCATCACAATTTCCTGGAACTCATCGATATTATGCACACTCTTCAATGCGTTCCTAAGGAAAAAGATCGGCTCGTCAGGGAAAAGATATTCGGAAATAGCCAGCACAGCGGGATGATTCGCGACCTTGTTCAAGGCCTCGACCGCCTCAGCATCGTTGTAAGGACAGATGCTTTCGAATTCAGATGAATCAGCCATAATAAATCATCGTTAGTAATATTTGCAAATGTAAGCAATTTACTTAACATTCGCAAAGGCTTGTAACCATCAATCCACAAAGGACTTAAGAAGTACGGCGGAAAAGAAGCGAGCTGTCGCCGTAGCTGAGGAACCTGAAGCCGTGCCCGAGAGCATAGTCATAGATGGTCTTCCAGTCACCGCCTACAAACGCTGAAATCAGCAGAATCAGAGTGCTTTCCGGTTGGTGGAAATTTGTTATCAAAAGATCGACAAGCCTGAAACGGAAGCCCGGCACAATGATGATTCTTGTGCCAACCTTAAGCTCATTCAGCCCGTTGTTCTCCAAATAAGAGATTATGGCGTCCAACGACTCTTCCAATGAATATGAATATTCACGCTCATAAGGAGCCCACTGGCCCACATCCTCCGGCTTGCCTTTCTCGATGCAGCTTACACCGACATAGTACAATGATTCCAGAGTACGTACGGAAGTCGTACCGACCGCAATCAGCTTGCCTTTATTGGCCTTTATGCGCTTGAGAAGGTCAAGAGTGACCACAAACGGCTCCCTGTGCATCGGATGATCAGCTACATCCGAACTCTTGACCGGAAGGAAAGTGCCGGCTCCGACGTGAAGGCAGACATTCTCACAGTCAATGCCCTTGGCGGCGATATTGTCCAATACAGACTGCGTGAAATGCAGTCCGGCCGTAGGAGCTGCCACGGAGCCGCGGATATGAGCATACAAGGTCTGATAGCGCTCTGTGTCAATCGATTCTGTCTCACGATTGAGATACGGAGGTATCGGGACTGTGCCGCACAGTTCCAGCACTCTGGAGAAAGGGATCCCGCCATCCCAGAAAAACTCCACAATACCGGTCTCACCGTTACGCTCGACAAGGCTGGCCTTCAATCCCATCGCGGAAATAGCCTCATCACTATCCGGATTATACAAGGAAAGAACGTCATTCTTCCAGCGCTTAGCATTCCCGATCACACATTTCCAACGACAACGCTCCGTCGCGGCGAAAGCGGTGTTATATTCAGGAGGATTGACAGGCTCAAGGCAGAAGATTTCGATGTGCGCACCAGTCTCACGCTGAAAATGAAGCCTGGCTGGCACAACCTTGGTGTCATTGAATATCATAAGAGAGCCGGAAGGCAAGAGAGAGGGAATATCCTTGAATATGTACTCGCAGACATCGCCGTTCTCATAGCGCAGAAGCTTTGAGGCATCCCGCTCCGCAAGCGGATATTTCGCAATCCGCTCGTCAGGAAGTGGGTAGTTGTAATCCTCAATTTTTATAGAAGGTATCATCTCGTTGAGATTTTAAAATTCCATACAAAGTTAACCTAAGTATAAGAAATATCAAATTCTCGGAGAAGTCACATTTCTAAACATTTTAACAGTCAAAACGGGTTTACAAAACTCAAAGCGTTATTTACTTTTGTAAATATAGCCGACAAGGGTGAAACAAATTACTTTTGTGCAATAAGGGATACTAATCAACATAGGTTATTGTCTGCAATATATTGATTATCTGATGATTTATTGAACTTTAATAAAATTCACATATAGGTATTGAGTGTAAATTCGGGATTTAATCGTCAGTTTACAGTAATTCTCTATATAAATACAAGAGTATTTATATTCTTTATCAATTAATTATATTCACTAATCGAAATTTATTTCTAATTAAGTTACGTATCATATGTATTCCATTTCACTTTTGTAACAATCATCTTTTAGTTGATTTTTACAACTTATTATGTTATTTTTGTAAACAAATCACTTTTGTAATGAACAATAGATTGCAGCGATTTTTGGATGCCGAGAATATCACACAGTCGCAGCTTGCGGAAAGATTAGGTGTGGCCAAGGCCAGCATATCACATATTCTTGCGGGAAGGAACAAGCCGGGGTTTGATTTCATACAAAGTATGGCTCAAAACTATCCCGACCTGAATCTTGATTGGCTGATCGCAGGAAAGGGTAAAATGTACAAGAGTCAGAATTCCCCTCAAGCGCCACAACTCTCCGAGGAGCCGCGATTGTCCACCACAGGCAAGGACAGCGGCCGATTATTCGATTCTCAAGAGCCAGATTTGTTTACAGAAGAGCCGGAAACTATTGATAATAAGCCTCAAACAGAGCAAGTCTCCCCTGCCGAATCCAAACCAGACACGCCAAGGATCACAAAGATTCTGGTTTTCTATGACAACGGAACGTTCAAGGAGATCGATTGACGGAATGTTTGAGAAGAAATCCCTTCTGTGTTCTGCTGATTTTGTCTAAATTTGTCGTCACAAACCTTGGTGTGGAAAACCAAGGCAAGTGCAGAAAAACATCAATGAATATGTACAGACAACTCATCAGGCCGATTTTGTTCAAATTCTCACCGGAAACGGCGCATAATCTCACTTTCAAAGGACTCGGACTTCTACGGCGGATTCCTTTCGCCGGAAAACTGATGAAGCTGATTTACAGCCACAAGACTCCATCGCTGTCAAGGAATGTGTTCGGAATCAATTTCCCGTCGCCCGTCGGTCTGGCCGCCGGTTTGGACAAGAACGGAGAGTTTTACAACGAGCTGTCGTGGTTCGGATTCTCGTTCATCGAGATCGGTTCCCTGACTCCGGAGGCTCAGCCGGGCAATCCCAAGCCTCGACTGTTCAGGCTCCCGCAGGACAACGCTATCATAAACAGGATGGGGATCAACAACAAAGGCATCCAGAACGCGATCAGACATATTCAAAAGGATCCGCCAAAGACGATTATCGCGGCGAGCATAGCGAAGAACAGCACCAGCGCCTCGGACGAGGACACCATCGCTGACTACAAGAAGGCGTTCTCGTATATGTACGACTTTGTGGATATGTTCACGATCAATGTCTCCTGCCCGAATGTTCACGGCCTGCAGAATCTTCAGGACGTGTCATACCTGTCGGATATTCTCGATCCGTTGCTGGATTTAAGGATATGCTACGATGCCTATAAGCCGATTCTGGTCAAGGTCTCCCCTGACATTCCGACAGAGGAACTTGACGAAATCCTGAAATACTGTATGCAATCAGGAATCGACGGAATCGTGGCCGGCAACACGACCAGATCCCGTGACGGGCTCACGACAAACAAGGATAGAATAGAGAAAATCGGCAACGGAGGGCTCTCCGGAGCTCCTTTGTACGAGAAAAGCCTCGCTATGGTCAAGCATATTCATCAGTTCACGTCCGGAAGGCTGCCGGTAGTGGGTGTCGGTGGAATAATGTCGCCGGAGCAGGCCAAGGAAATGCTGGACGCCGGAGCGAGTCTGATAGAGATCTACACCGGTTTCATCTACGAAGGACCTTCAATAGTGAAGAAGATCAACAAATACCTTGAAAACAATAGTTTGACAAAATAAAATCTGAATATGGCAAACGCATCGATCTGTACTATCGGCGACGAGATTCTGATCGGCCAGATAGTGGACACCAATTCCTCGCATATATCCCAGGCGCTTGAGGAGATTGGCGTGAAAGTCACAAGAATGACTTCATTCGGGGATGACCACGACGAGATTGTCTGCAATCTAACAAACGAACTCACTCACAACGAGATAGTCATAACTACCGGAGGTCTTGGTCCAACCAAGGACGACATCACGAAAGCGGCTTTGGCGGAGATTTCCGGAAGCAAGGGTTATGTGGTGAATGAAGGCCAGCTCAAGATGGTCCACGAGATCCTTCACGCAAGGGGACTTGATGTTCTGGACATCAACAAGGCTCAGGCGCTCGTCCCGGACACTTGCGAAGTGATTGTCAACCACCTCGGCACGGCGCCGATTATGGTGTTCCGCTTCCCTAAGGAAAGATACGGACATCAGGCCTCTCTCTATGCCCTGCCAGGCGTTCCGTTTGAGGCGGTCGGGGCGATTCCTGATGTGATCAAGGACGTTAAGGAGCACAACCCACTTACGGACATATTCCATAAGTGCGTGATGGTCTTCGGGTTGGCTGAATCCGCGCTTTCCAAGGAAATTGAGTCTTGGGAGGACAGTCTGCCGGAGGATATGCACCTTGCCTACCTGCCTAATCCTTTGACAGGAGTCCGTCTCAGGCTTTCAATTTACGGTGGAGACAAGGATGAGGAGGAAAGGCGCATTGATGAGCAGTTCGCGCGTCTCAGGCCGATTTTGGGAGACAAGATATATTCCTACAATGATGACACGCTGGAGAACGCCGTTGGAGCCTTGTTCCGTGGCTCAGGGATGACCCTCAGCGCGGCCGAGTCCTGCACCGGAGGCAAGATTTCCTCCTTGATCACCTCTGTTCCCGGGGCTTCTGAATATTACCTCGGCTCCGTCACATCCTACGCCATCCCAGTCAAGGAAAAAGTCCTTGGAGTTCCGGAGGCCACAATCAATGAATATGGAGTTGTAAGTTCCGAAGTGGCGGCGGCGATGGCTGAAGGGGCCAGAAATTTGACCGGGAGCACTTATGCTGTCTCGACCACAGGATTGGCAGGGCCCGGAGGCGATGAGCATAATCCAGTAGGCACTGTATGGATCGGAATCGCAGGCCCTAACGGGACGAAAACCGTCAAAAAGGTCTATAAGAACAACAGGAAAAGGAATATTGAGAGATTCGCTGCGGCCGCGCTCGATGAACTCAGGTTATTTATGCTCAGCGACCGCAAATAATTGAAAATAAATAGTGATAACAAATTTGTTTATCAAGCAAACATTTTTGTTATCGCTATTATTATGGCTATTTGGCAGTCAAAGAGGTCACGTCATTGAACACTCTTAGGAAATTCTTGCCAGCGACCTTCTCTATCTGATCATCGGTATAGCCACGGCTTGACATCTCGTCAAAGATCACTCCGATTTTTGAGATGTTCTCAAGTCCGGCTGGAGTAACCTCGATGCCGTCGAAGTCGGTTCCGATTCCGACACTGTCTATACCCGCCACCTTAACGGCGTGGTCGATGTGATCCACCACGTCCTTATAGGAAGGTCTTGGCAAAGCGGCAAACTCATCCAGCACAGCGTTCCAAGCGGCGGCCTTTTCCGGATTCAACGGATCGTTGATCCAGTCCTGCTCGGTCCAGCTCTTGGACTCCAGTCCGGAATCCGCCAGAGTCTTGGCGAACGCATCCGAAAGGAATACCGGATAGAAATTGATTTGGATCACGCCGCCTTTGTCAGCAAGCGCGCGCAGCATCTCATCGGACATATTCCTTCTGTGGTGAGCCAAGGCACGACAGCAGGAATGTGTGGAAACAATCGGAGCGCGGGAATATTCAAGAGTGTCGTAGAAAGTCTCATCCGAGGCGTGAGCGACATCGATGATCATTCCCAGGCGGTTCATTTCCGCGACCACTTCCCTGCCGAACGGACTGAGCCCATGCCAACGCTTTCCCTGGGCTGCGGAATCAGCGATCTCATTGTCAGCATTGTGCGTCAAGGTGATGTAACGAACCCCAAGGCGATGAAAAACACGTAGGAGTGAAAGGGATTTCTGGACCGGAGCTCCGTTCTCCATACCTATGAATATGGAAATGAGTCCTTTAGCCTTATTCCTCAAAGCGTCATCCGGCGAGAATGCAAGTGAGGCGATCCCGGAATTGGCTTCAACGGCATCGTAGATCCGGCCGATCATTTCCAAAGCGTAGCGTGTGGCCGCGTCTGGCTGTAGGTCGGCGGATGTGTATAAAGCGAAGAAAGAGGCATCGACCCCGCCGGCCTTAAGCTTCGGCAGATCGACATGCCCCCTTTCATTGTCAATTCCGATGTCGCGTCCCCGCATCATCATTGTCGGGGTGTCGCAATGAGAATCCAGGACGAACATGATTACTTACGGGTTACAGTCGCATTCTGGATCTTCACGATCTTGATCACAGGATCTCCTGAGTAGCAGACACTTGCGCCTTTGCCGAGGTCGAGCGAAAGATTTTTGCCAGGAGTTACGGTAAGATCCGCACCATCCAATGACACGGTCACATCATCCACAGACATCGTGACCGCATCAATCTTTGAAGATCCTCCTTTACCAGTGACTTTCAAAGAGTTGGCTTTGCCGGAAAGGGATAGTTTGGCACTGTTGTCAGTAGCGACGGAAGCCGTTTCGCATTGACCGTTGACGGCAAGGTCAGCTGAGCCAGAGTTGTTGATGTTCAAAGTTTTCGCCGAATATTCCAGGACAACCGTCGCGCTCCCGTCCGCATTGACAGTCACATTGTCCCCGGCCTTCACATTGAAAGAAGATAGCTTTGCCTTTTTGCCTACGGAAATCACAGCAGACTCCGCGTTCACGTTAAGATTGGCTATGCTTGAATTGCCGGATAGATCCATTTTGAATTTGCCGGAATTCAGACTATTGCTTGATGAGAACGTACAGTCATCATTCAAAGTGATTGAGTTAAGTGACGAGACATAAATAGTGGCTTCAAGTACAGGTCCTTCAGAATTCTTACCCTTGAAGGATTTTTTAACTTCTTTCGGAATTGATTTATCATCAAGTCCAATGTAAAGAGTGCCGCCTTTAACGTAGCATTCAAGACAACTCTCAAGGGCATCGCTTACTTTGAATTTGGCATTATAGCCATCCTTTTCAACCAAGGTGACCTTGAAGCCGTCCGACACTGAGATGGCATCAAACTCTGAATATTCATGTTCGATGGTCCTGGTCTGCGCGACGGAAACCGCAGATGTTAAAGCAATGGCGGAAATCGCCATAAATAAAGATTTGATATTCATAACCTTTATAAATTAAATTTTCCTATTCATCAATTTTTTCCATCAAGGATTCCCACTCCGCTGTCTTGTGGTCAAGCTCGCGTTTGTCCTCAAGGTAGGTTCTGGTGAGCTCCATTATGTCGTCACCAGGCCCGGGATTGGAGAGAATCTTCTCGATGTCCTTCATCCTCGCCTCGACCTTGCAGATTTCTGACTCAAGGAATTCGACCCTGTGCCGAATCCTGCGGATTTCCTTGGAATCACTTCGCCTTTGCTCGAACTCTTTCTGAGCCTGTTCCTTTCTGACAGAATCAACCTCATTCTTTGCATCGGGTACCGCAGACACTTTGGGAGAGAAACGCCTCTCCAATTCCTGAAGATTCTCTATCTTCCTCTCTTCCAGGAACTCATGGACACTTCCAAGATGCTCCTTGACCTTTCCGTCACGGAACTCATACATCTTGTCAACCAAGCCTTCAAGGAAATCACGGTCGTGTGAGACCACAATCAGCGTGCCATCGTACGCCTTCAGAGCCTGTTTGAGAATATCCTTGGACTTGATGTCCATGTGGTTCGTCGGCTCGTCAAGCGCCAACACATTGTATGGCTGGAGCATAAACTTTGCCATTCCAAGCCTTGCGCGCTCGCCGCCTGACAGGACACTTACCTTCTTGTCGATGTCCTCACCACGAAACAGGAACTGAGCCAGAATGTCACGAAGCTTGTTCCTTACATCTCCGACCGCTATGTTGTCAAGGGTCTCCCACACGGTAAGATTACGGTCAAGGATGTCCTCCTGATTCTGAGCGTAATACCCGATAGAAACATTGTAGCCGGTCTTGGCCTCACCGCTGATAGGCTGCAACTCCCCCATTATCACACGCATAAGGGTAGTCTTACCCTCACCGTTGCGTCCGATCAAGGCGACCTTCTCTCCCCTTCTGACCTCTATCTCAGCGTTCCTGAAGACGACCTTCTCCGGATAGCCGACTGTCAGATTCTTGCCTTTGAAGACTATGTCTCCGGAACGCGGAGCCGGCGGGAACTTAACCGTCAGCGTGACGTTGTCAGTCTCGTCAATCTCCACTCTGTCAAGTTTTTCGAGCTGCTTGATGCGGGACTGTACCTGATTTGACTTCGTAGGCTTGTAGCGGAAACGGTTGATGAAATCCTCCGTCTTCTCGATCATCTTCTGCTGGTTCTCATAGGCCGCCATCTGCTGCGCGAGCCTTTCCTTGCGTAATTCAACGTATTTGCTGTACGGAACCTTGTAGTCATGAATATGACCGAGCATGATCTCGACCGTGCGGTTTGTCACGGTGTCGAGGAACCTCCTGTCGTGCGAGACAAGAAGCAAAGACCCGCGATGGCTCTTAAGATAATCCTCCAGCCATTCGATTGATTCTATGTCAAGATGGTTCGTAGGCTCGTCCAGAAGCAGGACATCCGGCTCGGACAGCAGGATCTTCGCCAGCTCTATGCGCATATTCCACCCTTGGCTGAACGTCTCGGTCTTTCGCCCGAAATCCTCATCCTTAAAGCCAAGGCCTAAAAGCGTCTTCTGGGCAAGAACCTCCGGAGGCTCCGACTGACTCATAGCCATAGCGTCTGTCAAGTCATTCAGTCGGTTGATCAAAGAAAGGTATTCATCTGACTCATAGTCAGTTCTCTCAGCCAGTTGGGCGTTCACGCTGTCAAGTTCGGCTTGAATCTCTGTGATGTGGTCAAAAGCGGTCAATGTCTCCTCCATCACGGTTCTCCCCTTGTGGTGTTCCATGATCTGAGGCAGGTAGCCGATACGCAGATCGTTCGGCTTGTCGATGCTTCCGGATGTCGGAGACTGAAGCCCGCAGATCAGTTTCATGATCGTGGACTTCCCCGCTCCGTTTTTGCCGACAAGACCGATCTTGTCCTTCTCACTGATGTGGAAATCTATACTGTCCAAAAGTGTGTAGCCACCGTAGGCCACAGTCAATCCATTAATTGAAATCATTTACACCTCCTCCTTAATCTCTTCAAGCGCATCTTCCGGCCGTGCCGGTTTACAGCACATCACGCAAACCTCGTACAAAATCAGCAAAGGAGCGGCGGCGATCAACATCGACATCGGATCCGCGGGTGTTATGATGGCAGCGATGCATAGTATAACCACTATCGCATGCCTGCGATATTTAATCAGAGTGTTTCTGGTGACAATCCCGAGTTTAGACAAGATCACGACAACGATAGGAAATTCAAACACAATGCCGAACGCCAGCACAGTTGAAGTGAACATCGAGATGTACGAAGTCAGCGAGATCGTGTTCATCACATCATCGCTGATCTTGTAGCCCATGAAAAAGTTAAGCGAGATCGGAACGATAAGATAATAACCGATTACAAGTCCAAGATAGAACAGGAACGATGCGGAAAGGAATGCCCCTCTTACCGCACGCTTTTCACTCCTGTAAAGAGCTGGGGCTATGAATTTCCAGATCTCGAAACAGACATACGGGAAAGACAGGATGAAGCCCAACTCGAACGCGACCTGAAGATGCACGAAGAACTGGGCGGATATGTCCAGATTCACCAGCGACATCTGCATATTCCCCATTCTCAGCCATTTATAGATGAAGAAGTCGCTTTTTGTCGGAGCCAGGATGATGTCGTCAAAGACCAACGACTTGAAGCAAAAGACCACGACACTGACAAGCGTAATGACAAGCACTGAGCGGAACAATGTTCCCCTCAGCACCTCCAGATGGTCCCAGAAGGACATCTCAGCTTCTCCAGCCGCCATTATTTCTTCTCGATCTTCTCGATTTTGTCCGGAGTCTTGGCTGTGGAATTGAGATCCTTGTCAATGTCACTGATATGGCTCTCAACCTCGTTCATGCCGTCCTTGAAGCTCTTGACACCTTTTCCAAGGCCTTTCATGAGCTCAGGAATCTTCTTTCCACCGAAAAGGAGAATGATGACAAGGGCGATAATCACCACCTGCCACGGGCCAACAACACCCAAAGGAACAATAAAAAACATAGTCTAAACTATTTAAGTGTTAAAATAATCTTTACAAATATCATCTGTCATTGATATGAGCCTCTATCGCTTCCACAAGCTTCTCCGGACAACGTGTCGGCCGACCGGTAGCCTTGTTGAGAAAGCCAAGGGTCACCTGGCCTTCAACGCAAAGCGTGCCGTCCTGATTGTAAACCGCCTGCCTTACACGGAGTTTCGCCATAGGCACCTCATCGATCATTGCGACAGCCCTGACCACATCTCCCATCTTAGCCGGGAACCTGTAACGGCATTCCACGGTGACTATCGGAATGGTCACACCGTCCTCCTCACATTTCTCTATCGGGTAACCGCACTCGACCATCAGGTTGTTCCTCGCACACTCGAAGTACCGGATGTAATTCGAGTGATGGACGATGCCCATCTGGTCAGTTTCGTAGTATCTGACAGGAAAAGATATCTCAGAATACACCATAACAAAATTGTTAGCACCTAAAACAAAAATGTTTTACTATTTGTTTCTCAAAGCGGCAAGAGCCTTTTCGTAACTTTCGATCTTGGAAAGGCTGTCAGCCTCCTTCTTGCGCTCCAAAGCGACAACCTTCTCCGGAGCGTGAGCCACAAAGCTCTCGTTGGACAGCTTTTTCCTCACTGACTCAAGGAATCCACGCTGATGCTCAAGCTCGGTCTCGATCTTTTTGATCTCCTCCTCGACATCCACAAGTCCCTCAAGCGGAACGAAGAGTTCAACCGTGCGGACAAGCAGCGAGACTCCGGCGGCGTCACCGAAATCAGCCACACTCTCGACCGAGGAAATGTTGGCAAGCTTGGTGACCACAGGGAGCATATTCATAGGGAAATCTCCCTTCACCTTCAAGGCAAGGCTTTCCTTAGGAGAGATGTTCTTCTGCTGACGGATTCCGCGGATCCCGTTCACCGCCTCCTGGGCTATGCCGAATTCCTCGATGATCTTTTCATCGACAACTCCAGCCTTAGGAGTAGGCTGGTACATAATGGTCTCCCCTTCCTTGCGCTCCGCCATAGACTGCCAAAGCTCTTCCGTGATGAAAGGCATCACAGGATGAATCATCTTCAGCAATTTCTCAAAGAATATGATTGTGGCGTCATACGTCGCCTTGTCGATGCTCTCACCATAAGCTGGCTTCACGGCCTCAAGGTACCAGGCGCAATATTCATCCCAGAAGAGTTTGTAGATGCTCATAAGGGCATCTGAGATCCTGAACTTGGAATAATGGTCTTCGACCGCGGTAATGGTCTGGCCAAGTTTATTCTCAAACCAACTTACAGCCAATTTGTTGACCTCACTCTGCTGAAGCTTTTCATCAATCGTCCAACCTTGAACGAGACGGAAAGAATTCCAGATCTTATTGCAGAAATTCCTGCCCTGCTCGACCTGTGACTCATCATAGAATATGTCGTTGCCGGCTGACGAGCAAAGCAGCATACCGATCCTCACGGCATCGGCTCCGTACTTGGCGATGAGGTCAAGCGGGTCTGGAGAGTTGCCAAGAGTCTTGGACATCTTCCTGCCGAGCTTGTCGCGGACAATTCCCGTGAAATAAACGTTGCTGAACGGAATGTCGTTCATAAACTCGTCACCTGCCATAATCATTCTGGCTACCCAGAAGAAGATGATGTCAGGACCTGTAACCAAGTCATTTGTAGGATAATAGTAAGCAAGATCCTTGTTTGGCTGATGGTCAGGATGTCCAGGCTTCTGAGGGTCGAACACTGAAATAGGCCAGAGCCAGCTTGAGAACCAGGTGTCGAGCACATCGTCATCCTGCCTGAGATCAGCGGCTGTCAAAGCCGGATTGATCTTCTGGGCCGCGGCGAGAGCCTTCTCTGGAGTCTCTTCCACAACTATCTGCCCGTCTGGAAGATAGTAAGCCGGGATTCTCTGTCCCCACCAAAGCTGACGGGAAATGCACCAGTCGTGGGCGTTCTCCATCCAGTGACGGTACGTGTTACGGTACTTGTCCGGAATAAGTTTGATCTTGCCGGATTCGACGCTCTCAAGAGCCTTTGCGGCAAGGTCTTCCATCTTGAGGAACCACTGCGCCGAGAGCTTTGGCTCGATGACCGCGTTGGTCCTTTCCGAATATCCCACCGGAGATGTATATTCCTCCACCTTGACAAGGTTGCCGGACTCCTCCAACATCTTGACAATCTTCTTTCTGGCCTCGAAACGATCCTCGCCCACCAGAATCTGAGCCTTCTCGTTCAGGCGGCCGTGGTCATCGATGATGTCAATAACCGGCAGATTGTGGCGAAGTCCGATCTCATAGTCATGAGCGTCGTGAGCCGGGGTGACCTTCAGGCATCCAGTTCCGAAATCCATCTCCACATAACTGTCCTCGATGACAGGGATCTCCCTGTTGATCAACGGGATGAGCACCTTCTTGCCTTTCAGCCAATGATGTCTCTCATCGGCCGGATTGACACAGATGGCGGCATCGGCCATAATCGTCTCAGGACGGGTCGTGGCGATCACGAGATACTTGTCCGTAGGATTGCCGTTGCCATCGGAGATATAATATTTAAGGTGATAGAAATGGCTCTTGGTGTCCCTGTGGATGACCTCGTCGTCACTGATGGCGGTCAATGCCACTGGATCCCAGTTGACCATACGCACACCTCTATATATCATACCTTTCTTATAGAAATAGCAGAATGTGGCGATCACGGCGTCGGAAAGCTCAGGCTCCATCGTGAACCTTGTGCGGTCCCAGTCACAGGAAGCGCCAAGCTTGCGGAGCTGCTTGAGAATGATTCCCCCGTGCTCCTCCTTCCACTCCCAGGCATATTTCATAAACTCCTCACGGGTAAGGTCTTCCTTGGATATTCCCATACCCTTGAGCTTGGCCACAACCTTGCTTTCCGTTGCGATGGATGCATGGTCCGTACCAGGTACCCAGCAGGCATTCTTGCCGTCCATTCTGGCCTTGCGGATCAACACATCGTTAAGCGTGTTGTTCAGCACGTGACCCATATGCAGGATTCCCGTCACGTTAGGAGGCGGGATTACTATCGTATAAGGCTCTTTCTCATTCGGCTCAGAGTGGAAGCACTTGTGCTCGGTCCACCAGGCGTACCATTTGTCTTCTACTTCCGCCGGATTGTACTTTGCGGAAAGTTCTTTTTTCTCGCTCATATTACTGCTTATAATATACAAAGTTTACAAATATAGCACATTTTTCACTAAATTTGCTTCAAAAATACACACATACTATGGAAGAAAAGAAAGAAATCAGTCTGGAAATCCGTCCGGAAGTAGCAAAGGGCACATATTCAAACCTTGCGATCATCACCCATTCGCACAGCGAGTTCATCATCGACTTCGCGACAATCCTTCCCGGCCTGCCTAAGCCGGACATCAGCAACCGCATCGTGATGACTCCAGAGCACGCCAAAAGGCTTCTCAACGCTCTGATGGACAATGTCACAAAGTACGAGTCACAGTTCGGACTCATCAACCTTGGCGGCGGACAGGCTCAGCAGGGTGGCACGTTCAATCTCGGAGACCTTCCTCAGTTCGGTCCTAACGGAGCCAAATCATAACTTGAAATGACAGATTTCAAGAATATCAAAGCGTTCACGTTCGACATCGACGGCGTGATGACTGACGGTGGCATCCTCGCCGATCTGGAAGGCCAGCTTTACAGGACTTTCGACGCTAAGGACGGATTCGCTGTCAGAATGGCGTGCCTTAACGGATTCCCGGTCGGTGTGATCACCGGCGGCCGGTCACAAAGTATACGGGCCAGGTTCAGCAGCAACGGAATCAATCCCGAGGACATCTATCTGGGCTCCAGAAACAAGATTGAGGACTTCGATGATTTCTGCAGGAGGCATAACCTAAAGCCCGAAGAGGTAATGTATTTCGGAGACGACATCCCGGACATAGAGGTCATCCGGGCAGCCGGAATTGGAGTCTGCCCCAACGATGCAGTCGAGGAGGTCAAGGAAGCTGCGGACATCATCTCCGACCGTCCGGGCGGAAAGGCCTGCGTGCGCGAGTATATGGAGAAGGCGATGAAAGCCCAGGGACGCTGGGTCTTCGACGCGATCGCCTACAAGAAAAAATTCTAAAGGTTTTCTGAATATGGACACTCACGGAAAGAGGATCATCCTGGCTTCAAACTCACCTCGCCGCCGCGAGCTGCTCGCCGGCCTTGACATCAAGTTCACAGTTGACACGGGCACATCGTTCGTGGAGCAATACTCTCCTGACACTCCGCACGTTAAAGTGCCGGAATTGATGTCGGAAGGTAAGTCATTAGGCTTTCACAGAAAGCTTGAGGCGGATGAGATTCTTGTCACCTCCGACACTATGGTACTGTGTGGAACAGAGATCCTCGGCAAGCCCCACGACAGGGCGGACGCCGTAAGGATGCTCAAGCTGCTTTCCGGACGTGAGCATCAGGTCATCACAGCCGTGACAATCCGTGACTGTCATAGGACAAAGACCTTCTCCGTCACTTCCGATGTCTATTTCAAGAATCTGTCAGACAGCGAGATAGACTACTACATCGACAACTTCAAGCCTTTCGACAAGGCCGGGGCCTACGGAATCCAGGAATGGATCGGCTACGTTGGCATCACCAGATTGGACGGCTCGTTCTACAACGTGATGGGCTTCCCTACCCAGAGATTCTACGAGGAACTCCAAGGCTTCTTGAATGGAAGATGAAAGCGTTTTTTCAAAGAATCGGCGGCGCGTACGGAGGAATATTCATTATATTCCTCTTATTCATTGCATGCGGGTGCAATCCGGAGGCTTTCGTGAAACCGATTAACCCTTCATCGCGCCATTTTACTGTCCGCGAAGACGGTGACACCATAAAGGTACGGTTCGGAACCGATGACTGGAGCGTGGCGTCCGTTATCCTGGACGGAAAAACCATCGAATGGATCGGAGGTTCATCCGCCTTGGAGAGTATCGATGGGAAAAGGAAAATCACAAGCGACGGATTCATTATGTATTACAAAAAATCCGGCGAGCGTGAGCTTGAACTTTTTTTCCTGCCGAACTTTTCAGACAGCGAAATGAACATTAGCGTGGAAGTCTCGAACTCCTTCGAATGTGACACATTGACATTCAAGCAATCACGCTGTTCGGGTTATGAGTTTGAAAGCATCATCTGGGGAGATGTGAAAAGGCTCCTTCCTGAATATGAGAAAGGATGGGGTCCGCTCTCTTTCAAGAACGACGGGACGGACACATTGCGAATCTCACGACGAGTTTTCTTCGGTGCCTCCAGGCAGGTCTCTTTCTCAGATGAGAATGGCTTGGCGCGGCATCGGAAAGACCTTATGGTACAGGTTCCCGACGGGGCTCTTGATAATGAAAGTTTAAGTTTCAATGACCATTGCAGTGTCCTGTACAGTTATGATACGATTGAATATCCACTCAAAGACGAAACGGAAGTCGTCATGAGGTTTCCGCCTACCGGAAAGTTTTCATGGTACTACAATATGCTGTGGTATATCGACACCTACTCTGCCGATTATTCAATGTCACTCCGCAACATCGCCACCGGACGTATCATTCAGGTAAAGGGGATTCTCACCAGCAAGTCACCTAACGGACACTTTACTTTCTATTATGAAAAACGATGAGCGATAGAATATTCATAAAGACTGTTTTGGGGATGTTCCTCGCCACGGCGCTTGCTCTGCCGGCCGCCGGGCATACGAAAGCGGATTCATCGAAGGTCACACATAGGATAGGTATCAATGTCCGACCTTCGTACATACTGCCCTCCCACAAATTCTTCAGAGGCGAAAACGCACTTGGCAAGCGCCTGGACAAAAGCGGATCCGCACACCTGCAATATTCATTCGCCTTTCCCGCGGACAGCCGCTTAGGCAAGATATACCCGACAGCCTACCAAGGAATTGGTTTGGCATGGAACACATTCTTCGACCAGGACGAGATTGGATCGCCTGCCGCTGTTTATGCATTCCAAGGCGCAAGGCTGGCGCAGCTTTCCCAAAAGTTGTCTTTCGACTATGAATGGAATTTCGGTCTTTCATTCGGCTGGCATCCTTACGACCCATACGGGGACTTGAACCCGAATTTCACAAACGACAAAAATCTGGTGGTCGGATCAAGACTCAACGCATACATCAATGTCGGCTTCTTGCTGACATGGCAACCCGCTCCGCAATGGTTGATCTCGGCAGGAATCGACATGACACATTTCTCAAACGGCAACACGAGCTATCCTAACGCAGGTGTAAACACCATAGGTGGAAGAATCGGGGCGGCAAGGCTGTTCGGGGCGACCCAAATCCGCAAAATCCCCACGGGCGGAACCATTTTTGAATATGACAGTGACGCCTCCGGGCTGAAAAGGATCGCGCAAAGGATGACTTACGATGTGGTTCTCTACGGCGCCGGAAGAGCCAAAGGGCTCATCTGGAACGATGTGCCACACATCTCAGAGGGCAAATTCGGAATCATCGGTTTGAACATAAACCCTTTGTACAGAGTGAACAAATTTTTCAGGACAGGCCTGTCCATCGACATCCAATACGATGAAAGCGCTAATGTCAGTGAGCATGTAGCCGGTGTAGGAGACGATGGCAACATAAAATTCTATCGTCCACCTCTTGCGGAGCAGTTGGGAGCCGGACTTTCCCTAAGAGCCGAATTTGTCATGCCGATTTTCTCCATCAACATAGGCTTTGGACGCAACGTCATCTATAAAGGCAAAGAGTTGAAAGGATTCTATCAGACTTTGGCGCTGAAATCCGACATATACAAAAACCTTTTCATCCACATAGGCTACAAACTGCACGACTTTCACGATCCAAACAATCTGATGCTGGGACTTGGATGGCGTTTCGGGAACGGCAGACAACACTAAAATCTTTGGAGATATGATACCAGACTGGGCAAAAGAGTTGAATTGTTCGATAACCGTCTGCGACAAGGACGGAGTCATCGTCTATCAGAATGACCGTGCGGTCGAACAGTATAGGAAACGCGGCGATCTCATCGGCAGGAATCTGTTCGACTGCCACAATGAAAAATCCGCCGCCATCATCCGTAATCTCCTGGCGACAGGTGGAACGAACTCGTACACAATCGAAAAGAACGGGGTGCACAAGATGATATTCCAAAGCGCGTGGAAAGAGAACGGTTTTGTCGCCGGACTATGTGAGATCTCGATGATCATCCCTGCCGAACTTCCGCATCATGTAAGATAAAACCAGCATGAAAGGACACGTGATTATAAAAGTCCTTGCCGCGTTCTGGTCGGTCGCGGCCATGGGGCTCATACAGCAAAGTTGCGCCAAGACAGAAGGCGGAGACAACAAAAGGATGCTTGAAGCCCTTGACAGAACAATAGCCGAAAGGGACATCTATGAAAGGACCAAACGGGAACGTATAGATTCGATAAAAGCGGGAATCCGGTCGGACACCACAGACAGTCTGAAATATGAAATCTATGACAGATTGTTCGATGAATATTACCAATATGACATCGATTCGGCCATATTCTACGCCCGAAAGAAACTCTCCGTGGCTCAAAGGGCAGGAGCGGAGCGGACCCGCAGCGAAAGGATAATCGATGCGGAGATGGACATCGCGGACAGGTACGCTCTTTCCGGAATGTATCTTGAGGCTTCGGAGATTATGAATGAAATGGATCCGGAATCCATGCCGAGGCAGCTGATGTTGAGATATTTACAAATCAGCAACAATTTGTATGGAAACATGGCGAGAATGTCCGATGACCCTCTCGTCAAGGCGGACTACATCCGGAAGCGGGACTCTTTCAGGAATGAGCTGTACAGGAACCTGAGCGATGACGACCTTTTCAAACTCTACGTCTGGTCCGACATTGAGATCGACAACGGCAACGCGACGATGATCCTGGACTCGCTGCTCGCGGTCCGGTCTTCCGGCAGGCTTGATGTACACGAAAGAGCGATAGTCAGTTACATCGCATCCATCGCATCACGAATGTGCGGAAGAAACTCCGAGGCCATCGCTCTCCTCGCTGAAAGTGCCGCCAATGACCTCCAGACTCCGGTCAACGAGTACAAGTCACTCTACGAGCTTGCTGAGCTTCTGTACCGCGAAGGTGACATCAACAGAGCCTACCGTTATGTGAACCAGTCGATAAAGGACGCCGTGGCCGCTAACGCCAGCATAAACGCCCAGGCCATAAACTCGATGCTGCCTCTGATCACCGAGACCTACGACATAAGGATGCACAGCAGGCGCACACAACTCTACATCATACTGTTTGTCATAAGCGCCCTGCTCCTCTCTCTCGTCGTCGCGGTGCAATACATGATCAGAAGCCACCGGAAAGTGGCGGTCGCCAATGCGAGGCTCAAGGAGTATGTGAGCCTTCTCCAGGAATCCAATGACATCAAAGAGCAATATTTGGGAATATATCTGGACATGTGCTCGGACTACATAGCCGGTCTGGAGAGATACCGTTCCAAACTACGCAGGGCAGCGAAGGAAGGCGGCTTCGGTGAAGTGATGGAGAACCTGAAGTCCACCGAGTTCATCGACAAGGAACTGGAGGGCTTCTATGTACGCTTCGATGAATCTTTTCTGGCACTGTTTCCCGACTTCGTGGAACGGCTGAACGCCCTTCTTCAGGAAGACAAGAGATTTGATGCGAGAGGTAAGAACGGAATCCTCACAACAGAGCTCCGGGTGGCCGCGCTGATACGTCTTGGTGTCACCGATTCCACGAGAATCGCACACTTCCTAAGAAGGTCCGTCTCCACGATCTACAACTACCGTGTCAAGATGAGAAACTCCGCTGTTTCCGGCCGCGAGGACTTCGAAAAACAAATCATGAGCATCGGAAGGCTGTCTTGACACGGCTACTATTTTCGGCTGAATCATATAATTCAATTGACGATGTGTCAATAAATTATAATTTTATCCAACTACTAAAACAGTACCATCGCTTTGTCTTGATGATGTTATTGGTTTTCTTTGCCGAAGAATAACCAATGCAATGTTCTCGTTTATTTATTAAAACTTTTTAAGGATATGAGCAAATCACACTTCCTTTTGTGTTCGATTGCCGTTTTGCTGTTTCTGACAGGACTCAGCGCATCAGCGCAGGTACTGTCGTTCAACGGAAAGGTGATCGACAAGACAGGGCAGCCGGTAATAGGAGCCGCTGTCGTGAACACAAGCGATCGTTCGGTCGGGACAATAACCGATGTGGACGGAACGTTCACTTTGGCAGCCGCCAAAGGTGACATACTGGAGATTTCGTCACTGGGTTACACGACAACCAAGGTGACCGTGGGTGAAAGTGGCGACATCACTGTCATACTTCAGGAAGACTCTGAATTTCTGAGCGAAGCAGTTGTCGTGGGCTACGGAACAATCAAAAAGAAAGATCTGACAGGAGCGGTCGCGTCCGTTTCGGACAAGGATCTCAAGGACACCCCTGTCGCCAATGTCGGACAGGCACTTCAAGGCAAGGTCTCCGGTGTGTATATTCTTGACTCCGGAAAACCTGGGGACAATGTCACGATGAAGATCAGAGGTCTGGGCACAATCAATGACAGTGATCCGCTTGTGGTCATCGACGGAGTCCCGACAGATTTGGGACTGACTTCGCTCAACACAGCGGACATCGACAGGATCGATGTCCTGAAAGATGCGTCCGCCACGGCCATCTACGGATCACGCGGTGCCAACGGTGTCGTGATGGTGACCACCAAAAGAGGCTCCAACGGTGACGGCAAAGTCAGCGTCAACGCCAACTGGGCGATCCAGAATGTAACATATATTCCTGAAATGCTTGACGCCGCAGGCTTCGCAGCCTATTCCAACGACATGTTGAGCAACGCGGGACTGGCCACAAATCCGGCATGGAGCAATCCTGAGACTCTCGGCAAGGGTACGGACTGGATCAACGAGATCCTTCACACGGGCAAGATGCAAAACTACACTGTAAGTTATTCCGGTGGTAACGAGAAAGCCCGCTACTACATCTCAGGAGGATTCCTTGACCAGAAAGGAATCGTCAAGACAGTCGGCTACAGAAGGTTCACATTCCAGAACAACAACGACGCTCAAGTCCTGAAATGGCTGAAGTTCTCCAACAACATCACATTCTCGGCAGACGTTAAGGAGAGCGGTTCATATTCAATATCCAGTGCGATGAACGCCCTGCCTACCCAGGAAGTCAAGAATGCCGACGGCAGCTGGAGCGGTCCGGAGGGGACATCCTACTGGTATGGTGATGTCAGGAATCCTGTCGGTCCCCTCTACACCAACTCGAACAAGACCAACGGCTACAACTTCCTTGGAAACATCTCAGCGGAGATAACATTCGCGAAGTGGTTGAGATTCAAAAGCACTTTCGGCTACGACGCCAAGATGTGGTTCAACGACAACATCTCGTACGCCTATGACTACAAGCCTTCCGCCGTGGAGGAGACAACACGTTACCAGGACTCGAACAAAGCCTTCACATACTTGTGGGACAATTACTTCACCTTCGACCACACGTTCAAAGGAAAGCACAGTCTCAATGTGATGGCCGGTACTTCCGCACAATGGAACGACGCTTCGGGGATCAACGCCACCAAGGCCGGATTCCTTTTCTCCAATGTCCACGAGTTCGACAACGGAACCGTCAACAAATCAATCGGCGGAGCGTCAAGCGACTGGGCGATGATGTCCTTTATGGCCAGACTCAATTACTCTTACGACGACAGATACCTTCTCACAGCCACGATGCGCCGCGACGGTTCCTCAAGATTCGGTCCAAGCCACAGATGGGGTAACTTTCCGTCAGCCTCGGCGGCCTGGAGACTGTCCAAGGAGAATTGGTTCCCTAAGAATATTCTTGTCAACGACATAAAACTGCGCGCCGGCTACGGCGTGACCGGAAACGACAAGATCGGCTCATACGCCTACATCCAGACCTACAACACAGGCACTTACATTTTCGGCGACGACATCGTCACCACCCTCATGGCCAAGTCCATGGCTAATCCGTCAATCCACTGGGAGGAAGTGCGTCAGGCCAATATCGGTCTCGACCTGTCCATGTGGCAGTCACGTGTCAACCTGTCGGTCGATGCATATCTGAAGAACACCGCCGACATGCTTGTCAAGGCGGCGATTCCTATCACTTCCGGCTACGAGGACACAACCACGACCTACACGAACGCGGGCAAAGTCCGCAACAGCGGCTTCGAGTTCACCCTCAACACGATCAACTTCGACAGCACAGGAGACGGGTTCAGATGGGAGACATCACTGACAGCCACATGGAACAGAAACAAGATCGTAAGCCTCAACAGTGACACACCGCTTTACCAGAACGAGACTGGCGGTGCCTACATCACGATGCAGAAGAACGGCAAACCGATCAATGTGTTTTATGGCTATGTGGCCGACGGGATATTCCAGACACAGGAAGAAGTTGACAATCATGCTTTTCAGGAGAACTCCACAGCACCTGGCGACATCCGCTTCAAAGATCTCAACAACGATGGCGTGATCAACGAGGAAGACAGGACAATCATCGGCAACCCTAATCCCGATTGGCTGTTCTCAATGACGAACAATTTCTATTTCAAGGGATTCGACCTTACTGTTTTCCTTCAGGGCGTAACCGGCAACGAGATATTCAACGCTGTGGGCATCGGCAACGAAGGAATGGCCAGCGCGCACAATCAGACGGCATCCGTAAAGTACCGCTGGACCGGCTACGGGACCAGCACCAGCATGCCGCGGGCTGTCTATGGCGACCCGAACCACAACGCCAGAATCTCCGACAGATTCGTGGAAAACGGCTCTTACCTCAGGGTAAAGAACATCACTTTAGGCTACACATTCCCTAAGACTCTTCTGAAAAAAGCGAACATTGACAGTGCGAGGATATTCCTCTCCTGCGAGAACGCTCTGACCCTGACGAATTATTCCGGCTTCGATCCGGAGGTCGGCATCAACGGGATTGATTGGAACATCTACCCGCTGTCACGTACTTTCAGCCTCGGTCTCAACTTTAATTTCTAATGAATATGAACAACTTAAAGATCACAATACTTGGTTTGGCAGGCTTGGCGATGACTTCCTGCTCCGGATTTCTTGACAGTTTTCCGTCATACGCCGTGGACCCATCCGTCTCAGTCACTGACTCCGTCGCCATCGCCTTGACAAACGGATGCTACGTGCCGCTGCAATCCTCAAACCTTTACAATCAAAGAATATGGTCACTCGACATCATCGCCGGAAACTCCGAGGTTGGAGCCGGTGGGGGTGACGATGGAATCGAGACCGTCCAATGCGCTAATTTCGCAGCTGACGCGTCCAACGGATTCGCGCTTTACATCTGGAGATCTCCTTGGGTAGGAATAGGACAGTGCAACACCGCGATAGAATCCATTCTTGGAGAAGGAAACCAGACCAGCGATGCCATCAAGAACCGTTCGCTCGGCGAGGCTTATTTCCTCAGGGCACACTATTACTACATTCTCACACGTCTGTTCGGAGGTGTCCCACTTGTGCTCACCCCGCACAAGGCCAACGAATCCACAGATGCGGCAAGAGCCTCTCTTGACGACTGTTACGCTCAGATCATCAGCGACTGCAAGGCCGCCATTGATCTCCTGCCCGAGAAAAGGACATATTCAGGAGCGGACTACAACCGGGCCAGCAAGGACGCGGCATTGGCCATGCTGGCAGACATCTACCTGACATACAATCCGTCCGAGCACTACGGCGAGGTTCAGAACCTCTGCTCACAGGTGGAGGCTTTGGGCTATGACCTGAGCAAGTATGATTTCGCGGACAATTTCGGAGCGAAGGCCGAGACCAGCCAAGAGGCCTTATTCACGGTAGGATATTCAGGAAGCACCCAGTACGACTTCTGGGGTGGCAGCAACCAAAGTTCATGGCTATCCACCTTCATGGGTCCGAGAAACTCGGGAATGGTCGCAGGATCATACGGATGGAACCAGCCTACCGCAGAGTTCATGAGCCAATGGGAAGAGGGTGACCTCAGGAAGGACGTGACCGTCTTCTACAACGGATGTCCGGCCTTCGACGGAATCGAGTACAAGTCATCTTGGTCCAACACAGGTTATAATGTGCGTAAGTTTCTGGTCACCAAGTCATACTCTCCGGAATACAACACGAATGCGGCGGATTTTGTCGTGTACCGTTTCGCGGATGTCCTACTTATGAAAGCCGAGGCTCTGAACGAGCAGGGCAAGACGGACGAGGCCGCGGAACCTTTGAACATCGTAAGAAAACGTGCCGGGCTCAACCCGATTCCTTCAGGAAAGACAAAGGAGGAAATGAGGGAGATCATCATCCACGAGCGCAGGATGGAACTAGCTTTCGAGGGTCACAGATGGTTTGACATCATCCGGCTCGACAAGGGACAGTACGCCCTCGATTTCTTTGCCGGAATCGGCAAGAAAGCCACCAAGGACAGGCTGCTTCTGCCTATCCCTCTGACGGAGATGGACTCCAACAACCTGATGGAGCAAAACCCTGGATATTAATAAATAAACTGGATTATACAATGAAAAAATCGATAATGACCGCCGCCGCGGCACTCTGTCTGGGCATTGCATGCTCCTGCTCGGAAGAGGATTACAAGACTGTCGATCCATCCGCCGGGAATATTCTTGAAATGACCGCTTCCGGAACGGAGATCAAGCTCGACGAGAAAAAAGCCGACAGCGAAGCTTTGGCGTTGAATTGGACGACAGGCACCAACAAAGGCACAGGCAACGCCATCACCTACACTTTCGAGATGGCTCTGAAAGACTCCGACTACTCCTCCGGCTACAAGGAGGAACTCGGAAGGAAAGCATATTCAAAGACTTGGACAGCAAAGGCGTTGAATGACTTCCTAAAGTCGAACTTCGGTGCCCAAAGCGGTGTCAAGGCATCTTACAAGGCCAGGGTGACCGCTTCCGTGGCTGAATATGACGATTTAGCCCAAGAGTCGTCAGTGGAGTTCACAGTGACTCCTTACGAGCCTGTCAGCACGACACTTTACATGATCGGAGGAGCGGCACCCAACGGTTGGTCCGCAGACAACGCCACCGAGCTGACACGCACGTCCACCGGCGTGTTCTCTTGGACAGGAACGCTGAACGAGGGAGAACTTAAGTTCATCACCACCTCGGGACAGTTCTGGCCGGCATACGTCAGGGAAGGCTCGGACGCTTCGGGAAAGACACTTAGGTACTTCTCAGAACAGCCGTCAGATGACCTTGACCTCAAGTTCAATATCCCGGAGGCACGAGGCTACAAGATCACCGCCGACATACTCAACCTGACATTCACACTTGAAGAGGCGGATGTCAACAAACCGCCATACGACGCAATCTACTTTGTCGGCGATCCGACCGGCTGGTCATTCGTCAGGATGACGCAGGATCCTGTCAATCCTTTCGTGTTCCGTTATGGAACAGAGTTCACCAGCGGCGGAGAGTTCAAGTTCGGCACATCCGACGGCTCATGGGAAAACATGTACAAGGCCTCTGAAGAGAGTGCCTCCATCAAGAACACCGGCGTGCAGTTCGTGAAAGGCTTTGATCCGGATCCTAAATGGAAGATAAATGACGAGGAGACCGGAAAGGCCTACAAGATCGCCTTTGACATCACTCCTGGAAAAGAGAGCATGAACTGCGTTGAGTTCGTCCCTTACGAATCGCTCTGGCTCATCGGTTCCGCCGCTCCTCACGGATGGTCGCTGGACGACGCCGCATCCGATGACAAATGCAGGCTCAAGGCAGGTGATGACAAATATATTCTTACATGGACAGGAGATCTCTCCGCAGGCGAGATGAAGATCAGCTGCGAGCTCAAGAGAGAGTGGGACGGATGCTGGTTCATGCCGACGTCAGCCAACAAGCCATTCAACACTGTCTCCGATGAGGTCATCTCGTTCGTGGACAGCAATAAGGATTCCGGAGTGGACCGTAAATGGATTGTTGAGAACGCCGGCAACTACACAATTACTGTAAACCAGCTGGCGGAGACCATCACCATCGTGAAAAACTAACGTAAGAAACCATGCGTTACAGAATGTTTACAGAATTGATCTTGACAGGCACCATGCTTCTCACGGGTGCCTGTCAGAAAGAGAAAGGCTACACTGGATTCATGAAGCCGTCCGACGGGGAGGAGACCGTGATTTCAGTCAGGACTGACAAAGCTGCTTACAAGCCAGGCGAGACTATCAGATTCACCGCCTCCGCGACTCCCGGAGCTGACGTGTATGTCAGATACATGCATCTGGGCAAAGTCGTCAGTGAACAACCACTCAATTCATCGGAATGGAGCTGGACCGCACCGTCCGGGAACTACAAAGGGTACATGGCCGAGGTTTACAAAACCACATCGGCCGGCGAGAAAATCCTTGGAACTGTAGGAATCGACGTGTCCAGCGACTGGGCCAGATTTCCTCGTTACGGATTCCTTTCCAGTTTCGATGTCATGAGTGAAACCGCCGTCAACAACATCATCGGCAACCTTAACCGCTATCACATCAACGGAGTACAATTTCAGGACTGGCATTGGAAGCACCATTGGCCGTTGGGCGGGACACGTGACAACCCTCTTGAGACCTACAAGGACATCGCAAGCAGGAACACGTCCCTGACAACACTCAAGAACTACATCTCTGCCATCCACAGCCACGGAATGAAAGCCATCTTTTACAACCTTTGCTTCGGCGCTCTTGACGACGCGGCACAGGATGGAGTGAAGGAGAGCTGGTACATATTCAACGACAATGGCAGAAACAACAAGGATATGCACGCCCTGTCCGCTCCTTTCAAAAGTTCAATCTTCCTTGTCAACCCTGACAATCCACAGTGGCAGGAATATATAGGCGAAAAGACCGACGATGTCTATTCCGTGCTTGATTTCGATGGTTATCAGATTGACCAGCTGGGGTATAGAGGCACGAGGTACGACTATGACGGCAACACCGTTGACCTGCCGGCCGGCTATGCTTCCTTCATCAATGCGATGAAATCAAGGCAACCAGCCAAGGATCTTATAATGAACGCCGTTTCCGGCTATGGAGCCGAACGGATCTTAGGAACAGGCAAAATGGCCTTCGCCTACGATGAGATGTGGGGGGACGAAGCCGACTTCACTGACCTCAAGACCCACATCGAAGACAACAACCGGTTCAGCGGGAACGGCATAAGCACAGTCTTCGCCGCCTACATGAACTACGGTAAGGCTGGAAGTCTCGGATCGTTCAACGCCCCTGGTGTCATCCTCACAGACGCGGTGATGTTCGCCCTTGGAGGCTCACATCTGGAGTTAGGCGAGCACATGCTTTGCAATGAATATTTCCCCAACAGCAGCCTCGGCATGACAACCGAGCTTCAGAACGCAATGGTAGCCTACTATGATTTCATGACGGCCTACGAAAACCTGCTCCGCGACGGAGGAGAGTTCAATGACGTGGAAGTCACTTCGGCTGACGGCAAGCTTGGCATCAAGCCCTGGGCTCCTGAAAGGGGAAAAGCGATAACCCTATGCAGAAAAGTAGGCGATCGTCAGGTAGTCCACATCCTAAACTTCACTCAGGCCAACTCTTTGAGCTGGAGGGATATGGATGGCACAATGCCGGAGCCTGCACAGATCAGCGAAGCATCGGTCGACATCAATGTGACAGGCAATATCTCCTCAGTCTGGATGGCCTCGCCCGACATTGACGGAGGCGCGTGCAAGAAACTGGATTTCAAGCAGAACAGTGGCAAGGTCCGCATCACGATGCCTTCTTTGAAATATTGGAATATGATTGTTTTGGAATATGAATAGAAAAACTTTGATTCGCGCCCTCGCGGTGGTTTTCGCGACAGCGCTGACTTTTGGAGGCACGGCATACGCCGGAAACGCCAATGACGGTCGTCCGACCGTGGAGAAATCCGAATCCCTGATTTCTCCGAACGGCAACCTCAAACTTGAGTTCAGACTTCAAGACGGAGACAAGCCACGTTACAAACTGTCCTACAAAGACAAGGTTGTGGTTGATTGGAGCCGCATGGGATTCCAGCTTAATGACAGTGGACTCTTCGACTGGTTCGAGCTTGCGGATGTCTCCAGAAGTACCACAGATGAGACCTGGAATCCTGTCTGGGGTGAGGAAAGCACGATAAGAAACCACTATAACGAACTGGCCGTCACCTTGAGGCAGACTTCAAGCGACAGACGTATGGTAGTCAGATTCAGGTTGTTTGACGACGGTCTCGGATTCAGGTACGAGTTCCCTGACCAAAACAATCTGGTGTATTTCGTGATAAGTGATGAACTGACCGACTTCTCCATGACATGCGACCACACGGCATGGTGGATTCCCGGAGACTACGACACTCAGGAATATGACTACACCAGATCCCGCCTGTCCGAAATCCGCAGGTTGATGGAAGCCTCCATCACAGACAACCTCTCACAGACCTCCTTCTCCCCTACCGGAGTGCAGACATCACTTCAACTCAAGACTGACGACGGGATCTACATGAATATTCATGAGGCGGCTCTTGTGAACTATCCAGCCATGCATCTGGATCTGGATGACAAGAACATGGTGTTCCACGCGCATCTGACGCCATCCCCAACCGGAGAGAAAGCCTACATGCAGACTCCATGCACGACACCGTGGAGGACAATCATTGTCTCTGACGATGCCCGTGACATCCTCGCGTCACGCATCACCTTAAATCTCAACGAGCCTTGCAAGATCGAGGACACATCGTGGATCCATCCTTGCAAGTATGTCGGTGTCTGGTGGGAGATGATCACCGGCAAGAGTTCTTGGGCCTACACGGATGACCTCCGCAGCGTACACCTTACGACCGATGACCTGACAAAGGTGAAGCCTAACGGAAAGCATGGAGCGAACACGGCCAATGTCAAGAGATACATCGACTTCGCCGCCGAAAACGGATTCGACGGCGTGCTTGTGGAAGGCTGGAACATCGGATGGGAGGACTGGTACGGACACATGAAGGAAGACGTGTTCGATTTCGTGACCCCATACCCTGATTTCGATGTGGAAGGCATCGAAAGATACGCAAAGGAGAAAGGCGTGAAGATGATCATGCACCATGAGACCTCGGCTTCGCCACGCAACTACGAGCGTCAGCTTGACACCGCCTACAAGTTCATGAGGGAGCATGGCTACGACGCCGTCAAATCAGGTTACGTCGGAGACATGATCCAGAAAGGGAACAATCACTACAACCAGTGGATGGTCAACCATTACCTGTATGCAGTGCGGAAGGCCGCTGACTACCACATCATGGTCAACGCCCACGAGGCTGTCCGTCCTACCGGTCTTTGCCGCACGTACCCGAACCTTATCGGCAACGAGTCCGCGAGAGGCACAGAGTACCAGGCGTTCGGTGGCTCCAAGCCGTTCCACGTCTCAGTCCTTCCTTTCACCAGACTCATCGGCGGTCCTATGGATTATACCCCGGGAATCTTCGAGATGAACATCTCCAAGATCAATCCAGAGAACAACTCGCACGCTAACTGCACGATAGCCAACCAGCTCGGCATCTATGTGGTGATGAGTTCCCCGCTCCAGATGGCCGCTGACCTTCCCGAGAACTACGAGCGGTTCCCTGACGCGTTCAAATTCATCAAGGATGTGGCCATCGACTGGTCTGAAAGCCGCTATCTGGAGGCTGAGCCAGGGGAATATATCACCGTGGCCCGCAAGGCCAAAGACACAGGCAAGTGGTTCGTCGGCAACGTGACCGGCGAGAAGGCGCACGAGTCCGTGATCAGATTCGATTTCCTCGATCCAGGCAAGACCTACATCGCCACTATCTACGCAGACGCCCCAGATGCGGACTACAAGACCAACCCACAGGCCTATACCATCCGCACGATGAAATGCAAGAGCAAGACCATCCTCAAGCAGAAGGCTGTCGAAGGTGGCGGGTTCGCGATTTCCTTTGAAGAAGTCGGTGGGAAATAACCAGCTGATTGTCAAGCCGAAAAGAAACCGTCTTTGGTCCATTCAGACCAAAGACGGTTTCTTATTTCTCTGATATTAAACTTATTACCAATCACACTGCATGCCAAAAGCAGACTCGTGACAGATTCTACGCTTTTGCGAAATTGTAAGCGATCTCAAATTCAGTTGTGGCCTTCCAGACAAGGCCAAGGTCAGACGGCTTCTGAAGTCCGATCTGATCCATTATCTTCTTAATGGTCTGAAGGGTCTTGATGTCCTCTGGATCATGAGACTGCGCGAGTTGCTCAAGCACAGCGTCAAGGGTCGGAAGAACCGGAAGAAGAGCGTCAATCACAGGAGCGCAAAGTTCCTTGTCAACATAGATTTTCAGGTTCTGGCCGTTAACTGTATATTTATATTCAATGCCTCTGGTAAGCACTTTCTGAAGTTCCGTGTTCAATGCATCGACATCAACACCGAGCGCTTTGAGTGTGGCAAGGATTTCAATGACTGAGGACATGTCGATTCCATCAATGTCAGTTCTGGTCTCCTCCGCGTCAGCGGCGTCAATGATGGCACTCACATTCGGCACGATGAACAACGCGTTGTCCATAGCGTACCAGAACACCAGATTAGCCTTAGGAGAGGTCTCCCAATCCGTGTGATGGGCGGAAAATGTGACATTGCCGTCCGCGTCAGGCTTGATCATCTTGGCCAATTGCTTCAAAGTAGCCATAGGATCGTCACCAAGATCCGGTTCTGCCCAATATCGTGCGGTGATGTTGCCGGTCTCGTCAAAAGTCACCTGATCCATTAACTCAGCCGCAAAAAGGCAACCGAATATATTAGCGTAGACAGAGGCTTTGGCTACCGCCGGAGCTGCCGCGCCTGCGGCCTTCCATGTCACCTGCACCGGTCCGCCGACAGGAGTACCGGTCTGATCCACCTTACATTTGCGGGTGACATTCCAACTTCCCGTCAAAGAAGCCGCATAGGAACCTTGAACCTGAGTGGTGACTGCCATACTGATTGTTCCATCAAGTTTCACCGTTCCTTCCACTCTGAACGCATAGCATGGATTGTCATCTGTGCTTCGTAAGGTGGCGGCGACTGATGGAGGAGTCGATACTATCGTCGATCCTTGAAACGAGAAAGAGTCATCGGATTTCTTACGAAGATCCACTTTCATTTTCACTTCTGAATAACCAGGGACGATTCCGGTCAAAGTAAGTGTTCCGGCATCCTTGCTGTCAGCAACCAACAGCACTTCGCCATTAGAACATGTGACATCATTGACAGTTACCGCGGCATTACCGCTTTCCACCGAGATTTGTTCGACAGGAATCTGTCTCCAAGCGTCGTCAGCATTGTCCTTCTGACAAGCTGTAGTGGCAAGAATGGACGCTACCAGCGCCATCAAGCCAAAGAATTTAGTTTTCATAATTATAAAGTTATACTCACTTTTCCTCTTCCTTAGGTAAAACTATGGTTCTGAAGCGCTTCTGACGGCGTTCCCAACGCTCGCGGGCAAACTGCTGCATATCAGTGGCCTGGTCGTTCTCGTCGATGATCTCCAGACCGAGAATCGTCTCGATGATGTCCTCAAGGGTGATGATGCCCTGGAAACAGCCATATTCATCAATAATCAGGCCGATCTGCTCGTGCTTTTTGAGCAGTTCCTCCCAGATGTGGCCGCAGGAATCCTCCTCCGTGAAGAAGGAGATCGGGCGTTTCAGTTCCACAAGACGTTTGTCGAACTCATCGTCAGCAAGCCCCTCAAGCGCATCACTCAGAAGGATATATCCGGTGATATATTCAGGAGAGTCCCCATAGACCGGAATCCTTGAGAAATGGAGGTAGGTCTCGTTCTTGTAGAAATTCTTCAGGGACATGTTCTCCTGCGCCGTCATCGCAACGATCCTTGGGGTCATCACGTCGCAGGCCTTGACGTTGTCAAGTTTCATAATGTTCTGGATGACCTTGTTCTCGTCGGAGTCGATCACTCCTTCCTCAGCACCGATATTGGCCATCGCCGTCACCTCTTCCCTGCTGACTGTCGCCTCGTCCTCATCCTTGGTCATCAGATTGGTGATCAACCGGACCATTATCACAAGCGGCCACATAAGAACCGACAGGAACGAGATGGTCGATGTCACAAAACCCATAAGATTCTTCCAATATGATGTTCCGATGGTCTTAGGGACAATCTCGGAGAACACCAAAACCAGCAAGGTTGTCAGCGCTGAGATGATACCGAACCAAGTGCTTCCGAACAAGATGGTAGCCTGCCGTCCAACCGCAGCCGCACCCAACGTGTTTGCGATTGTGTTCAAGGACAGAATAGCCGCCAGAGGCCTGTCAGGATCCGATTTGAACTTAAGGAACTTCTCCGCCGGCTTGTACCCTTGCTCCTTCCTCATTGTGATGTAAGAGATCGGTGTCGACATCAACACAGATTCCAGAAGCGAACAAAGGAACGACACACCAAGCGTCCCCAGCATATAAACTATAAGCAGAGCCATATAGGTTTTCAGTTAATTCTTACAAATATAGCATAAATTTCCTCTTTCTGCCTAAATTACCTATGTTTACACGCAAAAAATCCCTTCCATACAAATTGAAAGATTCTCAAAAGACTGGGCACATACTTAACAGCAGCCGCATACGCAAACAAGAGAATTATCATATACGCGCAAGATTGCGCGCAAGATAGAACCTTTTGCGCACAATCTTGCGCGTATGAAACTATTTTCTCTCGAATGTAATAGTACTTGTGTTAATTGCCAAAGCTTAATGTCGTGCGACATCTGACAGGAACAACCTTCCCTCGATTTTTTCCTGGTGCCCAGTTTGGTGAAAACCTTACTATGTTCATAATTTTGTCATTAGTTTTCTTCCCGGCACCTTTGACAACAACATTTCTCACTCCTCCATAGACATTGACTGTGAACTCAATAATCACATTCCCTGAAACGTTCGACCCCTCCATCATATCTTCAACCCACTGCGCAAATTTCGTTATCGTACCACCTTTAAACGTGGGTTTGACTTGAACACTCTCATAAGACAGGATCGAAGGTGTTGATAAGATAGTTTTCTCATTATCAGGTTTTGATTGAGAGGTATTGTACCCATTTTCCTTGGCACCGCCCGCGATGGTGTACACAATCCTCAAAAGTGTATAGGCCATGTTCAGTCTTGGAGACGGAGCGAAATTCTGGCTTTACACGAAGCCGACGGACATGCGCAAGAACTTCAACATGCTGAGCGGGATAGTGAACAACGACATGCGTCGGAACCTGTACAGCGGGGATGTGTTCGTGTTCGTAAACGCTTCCAACAACATGATGAAGCTGCTGCGCTACGAGCCGGACGGACTTGTGATCTATAACAAACGCCTTGGCCACGGAAGGATGCATCTGGTGGAGCGGATACAGGAGGGCGACCCGACGATAACACCCCTTGAGTGGCGCCGTCTTGTGGACACCATTCAGGGAATAGTCGATGATCCAAGACACTGGCTGCAACGTCGCCTGCGACTATGTTCAAGTGGACGAGAGCACATTGCCGGTAATAGACAATGAAAAGTACCGCGCGGTGAAGGGATATGTATGGAGTGTGGTGAACGTGATGACGGGAGACAGGTTCTTCTTCTATGAACATGGCTCCAGGAGTGCCCGCGTGGCCATGGGTCTGCTGAAGGACTTCACCGGAGCCATCCAGAGCGACGGCTACATCGTGTACGAACACTTCGAGGGGATGGAAGGGAAGAAGCTCCTTGGCTGCTGGGCTCACGCAAGGCGCAAGTTCTTCGAGGCCAAGGTTGAGAATGAGAAGCTGGCGCTTGAAGCCCTGTCCTACATCCGGCGGCTCTATGATGTGGAAGCAGAAGCGGATGCTCTTGACGCGGCAGACAACAAACCCGACCATGAGCTCAGGAAGGCCCTGCGGCAGGAAAAGGCTTATCCGGAAATCAAGAAGTTCGAGACGTGGATGGAGGCAAGCATCCTCAAGTGCCCTCCGAAGTCTCTGATGGAGGAGGCCATCTCCTACACCTATAAGATCCTTAAAAAAACTGTCGCTCTACGTCACCGACGGCCGTTACAAGATAGACGACAATATGGTGGAGAACAGCATCAGGCCTCTGGCCGTCGGGCGTCAGCAAGAATCTCCGTGCAAAGGTTCACCCATATTATACTGAGTATCGCCCACTCCAGACGCTCTGCCTCCAGATTCTCAGAATGGAAGAGGTTAAATATGGTGACAGCAGCGACGAAATCTGCGGAATCCTCTTTGATGGAGCGTGGCTTTGGGAAGAATATGTCAACACCATCTTGAGTAATCATGGTTTCAAGCACCCCGAGAATAAGTTGCATAAGGGCGGAATTTACCTGTTCGACGACCATAGTGGCATTCGCTATCCTGACTTTTACAAGGACGATATGGTGCTTGATGCCCAATATAAGCGGCTTGGCAGTTATGACAAGGTCTCAAAGTTGGATCGTAATGATGTCCATCAGGTCATTACATATATGACTGCACTCAAAGCTGATAGAGGGGGCTTTGTCGCTCCATTGGAGCAGAAACAGTCTAAAGTTCCAACCTCTCACCTTCAAGGGAGCATGGCTACCCTATCAATTTTCGGCATCGAAATATGCAAGTCTGCCACTTCCTATGCGGAATTCTGCGAGAAGATGGGTGAAATGGAGGCAGAATTTGTGGACTCTTTGAAACAGTTCTGAGTGGATAAATGATAATTTA